>Ga0335075_10002098_pt1 | contig 32339 bp, 19 predicted proteins | sample Lox_Sample_24_FD_206723 | JGI IMG/M metagenome (GOLD analysis project Ga0335075, IMG submission 206723) | Soil microbial communities from Loxahatchee National Wildlife Refuge, Florida, United States - Lox_Sample_2.4 | ecosystem: Environmental > Terrestrial > Soil > Wetlands | place: USA...
GCTGCCGCGCTGACCAGCGGCTCGTTCATTCCCCAGGCGATCATGACGATTCGCACGCGTGACACGCGTGGCATCTCGCGCGGCATGTATTCGCTGTTCACGCTCGGCGTCGCGCTGTGGCTCACGTATGGCATCGCCATCGGGTCGTGGCCGATGATCCTGGCGAACGCGGTCACGCTGCTGTTCGCCGCGACGATCCTCGCGTTCAAGCTGCGCTACGGCTGAGGCGCGCGGCTAACTACTGCGCGCGGCGCGCCGCCGCGGCGTCCTCGCCGGTCGCGGTCCGCGGGCGCGGCCGGCCCCGCGATCGGGCCGCAACCGCCGACCCCGGCCCCGTTCCAGACAAAAATTAATGTGCACGCTGCCGGTGCAGGTGGGCTGACACCGGGAGACATTAATTTGTCCGATTTTTGGCGATTTCGACGCCGCGGAACGCGCGCGGAATTCCGCCCCGCCGCAGCGGACTCGGGCACCAAAACTCTCCAGTGATTTCAGGGAGTTCTGGCCGGCTATCCACCGTCGCTGCCGGCGGCTGCCAGCGCTCGCGTCGGCGTCGAAAATCGCGGCGTGTCCCGCGCGCGTGACGGACGTTTCGATCAACTTCGATCACGCCCGGACCACCGCGCCAACGTCGTGAAATGTCTGATGGAACTGGCTTTCCGCGATCAAATACGATAAATCAGCAATCAATTTCGATCGTGCCCGGGACGGTCGGCGGGAAGAAGGGCCCGTGAGTCGAGTCAGAGCGCGTTCAGTGAGGGGAGTACACATGTCTCTGGTCAATCGAATCAGCTTCGAGCGCTCCAGTCTTGCGCTCGCAATCGCGATGGCGCTCGGTGGCGCCTCCACCGCTTACGCCGACCCGCAGGACGCCGCGTCCCAGGAGCTCGACGAAGTCGTTGTCACCGGTTTCCGCGGATCGCTGAATACGGCGCTCGGCATCAAGCGCGAGGAGACGGCGACGGTCGACGTCATCGCCTCCGAAGACATCGGCAAATTCCCCGACAGCAACCTCGCCGAATCGATGCAGCGCATCCCGTCGGTCGCGCTGTCGCGCGGCGACGGCGGCGAAGGCAAGAACATTTCCGTGCGCGGCCTCGGCCCGACGTTCACGCGCGTGCGCATCAACGGCATGGAAGGCTCGTCGCAGACGGGCTCGAGCGACATCTACGGCGCCGGCAACAACGGCCGCAGCTTCGACTTCAACGTCTTCCCGACCGAGATCTTCTCGCAGCTCGCTGTGCGCAAGACGATGTCGGCGGACGTGGAAGAAGGCTCGCTCGGCGCCACAGTCGATCTGCGCGCGCCGCGCCCGCTCGACCTCGCGCAGGACACGGTCTTCACGCTCACCGGCCGCGGCATCTACAACGACGTCTCCGAAGACATCGATCCGCGCGCCTCGGCGCTGATCTCGCACAAGTTCGCCGACGGCAAGTTCGGCGTGCTCGCGTCCGTGGCCTACCAGGAACGCCATACGCGTGAAGTCGGTTACTCCGCGGTGGACATCCTCTCCGCCAACACGAACGGCAACACCGTCGCCGGCGTGCTGCTGCCGTTCTGCACGCCGAACGCCACGACCACGGGTTACACGGGCCCGGTGAGCCCGGTCGTCGGCACCCGCGGCACCACGGCCTCGAGCTGCAGCAACAGCGCCGTGTACGGCGACAACCCTCGCACCAGCACGCTCGCGGCGTGGAACACGGTGTTCAACCTGCGCCGCCCGGACGCGCCGAACACGCCGGGCAGCGGCGCGTTCTTCCCGCGCCTGCCGCGCTACGTGAACTCCGAGCAGGACACCGAGCGCACGGGCGGCACGCTCAGCCTGCAATGGGCGCCGAGCGATGCCACCAAGATCTCGCTGGACACGTTGTTCTCGCGTTACCAGGTCGAACGCCGCGACAACTACATCGCCGGCATCTCGACGGGCCGCAACATCACGAACAACGGCCAGCCGATGACGTCGATCAAGTCCGTGACCTTCGACGAGCTCGGCTCGGTCGAAACGGTCGCGTTCGACGGCATGGACATCCGCTCGGAAGGCCTGGTCGACGATTACATCGCGACCTTCAAGCAGGTGAACCTCGACTTCGAGCACGAGTTCTCGGACACCTTCAAGATCACGGCCTCCGCCGGCCGCTCGCTGAACATCTGGGATGGCCCGAAGCGCCTGCAGACCTTCATCGACGCGATCGACGTCGACAACTTCACGCTGGATTTCTCGGGCGGCCGCGAGACGCCGATCATCGGCTTCGGCACGAACACGCAGCGCCCCGGCACGACCGTCGCCGACGCGGGCTTCTTCACGTACGCGCCGACGCCCGACGGCAACCAGACGGTGGTCGGCGGCTACTCGTTCCAGGGCAAGCCGTCGCGCAACGTCACGGCGAACACGTTGTTCGAACTGGCCAGCGAGTGGCAGACCTCGGACAGCTTCAAGCTGAAGAGCGGCCTGCAATGGCGCGAGAACAATTACAAGGCCAAGGCGTCGGGCATCCTCGCCGCGCAGACGGTCACGCAGGCGCTGCCCAACGGCACGCTCGCGGACTACACGCTCGAGATCAAGGGCGTCGGCGACAAGTTCGGCTCCGGCGCGCCCGACAGCTGGGTCGCGATGGATCCGGACAAGTGGGCCGCGGCGTTCAACTTCCCGGACACGTTCAACTTCTGCGGCATCGAGTGCGGCGCGAACCGCAGCGGCGTCGTCGAGGAGATCACCAGTGCGTTCGTGATGGGTTCGTGGAACGTCGAGTGGGGCATCCCGATCCGCGGCGACCTCGGCGTGCGCTACGCGCACACGCGCCAGTCCGCGTTCGGCTATATCCCGATCGCGGCGCCGATGGGCGCGGCGTTCCCGAACGTCGGCTTCCGCCAGGACGTGGACCAGGACTACAACGACTGGTTGCCGTCGCTGAACGCCGTGTTCGAGTTCCAGCCGGACCTGCTGCTGCGCTTCTCGGCGGCGAAGGTCATGGCGCGCGCGGACCTCGGCAGCATCACGCCGAGCGTCTCGGTGACGGCCACCACGCTGAACGCGACGGTGAACAACCCGCTGCTCGATCCGATCCGCGCGAAGACGGCGGACCTCGCGCTGGAGTGGTACTTCTCGGAAGGCTCCGTGCTGTCGGCGGCGATTTTCTACAAGGACATCGAGACGTACATCCAGCGCATCACGGGTGACGAGCCGTTCCGCAATCTCGGCGTCCCGGATTCGGTGCTGACCGGCACGCCGGCGAGCCCGACGCAGGACTTCCACGTCAGCCGCCTGCAGAACACCGAGGGCGGTCCGTTGAAGGGCTACGAGCTGAACGCGCAGGTGCAGTTCCGCATGTTGCCGGGCTTCCTGAGCAACACGGGCTTCCTCGCCAACTACACGCACGTGGAGTCGACGATCCAGTACGTGCTGACGAGCGCCAACGGCGTGCCGCTGACGTTCACCGAGGACGACCTTGTCGACCTCTCGCCGAACACGGCGAGCGGCACGTTGTTCTACGACGACGGCAAGTTCAGCATCCGCACGACGGGTTCGTATCGCGACGCGTACATCCGTGCGCTGCCGGCCTCGGCGGGCAGCGACGTGCGCGGCAACAAGGCGAACCTGTTCGTCGACGCCTCGGCGTCGTGGAACGTGAACGACAACCTCACGCTGATCCTCGAAGCACAGAACCTGACCGACGAGCGCAACACGCTCTTCATCGATCGCTCGCGCGAGGACACGCTGTTCCAGACCGAGATCGGTCGTACCGTGAACTTCGGCGCGACCTACAAGTTCTGAGTGTGGGAAAGGAAAAGGGCCGGGACGGAAACGTCCCGGCCTTTTTCTTTGGCGCCGTACTTTGACGCCGCCGTCTTCGGGCGTAAGGTGCGCACGCCGGCCACAACAAGAGCGAGAACCCCTTGAGCGCCTCCGACAAGCTTTCGAAATCCCTGCTCGCGCGTCACCTCGTCATGATCTCCATCGGCGGCATCATCGGCGGCGGCGTGTTCGTCGGCAGCAGCGGCGCGATCGCATCGATCGGCCCGGCGGTGGTGCTGAGTTACATCTCCGCCGGCATCGTGGTGTTCGGCGTCATCTCGATCCTGGCGCGCATGGCGATGGATCAGCCCGGGCTCGGCTCGTTCACCGAATACGTGCGGGTCGCGCTCGGCGGCGGCGCGGGATTCATCACGGGCTGGCTGTACTGGTGGTTCTGGGTCGTCGTCGTCGCGTTCGAAGCCCTGGTCGGCGCGCAGACCGCGCATGCCTGGCTGCCGATGCTCGAGGTCTGGCAGATCGGTCTCGGGCTCATGGCCATCCTCACCGCGGTGAATCTCACGTCGGCGCGTTCGTACGGCGAGTTCGAATTCTGGTTCGCGTCGATCAAGGTCGTCGCGATCGTCGTGTTCATCATCGTCGCGGCGAGCTGGCTGCTCGGCGTCGGCAATCCGTCGAGCCCGGGTCTCTCGAACCTGTCCGCGCACCAGGGCTTCGCGCCGTTCGGCTGGGCCGCCATCCTCACCGGCGTCACCACCGTCATCTTCTCGATGGTCGGCGCGGAGATCGTCACGGTCGCGGCCGCCGAATCGGCCGAGTCCAACAAGACGCTGTCGCGGCTCGCGGCCAGCGTCGTGCTGCGCATCCTGCTGTTCTACGTGCTCGCGATCGCGTTGATCCTGTGCATCGTGCCGTGGACGGACTTCAAGCCGGGCGACTCCACGTTCGCCATTGCACTGGATCGCATCGGCATCCCGTCCGCCGCCACGATCATGAACCTGATCGTGCTGACGGCGGTGTTGTCCTGTCTCAACTCCGGCGTCTACGTGACGGCGCGCGTGTTGTTCGCGATGGCGGACAAGGGTGACGCGCCGCGCTGGCTGACCGCGGTGAACTCGCGTCAGGTGCCGGCGCGCGCCATCCTGCTGGGCAGCGCCTTCGGCTTCATCGTGATGCTGATGAACTGGATCGCGCCGGAGAAGCTGTTCAACTTCCTGATGAACTCCTCGGGCGCGCTGATGATGTTCACCTATCTGTTCGTCGCCGTGGCGCACTTCCGCTTCCCGTACACCGATGCGCGGCACCGCGAATCGGGCGGCGTGAAGCTGGTCGCCGGCGGCGCCGCGCTGGCGATGCTCGCGGTGATGGTCGCGATGTGTTTCATGCCGAGCAAGCAGCCGGAGATGCTGGCGAGCTCCGCGTGTCTCGGCATCATCGTCGTGGCGCTGTTCGTGAAGCGCGCGATGCAGAAGGCGGCCTAGCGCTCCAGCAGCGTCAGCGCCTCGTCGAGCTCCTCGCCGTCCGGCACCACGTGCCCATAGTCGCCGAGCTCGAGCAGGTGGGCGCGTTGCACGCCCACGTCGACGAAGCGCGAATACGCCGCGCGGATCTCGCGGCGGTTGGCGTCGCCCGCGCGGCTCGCGAACACGACGCGTTTGCCCGCCAGCTCGGGCGCGAGCGGCGGTTCGGGCGCGACGAAGTCGGCGCCGAGAAGGCACAACGCGCCGCTGAAGAATCCGGGGAAACGCGTCAGCGCCTGGCTGGCGATGCGGCCGCCGCCGGCCATGCCGCCCACGTACAGCCGCTGCCGGTCGAGCGGGACGAGGCGCTTCACGTGCTCCAGCGCCATGAGGGTCACCAACACGCGTTGCGCGCCGAACTCGTCGTTGCCGAAACCTTCGGCGGACACCCACACGAGATCGTGCCGGTCGAGCACCGCGGGCCATTCCTCGGGCGGCTGCGCGTCGCCGTGGGCGCTCACGAACACCAGCACGCCATGCGGGCCCTCGCCAGGCGGCACGCGCACGTGGAACTTCACCGCGCGATCCGCCGGCAGCGTGCGCGACAACGCGGCGGCGACGGCGGGTGGATAGAGCTGCGCGATGGTCACGGTGTCGACGGAGGTCGTCTGCGCGAGTGCCGCATGGCCGAAGGACACGGCGAGCAACATCGTGCGCCACGCGGCGGACGCCGCGGCCGATCGCCGGCGGCCGTTCATGACCGCGGGTCCAGCAGCTCGAGCGCCGCGTCGAGCTGCGTCGCGTCGGGGTACTGGTGACCGAAGCCGCGCAGGTCGACGAGCTGCGCGTGCGACAGGCCGGCATCGCGGAATTTCCCGTACACCTGCAGCACGTCGTAGTGATTGAAATCGCGATCGCCGGTCAGGAACAGCACGCGTTTCTCGCGCAGCTCCGGCGAGCGCAGTCTCGCGGCCGGCACCGGATTCGCGCCGACGATGCACAACGCGCCATCGAAGTACGCCGGGAATCGCGTCAGCACTTCACCGGCGATCTTGCCGCCGCCCGACATGCCGCCGATGTAGCGCCGCGAATCGTCGAGCGTCGTCGTCCGCGACAACAACGTCAGGCCGAGCAGCGCGACCAGCGCGCGCTGCGAGCCCGCCACCGCGTTGCCGGATTTCTCCGCGGCGACCCACGCGAGATCGCGCCGATCGAGGATCTCCGCCCAGCCGTCCGGCAGCTCGCCGGAGTTGTACGGATGCACGAACACCAGCGCGCCGTGCGGTCCCGCGCCCGGCGGGATGCGCAGTCGGAAATCGACGCGTTTGTCGGCGCGCAGCGTGCTCTCGAGCCGGGCGGCTTCGGCCGGCGGGAAGAGCTCGGCGATCGTGATCGAACGCGCGAGCGTCGGCGAGGCTCGGACTTGCGCGTCATCGGTGCCGTTCGCCGCGTGTGCGGCGAACGAGCTCGCGAGCAGTGAAGCTGCGATGAGCAAGACGCAGCCGCGTGACGGGCAGGTGGGCGACGGACGGGCAAGGCGGCGCGGCAGCACCGCGCGAAAATATCAGAAGCGGTACGCCAGTTCCGCGAAGATCGACGCGTCGCGCTGGCCCTCGATGTCCGGGCCGGTGAGCGGCGCCGCCACTTCGAGATAACCCGACAACGCGGCGCCGGCGATCGCGAGGCCCGTGCCCGCGGTCGCCGCGGAATCGCGGCCCGGCCAATCTTCCTTCCACGCCGCGCCGAAGTCGTAGAAACCGTACGCGGAGATGCGGCCGAGGAAGGAGTCCGAGTTCACCAGCTCGCGGCGCAGCTCGAACTTCGCGCCGAGTCCCTGGTCGCCCGCGATCTCGGCGACTTCGAAGCCGCGGCCGAGACGGTCGCCGCCGATCTTGAAGCGTTCGCTGTCGGGCAACACGTCGTTCGAATACTGAGCGAAGCCGTCGACGCGCACCGTCCACTTGTCGGCGAAACGGCGCAGCGCGGTGCCGGACAACTGCGTGACGAGGAAGTCCACGCGGCGGTCGTCGAAGAAGAGATCGCGCGCCTGCAGGCCGGCGCCGAGCGCGTCGAGACCCTTGCGCACCGTGACGCTGGCCGCGTACTGCGTCGCGAACTCGCCGCGCCACGAGCCGCGCAGGCCGGTCTCGAACACGCGCAGCCGATCTTCGCGGATGCGCGTGCCGTCGCGCTCGATGAACAGGTCGTCCGCCTCGAGGCCGCCGGCGAGCGTCAGCGTGAGCCGCGAGTCCTGGCGCAGCGGGCGCTGGAATTTCAGCGTCGCGCGGTCGCGCAGGTATTCGTCGCTGAGGTTCACCGGCGTCTCGTTCGGCGCCGAGTGCGAGTGGAACAGCAGCGCATTCGCGCGCGTGCCCGCATCGCCGAGCGGCGCGTCGACGAACAGGCCGCCGCCGAGGAACTCCTCGGGGTCCGTCGCCGACGCGAAGATGAGTCCGAGCTTCTCCTCGTGACCGAGCAACCCGTTGGCGAACAGCTGGCCGAGCACGAAGTTCGGGCCGGCCTGGTCGGTGCCGCGGTTGTTCATGCGCACGACGCCGTCCACCGCCGCGTAGTCCGTCTTCACGACGAGCTCGTACGCATTCGGCGCGACCGGGTCGCGGCGCGAAGTCGCGGTGACGCTGACGCCGGCGATCGCGCGCATGTCACGCAGCGCGTTGGGCACGTCGTCCTGGCGCAGCGGCTGCGCGGCTTCGAGCCGCGTCGCGATGCGTTCGAGCGCGTCGCGGGCGTTGCCGGCATCACCTTCGAACACGACGTTGCTGATGCGCGGCTCGGCCAGCTTCGCGCGCAACACGCCGCGCGGGGCCAGCGAATCGTCGAGGCGGATCTCCGGCTTCACGAAGCCGTCGCCTGTGTACAGTGCGGCGAGCGCATCGACGAGGCCGCGCGCGTTGTCGCGCGTGATCGGCTTGCCGAGCGAGTCGCGGTACGCGCCGAAGAGGCGCGGCGCATCGTAGACGCTCGAGCCGTCGACGATCACCGTCGTCAGGGCCGCCGCGGCCGGCGCCACCGCCTGGGTAGTTAGGCTGTTGGCGGCGGTGAGCTCCTGCGCTTCGCAGGCGGGCTGCGAGATCGCCGCGAAAATTATGACAGCGGCGGCGCGCCGCACGTCGATGTTTATTGTCATGAACCGTCCTGGTCCCCGGGCCGGGAAAATCGAGGCGCGCATTCTCCGCGAACCGCGCGACCGTCGTTGAGAGGCGACTCACATTGTGACGGGGTATCGCCTAGTAGGATCGCGCCATCAGAAATATGGGGATCGGGCATGTCCTGTCATAACGCCGCGGCGGCCGCGGAGAATCCGGTAGTTAGATTCATGACTGCGTTGTCAGTCACGCTGTTCGCGTGGTGCGCGTCACCGGCCGCGTTCGCGCTGGACACCGGCGACATCGTCGTCACCAGCATCAAGGGCGACGTGCGCATCACGGTGAACGGCGCGCCGCGCGCGCTGAAGGCCGGCGGCGTGCTCGAAACCCCCGCGAGCGTCCACACCGGCAAGGACGGCGCACTCGAACTGAAGCAGGGCGCGACCACCGTCAGCGTCGGTCCCGACACGCAGCTCGAATTCCCGGCGCGCGAAGAGAAAGGCGGCTCGATCGATCGCGTGGTCCAGCCGCGCGGCAACGCCTTCTACAGCATCGGCAAGCGCGACGGCCACAAGCTGCGCGTCGAGGCGCCGTACCTGGTCGGTGTGGTCAAGGGCACGCAGTTCAACGTGGCCGCGCAGGACACGGGCACGACCATCTCGTTGTTCGAAGGCCGCCTCGAAGTGCGGGCCACCGACGGCGACGCCGTCGTCGATCTGAACGCCGGCGAGATCGCGTCGCGCAGGCGCGGCGACAAGTCCATCAACGTGATGAAGATGGACGGCAAGGTGCCGACCACGGCGCCGCGGCCCACGTCTTCCGGCAACGGTGGCGGCGGTGGCGGCGAGGTTTCGCTGCTCGCGGGCGGCGGTGCGGCGCCGGGCCTCGACACCCGTGGTGACGCGACGATGTCCGGCGCAGATCCGGCGCTGGCCACGACCTCGATCGACACGGGCACGGGCCCGGGTGTCGGCATCGACGCGGCGGCGGGCATCGACGCCGGCACCGGCGCGAACGCCGTCGCGGACGCGAACGTCGGCGCTGGCGGCAACTCGCCGCTCACCGCTCTCGACCTCGAACCCGCCGTCTCCGCGAACGTCGGCCTCGGCGTCACGCAGAACGCCATCACCGCGGGCATCGGTGCGGCGGTCGACACCGGCCCGGTCTCCGCCGGACTCGGCGTGGATGCCGGCATCACCGCCGGTCCGGCCAACCTCGGCGTCGATGCAGGAACCACGACCACCGCCGACCTCGGCGTCGTCAACGCGAACGTGGGCACCAACACGGCGGTCGACGTCGGCACCAGCGGCGTGGGCGCCGCGGTCGACGCGGGCGCGGGCGTGAACCTCGGCACCACCAGCGTCGTCGACACCTCGACCAGCGCCACCGTCGACGTCGGCGCGAACACCGCCGTCGGCGTCAACACGAACACCGCGGTCGCGGGCGTCGACACGGGTGTCGCCGCGGCGGTGAACGCGAATGCGGGCACGGTGGACGTCGGCGTCAACGTCGCCGGGCTGAACGTCAACGTCGGCGTCGATCTCGGTCTCGACGACGGCAACAACGGCCACGGCAACGATGCCGGGCACAACGACACGAGCAACCCCGGCAACTCCGGCAACACGACGCCGCCGGCGTCGACGCCGGTGATCGACGTGGGTGGCCTGCTCGATGGCCTGGTGCGTCGCCGCCGCAAATGACCGCCGCATGATCAAAGGAGTGACACGCCGACATGGCTGGTGGCTGCTCGCCCTGGCCGTCTTCGCGGCAGTCTGCGGACTGCGCGCCGGTGGTGTGCTGCGTCCGTACGAAAACCTGCTCGCGGATGCGCGCGCGAAGCTCCTGGAACACGAAGTCCGCTCGGACATCGTCATCGTCGAGATCGATGCCGCCAGTCTCGCGACGCTGGACCGCTGGCCGTGGCCGCGCCGGCTGCACGCCGACCTGCTGAAGCGGCTCGCCGAGTCGAAGCCGCGCTCGGTGTTCCTCGACATCGACTTCAGCTCGGCGTCGAACGCGCTCGACGACGCGGTGCTCGAGGGCGCGCTGACGCACCCGCGCGATTTCCCCGTCTACCTGCCCACCTACTTCCAGTACGGCGGCGGCGGCGACGACACGCTGGTCGTCAACGAGCCGCTGCCGCGCTTCGGGCGCCAGGTGCAGCTCGCCGTCGTCAACCACGTGCCGGGCGCCGACGGGCTGACTCGCCAGTGGCGCAACGCCTGGCACATGAACGGCGCGCGCGCGGAATCCGTCATCGACCTGCGCCGCTCGCTGCCCGACGGCACGGACGTCGTCATCGACTATTCGATCTCGCCGGCCTCGTTCACCACGGTGCGCTTCGCCGACGTGCTCGACGGCCGCGTGCCGCGCGAGGTCTTCGCCGGCAAGACCGTGTTCGTCGGCGCGACCTCGGTGGATCTCAACGACATGGTGGCCGTACCCGTCTACCTGTCGCAGCCGGGCATCGTCGTACAGGCGCTGGCGACCGAGACGGTGAACGCCGGCGCGCCGGTGGTGCCGCCGGAGTGGGTTTCGATGTCGCTGCTGGCGCTGGTCGCGCTGCTGATGGGCGCGCTGTACCGCGACCGCTGGCGCACCAACCTGCTGACGTTCGCGTTGTCCGTCGTCGCCGTGCTCGGCCTGTGGTCGTACGCGTTCGTCGCGCATCGCCTGTGGCTCGACGCCGCGTCGCTGCTGCTGACCAGTGCGCTGATGTTCGTCGCCGTCGCGCTGCGCGCGCTCGAGTCGCAGACCTGGAAGGCGCTGACGTTCTCGCTGGGCATGCGCCGCCGCGAGGCGCTGCTGCAGTCGGTCGTGCAGTCGTCGACGGATTCCATCATCTGCGTCGACGAGGCCGGCATCATCCGCACCGCGAACCCCGCCGCCGCGCGCCTGTTCGATTGCCCCGCGTACGAGCTCGTCGACCAGAACATCTCGCGCTTCATCACACTGCTGGCCGGCGAGGGCGCCGGCGCGCGGCTCGGCGCGCTGCACGGCACGATCCGCGAATGCGACGCGCGCACCGTCGACGGCGACGTGTTCCCGGTGGAGATCTCGGTGAGCCGCGTGCGCAACATCTCCTCGGGCAGCCTCGGCCTCGACGGCGACCGCCTGTACACCGCCATCGTGCGCGACATCCGCGAGCGCCGCGCACAGCAACGCAAGCTGCAGCACCAGGCCACGCACGACTCGCTGACGAACCTGCCGAACCGCGCCGCGCTGCTCGTGCATCTCGACGACGCGCTGGCCGCGCAGCCGCTGCCGCCGCACGTCGCGCTGCTGTTGCTCGATCTCAGCCGGTTCAAGGAAGTGAACGACACGCTGGGTCACGAGGTCGGCGACCGCGTGTTGACCGAGGTGGCGCAACGCTTCCAGGCAGCGCTCGGCGCGGGCGGGTTCATTTCCCGCATCGGCGGCGACGAATTCACGGTGGTGCTCGATACGGCCGCGGGCCTGGAGAACATCGATCGCACCGCGCAGGCTCTCGGCGACTGCCTGCGCACGCCCATCGACGTCGCCGGCATCTCGATCGAGGTCGGCGTCTCCATCGGCATCGCGCGGTTCCCGCAGGACGCGTCCGATGCGCAATCGCTCATGCGTCACGCGGACGTCGCGATGTACGTGGCGAAGCGCCGCGGCGCGTCCTACGAGTACTACGATCCGGCGCACGACGAGAACACCGTGCGCCGGCTGTCGCTGGGCGGCGAGCTGCGCGCGGCGATCGCCGGCGGCGCGCTCGACCTGCATTTCCAGCCGCAGGTGAACCTGCGCAGCGGCATGGTGGAGAGCGCCGAGGCGCTGGTGCGCTGGCACCACCCGACGCAGGGTTCGGTGAGCCCCGGCGAATTCATCGCCATCGCCGAGTCCACCGACCTCATCCGGCCGCTGACCGAGTGGACGCTGAGCGGCGCGCTGACGCAGATCCGCGCCTGGCGCGACCGCGGCGTGCACGTGCGCATCGCCGTGAACATCTCCGCGCGCATCCTGCAGGACACCGGCTTCCCGGCGCGGCTGGCCGCGCTGCTCGAGACCGCGGGCGTCCCGGCCGCGTCGCTCGAGCTCGAGATCACCGAGAGCGCGATGATGGTCGACCCGACGCGCGCGCTGCGCGTGCTGCAGGGCATCGACAGCCTCGGCGTGCTCGTGTCGATCGACGACTTCGGCACGGGGTATTCGTCGCTGGGCTACCTGCGCGACCTGCCGGTGCACTCGCTGAAGCTCGACAAGTCGTTCGTCATGGGCATGCGCAACAACACCGACGACCGCATCATCGTCGAGTCGACCGCGCAGATGGCGCACGCGCTGCGCCTCGAGCTCGTGGCGGAAGGCGTGGAGTCCGAGTGGGAGGCGCAGTTCCTAGCCGCCGCCGGCTACGACTTCGCGCAGGGCTTCCACTTCGCGCGCGCGATGCCGGCCGACAAGTGCCTGGCGTGGATCGTCGAGTTCAACGCGACGGCGATGCTGACCGCCGGCAACGTCGAGGTGACCCGCGTGCTGGTCCCGGACCGCGAGCCCGGCGCGTCGAAACGCACCGCGCGCAGCTCGCGCCGGCAGGCCTGACTACTTCTTCGCGAACTCCGGCACCCACGCGAACCCGAGCTGGAAGCCGATGTCCGGCGTGTTGTTCAGGTTCTGCAGGTTCTCGGTCACCGCGAACGACGTCAGGCAGCAATCGAAGCGGTGCCGGAATCCCAGGCTGAGCTGGAACTTGTCGCTCAGCAATTCCGGCAGATCGGTCTGCGCGCGGCGATACACGCTGCGGCTGGCATAGCCCTGCAGGTTGATGTTCGTGCGCGCGGTCATCCTGCGCTCCCAGCCGATGACGATCGTGGGCACGATCTGCGCTTCGTGCGGCGCCGGCTCCGTCGCGCCGGCGTAGTACACCGCGGCGAAATCCACGTGCAGCGCGTTGTGGTCGCCGAGATGGCGCACCGAGGCCTGCATGCCGTAATCCGTGCGGCCGGTCGACAGCAGCAGCCTCTCGCCGTCCAGCGGCACCTTCACCGCGGCTTCCACCGACATCCGCCAGCGGCCGGGCAGCGTGAGGCCCGTGTAACGCAGGCCGAATGTCGGGTCCATGAACCCGGAGGTCTGCGGCGCGTCCAGCAACACCACCTGCGCGCCCTTCAGGTCGTACACGAGGTTCGTCTGGTTGCGCGTCACGGCGTGCCGGCCGAACGTGCTGAAGCCGAACGTCTGGTGGAATTTCTCGATGCCGGAATCCATGAAGCCGCCGTGGTACGAGACCGCGGTCAGGATCGCGTAGCCGCTCCAGTGGCTGGCGAACTTGTAGTGCATCGCGAGATCGAGCGTCGCCGACTCGAGGTCGAGCAGGTAGTTCTCGCCGGGCAGGTCGCGGATCGCCTGGATCTCCGCCGGGCCGATGTCGCGCCGCGGGCCGCCCTGTGCCTCGAGGCCGTCCAGGTATTTCTCGACGTTCTCGCTGAGCGCCCAGGTGTTCTGGTAGCCGAGCTCGGCCTCGAACGCGAAGCTGCCGGGCTCGATCGAGATGGCGTGCGCCGGGCGCATGTCGAGGCGCAGGAAGCCGAACGGCGTGAGGTCGCGCTCGCGCAACATGCCGTAGAACTGCCCGTCGTCGGCGCACGCCGCACCGGTCCCGAGTGACATAACCAGCGCCGCGAAAACCCCTAAGAAGGCGCGTTTCCGCGAACCCTGCCGCCGCCGCACTACGCCGTGGCCCTCCGCCGAGTAGTTAGGGGAAATCCGATACGCATTTCTGCGTAAGGGTTCGGTGCCGGGTGTTGCCGCAACCGGGAACGAAAATCCGCTGTTATTCGTGACGTGCATATCGATTGTAGATAGTGCTTGGTAGTTAGCGGGAAACCCCGATCCAGAAGCCCGCCCGCGGACCGAAACCGTCTCCAGCAGAAATGCAGGCGCGGTCCGCATGGGGGAATGCCTGCTCGGATAACCCTTACTACCGGGAGAGGACATGAAGACTCTGGTTATGTTGTTGCTGGGACTCGCCGCGCTCGGACGCGTGGCGCACGCCGACCAGTCGCTGGTGGCGAGCCTCGATGCGCGCCGCGTGGTCACGGAGACCGGCGGCGTCGAGAAGCTGGTCCCGGCCGACGTGGCCCGCCCCGCCGACGTCGTCGAATACCGCACGACGTACCAGAACGTCTCGAAGAAGCCGCTGGCGAACGTCGCCGCGACGCTGCCGATCCCCGCCGGTTTCGTGTTCCTCGCCGGCACCGCCACGCGCGGCGCCCTGGCCAGCCTCGACGGCAAGACGTACGCGGCGATGCCGCTGACGCGTCGCGTCAAGGGCGCCGACGGTCGCGAGCAGGTCGTCGAGATCCCGGCCGCCGAATACCGCTTCCTGCGCTGGCAGCTCGGCGACCTCCCGGCGGACGCGTCGCGCGTCGTCGTGGCCCGCATGCGGATGGAATGAGCGGTAGCCACCCATGAACGAACGCAACTCCATGCTCTCCCTTCGCTTCACCCCGAAGCACTTCTTCTTGTCCTGCCTGCTGCTCGCCGCGGCGGTGGTCGCCAGCGTCGCGCATGCCGCGCCGCCGGCCGGCACCTCGATCGGCAACCAGGCATCGGCGACCTATTCGGACGACACCAACGTCACGCGCACCGTCACGTCGAACACCGTGACGACGATCGTGCAGCAGGTCGCCAGCTTCACGCTGACCGCCGATGGTGACCGCCGCGGCAACGCCGGCGGCCAGGTCGCATTTCCTCACACCCTGACCAACACCGGCAATGGCGCCGACACGTTCGCGCTGACGCAGACCGAGGCCGGCGCCTTCACGTTCGCCAGCGTGCAGATCTACGCCGACGCGAACGGCGACGGCGTGCCCGACAACAACACGAACATCTCGACCACCGGCGAGCTCGCCGCGGGCGCGGCGTTCCGCTTCGTCGTCGTCGGCACGGTGCCCGGCTCCGCGGTCTCGGGCAACGTGGCCACCATCACGGTGCAGGGCCGCAGCGGCTTCCTGAACTCGCTGACGCACACCAACGCCGACCAGGTGACGGTGACCACGCAGGCCGTCATCGGCGTGACCAAGGCGATCGACCTCGCCTACGGCCCGTCGCCGAGCTCGGGCGTGCGCACGTATACGTTGACGTACACGAACACCGGCAACACCACGGCGACGAACCTGGTGCTGACGGACACGATCGCCGCCGGCCTCACCTACGAAGCCGGCACCGGTCGCTGGAGCGTCACGGGCGCGCTGGCGATGACCGACGCCAACTCGGACGACCAGGGCGGCGTCGTCTACGTCTGGGACGGCACGACCAAGAAGATCACCGTGACGATCGCCTCGGTCGCCGCGGGCCAGAGCGGCACGGTCACCTTCGGCGTGCGCGTGAACACGGGTGAAGCGCCCGGCGTCAACACGCGCACCGCCAACACCGCGCAGTTCGCGTACAACAACGGCGCGGGCAACATCACGGCCGTCGACACCAACACGGTGCAGTACACCGTCCAGCAGTCGGCCGCGGTCACCGTGTCGTCGGATACGAAGGCCTCGGCGACGCAGGCGGCCACCGTGAACTTCACGAACGTCGTGACGAACACGGGCAATGGTCTCGACACCTTCAACCTGACGCTGCTCAGCTCGACGTTCCCGGCGGGCACGACGTTGCAGCTGTTCCGCGCCGACGGCCTCACGCCGCTGACGGACACCAATAACGACGGCATCCCGGACACCGGTCCGCTGGCCGCAAGCGGCACGCTGACCGTCATCGTCAAGGCGACGCTGCCGGCCAACGCGCCCGCGGCGCCGGGCAACGGCCCGTACGCCGTCAACGTGCGCGGCACGTCCGTGTTCAACACGGCGGTCACGGGCCAGGGTACGGACACCCTGACCACGATCGCCGCCAACTCGGTGGACCTCACCAACAACGCCGCCGGATTCGGCAACCCGGGCTACGGCGCCGGTCCCGAGGGCGCCGCGGTCTACTCGCGCACGGTCGCGCCGGGCGCCACCACGCGCTTCACGCTCGTGGCCGCGAATGCGACCGGCGTGCCGGACAGCTTCGATCTCACGGCCAGCCGTCTCGCGAACTTCAGCGATCTCACGTTCCCCGCCGGCTGGACCGTCGTGTTCCACGACGCCAACGGCAACGTGATCGCGAACACCGGCGTCATCGCCGCGAACAGCACGAAGACGTTCTATGCGGACGTCACCGCGCCGGCGAACGCGACCACCGGCTTCGACCTGTACTTCCGCGCGAAGAGCCCGAGCACGACCGCGGTCGACATCGTGTTCGACGCCGTCGCCGTGGGCACGGTGCGCTCGCTGACGCTGACGCCGAACAACCTGGGCCAGGCGGCGCCGGGCGGCACCGTCGTCTACACGCACATGCTGGTGAACACCGGCACGTCGGGTGAAGGCACCGGCTCCAGCACCGTCGCCCTGGCCGCGGCCAGCAACTCGGGCTTCACCAGCGTCGTCTACTGGGACAAGAACAACAACGGCACGCTCGATCCGACGGATCCGATCGTGACGTCGGTGGCCGACTTCACCGGTGGCACGAACGGCGCCAGCACGGCCGCCGGCCTCGACCCGGGCGAGGTCGCGCGACTGTTCGTCAAGGTGAGCGCCGCCCCCGGCGCTGCCGCCGGCGTCACGGACACGACGACACTGACGGCGACGGTCACGGGCACGATCGGCGGCCAGGCGGCCCCGACCGGCATCTTCGCGACCGACACGACCGCGATCGTCGGCTCGAACCTCACGCTGGTGAAGATGCAGGCGATCGACGCGAACTGCGACGGCACGCCGGAAGGCAGCTACGCGACGTCGCCGCTGGGCACGAACGCGGTGCCGGGCGCCTGCATCCGCTACCAGATCACCGCCACGAACGCGGGTGTCGCGAACATCACCGCGCTCCTGCTCAACGACTTCACGCCGGCGAACACGACCTATCACGGGTCGGGTGCCGCCGCGGCGGTGACGGTGGGTTCGGTGACGACGGTGCCGGGCAACGGTTCGACGGGCGCCGTGCAGGCGACGGTGGGAACGCTCACGCCGGGACAGACCGCTGTCCTGACGTTCGGCGTCCGCATCGACCCGTAACCCTCCGCACCCTTAAAAGGAAGGGAGTTCGCCACGCATGAGCGCGGTGTTCACCACGGCTGGCCGAAAGCTGGTGCTCTTTCTGGGCACCAGCTTTCTCGCCGTCTCCGCCGGTTTCGCGCAGGAGACGCCGCCGGCGTCCGCCGCGTCGGGCCCGGTCGAGGTCGTGAACATCGCCACGGCTAACTACCGCGGACCGACGGCGCAGGCCGATGGCGACGAACCGCCGCAGATGACGACGTCCAATGCCGTCACCGCGCAGGTGACCATCGCGCCGCCGACGCTGACCATCTACAACGATCCCGGCTTCACGAACGCGCCGCGCGTCGTCGACACCGGCGACGATCTCTGGGTGCGCGTCAATGCGCCGGGCTGCCAGCACGACCTCGGCGTGCGCGAGTGGTTCACGATCAAGATCAGGAGCCTCACGTCCGGCGACGAGGAGGAGTACGTCGTCAAGGAGAACGCGCCGGACTCCGGCGTGTTCGACGTGACGGAGCCGATCAATACCGGCCGCGTGGACGGCCCCGTCGTGCCGCTGAACAAGCTGCTCGAGCTGTGGGGCCGCGACGAGCTCGACGCCGAGATGGAGAACTGCGGCGGCGTGGCGGTCGACACCGTGCTGGTCGACCCGGACGGCATCGTGTTCGACTCGCAGACCAACGCGACGATCCCCGGCGCCACCGTGCACCTCGTCGACGTGACGGGCGCCGGCAATGGCGGCCATCCCGGCGGCGATGCGCAGGTGTTCGACTTCGACGGCGTCACCGAGCTCGCGCCCAGCATCGTCACCGGCGCGGACGGCCGCTTCCAGTTCCCGTTCGTGCCGGAGAGCGAGTACCAGCTGATCGTCGATCCGCCGGCCGGTTACCGCGGGCCGTCGATCGTGCCCGCCGACCAGCAGCCCGCCGGCCGCATGATCAAGCCCGGCTCGTTCAGCGTGCCGTTCTCCGTCAACGCGCAGACCGGCGCCGTGACGCTCGACTTCCCGCTCGATCCGATCCCGGCCGGCCTCGTCGTCGAGAAGCGCGCGACGCGCCCCACCGCCGAGATCGGCGAAAGCGTCGGCTACGAAGTGAAGATGCGCAACCTCAGCGGCTTCGCGATCCGCAACCTGACGCTGCACGACGACCTGCCGCCCGGCTTCTCCTATCTACCCGGCAGCGCGCGCCTCGGCGACGCGGCGGTCGCCGACCCGGCCGGCGGCCAGGGCCCGGCGCTGGATTTCACCATCGCGTCGCTGCCCGGCAGCGGCGAGTCGACACTCAGCTACCGCGTCGTCATCGGCCCGGGCGCGCTCGAAGGCGACGGCACGAACCGCGCGAAGTTGTCGGCGACGCTGCCGGCGCCGCAGTCGAGCAACGTCGCGTCCGCGAAGGTCGACGTGCAGGCGGGTGTGTTCGACGACCGCGCGTTCGTGCTCGGCCGCGTGTTCGCCGACTGCAATCGCAACGGCCGGGTCGACGCCGGCGAGCCCGGCCTGCCGCGCGTGCGCCTGTACATGGAAGACGGCAGCTGGGTGATCACGGACGGCGAGGGCAAGTACAGCTTCTACGGCGTGTTGCCGCGCACGCACGTGCTCAAGGTCGACGCGACCACGCTGCCCGACGGCGTGAAGCTGGCCGCGATCTCGCATCGCAATGCCGGCCGCGGCGACTCGCGCTTCCTCGACGTGCAGCGCGGCGAGCTGCACCGCGCCGACTTCGCGACCGACGGCTGCGGCCCGGCGCTGGTGCAGACGCTCGAGACGCTGCGCAAGGCCGCGGGCGGCGCGCGCGAGCTCGACGGCGTGAAGAACGCGCTGCGCCGTGAGGAGAACCCGCTCGGCGACACGCGCGCGCTGCCGGCCACCGGCGTCGTCGGCGAGGCCGCGCCGCTGCCGGCGACGTCGCTGCCGCGGCTGGCCGCCATCGGCATGGACGCCATCGCCGCGAACGTCGGCCGCACCGACCTGCGCACGCTGATGCCGAAGCTCGACGCGTGGCTCGGCTTCGTCGATCTGTACGATGGCGCCGAGGTCGGCACCACCGAACTGACGGTGCGCGTGAAGGGCCAGACCAGCGCCGTCATCCGTCTCTCGGTGAACGACGTCGAAGTCGGCGGCGAACACATCGGCCTCAAGCTCGAGGATCCGACGCGCCTCGTGCAGGCGGTCGAATACGTGGGCGTGCCGCTGGGGCCGGGTGCGAACCGCCTGTCGCTGGCGCAGAAGGACAATGCCGGCCACTTCCGCGAAGTGGTGGCGGTCACCGTGACGGCGCCCGGCGCGCTGGCGCAGCTGAAGATCGCCACGCCGGCCGAGGGCATCCCGGCCGACGGCGATCATTCCGCGCAGGTGCGCGTCAGCGTCGTCGACGTCGCGGGCGTGAAGGTCACGTCGCGCACGGCGGTCACGCTCGAGGCGCAGGGCGGCGAGTGGTCGGCGATCGATCTCGACCCGGTCGAGCCGGGCACGCAGGTGTTCATCGAGGGCGGCGAAGGTAGCTTCGGCCTGCGCTCGCGGACCCCGGGTACCGCGAAGGTGCGCGCGACGGCCGGCGCGTTCTCCACCGAAGCCAACGTTTCGTTCGTGTCGGCGCTGCGGCCGCTGATCGGCGTTGGCGTGCTCGAGGGCACGTTCAACCTCGACCACCTCGACGGCAGCGCGCTGACGCGCGCCCGCTCCAACGACGGCTTCGAGCGCGAGCTGCGTTCGTTCGGCCGCGAGGACGGCACGAACGGCGGCGCCCGTGCCGCGCTGTTCCTCAAGGGCAAGATCAAGGGCGACTATCTGCTGACGCTGGGCTACGACTCGGACAAGGACACGAAGGAGCGCCTGTTCCGCGACATCCAGCCCGACCAGTTCTACCCGGTGTACGGCGACTCCTCGACGAAGGGCTACGACGCGCAGACCACCGGCCGGCTGTACGTGCGCGTCGAGCGCAACAAGTCGTCGTTCACCGGCGGCGACCTCACGACCGCCAGCCTGTCGCGCGCGCGGATGATGGGCGCGTACAACCGCAGCCTGACCGGCGTGAAGGAACACTTCGAGAACGATGCGGCGACGGTCGAGGTGTTCGCGAGCCGCGATACGGCGCGCCAGGTGGTCGACGAGATCCCGGCGAACGGCACCTCGGGCCCGTATCCGCTGTCGAATGCCAACCTCCTCGAGAACAGCGAGCGCGTCGAGATCATCACGCGCGATCGCGACCAGCCGGCGGTGATCCTCGCCGTGGCCGTGAAGCAGCGCTTCGTCGACTACGACCTCGAGCCGCTGACCGGCCGCCTGCTGTTCCGCGCGCCGATCCCGAGCGTGACGGCGGATCTCGATCCGATCTCCGTGCGCGTGACCTACGAAGTGGAGCAGGGCGGCGAGGAGTTCTGGACGACGGGCATGGACTCGCAGCTGCGCCTCGGCAAACGCGCCGAGCTCGGCGCCTCGTTCGTCGACGACCGCAATCCGCAGGATCCGCGCCGCATCTCGGGCGTGAACGCGACGGTCCGGTTCGGCACGGCGACGACGCTGGTGGCCGAGGGCGCGCGCACCGAGAGCCTGGTCAGCGACGGCGACACCGGCGCGCGCGTCGAGCTGCGCCACGAAGGCCGCAAGCTGACGCTGCGCGCGTTCGGCAGCCGCACCGGCGAGAACTTCGACAATCCGTCCGGCGGCTTCACGAAGAACCGCGAGGAAGCCGGCGCGAAGGCCGCGATCTCGGTCAGCGAACGCGCGCGACTGGTCGCCGAACTGCTGAGCTCGGGCGACGCGACGACGGGCGTGAAGCGCGAAGGCGGCCTCGTCGGCCTCGAGCGCAACTTCGCCGACAACTGGAAGGCCGAGCTCGGCGTGCGCCACGTGCGCGCCAGCGGCGACACCACGCCGGACGACGCGACCACGAGCGTGCGCGCGCGCGTCACCGCGCCGCTGCCGTTCGCGCGCGATGCCTCTCTGTACGGCGAATACGAACAGGACCTCGCCGACGCGGATGCGCGCGTCGCGGCGGTCGGCGGCGAATACCGCCTCGCGCCGCGCAGCCGCCTGTACGCGCGCCACGAGATCATCTCGTCGCTGACCGGCCCGTATTCGCTGGACGCCGCCGAGAAACACAACACGACGGTGTTCGGCATCGACAGCACCTACTGGCAGGACGACTCGGTGTTCAGCGAATACCGCATCGGCGATTCGCTGAACGGCCGCGAGGCGCAGGCGGCGATCGGCCTGCGCAACGCGTGGCAGGTGGCCGAGGGCGTGCGCATCAGCACCAGCGCCGAGCGCGTCGACATGGTCGGCGGCGACCGCGCCGAAGACAGCACCGCGGTCACGGGCGGCGTCGAGTTCACGCGCAGCCCGCTGTGGAAGTCGTCGGCCCGCCTCGAGCTGCGCGACGCGACGTCCAGCGACAGCGCGCTGCTGACGATCGGCGCCGCGCGCAAGCTGAACGCCGAGTGGACGCTGCTGACGCGCGCGCTGTTCGCCGTGACGGACAACGCCACCGGCGAAGACCGCCGCCAGGACCGCCTGCAGGCCGGCGCCGCCTACCGCGGTGACGACAACCGCGTGAACGCGCTGATGCGTTACGAGCTCAAGCGCGAGGACGGCGTCGAGGCCGGCATGGACCGCACCGCGCACATCGTTTCCCTCCATGCCGATCTGCAGCAGACTACCCGCCTGAAGCTCGACGGCACGCTGGCCGCGAAGTGGGTCGCGGAGCGTTTCGAGGCGACGCGGCACGACGCCGCGACGCTCGTCGCCGGTCGCGTCACCTACGATCTGGCGAAGCGCTGGGACATCGGCATGAACATCCGCGGCCTGTTCGACAAGGATTTCTCGGGCGTGCAGGGCGGCGTCGGCGCCGAGGTCGGCTTCCTCGTCACGCAGAACCTGTGGATCTCGACCGGCTACAACGTGCTCGGCTTCCGCGACGCGGATCTCGCCGGCGACGAATACACGCAGCGCGGCGCGTACCTGCGCCTGCGCTTCAAGTTCGACGAAACGGTGCTGCCGTGACGTCGCGTCGACAGGTCGGCGCCTGGCTGGCGGCGTTCGTGCTGCTGGCGCTGTTCTGCGCCCCGCGCGCGCACGCGGCGGCCTGCGTCGCGGGTGCGTGCATCGAGACCGGCCCGCGGCTCGCCTCGTTCGACACCCAGCAGAGCGCGTTATTGAACCCGCTGACCTCTGCGCTGCTCGGCACCAGCGCGACGGTCGACATCGCCGACTGGCAGCGTCTCGCCGGCGCGAACGTCAAGGTCGCCGACGTGCTGAACCTGCTGCAGGTGCAGACCAGCGCGGTGGACACGACCGCGTTGCTGACCACGCCGATCAACGTCTCGACCGTGTTGAATGCGGTCGCGACCGTGGCCGGCAGCGGCTCGACCGCCGCCATCGGCATCAACAACGCCGTGCCGCAGCTGAACCTCGGCACGAAGCAGGTGCAGCTCGGCGACCTGATCAAGCTCGCGACGAACGCCGGCGACACGCAGATCAACGTGCTCGATCTCGTCATGGGCACGATCGAGGCGCACAACTTCCGCTACGGCGTGAATACGCCGACGCCGATCACCGTCGGCACCCCGAGCGTGTTCGGCCTGACCGGCATCGACCTGGTGAAGATTTCGGCGCGCGTCGTCGAACCGCCGGAGTTCTACTGCGGCGGCGTCGGCGCGTCGCACCAGTTCTACACGGCGGCGATCCGCCTGAAGCTCGACATCACGATCCCGCAGCCGCTGGGCCAGGTGGGCCTGGTCACCGACAGCCTGATCACGACGTCGACCACCACCTTGCTGCCGAACACGTCGTTGTACGTCGACGTGGCGCGCGCCGACGGCTGGATCAGCCAGCTCGACGCGGCGGCCGGCACGATGCGCGTGAAGATCACGCCCGGCATCACCAGCCTGTATCTCGGGCAGACCACCGACACCACATTCTTCAGCTCGGCGGCGATCTCGGCGGCGAACTTCACGCCGGTCACCGTCGCCAACGTCGACATCAAGCTGCTGAACATCATCGGCCTCGCGTCCGGCCAGGTGCTGATGAAGGCCTCCGCGACGAGCTCGGCGCCGTTGCAGGAAGAGCTGATGTTCACGGGGCCGTATCCGCAGACGCTGGCCACGTCCTCGAGCGCGAACGCCGTGGGTGTGCTGGCCGCAAACCTCATCGGCAACATCGCGCTGACCACCAACATCAACCTGCTCGGATTGATCCCGGTCACGGTGGTCACGACTCAGTTGCTGGCACCCGTCAAGACGGCGATATCGGCCGTCACCACGCCCGTGCTGACCGCCGTCGTCGATCCGCTGCTCAGCCTGCTCGGCATCAAGATCGGCCAGGCCGTGGTCACGGCCTATGGTCCGTATCGCCTGTGTACCGTGGCCGGCAATTGCTACAACGACGCCAACCACAGTCTGGTGAAGGATCCCGGCGAGGCCGGCACCGGCCAGACGTTGTGGGCGAAGCTCGTCGCCACCGCGTCGCCGACCACGGTGTACGCGAGCACCAGCGTCAACTCGTCCACCGGTGCGTTCTCGTTCTCGAACGTGCAGTCGCAGGGCGCGTCGACCAACTACTCGGTCATCATCGACACCAACAACACGGCCAGCGACGTCACGGCGACCGCGCCCACCGGCTGGGTGCCGACCGAAGTGCCGACGTTGTCGCGCTCGATCGCGCTCGCGACCGCCGACATCAGCGGCCTCACGTACGGCCTGTACAACGGCAGCAGCCTGACCGGCCGCGTGTTCGTCGACACCGGCGTCGGCGGCGGCACCGCCAACAACGTCGTCAAGGACGGCACCGAGCCCGGACTGCCGGGCGCGCGCGTCACGATCACGGACAACGCCGGCACCACGATCTACGACAGCGCGCTGGCCGCGGACACCGGCAACTACACGCTGTGGATCCCGGCCGCCGCCGGCGCGACCACGCTGAAGATCACCGAAGCGAATCCGAATCCGTATCTGTCCACCGGCGCGAACGTCGGCACCACCGGCGGCACGTACACGCGCGCCACGGACACGGTGGCGTTCACGCACGCGATCGGCAGCGCGTACAGCGGCGTGAACTTCGCCGACGTGCCGACCTCGGCGCTGCAGACCGACGGCCGCCAGGTGATCGTGCCGGGCAACGTCGCGTTCTATCCGCACAAGTTCATCGCCGGCACCGCCGGTTCGGTGACGTTCACGCCCAGCGCGCCCGTGATGAACGGCTGGAGCAACCTGCTGTACCGCGACACCGACTGCAACGGCGCGATCGACACCGGCGAGGTGCTGGTCAGCGGGGCGATCTCGACCACCGCCGCGCAGCAGCTCTGCCTGGTGGTGCGCGTGTTCGCCTCCGACGTCGCCGCCTACAACGACGAGTACCCGGTGACGCTGGCGGCCGCGTACGCCTGGTCGGGCAGCGCGCTGTCGGAAACGCTGTCGCGCAACGACCTGACGATGATCGGCAGCGCGAACGGCTCGGGCCTCGTGCTGACGAAGGCGGTCGACAAGGCCACCGCCGCGTCCGGCGCGACGCTGACGTACACCATCACGTACAAGAACAACGGCACCGGCCCGCTGTCGCAGATCAAGATCTACGACAACACGCCGGCGTACACGGTGCACACCAGCGCGGCCTGCGGCACACTGGGCTCCGGCCTCACCGGCTGCGCCGTCACGACACAACCCGCGGTCAGCGCGTCCGGCCCGCTGCTCTGGACGTTCACCGGTTCGCTGGCCTCCGGCGCCACCGGCACCGTCACCTTCACCGTGACCGTCCAGTAGGAAAGGGGGGAGTGGCCCCAAACGGCCGCTTGGTGCCGAACCTCCATCAATAAGAGAGGACGCCAGGCCAAAGGACCGCGAAATCCCCGCGTCGCGCTGTCCCACCCCCTTCATCTGGCTGTAGCGCCGTTTCCACAAAAGGGCATTCGCTCCGGCGTGGGACCCAGTTATCCGGTCGCTTCGAAGCCACAACGGACTTCCTTTTTGTCGCGCCGAGGCGTAAACATTCACGCACTTCGCCGGAAGGAGGGGACGGCGATCCAACAAAACTCAGGAAGGGTCCGCATGAAAAAGCAATTCGCACTGCTGCCAGCTCTCTTGGCAGCGGCCGGGGTCAACGCGCAAAACGCGCCCGCCGAAGGTGAAGACAAGCCGCTGCAGGAAGTCGTCGTCACCGGTTCGCGCATCATCCAGTCCGCGATCAATTCGCAACAACCCATCTCGATCATCGATCGCACGGCGATCGAACGCAGCGGTCTCGCCAGCGTCGGCGACCTGCTCCAGCAGGTGACCGCCGGCGGCAAGGCGCTCAACGCCAAGTTCAACTCCTCGGGCAACTTCGGCTACCCCGCTGACGGCGGCGGCATCGGCGCCGGCTCCGCGCAGGTCGACCTGCGCAACCTGAGCTCGAAGCGCGTGCTGGTCCTCGTCGACGGCATCCGCTGGGTCAACGAGTCCTCCGCGTCCGGCGTCTCCGGCGCGGCCGACCTGAACACCATTCCGATGAGCATCGTCGATCGCGTCGAAGTGCTCGAGGACGGCGCCTCCGCGATCTACGGCTCGGACGCGATCGCCGGCGTGGTCAACATCATCACCCGCAAGAACTTCGAAGGCGTCGAGGTCAACGCGTACCGCGGCGAATTCCAGGACGGCGGCGCGACCACCGAATCCAGCCTCACGGTCGGCGGCGGCGGCGAGAAATTCCACGGCGTGTTCGTGGCCAGCTACTACGACCAGAAGCGCATCGACTCCAGCGAATGGGAACAGTCCGCGTTCCCGCAGCCGAACGCCGGTCTCGCGGCCGGCAGCTCGGCGCTGCCGCAGGGCCGCTACACGTTCTGCGATCCGTCGCGCCCCGCTGGCGGCGTCGGCTTCTGCGGCGATCCGGATCTCTGGTACGACGTGACGCTGAACAACGGCGCCGCGCCCACGGGCTGGAACAACGCCAACCCCGGCAGCGGCAACTTCCACAACTTCTCCGGCGCCGATCGCTTCAACTTCGCGCCGTTCAACCTGCTGCTGACCCCGTCGAAGCGCAAGTCGATCTTCGCGCGCGTCGACTACAACGTGGCCGACAACGTCAACGTGTACCTGAAGGGCCTGTACAACAACCGCCAGTCCGCCAACCAGGCCGCGCCGGAACCGATCTTCGTCGGTCCGTTCGCCGGCAGCGGCGGTCTCGCCGATACGATCAGCATCTCGGCGTTGAACCCGTACAACCCGTTCGGTATCGACCTGGACGCCGCCTCCAACCTCGGCTGGGTCACGCGCCGTCCGCTCGAAGTCGGCCCGCGCCAGTTCAACCAGGACGTCGACACGTACTACCTGAACGCCGGCATCGAAGGCAGCTTCGGCGACACGCGCCGGTTCCACTGGGACTTCAACGCGGTCACGTCGGAGAACAAGGCCGACCAGACGTTCACCAACGGCTACAACATCGCGAAGATCTCGCTCGCACTCGGCGATCCGGCGATCTGCGCGCTGGTGCCGGGCTGCGTGCCGCTCGACCTGTTCGGCGGCCAGGCCCGGCCGTTCACGCAGCCGATGATCGACTGGATCCGCACGACGCAGATCGACCAGAGCTCGCAGAAGCTCACGTTGCTGGCGGCGAACATCACGGGTGACCTGTTCGACATCGGCGATCGCACCGCGGGCTTTGCCTTCGGCGTCGAGCATCGCAAGTACTCGGGCTCGTTCAACCCGGATCCGCTGCGCCAGAGCGGCGAGTCGCAGGACTCGTTCGCGTCGCCGGTCAGCGCGTCGTACGACGTCAGCGAGGCGTATGCCGAGTTCAACTTCCCGCTGCTCGCCACGCTCGATGCGAGCGCCGCGATCCGCTGGTCCGACTACTCGACGTTCGGCAACGAGCCGACCGGCAAGATCGGCCTGCGCTGGAAGCCGATCGACCAGTTGGCGTTCCGCGGCACGTACTCGAAGGGCTTCCGCGCGCCGAACCTAGGCGAGCTGTACGGCCTCACGCAGTTCGCGGCGACGCTGGTGGATCCTTGCGGTCCGACGGGCACGGTGGTCGTGAATGCGGGCGATGGCCTGAACACGACGGCGCTGGAATCGGCCTGCCGCGCGCAGGGCGTGCCGAACGGCTTCGAACAGGCGAACACGCAGATCACGACGTTCACCGGCGGCAACCCGAATCTCGATCCCGAGAAGTCGGACAGCTGGACGGCCGGCATCGTGCACGACGCGGCGTGGGCCGAAGGCTTCGCGCAGCGCCTGACGTTCGAGCTGACCTACTACAGCCACGAGATCGAGAAGGGCATCCAGGCGCGTGACATCCAGGCGTTGCTGAACGCCTGTCTCGCGGCCGGCGGCACCGACGCGACCCTGTGCTCGCCGTTCACGCGCGCCGCCAGCGGCAACCTGAACCCGCCGAACAACTTCCTCGACAACCTCGGATCGATCGAGACCAACGGCATCGATCTCAAGGTCGACTGGAAGGGCAACGAGATGTCGTGGGGCAGCTTGTCCGCGGGCCTGCAGGTCACGCGCGTGAACAAGTTCGAGGCCGTCGACACCGACGGCATCAAGTCCCAGCGCGAGGTCGGCATCGAGGTCAGCGACAGCTCGATCCCGAAGCTGTCCGCCAACGCCCAGCTCGGCTGGTCGAAGGGCAACTGGGAAGTCGCGCTGCTGACGCGCTACACCGACTCGATCAAGGAGTACTGCGGCAACGCGGTGATCACGAACGTGCCGGGTTGCAGCGAGAACCAGACGTTCCACAACATGTCGGCGGCGGTCTACGAAGACGCGGCGATCTCCTGGAACAACGCGTTCACGCTCGACGGCCTGAAGCTGGGTCTCAACGTGAACAACCTGTTCGGTGAAGATCCGCCGATCTGCTACAGCTGCTCGCTGAACGGCTACGATGCGGGCACGTACGACCTGCCGGGCACGTTCTGGGCGGTCACGCTGAAGTACGGTTTCTGAGGACTCGAGAGAAGTAGAAGAATAAAGACGAGGGGGGATCGAAGATGAACGCCGCCGGGCAACCGGCGGCGTTTTTTTCTGGATGAAAGATTTTCGCCGCGCGGGAGACTATCCACTTCCGAATGGCCGAACCCGATCCCACAGCGCTCGAACGCATCCTGCGCGACTACGCCGGTCTCGCGCAGCGCCTGGCCGCCGCCCACGAGGCGAACGCGGAGCACGCGCGCGATCTCGCGCAGGACATCCTCGTCGCCGTGTGGCGCGCCTGGCCAGCGTTCCGCGGCCAATGCTCCGAGCGCACGTACGTCGCGCGCATCGCACAGCACCGCATCGCCACGCACATCGGCCGCGCCGTGCGCAGTCCCGCGCATGGGCCCTTGCCCGACGACCTCGTCGCGACCGGCCCGGGCCCCGAGGAGATCGCGATCCGCCGCGACGAGCGGCAACGCCTGACGGCCGCCGTGCGCGCGCTGCCGCTGGCGCTGCGCGAGGTCGCGATCCTGATGCTCGAGGGCTTCTCGCCCGCGGAGATCGCCGAGACGCTCGGGCTCAGCGTCAACGCCGTGTCGATCCGCGGCACCCGCGCGCGCGATGCGTTGCGCTCCGTCCTGGAGGTGCGCCATGTGCGATGAATTCTCGAACTGGGATGATCTCAACCGCCTGTGGCGCGACGGCGGCGACCGCGTCAGCACGCGCGACATCGAGCGGCGCGAACGCGCGCAGCGCCGCCTCATGACGTGGCTGGCCATCGGCGAGGGCGGCGCGCTGACACTGTGCTTCGTGGCGGCGATGTGGATCGCGATGCAGACCGCGTACGTCGCGATGACCGCGATCAGCCTGGTGTTCTTCGGCGTCTGCGCCTGGCTGCAGCACCGCATGCGCCGAGAGCCGCTGCCGGCCGGCGGCGACGACCTGCTGACCGCGCTCGCCGGCAACATCGCGCGCGAGGACTGGAATCTCGCGCAGCTCGGCGTGGGCCGCGCCGTCACCCTGCTCACGATGGCGGCGATCTCGATGGTCGCTTTCGACCACCTGCGGCACTACGCGTCGACACCCCCGGGGCGCATCGCCGCGCTGCTCGCGATCGCCGCCATCGTGCTCGGCATCCTGGCGTGGAACCTCGCGCTCACCGTGCTGGCGCGGCGGCGGCGCCGCGGCCTGGAGGCGATCGTCGCGCAACTGCAGGGCACGCCATGAAGACGGATGAACGGTTCCACTCGCTCGACGTCGTGCGCGCCGGCGCGCTGCTGCTCGGCGTCGCGCTGCATTCGACGATGTCGTTCTGGCCGGGCATGCGCGAGGTGCGCTGGCCGATTTCCGACGACGCCACCAGCGTCGTCGCCTCCGGCTCGTTCTTCGTCATCCACATCTTCCGGATGAGCGCGTTCTACGTGATCGCCGGCTTCTTCGCGCGCCTGCTGGTCAAGCGGCTGGGAACCTGGGGGTTCGTGAAGAACCGGCTGCGCCGGATCGCGCTGCCGTTCCTGGCGGCGATGGTCGTGGTCATGCCGTTCCTGTTCCTGCCATTCATCTGGGGGCAGCGGCAGCTCGGCATCGTCGGGCCGCCGCTGATCAAGCCGCCGATCCCGGATCCGCAACTGCCGCCATGGGGGCACCTGTGGTTCCTCTATCTACTGCTGGTGCTGTACGCGCTGTGGACGGGCGCCCGGCTGCTCATGCACGCGCTGGACCGGCGCGGCACGGCGGCCGCGCTGGCCGATCGCGGCCTGCACGCGTTGATCGCGGGCCGTCTGCCGCCGTTGATGCTCGCCGCGCCGCTCGTGCTGGCGGCGCCGACGGCACTGGTGCTGTATTCCACGCCGTGGTGGTCGATGTGGCAGGGCATTCCGCCGCCGATCATGGGTTTCATCCCCAACGTCCCGGCGCTGGTCGCGTTCGGCACGGCGTTCGGGTTCGGGTGGTTCGTGCATCGGCGACCTCTGCTGCTGGAATCACTGGCGCAGGGCTGGTGGCTGAACCTGGTGTGGGCCGTCGCGCTCTCGGCCGTGGCGCTCGCGCTGATCGGCGCGAGGCCGCAGCTCGGCGTCGTGGCGCTGCCGGGCCACGAGCGCGCCGTGTTTGCCGCGGCCTACAACGTGGCCACGTGGTGCTGGGTGCTCGGGTTGCTGGGCGCGGCGACGCGGTTCCTGTCGGCGCCGAGCCGCGGCTGGCGCTATCTCGCCGATGCGTCGTTCTTCGTGTATCTCGCGCACCTGCCCATCGTGTATGCATTGCAGGCGTGGATGCTGCGCTGGCCGGTGCCGTGGGCGGTGAAGTACCTGCTGATCGTCGCCATCGCGGTGGGAGTCACGCTGGCGATGTACCACTACCTGGTCCGGAGTACGTTCGTCGGCGTGTTCCTCAACGGGCGCCGGTATCCGCGCGAGCGGTCGGCGACAGCGGCGCGTACTTCTCCGGGCTGAAACCCACCAGCAGCGTCTTCCCGCGCGCGAGCACGGGTCGCTTGATCATCGACGGCTGCTCCAGCATCAGTCGCAACGCCTTCTTCTCGTCGAGATCCGTTTTCGCCGACTCGGGCAGCTTGCGGAACGTGGTGCCGGCGCGGTTCAGCAGCGTCTCCCAGCCGACGACCTTCAGCCAGCCCTGCAGCGTGGCCGCGTCGATGCCCTGCGTCTTGTAGTCGTGGAAGTCGTACGCGATGCCGTGCGAGTCCAGCCAGGTGAAGGCCTTCTTCATCGTGTCGCAGTTTCTAATGCCGTGGATAGTTATTCTCATGCGAGAGCATTGTCCGGGCGGTGCGCGTCTTTCAAGATGCGTCCCGAACAATCGGGGGAGCTGCATGAACACTGCCGTCGCGGATCAACGCGGATACCGGCTCACGTCCATCGACATGCTGCGCGGGCTGGTCATCGTCATCATGGCGATCGACCACACGCGCGACTTCTTCAGCATGTCGATGTCGATCGACCCGATGGCGGATCCGAACGCGGGCCTGGCACTGGCCTTGACGCGCTGGATCACGCATTTCTGCGCGCCGGTGTTCGTGTTCCTGGCCGGCACGAGCGCGGGGTTGATGGCGGCGCGGAAGGCGCCGGCGGTGCTGGCGCGGTTCCTGCTGACGCGCGGTGTGTGGCTGATCTTCGTCGAGATCTTCCTGATCAGCACGGCGGCGACCTACGCGCCGGGGGGAATCGAACAGCTCGGCGGCAAGACGCTGGCGTTCATGCAGGTGATCTGGGCGATCGGCGCGAGCATGGTGGTGCTGTCGGCGCTGCAGTTCCTCGGCCGCAAGGTTTGTCTGGCGCTGGGCGTGTCGATCGTGCTCGGGCACAACGCGCTCGATGGCCACTGGCCGGTGGCGGCGTCGATCCTCGATACTTCGCCGCCGCTGTGGGCGGCGCTGCACGTGTCGATGTCGAAGGTCATCGGCCCGTTCCACGCGTTGTTCCTCTATCCACTGCTGCCGTGGCTGGGCGTGATGCTGCTCGGGTTCGGCGCGTCGGTGTTGTTCGAGCGCGAAGCCGATGCGCGGCGCCGCGCGCTGATCGGCTGGGGTTTCGGCGTCACGGCGCTGTTCCTCGTGCTGCGTCTCGTCGACGGCTACGGCGAGTCCAACCACTGATCGATTTCCTGAACGTCACGAAATATCCGCCGAGTCTCGAGTTCCTGGCGATGACGCTGGGGCCGGCGGCGATCCTGTGCGCGTTCGCCGAGCGGTGGCGCGGGGCGTTGAAGGATTTCTTCGTGATGTTCGGGCGCGTGCCGTTCGCGTTCTACGTCGCGCACTTCTTCCTGCTGCACGCGTTGTCGCTGGTGCTCGGCGCGCTGCAGGGTGTGCCGGTGCGCGAGCTGATGACGTTCCCGCCGTTCTATCCGAAGAACTACGGACTGTCGTTGCCGATGGTGTATGCGGTGTGGGTGCTGGTCATCGCGCTGCTGTATCCGCTGTGCCGGTGGATGGCGGGCGTGAAGGCGCGGAGCCGCGCGTGGTGGTTGAGCTATCTATGAAAGGGGGATTGGCCCCAAACCGGCGTTTGGTGCCGAACCTCGTCAGCTTGGCGCGAGATCTGATTCGGCTCAGTGAGGTTCGGCA
>Ga0335075_10002100_pt1 | contig 32257 bp, 31 predicted proteins | sample Lox_Sample_24_FD_206723 | JGI IMG/M metagenome (GOLD analysis project Ga0335075, IMG submission 206723) | Soil microbial communities from Loxahatchee National Wildlife Refuge, Florida, United States - Lox_Sample_2.4 | ecosystem: Environmental > Terrestrial > Soil > Wetlands | place: USA...
AACCACGAGAGAATCGAAGCCTCTGAAATCACGCAACCCCGCAGACCGCTCGGCAGCCCAGACATCGGCAATCCCATTGAAATGACTCGATACAATATTCCCGGACCATTCCGGGTCAGCCTCTAAGCTGCTCGGCTTGGGGCCCAGCTTGGCGACTGCCTCGCTCAGACGTTCGAGGCATCGCTCGACGGCGTCCCGCGTTCGGTCGTCCATGCCGAACGCCGCCCGATCCATGCCCTCGCAGATAGCTTTCGATCAGCGGATGTTGTCCAGGATGTCGCGAAAGCGGACAGCCGGGCGGCTAGAAGGCACGCACGCCCTCCTGGGCAATCGCCTCGCGGAGGCGCGGCCGGGCGGCGGGTTCCTCTACGAGATCGACGTCGCATCCAAGGAGTTCGGACAGGCGGCGGCGCAGAGCCTCCAGCCTTCGTCGCGGGCGAATGATCCGAAGACCGTCAGCGCTTCGACTCCACGCGCTCGCAGCTCTGCCTCATGCGCGTGCAGGATCGCCAGTAGCTCGGAACGGGATCGGGGACGATCGGACATGCGCCGAATGTAGGCGACGGTGGCGCCGGGGGCGAGGCTCATCGTGCGGTTATTCGCCTGTGCCCGTGTTGGGACCACAGGCGGACAGAGACCTGCTTCGCGCGTCCGGGTCCACGGTCGTGAGGCATAACCCCGGGCCGACCAGGCGCCGATGCTTGTCGCGTCAGACCTGCCCAACACGATGACACGGCAACACGACTGATGCGCCCACCCCCCGTTATCCGCTGAGCCATCCCCTGGGTTTCTGATCTTGATTGACCTGCATCAATGCGTTCCGGCAGTCGACGGCTCGACCTGCATGATGGTGATCCCGGAACCGGGACCAAGTACCCTCATGAACACAGGACGAAGCAGATGCGAAAGTTACTGCTCGTTGGTGCGGCTGTGGCGCTAACCGGATCAGCAGCAGAGATTCGATTACTGCCATAACAGGCGGCTTTATGGCCGCCGGAAGGAAGGCGCTGTCGGATCGGGCCCAGATGCGCACGCGACATTCGCCGGTGGTCCACCGGTGCGATGAGCGGCGACCTTGAAACGCCCGATGGGGAGCCCCAGACCGCGCGCGTCTGATCGTCGGCCGCGCATTTACCTCGCGCAAGCCATGCTGGTATCCCCTTGGCGTTGATCGGGTCATCGCCGGGCGGCGCAGGCTGGCGTGCCCCTGGTGCGTGGGTGTTCCCCGGGGACGATGACGCTGTGCTACGACGCCTGGCGACCGCTTCGCGACCTTCGGATCGCTCGCCGGGTTGGAGCCTGGGGGTGGGTGGGTTACGTCGTGGTCTGCATGTGGGCGTTGACGCTGATTGCCTGCCTCCGGCACACAAGACTTTTTGCGGGCGGTGTTGCTGGACGCGGCGGCGTCCGCGCACGATGTGCTTTCTGAAACGCCAGTCATTTGTGGGAGGCTCGCGAAATGCCGTGGACTCCGGATGAGGCCGAAAGGCATACGCACAAGGCGACGACGCAGACGCTAAGGGAGCTTTGGGCGAAGGTTGCAAACGAAGCCCTGGAGCGTACCGGCAACGAAGGCCGCGCGATCCGGGAAGCGAACGCCGTTATCGCGCGGCAGGCAGAGGGCACGGATTAGCCCAAGGTTCCCCTCCAGGGGGCTTCGTCGCCATGTCCCGTACAGGAGACGGGTCTGGAGCGGCCCACGTCGTCACGTCATCGGCCGAGCCAACCAAAGGCGTCCGCCCCTTTGACAGCAATGGATGAAGCGTCAGCGCTTGCGGCGACGGACCAGGCCAAGCCCGACGAGACCCATACCGAGCAATGCCACCGACGCAGGCTCGGCGACTGCGGGCGGCGGTAGGGCGAACGAGAACTCGACGTGCTTGAACTGCTTGAAGCTCTCGCTCCCTGGGGTCACAACCTCGACCGACTTGATCGTCTCCCCGTCAGTCGACACGACACCGAGCCGGTCGAAATTGGCGTCCGGTCCCTTTACCCCGGTAAAGTCGATGGTGGAAACGAGCCCAGCCGAATCCGTCACGATGACATCAATGTCCCCGCTGAAACCGGCTGGCTCAAGCTGGCCCCGGAACGAGAAACCGTCGAACAGGGTGTCGTTGGCGGGTGTGAAGATCAGGTCGGTAAGAGTGTCGCTTTTGGTCGGTTTTATGGTGGCAAACCCAGCCCCGGTATTCACCTTCCCGGTTGTCGTCACGGCGACCTGCGGGCCGGCATCACTTCCCACGCCCATCATGAAGGTTGAGACCCGCTTGTTGTGCGTGTCGATGAAGGTCTTCGTCCCGGCGGCACACTTGGACACGCCGCAACTCGTGTCCTGTATGAAGGTCGCGTGTGCCGGCGCAATCACCGCGCCCGCAGACAAGGCCGCAGCCACGGCAACGAGATGAAGGGCCTTCATTGAAGCCTCCCCGGCTTACATGGACGGCATGTCGCAAAATTGCAATGTCGGTCAAGTTACAAAACGGGAGGCCAAATGAATATTTTGGACTGTAGGGGCTGAGTTCGTCGGAAATTGAACATCACGGGTATCTCTCGTGTTACAGGCTCCCCGCCGGGCGGCTCGCCTGATGGTGCCGGCCGCCGGCCCAGGGCACCGGTGGCAGCGGAAACCTCGGACCGCTCCAGATGCCGCACTGACCGCTGATCCGCGATCCGCGCCGTCGCTTCGTTGGCGTGGTGGGCTCGTCGCGCTGTGCGCGGCGCGCGCTCCGCGGGTTTTCCGGCATCCGAATGGTCAGACTCCCCGTCCGGCGGTATGAGCTCCGCACCACCTCCTCCGCCCACTGGACGTCATCGCCATGCTGCCCCGGCTGGCTCCGCTCGGCTTCGTGCTGTTGTGGAGCTCCTCGTTCATCGCCGCCAAAACCGGGCTCAGGCATCTGACGCCGCTGCTGTTCGTCGCCATCCGCCTGTCCGGTTGCGCCGCTGTGCTTCTGATCCTGATGATCGTGCTGCGGCGTTCCTGGCGGCCGCTTGGGGGATGGCGCTGGCTGCATTGCGGCATCGCCGGGGCGTTGGTGAATGCGGTGGGGCTGATGGCACCGCATGTCGGGCTGACCATGGTCGGCGCTGCCCCGCTCGCACTGGTGCAATCACTGACGCCGCTGCTGACCGCGGCCCTCGGCGTGATGGTGCTGGGCGAACAGCTTGGTGCCTTGCAGTGGCTCGGGCTGATGCTGGGCGTTGTCGGGGTGGCCCTGGTGGTCGGGCTGGAGGCGACCGAAAGCACGGCACGGCTCGACGGGCTGCTGCTGGGCGGGCTGGGCGTGCTGGGGCTGGTGGCCGGGACGCTGTGGTTCGGCCGCTTTTGCCGCGGCGTCCCGCTGCTGGCCGGGGCAACGGCGCAGTTCGTTGCCGCCGCCCTGGTCAGCGCACTCGGAGCCTTGCTGTTCGAGAGAATGCACGCCAATTGGACGCCGGCGACGGTCGCGGCGGTGGCCTGGAACACGGCCGCGGTCTCGCTCGGCGGGATGGGGCTTTATTTCTTCCTGCTGGCGCGCGGCACGGCGGCGCGGACGACAGCGAATTTCTATCTGATCCCCGGCACCGTGGCGGTGCTCGGATGGGTATTCCTGGGCGAGCGGCTGACGCCGGCGGCGATAGGGGGCTTCATCGTGGCGGCGACGGGCTGCTGGCTGGTGAGTTGGCGCTCGCGACCCTCTGCGGGCGGATGGACGGGCACTGAGCGATCGAGGGGTTGACATCCAGCTATATGGCTAGCTTAGTGCGGCGCATGCGCACAGTCGGCATCTTCGAGGCAAAGAACCGGCTGACTGCCCTGATCGACGAAGTGGAACAGGGCGGCGAAGTCCTGATCACGCGCCGCGGCAGGCCGGTCGCCCGGCTGGTGGCCGCCGAGCCCGGCTTCGATCGAGCGAAGGCGCGTGCCGCCGCGGACGGATTGCGGGCGCTCAGTCGCACAACCGTTCTAGGAGACGATCTCACGCTGAAGGACCTGATCAGCGAAGGCAGGCGGTGAGCTTCGTCCTCGACAATTCCATCGCGCTCGCCTGGTGCTTCATCGACGAGCAGACCGACGGCATTATGGCGCTGCTGGATCGTGTGACTCAAACAGGGGCGGTGGCCCCACCGCTCTGGCCGGTTGAGGCGCTGAATGCGTTGCGAAGTGCCGAGCGGCGCAAGCGCATCGATGCCGCACGACACCGTCGCTTTGCCGAATTCCTGCGCGCGCTCCCCATTGCCATCGATGACGAGATGGTGAGTCGGATTTGGGATACGACCGCCCGTCTCGCAGCGTCCCACGAGCTGACGTTATACGACGCCGTCTATCTGGAGCTTGCACTTCGTCGCGATCTTCCGCTGGCAACCGCGGATGGACCGCTGATTGCCGCCGCGACGCGCGTCGGGGTCCCAGTGTTGCCCGCTGCGTGAGGCGCGGCAGGGCGGATGCGCTGGGCGACACGGGGTTGCCCTAAGCCGGCGGAGCCAGGGCGGTATTATATTCCGGACTCACTTGCACCAGGAGGTGGTCGCCATGAAAGGATCCGACCTGCTCGTCGCGGCGTTGGAAAATGAGGGCGTCGATCGGATTTTCGGTATCCCGGGAGAAGAAAACCTCGACGTCGTCGAATCCGTCCGGACGTCATCGATCCAGCTCATTGTAACCCGCCATGAGCAAGCAGCGGCGTTCATGGCGGCCACGCACGGACGGCTCACCGGCAAGCCAGGTGTTTGCATCACCACGCTCGGGCCCGGAGCGCTGAACCTTGCGACCGGCGCCGCCTATGCGCTGCTCGGGGCGATGCCGATGATCATGATCACCGGACAAAAGGGGATTCTGTCGTGCCGGCAGGCGCGCTTCCAGATCGTGGACGTCGTCTCGGCGATGCGGCCGCTTACCAAGTTTTCGCGCCAGATCATCTCGCCCGCGATGATCCCTACCTTGGTGCGGGAAGCCTTCCGCGTGGCGCAGGAAGAGCGCCCGGGGCCGGTGCATCTGGAACTTCCCGAGGATATCGCGGCTGAGCACTGCGAGGCTGCCGCGCTGGTGCCGCCGCATCTGGTCGAGCTTCCGGTGGCGGGAGCGGAGGCACTCGATCGCGCCGCGCGGATGATCATGCAGGCGCAACGTCCGCTGGTGATGCTGGGAGCAGCCGCGTCGCGGCCACGGTCGTCGTCTGATCTCGCGCAATTCGTGCTGCGGACGCGCATCCCCTATTTCACGACGCAGATGGGCAAAGGGACGGTGCCGGGCGGAACCGAGCTTTACATGGGTACCGCGGCGCTATCCGAGCGCGACTATGTGCACGAAGCCATCGAACGAGCCGACCTGATCATCGCGATCGGTCACGACACGGTCGAAAAGCCGCCTTTCATCATGGGCGCCACGGGGCCGCAGGTGATCCACGTCGGGTACCAGCCGGCCAGCGTCGAGCAGGTCTATTTCCCGCAGGCGGAAGTGGTCGGCGATCTCGGCCGCTCGCTGAAGCTGCTGGCGGATCGGGTCGAAGGCAAGATACCGAACGCGCAAGCCCTGCTGCCGCTGCGGGACGGCATCCTGAGCCGGATTGCCGCAGGCGCTACCGAGGAGCGCTTCACGCCGCAACGGCTGGTGCACGACGTGCGGGAGGTGTTGCCGGAGGATGGCATTCTCGCCCTCGACAACGGCATGTACAAAATATGGTTCGCCAGGAACTATCGCACGCGGATGGCGAATACGATCCTGCTGGACAACGCGTTGGCCACCATGGGCGCCGGCCTGCCCTCGGCGATGATGGCTGCGCTGCTGTATCCCGGACGCCGCGTCATGGCCGTCTGCGGCGACGGCGGCTTCATGATGAACAGTCAGGAATTGGAGACGGCGGTCAGGCTGAAGCTCAACCTTGTGGTTCTGATCATCGAGGACAACGCGTTCGGGATGATCCGGTGGAAGCAGGCGGTGGACGGGTTCCCGGATTTCGGCATGACCTTCGGCAACCCCGACTTCGTGAGATACGCCGAGGCGTACGGCGCGAAGGCAACACGGGTAGGTGCGGTCGCGGAACTACGATCGGCGCTTGAAGCAGCGTTCAGCGGCGGGGGCTTGCATCTCGTGATCGTGCCCATCGACTACTCGGAGAACGAGCGGGTCCTTGTTGAGGAGCTGCGCCAGCGGCTGCCCGTCGTGGCGCGGTAAGTTCAACTCGCCGGCGTGGGCTGCAGCCGCTCGTCGGTGTCCGCCTCGAACAACTCCATCAGCTCCTGCGCGGCCTGCTGCGTGCTCTGGATCAACTGCTGCTCGTCATGCGCGATGGCGTGTGTCTCGATCAGGTTGCGCTCGTCATGTTGGCGGAACAGCTCGATCGAGCGTCGCGCCGTCTCGGGTGGCACATCGAGTGCATCCAGAACCATCTCGGTGAGTCGCAGGCTCGAATCGAACGTCTCGCGGATGATGCCGGCTATGTCCAGATCCATCAGGAGATGCGCGTGGCGCCTGTTGCGCGCGCGGGCGAGGATAACAAGGTGCGGGAAGTGGCGCTTCGCAATCTCCGCGACCTGCAGCGTCCCGTCCATTTCATCCAGCGCCACCACCAGGACGCGGGCCGTCTCGGCACCGGCTGCGCGCAGCACCTCCTCGCGCGTGGGATTGCCGAAATAGACCTTGTTTCCGAACCGCCGCACTACATCAACCTGGCCGGGATCCTTGTCGAGGGCGGTGAAGTCGATGTGCTGCATGCGCAGCACGCGTCCCACGATTTGGCCGACCCGACCGAAGCCGCATATAATGACCGGCGCCTCCGCCCCATCGATCCGGTCATAGACCGGCTCCTTTCGGCGCTCCAGTCGCGGGATGATCCACGCCTCGGACGCGGCGAACAGGACTGGCGACGCCGCCATCGAGACCGCCACGGTCAGAATGGCGAGATCGGCTTGGTTCTGCGCCAATGCACCGGCCGAGACCGCTACGCCGAACAACACGAAGCTGAACTCGCTGCCCTCGGGCAGCGCGACGGCGAACCGCAGCGCGCTGCTGATCGTGCCGCGTTTGATCACGCCAACGGCGAACGCGACCGGGAGCTTGACCGCCAGTAGCGCCGCCACGCAAAGCGAAACCAGTGCCGGATGCGCGACGGCGAGACCCAGATTCGCCGACATGCCGATCGAGATGAAGAAGAAGCCGAGCAGCAGGCCCTCGAACGGTTCGATGTCCGCCTGTAATTCGTGACGGTACTCGGAATCCGACAGTACGACGCCCGCCATGAATGCGCCGAGCGACATGGAAAGTCCCGCCCACTCGGCGAGCGCAGCCGTGCCGACCACCAGCAGCAACGCGGTCGCGGTGAACACTTCGGGCGTCCTCGCACCGCCGACGGCACGGAACAACGGACGCACCAGGAAGCTGCCGCCGACCAGGATCGCGATGACGGCAGCCAGTCCGCGCGCTGCCTCGTGCCAAGGAAGGTGGCTTGGCAGGTGCGTCGGCACTCCCGCGGTGCCGGCCAGCGGCACCAATGCGACCAACGGCACGAACGCCATGTCCTGGAACAACAGTACGGCGAAGGTGTCGCGCCCGGCGGTCGAGGACAGCAACTGGCGCTCGCTGAGCAAGGGCAGCGTGATGGCGGTCGAGGACAGGGCAAGCCCGGCGCCAAGCACTGCGGCTCCGGCCCAGGCGATGCCGGCAAGATGGGCAAGGCCGGCCAGCAATATTGCGCTCGGCACGACCTGACCCAGGCCGAGGCCGAATACCGCCTTGCGCAGGACCCACAGCCGGTGTGGGCGCACCTCCAGGCCGATCAGGAACAGCAGCATGATCACGCCGAGCTCGGCGACGCTCTGGATCTGGCCGACATTGGTGACGAGTCGAAGCCCAGACGGCCCGATGACCACGCCGGCGATCAGGTAGCCGAGGATGCTGCCGAAGCCGAGCCGGCGGGAGATCGGCACGGCGATAGCGGTTGCCGCAAGCAGGGCGACGAGGGTTTCCAGCATGTGGGGCTCCGATGGGGGCGCGGTGCCGCGGTGGGCCTGCGGGGAATTTGGTGGGCAGGACGCGTTTTTTGACCCGGCACGTCATCGATCCGCCCACCAGGCAATCGTAGCTGGGGCTGGCGCGACGCCAAAGCCGAGGCGGCATCGACGCGTATCGCGACGGCGCCGGGCATCCGGCGATCGTTGCGATGAGGTGAACTGGGCCACACGTTTCGAGTGGTGAAGATCATAGCTCGGGTGTGACGCACTTCGCTGAAATCGCCTCGGTTTTTTCGCACGATGGCGCGTCTGGAAGAAACCGGCGCGACCACCGGTCTATGGAGGCGGCTGTGAGGAAGATCCTGCTGGCAACAACCTGGGGCCTGGGAATGGGGTTCGCAATCGTGACCCTTCCGGCTGCGACATGCATTGCCGAGCATGCTGCAAGCGTGGGTGCCGCCGGGATCGATGCTGCCGCCGTGTATCGCCAAGCCGACGTCCTTGAACCCGGCTCGCGCGGCAGCGCGGTCGATATCTGAGAGTCGCAACGAAACAAAAAGAGGGAGAATCGCAATGGTCGCAATCATGTTGATCGCCGGCCTGGCACTGGTGCTTGCTATCGGCGCTGGGGGCTTTGACCGCGCCTTCGCCGGAAACTTTGGACGACTGGGCATGGCAATACCTGCCCGCCTGTCCACGGCCGGAGATTCCATGAGATAGTTCCCGAGCCTGACGCGACCGCGAACCAGTCTCAGGACGCCCGGGAGCAGGGGCGGACCTGCCGATCCGAGTAGGAGAAGGTCCTATGCGCAACGTGACTGTAGCCGCCTGCGCTGCTTTGGCGCTCACCCTCGCGGCGGGGGCGTACGCGCAATCGCCGAAATCGGTCGCCTGTTCTCACAAGCAGCTTGCTGAGGAGGGCGGAGGCAACGGGGGCGCCGGGACCAAGCTCGCTGAAACCGGTGGCGGCAACGGTGGGACCGCGGCCAAGCTCGCCGAACAGGGCGGCGGCAATGGCGGGGCAAGCTCCAGGCTCGCCGAAGCCGGCGGCGGCAATAGCAGATCCGCCACGCCGGTCGCAATGGCGGCGCCTTGCCCGTGACCCGTGACGGGTCGGCTGGGACGGGTGCCTGAACGGTGTTCCGCCGTCCGCCGTTCAGGCGAGCCGAAGCGCCACCCAGCGCGTTCCGTCCGGGCTTTCCACCAACAGGAGCAGGTGGTCTCGGTTTTCCGACCGCTGGCTGGCGGCTTCCTGCCGGATGATAGCGGCCGAATCAGCCGTTACGTCCTGCACCCGCAGGATCACGTCTCCGGCGTGCAGTCCCTGATCCGCCGCTGTGCTGCCCGGCGTGACCCTTGTCACCAGCAAGCCAACCTGCTTCCGGTCGAGGTGATATCGGGCGCGCGCGGCGAGATCGAGCGGCGCGAGGGCGAGTCCGAGATCGGGCGGAGCGACGACAGGTGCGACAGCGCGGGGCGGCGTCACATGCTCCGGCTGACCCGGACGCTCTGCGATGGTGACCGTCAGCGTTCGTTCCGAGCCGTCGCGCCAAACGGTCAGCGGCACCGATGTGCCGACCTCCTGCGTTGCCACTGCGCGTGACAGGCCACGGAAATCCTGCATCGGTCGATCACCGAAGCGCAGCACGACATCGCCGCTCTCCAGCCCTGCCTTCGCGGCAGGTCCGCCAGGGACTGGGGCGACGATGATGGCTCCTTCGGGATGGGCGAGGCCAAGCGCGTCGGCCATCGCCGGTGTCAGGTCCTGGATGCGGGCACCTAGCCAACCCCGTTGCACGTAACCTTGGCGGATCAACTGGGAGATGACGAATTGCGCCACGTTGGATGGGATCGCGAAGCCGATGCCGACCGAACCGCCGCTCGCCGATGGCGAGAACACCACCGAGTTGATGCCGACCACCTGGCCCTGAAGGTCGAACATCGGGCCGCCCGAATTGCCGTGATTGATGGCCGCATCGGTCTGGATGTAGTCGTCGTACGGACCTTCCCGCATGTCGCGATCGAGTCCGCTGATGACGCCCGTGCTGACCGAGATCCCGATTGCATAGGGATTGCCGACAACGATGACCGGCTGCCCGATCCGCAGGCTGTCGCTATTGCCCCATTTGACCGCCGGCAGCGGCGTCTCGGCGCGCACCTTGATCACGGCGAGATCGGTCAGATCGTCCTGGCCGATCACGATTGCCGGCAGCACGGTGTTGTTGTGCAGTGTGGCTGTGACCTCGGCGGCTCCGTCAACGACGTGATTATTGGTTACGATGAGGCCGGCCGGATCGATGATAAAGCCGGAGCCGGTAAAGGACTCGCGGTGCGGACCGTCCTTGGCTTGCGTGATATGGGTGGTGGAGACGGTTACTGTCGCCGGCAGCAATGGGGCGACAATCGTGGCAATGTCTGTCGGACAGGAGAGTGGCGGATCCGCTGCCGGCGCCACCGCTGGCATCAGCAATGCGACCAGACCAAACCAAGCCAGGCGCATCGAAACTGATCCCCCGTGCGAGCGGATGGATGGTAGCCGAACTTTCGGGACCGTTCACCGTCTTCCGGAGGACGCGCTGGCCTACCAGCGCGAGCCGGCGGGAGATGGCCGGCACAAGGCCGGCCATGACGGAGGGGCGCCGGCCATGATGGGTGGGGGGAATGTGATTACTGTCAGCCGAGAGTTATTTTTTAGGATCCGAGAGGTGAAGCATGGCAGTGAAGATCGGTTACCTGCTGCCGACACGTGAGCAAATCATGGAGGGTCGGCCGGAAGCTCGCCCATTGCTGGCACTGGCCGAGCGCGCCGAAGCGCTGGGCTATGATTCGGTGTGGGTTGGCGACTCGCTGCTGGCACGGCCTCGGCACGAACCGCTGGCGCTGCTGGCTGGTGTTGCCGGACGCACGCGCCGCGTCGAGCTTGGCACCGCGGTGCTGTTGTCGGCGCTGCGCAATCCGGTGCTGCTCGCGCATCAGGTCGCCACACTGGACCAGGTGAGCGAGGGGCGTTTCATCCTGGGCGTCGGTATCGCGCGGGACATTCCCAGCATCCGTGCGGAGTTCGTCGCTGCGGGCGTGCCGTTCGACAAGCGCGTCGGGCGCATGCTGGAAGGACTGCGCCTGTGCCGCGCGCTGTGGACCGGCGAACCGGTCGATTGGGACGGGCGTTGGCAGGTGCATGGCGGCGTGCTGGCGCCCACCCCGCATCGGCCCGGTGGGCCGCCAATCTGGCTCGGCGGCAACGGGGCGGCGAGCCGACGCCAAGTTGGGCGTTGGTTCGACGGCTGGTTCCCGAACAGTCCCGATGCCACCGCCTGGGCGGAGCAGTGGGCGGAAATCGTGGCGGTTGCTCGGGAAAGCGGGCGCGATCCGGCGGGCCTGGCTGGTGCGATGTACCTGACCCTGTCGCTGGACGCGGATGCGGCGCTGGCCGATGCCCGGCTGAATGCGTTCCTGGAGCGATACTATAACCGGCCGGCCGCCGAGCTGCGCACCTGGCAGGCCTGCTTCGCCGGGCCGGAGACAGGCGCCGGCGAGTGGCTGGCGGGCTATGCCGCAGCGGGCGCCGGCCATCTGGTGCTGCGTTTCGTGGGCGAGCACGAGCGGCATCTGGAGACACTGGCCGGCATTCGCGCCATGCTGGGCAAGTATCAGCAGTGAGCCCTTTCAATCGGGCGTAGCTGTCGCCTCGGCAGTCGCCGGTTGATGCGCCCGCAGGAAGGAGCGCACGTGGCGCACGGCCAGGGGAATCCGGTCCTTGGGCTCCTTCCAGGGGTAGAGGCTCGATTCAGCCTTCGGCGCCAGACTCACGGTCTCCAGGGCGACGGCCAATGGGTGCGGCGGAACATCTTCCGGCAGCACTAAAATTGGTGTCTGGCAGTTACGAACGAAATCACGCGTCACAGTAAAGACGAAGTCCGGATTGGAGCGGTACATCCTGGTCAAGAAGGCGTCGACCATCTCCATCGTGATCTCGGGCCGGCGAGCGCATAGAGCCGGTCCCCAGCCTTTCATATTGTTTTGGTAGAAGAGGTCGGGCATTTTCGGGCGGAACCCGCTGGGCTGCGCCAGTACGGCGGCGACGATGCGCCCGGGAGCGCGCCGCAACAGGTTCCAGATGAAGGGGCCGCCGATGCAGAAGCCCATTACCAGGAACTTCTCGAAGCCCAGGTGATCCATCAGGCCGAGATGGTCGTCGGTGTACGCATCCCAGGGACGGTCGATTTCAAGCGGGCCGGATGACTGGCCGGCATTGGCGTTGCGCAGGTCCGCTGTGATGCAGCGGTACTCGCTTTTGAACTCCTCGACCGCGTTGAACGGGGCGTTCCCGGTGAAGAAGGAAATCGTCGAGTTCAACCCCCCGCCGGGGATGAGCAACAAAGGGAAGCCGGAACCGGCTTCCTCATAGTGGATATGCACGTCGCCTTTTTGATAGAACGGCATTGGCAGTTCCTCCTTGCCCGAATGTGGTGACGCGTGGGTGCCATCAGCTTGGCAGGACTACTCCCTTCTTGAGCAGCAGGCAGCCGTATGGGCGCAACTCGCCGGTCGCTACAATGGCGAACGCGGCCTGTGCCCGCGCGTAGAAGGCGTGGCGCTCGATGCCGGCCAGCTTGACGCTGCGCCCTTCGCGGCGGTCGATGACCTCCTGGCAAAGGTGCTGTACCTCGGGCACCTCTGTTGGCTTGCCCACGACCTCCATGCGCAGTGCCGGATCATCAACGAAGCTGTCCAGCGGCATCAATGCGAGGCAGGCGTCCAGCGCAGCGGGCAAGTCGGCGCCGTCGAGCCGCACAAGTCGGCGTGCCATCGATACGGCCGGGAAATGCGCGTCGACCAATGCGATGTCATCGCCATGTCCCATGGAGGCGAGAGCATGCAGCAGATCGGGTGTGTGCAGTCGGGTCAAGGTCCTCAGCATGACGGTTCCTTTAGCTTCCTTCTCGGATGGTACCGAACGACAGGCCGCGTACCAGGTAGTGCTGCAGGCAGAAAGCCAGCACGACGACCGGGAGCGCGGCGATCGTCGCGATTGCCGCGATGCTGCCCCAGCGGATGTCGTGACCTTCCATCAGCGTCGGCAGGATAACCGGCAACGTGGTAACGTCGGAACGGGTCAGGATGATCGCGAAAAAGAACTCGTTCCAGGAGAAAATGAAGCTGAGCAAAGCCACGGCGACGATAGCCGGTACCGCCAGCGGCAGTGCGATCTGGTAGAACGCCTGCCAGCGTGTCGCGCCGTTCACCAGCGCCGACTCCTCCAGCGCCGGATTGATGTCTTCGAAAAAGCTCTTGAGAACCCAGCTCACGAACGGAACATTGAACACCGTGTACTGGAGGATCAGAGCCGTGAACGTGTCGAGCAGCCCGAGCCTGGACCAGAAAATGTACATCGGCACCGCGACCGCAACCGGCGGCATGAACAGGATGCTGAGGACGGTGAAGGACAGCGTCTCGCCTCCCGTGCGATAGCGGCCCAGGCTGTAGGCGGCGAACACGCCCACGACGACCGAGACAAGAGTCGATGCACTGGCCACAATCAGGCTGTCGATCAGGCCTTTGGCACCACCCCACTGGCCCAGCGCCTCGGCGAAGTTCGCCCAATAGAAGCGCGACGGCCAGAACACCGGCGGCGCGTTCAGCCATTCTCCGGGCGGCTTCACCGCGGTGATCAGCATCCAGAGCACGGGGGCCAGGAAGAACAGGATCACGACCCCGAGACCGCCATCACGCATTGCTTCGCGCAACCAGTCACGAAGGTGCGGCCTCATGTCGCGCCACCCAATGAGGGTCGGTGGGTGAGCCGTATCAGCGCCTTTGCCAACACGGCCACTACGATAAGCTGCAAGATGGCGAGCGCGCTGGCATAACCCAGGTTGAAGTAGCGAAATCCAACGATGTAGGTGTAATATGCCAGGTTCTCTGTTGATGCACCGGGGCCGCCGGCCGTCAGCACATAGATGATATCGAAGGTCTTGAAGCTCATCAGCACGCGGAGGACCAGGGCTATCCCGATCACCGGGCGCAACAGAGGCAGGTAAATGCGCCAGACGATCTGCCACCGGCGGGAACCATCGACCCGTGCCGCTTCAATGATGTCGCCCGGCAATGCATGCAGCCCGGCGAGCAGAAGCAGCATCATGAATGGCGTCCACTCCCAGAAGTCGACCAGAAGCAGCGACGGCAAGGCCAGTGTCGGGCTGGCGGTCCAGGTCGGTTGGCCCAGGCCGAACAGCCCGAGCAGGAAGTTCAGCGGTCCGAATTGGTAGTTGAAGAGCTGCGACCACTGGAATGCCGCCACGGACGACGCGATGATTGTCGGGATGAGCAGCAGCGTGGCGGCGAGCGTCTGGAAGCGACGCATGCCCCGCAACAGCAGAGCGAGCGCAAAGCCTGCAGGAAACTGCAGGACGACGACGCCGGCGATGAAGCTGGCGGTGACTTTGAGGCTGCTCCAGAACAGCGGATCGCCGAAGATGTGCAGAAAATTGCGTATCCCTATGAACCGCGCCGGCACAGGGATAAGCATCTGGTAGTTCTTCAGCGAAACCACCACCGCATAGGCAAGCGGGAAAATGCAGTTCGCGGCAAACATCACGAGCGCCGGCGCCATCAGCCACCAGCCGAACCAGGTGCGCGTTACGCCTAGTCGGCCTGGGCCGAGGATGCCGGCGACTGCGGTGCCCATCGCCGGCCTAGTGCTCTGCGTCATTGATCGGGCGGGGCACGCGTCGCAGTGTCGTACGCGCACCTACGGCGGATTGCGTCCGCCCGACGCTCATCGCGCGACCTAGTACTTGATCCCTACCTGTTTGAACGAATCGATCCAGGCGGAGTAGGCCTTTTGCTGGTCCGGTTTACCCTCGGCTTCAGTGATCGAGGCCCATTCGTTGGCGCAGGCGCTCAACGCCGCCTTCGGCGAGAGCGTACCGGCGAGCGCCTGATTCACGTAAAGATCGAGTATGTCGATGTAACGCGGTCCACCTGGTATGCTGAGCTCGGGATAACCTGCTTCCAGCCCGGCGCGGATCGCATCCACGTAGCTTTTGGCTGCCTCCGGGCTCATGGTCGGTTGACCGGCGTGATTCTTCACTGCCGCGGGATTGAGGTACGATTCGCGATACGGGTCCTCACCGCATTCCGGGTCGTAAACATAAGTGATGCCCACGTTCGGCTGCTGCATATATGAGATGAGCTTGTACGCCTCGGCCGGATGCTTCGAGAACGCGGAGACGGCCATGACCCGGGAGTACGGCATGTAGCTGCGCACCGGACAAGGAGCGAAGCCGCCCTTGCCCACGACCTTGCTCATGGCCGGATTCTCGACTTTGAGCGCAAGGTCGTCCCACTGCACCACCATTGCCGTGGAGCCGTTCAGGAACACCTCGTTGAGCGTTGGATAATCGACCTGCAGAATGTTAGGGGGCGCGAATTTCTTCATATCCACCAGCATCGTCAACGCCTGCACGCCCGTATCGCTGTCGATTCCGGGCTTCATGTCCGCTTCGAACCAGTGGCCGCCCAGGCCGGCGAAGATGTTGATGAACCAGGCGTAGCAAAAGCCACGCGCCGCATAGAACGCGGTGCCGTAGAGATTCGGCGGCCGGGTGAAGAATTCGGCCACATGCATGAACTCGTTCCAAGTGGTCGGGACCGCCAGGTCGTGTCCGTATTTCTGCTGGAACGCTGCCTTCTCCTTCTGATCACCGAACAGGTCCGTACGGTACGTGAGCTGCAGCAGATCGCCGTCGTACATAAGGGCATAGGTCTTGCCGGCGCGCTTGATCACCGGGTCGCGATAGACGGGAAGGTAGTCCGCCAGCTTAGGGTCAAGCAGGTGGAAATAGGGATCAAGTTCCCTGAGAAATCCAAGCGCTACGAAATCACCCAGGAAGTACGGCGGAAAGACCAGGACGTCGTAGATCGAGGACCGGGCAGTCAGCTCGGTGACCAGCTTCTCGTACTGGCCAACAAACGGCAGGCTCAAGAGCTTCGAATCGAAACCAAAATGCGTCTTCAAGGCAGCCGCGTTCCAGCGGAACGGCAGCTCGTTCTGCCCGGCGTCCACTTCGATGTTCAGCGTAATCCCCGCCGCTTCAGCCCGATCCCGCAAGGCGATACCGCTGATCCCGGCGGCGAGGCCGCCCCGCACGAGGCTGCGCCGGCCAATGGTGAAAGACCTTCCCTGTGTCATGCGTTGACTCCCTGTGGGTGCTGGAGATCCGGCGAGCCGCGTTCGGGCGGGACAGTGTCGACAATGCGCTCGCCTGTTGCACGGTCGAAAAAGTGCAGCGCCCCGCGTTTAGGGCGCAGCCACAAAGGGCCATCGGCCAGGCCCGGTTCGGACAGAATGACGCGAACCGGCGTCGTCCCCAGCATGACCGTGGCCACCATCTGATCGCCCTGGAACTGCATGGCCTCAACCGAGGTCGTCCAGGCGTCGTCGGCGGGAGCGGAGAGGACATCGAACGCATCCGGTCGAACGCCAAGCGTCACTTCCGTTGGATGCGCGGACCGGTGGACTTCGAGCGACGCGGGCAGTCTGAGCGCGAACCCGTCGCCCTGGAGGATTGGTCCACTTTCCGGCATGATCCGTCCACGGAGGAAATTCATCCGTAGCCGGCCGATAAACCCCGCCACGAACTCATCAGTCGGTGTTTGATAGAGCTGTTGAGGCGTGCCTACCTGGCGCAGTCGCCCATTGTGCAGCACGGCGATCCTGTCGGCGATCGCCAGAGCATCCATCTGATCGTGGGTGACGATGACCATGGTGGCGCGAAGCTCCTGCTGCAGCCGGCGAATCTCTCCGCGCACCGACTCGCGCAGGCTCGCATCGAGGTTGCTGATCGGTTCGTCGAGCAGATAGAGCTGCGGCTGTTGCACGATCGCTCGCCCAATGGCCACGCGCTGCTGCTCACCTCCGCTGATCTGCTGCACGCGGCGGTCGAGCAGATGGTGGATGCCGAGCATCCGCGCGGTGGTATCCACCCGGCGCTCGGCTTCCGCCCGGCGCACTCCACGCACGTCGAGCGGATACAGCAGATTCCGTCGCACCGACATATGAGGATAAAGCGCATAGCCCTGAAAGGTCATGCCAATGTGGCGGTCGCGTGGCTCCAGGGCGGAGACGTCGGTATCACCGATCCGGATCTCACCACCCTGCAGCGGCTCCAGCCCGGCGATCAGGCGGATGAGGGTCGTCTTGCCGCTTCCGGAGGGGCCAAGGAGACACAGCAGCTCTCCGCCCGCAATCTCGAGGTTAAAATCCTCGAAGATTGCATGGGCTCCATAGGATTTCCGAAGATGACGCAGTGCTACACCGGCCATTGTTTCATCAACCGCCCGTGCCATCGGCGCGACGGCAAGAGACGCTGTCAACAGTCAGCGTGACTGTTGTCAATGCTCGTTCCCTCCGGTCTGACCATTGCGCGTCATGATACGCTGCGGTTCGGGTCACGCAAGCGCCCGCCGAGGGGTGTCCTGGCTTGCCAACAGCCGCGCACGGTTGCTTGATTGGCCGATACGGGCGTGTGCTAGCCTGGTGCGAAAAGCGAACGGAACGGGAGAAGGATTGATTGACCCAGTCTGTGTTAACGCGTGGCGCGGGTGCACCGCCGCTGTTTTACAAAAAAGAAGGTGCGGGTCCGCCCGTCATGCTGATCCACGGGGTGGGCGCGGACTCATCGAGCTGGGACGAGATTGCGCCAAGCCTCGCGCTGCGCTTTCGTGTGTTGCGCCTGGACCTGCGCGGCCACGGGCGTTCTGGCCGGATCGAGGGGGCTTGCACGCTGGATGATTTTGTCCGCGACGTGCTGGATGTGATGGATGCGGCGGGCGCGACTGTGGCGGATGTGGTCGGGTTTTCGCTCGGCGGGCTGATTGCCCAGGGGGTCGCATTAAGTCATCCGGGCCGGGTGGATCGGCTGGCGCTGATCAGCGCTGTGGCTGGCCGCACCGATGAGGAGCGGGCCAAGGTGCGCGCGAGGCTGGAGGTTCTGCGGAACGAGGGAATCGAGGCGATCATGGCGGCGGCGCAGGAACGCTGGTTCACGCCGGCCTTTATGCAGGCGCACCCCGACAAGGTGCGCTATCGCATGGAGCAGTTGAAACGCAACGATCCCGATTCTTATAAAGCGGCGTACACTGTGTTCTCCACAAGCGACCTCGGCGAACGTCTGCATGGCATCAGCCATCGCACGCTTATCATGACGGGCGAACATGATGTCGGTTCGAACACACGGATGGCTCGATATATGCATGATCAGATTGCCGATTCCGAGTTGCAGATCTTGCCCGGTTTGCGGCACAGCGTGCTGGCCGAGGCGCCGGAAATGATCAGCTCGCGGCTTCTGGGGTTCCTGGCGCGGCCCTAACCGTTACGGTAAGATGCCGGACCTGAAGGAGGCCGCTGGGTGAAATTCTCGATCGCCGTGAACATGGAGCGCAGCCATCCCGACCAGGACATGCGGCAGGTCGCGCGGAATGCGTTGGAACTGGTCCGGATGGCGGAGCAGGGCGGCTTCGAGATTGCCTGGGCCGCCGAACATCATGCGATCGAGCTGACGGTCGGCCCGAATCCATTCACGATCCTGATGCATTGGGCGGCTCATACCTCTCGTATCCGGCTTGGCACGGCGGTTGTCGTTGCGCCGTACTGGCATCCGATCCGCCTCGCCGGGGAGGCGGCGCTATTCGATATATTCAGCGACGGGCGGCTGGAGCTTGGCCTTGGCCGCGGTGCATTTCAGTACGAGTTCGACCGCATGGCCGGGGGCATCGAGCAACGAAGGGGCGGAGCTTATCTTCGTGAGAGTCTGCCGGTCGTTCAGGCTCTGTGGAAAGGCGATACAGAGCACAACGGCGAACATTGGCAATTTCCGCTCGCGACCTCGGTGCCGAAGCCGCTGCAACACCCTCACCCGCGGATCTGGGTAGCGGCACGCGATCCAGACACATTCGCCTGGGCCGTCGGATCAGGCGCCAATATTTTGGCGACGCCGTTGTCGCGGCCGCACGCCGAAGTGGAAATTCTGGGCCGGCGATTCGACGAAACGATTGCCCGATTCCCCGAGTTGGGGCGACCCCGGTTCCTGATGCTGCGCCGTGCCTGCGTTTACCGGCATGCGGAGGACTGGCGCGTTCCGGTCGAGACTTCAATCGCCCACGACAGGGAATTCGATAGCCTGTTCCGGAATGTCGGAGGAGTAACGGACGGGTTCGTGATGCCGGATCAACCACACGCGGTGCAAAGCCACGGGGATGACCTGGCGAACACAGTGCTCGACAGGATGGTATTCGGCACACCGGATCAGGTGATCGCTCGGCTGAAGGAATATGAAGCAGTCGGTGTCGATCAGTTCTGCTACGGTGCATCGTTCGGGTTACCGCACGCTGTCGCCTGTCGGTCGCTGGAATTGTTCATTACGGAGGTGATGCCGCATTTTGCCGATCGGACCGGAGCGGCGACTGTTGCTGCGTGACGGACATTTCCTGCGGCGGCTTCGCGCCCTGTGGCAGCAACCGCCCAGACCCTCGGTGCGTTGATGCGTGGTTGGCTGATGGAGGAACAGATGGTCCTCGAGAGACGACGCGCGCGCGGCGATTTTCACGCTATCCTCCGGCGGGTGGAAGACGGGCTTTTCCGGGCGGAGTACAGCGGCGAGATCAATCCGGAGAACCCGGATGAGAGGGAGATTTTGGATTATCATCTGGGGACCAGCGCCGCGGAGGTGAAGATCTGGGTCGAACAGATGGCCCAGGGGTTGGGCTACCAGCGGGTAGTATGGGATGAATTGCCGCAGCAGGCGGCTCGCTGATCGCGTTGGTGCGGGTCTCACCGTTTAGTGAGACGCCTGTCTGTCAGCAAATGCTTTGCTGGGGCATCGCCCAGGAAAGGCAACAGTCATGGCCGCACGGCCGATCTGGCGCGGACATCTGCGCCTCGCTCTGGTTTCCTGCCCGGTTGCGCTCTACACGGTGCACCGCGCCCGTGGCGACCTGCACTTCCACCTGATCAATCCGAAGACGGGAAACCGGGTCCGCATGATCACCCTCGACGCAGAAACGGATGAAGAGCTGTCCCGGTCTGATCTCGTCCGTGGCTACGAATTCGAGAAGAACCGATACGTTGTGCTGGAGCCTGAGGACTTCGAGGAGGCTCGGATCGAATCCTCGAGCGTGCTGACGGTGGACAAGTTCGTCGATGCCGCCAATATCCCGCCGATCTACTTCGATGCCAGCTATTACCTGGGGCCGGACGGCAAGGCCGCACAAGACGTCTATGCCGTGTTGCGCGAGGCAATCGCAAAATCCGACAAAGCGGCATTGTCTCGTGTGGTTATCCTGCAGCGTGAGCGGACGGTGGCCATCCTGCCGTTCGGCGCCGGGATGGTGGTGCATACGCTGCACGAGAAGCGGGATATCAGCGACCCCAAGGATCTGTTCGCGTCGGTGGCGGATGAGAAGCCGGAACAGGACATGGTCAAGCTCGCACTTCAGCTTGTTGAGCGGCAGACCGCGAGGTTCGAGCCATCGGATCTCGAGGACCACTATGAAGCGCGGCTGCGGCAGGTGATCGAGGCGAAGCTGGCCGGGCAGCGAATTGCACCGGCCGAGGAGCAGGCACCGCGGCGCGACAACGTGATCGACCTGATGGCGGCGTTGAAGCAAAGCCTTGGGCGCGGCGACCAGGGTACACGCGATACAGGGACGCGGGCGGCTGCGCAGCGGCCGCGCAAGGCCGCCGCCACGCGACATCGCACGCCGCGCAAGAAGGCGCCGCGAAAGCGTGCCTAGACGTTGCTGGTATCAGTCGTCCGCCTCGGCGTGCCCAGGTGCCTCCACCGCCGCGTCTCCGTTGGCCGAGGGCACCGTCGTCGGGGTTTCCGCTAGCTGGCGCAGCGCCAGGCGTGCCCGCCGCAGCGCGACCGAGGGTCGGTGATCGGCTTCCAAGGCGAACAGCACCACCGAGCGGGCGGCCACCGCGTAGTCTTCGCCGGATCTCACCGCGAACGCGCCTTCTGAGTCCGGGATGTTGGTATCGAGCAAGCGGCGCCAGCGTTGTCCGCCCACCACCTCGGGCAGGCGAAACTTCACCACGTCGTGGTGCGCGTTCAGCACCAGCAGCGCGGTCGCATCCATCGATGGGCGTTTGATCCCGGTCGCCTGCGCCCGGCCGTCGAGCAGCATGCCGATACAGCGCGCGTTGCCGTCGCCCCACTGCTCGTCGGACATTTCGGTGGCATCGGGGGTCAGCCACTGCACGTCCTTGACGTCGAGGTCGGCGTTGTACTCGCCGGTGAGGAAGCGATTGCGGCGGAGGATCGGGAACGCGTTGCGCATTGCGATGAGCTTGCGGACGAAATCGATCAGCAGCCGTCCATATTCGTCGATCTCCCAATCGACCCAGGAAATCTCGTTGTCCTGGCAGTAGGCGTTGTTGTTGCCGTGCTGGGTTCGGCCGAACTCGTCGCCGGCCAGCAGCATCGGCGTGCCCTGCGCCAGCAGCAGCGTCGCCAGCAGGTTGCGCTTCTGGCGGTCGCGCAGCTCTAGGATTTCCTCGTCGTCGGTCGGTCCTTCGGCGCCATGATTCCACGACAGGTTGTTGTCGTGGCCGTCGCGGTTGTCCTCGGCATTCGCCTCGTTGTGCTTGTCGTTGTAGGAAACCAGGTCCTCCAGCGTGAACCCGTCATGCGCGGTGACGAAGTTCACGCTGGCCCAAGGCTTGCGGCCGCGGCGATTGAAGGCATCGGACGAAGCGGCCAGCCGCGTCGCCAGGTCGGGCAGCTTGCCTTCGTCGCCCTTCCAGAAGGCGCGGACCGTGTCGCGGAACTTGTCGTTCCATTCCGCCCAGCCGGGCGGGAAGCCGCCGACTTGGTAGCCGCCCGGGCCGATGTCCCAGGGTTCGGCGATGAGCTTGACCGAGGACAGCACGGGGTCTTGCAGGCAGCTATCCAGGAACCCGCCGCCCTCGTCGAACCCGTACCATTCGCGGGCGAGGATGGTGCCGAGGTCGAAGCGGAACCCATCGACATGCATCTCGGCGACCCAATAGCGCAGCGAGTCGGTGACCATTTGCAGCACGCGCGGATGCGACAGGTTGAGCGTGTTGCCGGTGCCGGTATCGTTGACATAGTACCGAGGCTGATCCGGCAGCAGGCGGTAGTAGCTGGCATTATCGATACCGCGGAACGACAGGGTCGGCCCCCGTTCGTTACCCTCCGCGGTGTGGTTATAAACGACGTCCAGAATCACCTGCAGCCCGGCATCATGCAGCCGTGCCACCATCTCCTTGAATTCGGAGAACACGAAAGTGGGAATCGCAGAGTAGCGGGGGTCCGGCGCGAAGAAGCCGATGGTGTTGTAGCCCCAGTAGTTGGTAAGCCCCTTCTCCTCCAGATAGCGGTCGGTCACAAAGGCGTGCACCGGCAGCAGCTCGACAGACGTTACGCCTAGCGAGCGTATGTAATCCACCACGTCCTTCTGTCCCAGGCCTGCATATGTGCCGCGCAGGCGCTCGGGCACGGCCGGGTGGCGCTGAGTAAACCCTTTCACGTGCAGTTCGTAAACGATGATGCGCTCCCAGGGAATCTCCGGCGTGCGCACACGGCCCCAGGTGAAGGCGGGGTCAATCACGCGGCATTTCGGCACAAAAGGGGCGCTGTCGCGCTCATCGAAAGTCAGGTCGTCGCCCTCGGCGCCGATCGTATAGCCGAAGCAGGCATCGTCCCAGCGAAGTTGGCCGACATGCGCCTTGGCATAGGGATCGAGCACGAGCTTGTTGGGATTGAACCGATGCCCCTGCTCCGGCTCATAGGCGCCGTGAACGCGGTAGGCATAAATCGTGCCCGGTCGGGCGTCCGGCAGATAGCCGTGGAACACCTCGTTGGTGTATTCGGGCAGCTCGATCCGCTCGAGTTCTGTTTCGCCGGCATCGTCGAACAGACAGAGCTCGACCTTGCTGGCGTTGGCGGAGAACAGCGAAAAATTGACCCCCAGCCCGTCCCAGGTCGCGCCGCGCGGATTAGGCGATCCTTCGGCGATACGAGACTTGAGAACAGCCGACGGCATAACGTCTCCCGGGTTCGAGCGGCGGTGCAGGTACGCCAGCGGTGCCATAATTGCCTGCCGCGCGCCGTGTCAGCCAGACAACAATTCATGAGGGACGTTGGGCGGCCGCGATGGATGGCGAGAAAGCGGGCGCCGTGCGACATTGTGCTGTTCCGGACGGGACGTTGACCGGCGGCGGCGATGGGAGCCATAAAGTGATGATCGAGACAATCGGACCGAATCGTGCCAGGCAGATGCTTGCGCGCGACGAGTTGGTGCTGTGCATGGGGGTGAACCAGATGCGCACGCCGAACATCGCGCTGATCGCTGCCGCGTGCGGGTTCGACGCTATCTATATCGACCTGGAGCACAATCCGACTTCACTGGAAACCGCCGCCTCGATCTGTGTCGCGGCGCTCGGCGCGGGCGTGACGCCGATTGCGCGGGTGAGCTCGCATGACCCGCATGATGCGACGCGCATTTTGGACTGCGGCGCGCAGGGGGTGATGGTGCCACATGTCACCTCGGCAGCCGAGGCACATGCGATCGTCGAGGCCTGCCGCTTTGCCCCGATTGGGCACCGCTCGGCGGCCGGGACGGTTCCGGCACTGGGCTATGCGGCGCTGAAGCAGGGCGAGATCAACCGGCTGCTGAACGAGAACACGCTCCTGATCGCCATGCTGGAGACGCCAGGCGCGATCGAGCAGGCGGACCCGATCGCCGCCGTGCCGGGCATCGACATGCTGCATATCGGCTCGACCGACCTCAGCACCGAGATGGGCATTCCCGGCGAGTACAAGCATCCGCGGATGCAGGCGGCCTATGAGGCGACGGCGCGCGCCGCGCGCGCCCACGGCAAGTCGTTCGGCGTCGGCGGCGTGCGTGAGGACCTGGAGTTCCAGTCGTGGTTGCTGACGCTCGGGATGCGCTACCTGACCGGCGGGTCCGACGTGGGGTACATTCTGAGCGCCGGACGACGTGATGTGGCGCGGCTTCGGCAGGCGGCTGCGAGTTAGTCGGCACTGCGCAATACGCCACGGAGGCCCTCACCCGGTTCGCTTCGCGAACCGACCCCGGATCAAGTCCGGGGCAGGCTCTCTCCCGCAGCGCGGGGGAGGTGTTATGTTATAACGGCTTTGGCAGGGGCATCAGGGATGACAACCAGCGACTTCTCGGGTCGCACCGACGCTTTGCTGGACCGGGCAGCGGGGATCTGCCGTCGGCGTGGGGCGCAGTTGACCGAGCTGCGGCGCCGGGTGCTGGGCCTGGTGCTGGAGAGTTCCCGGCCGTTGGGGGCATACGAGCTGCTGGACCAGTTGCGCGCCGGGCGTAAGACGGCGGCGCCGCCCACAGTGTACCGGGCGCTCGATTTCCTGCTGGAGCACGGGCTCATCCACAAAGTGGAAAAGCTGTCGGCTTTCGTCGGCTGCAGTCACCGCTGCGACGGCGAGCACATCGAGGCGCATGCCGCGCAGTTCCTGATATGCAAGCGGTGCGGGCGCGTCGCGGAGCTGGACGATCCAGAGGTTGGCAAGGCACTGGCGCGGGCAGCGCAGCGCAACGGCTTTGCGCTGTCCTCGGCGACGGTGGAAGCGGAAGGGGTTTGTGCGGAGTGTGCAGGGTAGGGGGTTATGTGCTGGCGAGGCGGTTGTGGAGCTCCGCGGCGCCCTTGGCCTGACGCAGCGCGCGGACGAACTGACGGTCGCGGATTGGCCGGGCAATGGCCGCCAGGGCGGCAACGTGCTGGGAATTGGCGTCGGGCGGGATCAGCAGCAGGAACACGAGATCGACCGGTTGGCCGTCGATGGCCTCGAAGTCGATGGGTCGCGCCAGTCGGGCGAACAGCCCGAAGAAGGCGGTCAGGCCGTCGACGCGGGCATGCGGGAGGGCGAAGCCCTGTCCGAGGCCGGTGGAGCCCAGCTTCTCGCGGGTCTGCAATGCGGTGAGGATGGCGCCGGCGTCGATGCCGGTGGCTGCGGCCGAGCGACGGGCGAGCTCGGCCAGGAGTTGCGGCTTGTCTTGCACCCGGAGCGCGGCGAGAACGTGGGCAGGTGCGATCAGGTCGGCAATGAGCATGGTTACGCTTCGAGCGAATCCTGTGTTTGCAGACCGACCTTGGCGGAAAGGGGTTCACACGGAGCGCCACAGAGGTTGCACGGAGGGCCGCGGAGGTCTCTACGTGTTCTGGACGCTTGTGCCGAGTGTGTCACTGGCCGGCGGCCGAAGGCGGGACCGTGGCGTTCGCTGTGAACCTTTCTTCGGCCGGGCGCGGTCCCCTTCCTCCGCTCCGGCCCCCAGCGGCAACAGCCCGCATTGGCATCAATCTGGCGCTCGCAGCCGATATCCCACCCCGGTCTCCGTCAGTATGTGCTGCGGCCTGTCCGGTTCGGCCTCGATCTTCTGGCGCAGCGCGCGAATGTATATTCGCAGGTACTGCACATCGGTATCGCCGGTCCAGACCTCGCGCATGATCATCTTGTGGGTCAGAACCTTTCCGGCATGGGCGACGAGCAGCCGCAGCAGATCATATTCGCGCGGCGAGAACTTCACCTCCTCGCCTCTGACGGTAACGATGCGGCGTGTCAGATCAACCGTCAGGTCGCCACTGCGGAAGATCGGACGCTCGCCGTGCTGTTGCAATCGGTGCCGATGCGCGGCGCGGATGCGGGCCAGCAATTCGCCTATGCCGAAAGGCTTGGTCACGAAATCGTCGGCGCCGAGATCGAGCGCCTCGACTTTGGCCGCCTCGTTGTCGCGGCTGGACAGGACGATGATCGGCAGGTCGGATCCGGCTGCGCGCACCTGCCGGATCACCTCCAGGCCGTCGATGTCGGGCAGGCCAAGGTCCAGCACGACAAGGTCGGTTGCACCGCGCCGCACCGCGTCGAGCCCGCCGCGCCCGTCCGGCACTTCGGTGACGATGTAGCCCTGCGCGGTCAGGCCGACGCGCAGGAAGCGCTGGATTGCCGGCTCATCATCGACGACCAGGATACGCAGGGGCCGCGCGTCGGTGGTCACAGCGCGAGATCCGCGGCGCGATCGGCGTGCGCAGGTACAGGCATGGCGATGGTGAATATGGCGCCTGAACGATCCTGTCGATTGGCGGCGGAGATCGTGCCGCCCATCGCCTCTACGAAGCCGCGGCAGATCGCCAGGCCGAGCCCGGTGCCGGCGCGACCGGTATCGGCGCCTCGGGCGCGATAGAATTTCTCGAAGATGCGTTCGCGATCGGCATCTGCGATTCCGTCGCCCTCGTCGATCACCTGCAGGCAGACGCGGCCGTCGGTTCGCCATGCGCGCAACCGGATCAGCGACCCCGGCGGCGCGTATTTCGCAGCGTTATCGAGCAGGTTGAACAGCACCTGCTCGAACAGCACCATGTCGAGCTCCAGCATCGGCAGGTCCGGGGCGAGATCGAGCTGCACGCGATGCTGCGCCAGGATCTTTCCGGCGCGCTGCAAGGCCGCACCGACCACGTCGGAGATGTCGGCGAGCCCGGTGCGGGGCTTCAACGGGCCGGACTCGATGCGGGTCATATCCAGAAGATTGCCGATGAAACGGTTCAACCGTTCGGCTTCTTCCTGGATGGTTCGGATCAAGGTGTCGCGCATGGCTTCCGGGACTTGGCCACCGGCGAGGCTGGTGGCGGAGCCCAGGATGGAGGCCAGCGGCGTGCGCAGGTCGTGCGAGATCGAGGTGAGCAGCGCCTGCCTCAGCCGGTCGCGCTCGGCTTCCAGCCGCGCCCGATCGACGTCCTCCACCAGGTTGACACGCTCGATCGCCAGCGCTGCCTGGTCGGCGAGTGCGTCCAGCAAGCGACGCTGATCGGGTGTCAGCAATGGGCCAGGTTCGTCGCTGTCGATACCGATCACTCCGACCGGCCCGCGCCCGGTCTGCATCGGCAAGAACAGCCGCTTTGCCCCGGGCAACGTGTCGGCACCGCGGCCGGCAGGATGGTTCTTCTCCCAGCTCCATTTCGCCGCAGCGATGTCGGCGGCGTCGAGTTCGTCGTCGGGCGGGAAGCCGGCGCGGACGGCCACGCTGCCGTCCGTCGGCAGCAGGATCACCACGCGCACCTTCAGCATCAGCGCGATCTGGTGCACCGTCGCCCACAACAGATCGTCCAGATTGGCGGCCACGGCGAGCTTGCGGCTGAACTGATAGAGCTCCTCGGTGGTGCGTGCCCGCTGGCGGGCGACGATGGCCTGCGACCGCACCCGCGCGGTCAGGTTGCTGGCGATCACCGCGACCACGGCGAAGAAGAACAACGCCACCACGTTCTCGGGGTCGGCGATGGTGAACGTGTAGAGCGGCGGCAGGAAGAAAAAATTGTAGGCGAGAACGGCAGCCAGGCAGGCCAGCAGCGACGGCAACAGGCCGTACATCACGGCACTCGCCAGCACCGCGGTCAGGAAGGCGAGCGCAATGCTGGCGATGCCCAGCACATCGTGCAGCACCAGCGCCATGGCGAGCGCCCCGGCGACGCAGGCCAGGCTGCCGAGATAGGGACGTGCGTCGGGTCGTGGCCGCGGCACGGCATCGATCTCGGCGCGGGCGGGCGGTGCCGGCTGATCACCCTGTACCTGCCCGGCGATGACATGGATATTGACCCCGCCGGCGCGGCGCACGAGCTGCTCGGTGATCGAGCCGAACAACAGATCGCGCCACCATGATTTCGGCGAGCGCGCGATGACGATATGGGTGAAGTTGTTGGCGCGCGCATATTCGGCGACGGTAGCGGCGACGTCCTGGCCGGGTAGCGTCACCGTCTCGGCACCGAGCCGGTCGGCCAGGCGCAGCGCCTCGGCGATGCGGCTGCGTTCGGCTTCGTTCATGCGCAGGCTGCGCGAGGTCTCTACGTGAATCGCGGTCCACGGCACCTTGAGCCGATCCGACAGACGACGCGCAAGCCGCACAACGGATGGGCCATCGGTATTGCCGCTGATGCAGACCAGCACGCGCTCGCCGGCCGGCCAGGGGCCGGGGATGGCGTGGCTCTGCATGTAGCTGACCATCTGCTCGTCGACGCGCTGCGCGGTGCGGCGCAGGGCGAGTTCGCGTAGCGCGGTGAGATTGCCGGGCGAGAAATAGTGCCGGATGGCGCGCTCGGCCTGATGCGGCACATAAACCTTGCCTTCCTTCAGCCGCTGGATCAGGTCGTGCGGCGTCAGGTCGATCACCTCGACTTCGTCGGCGCGATCGATGACCGAATCGGGGACGGTCTCGCGGACGCGGATGCGGGTGATCTGCGCGACGACGTCGTTCAGGCTTTCGACGTGCTGGACGTTGAGTGTGGTGTAAACATCGATGCCGGCGGCGATCAGCTCTTCCACATCCATGTAACGCTTCGGATGCCGGCTTTCCGGCGCGTTGGTGTGGGCCAACTCATCGACCAGCACGAGCTGAGGCCGGCGGGCGAGGATGGCGTCGAGGTCCATCTCTTCCAGGACGCGGCCTTTGTAGTTGATGCGGCGACGGGGGATGGTCTCGAACCCGTCCAGCAGCGCTTCGGTTTCCTGCCGGCCATGCGTCTCGACGATGCCGACGACCACGTCGGTGCCATCGCGCCGGCGTGCCTGACCGGCGGACAGCATCTCGAACGTTTTACCGACGCCGGGCGCGGCGCCGAGGAACACTTTCAGTCGTCCCCGCTCGCTCCGCTGAGCTTCCGCCAGCAGCGCCTCGGGTGAGGGGCGGCCGTCTCGGGGAGTGGTGTCGTTGGCGATCGATGGCATAGTGGGTCAGATGGTGTCGGGAGGGAAGCGTAGCACACAATTCGTGTGCCGACTGGGCGGCTCTCCGCCATCAGATCGACCTGGCAGCCGGCATCCGTGCGGTGTCATAATCGTTCAGGGGACACGGGAGGCTTGGGCAATGCCGGCACGCACCGGACAGCAATATCTCGCCGGGCTGAGGGCTCAGGAGCGCGAAGTCTGGCTTGGCGGCGAGCGCGTGCGCGATGTGACGACACACCCCGGGCTCGCCAGGGGCGCGCGGGCGATCGCCCGGCTATACGATATGCAGTACGAGCCCACGTTGCGTGACGTCATGACCTGCGCGTCGCCTTCGAGCGACGAGCTGGTGGGTCGCTCGTTCGACACGCCGAAGACGCGCGATGCGCTGGAGACCCGCCGCGAGATGATGCTGACCTGGGCGCGCGCGACGTGCGGGATGATGGGGCGGTCGCCGGACTTCATGAACGTGACGTTCGCGGCCTGGGGCGCGGCCGCCGACTATTTCGGCGAGAAGCGCCCCGAATTCGGCGAGAACATGCGACGCTACGTCGAATATATTCGCGAGAACGACGTAACCCTGACCCATGCGTTGATCAATCTGCAGCGCAGCCGTAACCCCACCGGCATGTTCAACCTGGAAGAAGGCACCGCGCTACAGGTGATACGTGAGACCGATGCCGGCATCATCGTGCGCGGCGCTCGCATCCTGGCGACGCTCGGCCCGTTGTCGGACGAGATCGCGGTTTATTCACCGCGGCTCGCTCGCCACAGTGAGGACCAGAGCGTGTTCGCGGTCAGCTTCGCGATCCCGTGCGGCGCGAAAGGCCTGCGATTCCTTTGCCGTGACAGCTTCGACCTGGGCCGCTCGCGTTTCGACCACCCCTTGAGTTCGCGCTTCGAGGAAATGGACTGCATCGTCTTCTTCGACGACGTGCTGGTGCCGTGGGAGCGGGTGTTCCTGCTGTACGACGTCGCGCGGCTCAACCAGGCACCACATGCTACCCATTCGAATGCCCATGCGGCGCACCAGGGCGCGGCGAAGAACCTCGCCAAATGCGAGTTCGTGCTTGGCATCGCGCTGTTGATGACGCAGGCGCTCGGCAATGCGCATCTGCCACACACGGAAGAGCGCATCGGCGAGCTGATGCTGATCACGGAACTCACACGAGCCTGCATGCGCGCGGCCGAGGCCGACGCGGCGATCGACCAGTGGGGCGTGATGTGCCCGGCAATCGTATCGGCGGAAAGCACCCGCAATTTGTTCATGACCGCGTACCCGCGGATGATCGAGATCCTGCAGCTATTGGGATCGAGCAGCTTTCTGATCACGCCGAGCGAGGCCGATTTCGACGGACCGCTGAGGCCGGCGATCGAGCAGTACCTTGCTACTGATACGATCGGCGCGAAGGATCGGACGAAACTGTTTCGTCTTGCCTGGGACGTTGCCGGCAGCGCGTTCGGCGGCCGGCAGGCGCTGTATGAACGCTTCTTCGCCAGCGATCCGCTGACCCGCGCCCGCGCGTTGGCGGCGATCTACCCGAAGGGTGAGGCGATGGAGCGTGTGATGGGGTTTCTGGGCCGGAGCGATGAGGAGTGAGTGCCTGCGGTAGCAGGTCATGGCCGGGGGTTGGCCCGGCCATCCGGCCTTTTGACCGGACCGGCTATGGTCGGATTGAGTCCTCGAACGGCGTGCGCGACAGCACCTCGGCGCCGGTGGCGGTGATCAGCACCTGCTGCTCCAGCTTCACGCCCTCGGTGCCGCCGGCCTCGCCCAGGTAGCTCTCGACCGAGACCACCATGTTCTCCTCGAAGACGCCGTCGTAGCCCCATTCCGCGACATCTTCCTTGCAGGCGATGGCGGGGTATTCGTCCACGAAACCGACGCCGTGGACTTGCACCATGTAGCGGTTCGGCACGAATTGCTCCGGCATCCGCCACGCGCGCTCGACGAAATCGCGGAACGCCAGTCCCGGCTTCAGCAGGGCGACGTTGGTAAGCACCTGCTCCTGCGCCATGGCGTGCAGCCGGCGCTGATGATCTGTGGGCGGCCGGCCGGGGCAGACGTAGCTGCGCGAGATGTCGGCCAGATAGCCGTTAGGCCCCACCATATCCGTATCGAACCCAACTATATCGCCGGCCTGGATAACGCGATTGCCGGATTCCTGGAACCACGGATTGGTGCGCTCGCCGGAGGAAAGCAGGCGGCATTCGATCCATTCGCCGTCATGCGCGATGTTGGTCTCGTGCAGGATGCTCCAGAGCTGGTTCTCGGTGATCCCTGGTTCAAGCGCTGCGCGCATCCGGTCGATTGCAGTATCGCAGACTTCCATCGCCAGCCGCACGCACTTGATCTCGTCGGCGGACTTGATCGCCCGCGCCTGTTCCAGCGGTTCCTGCGCATCGAACAATTGCAGGCCATTGTCGGCCAATCGTGCCGCGCCCCAAGGTTCGCACCGGTCGATGGCCAGGCGTCGGTTGTCCCCGCCATGCGAGCGTACCAGCGACGAGACCTCTTCCGCCCAAATTGCGGTCTTTTCCGCCACACGTGGGCCGGCGAGGAAGTAGAACCAGGGCGTGCTGGCGCGCAACTCGTCCACCGTGTCGATCGGTTGCAGCAGGTGATGGGTGGTGGAAAAATCGAACAGGACGACCGGGCCTTCGGTCGCCACGAAAGCATAACGGCCGGGCGCATGCATGGTCCAGACCGCCATGTTGCGCGCGCCGGTCGCGTAACGGATGTTCATCGGATCGGCGAGCAGCGCGCCGGCATAGTCGCGCCGCCGCAGTTCGGCGCGCAGCCGCTCCAGACGCCAGCGGCGGACTGCGACCTGGTCGATCTCCGCCTGACGTGCCACCAGGTCGAAGCCGAGGGGGGCGGCGTGCCACGCCTGCCCATCGGGGCCGCTGCCGCGGTTCATCGCGATGATCCGACTGCCGCTCATTGCCTCTTCTCCCAGACGAGCCGGTGCACACTCTCACGTGGGAGATAATGAGATCAAGCGGACACCGGCAATCTGTTCATGACCGCGTATCCTCGGATGATCGAGATCGTGCAATTGTTGGGGTCGAGCAGTACTTTGCTACTGATACGATCGGCGCGAAGGATCGGACGAAATTGTTTCGTCTCGCCTGGGAGGTTACCGGCAGCAGCGGCCGGCAAGCACTGTATGAACGCTTCTTCGCCGGCGATCCGGTGACCCGCGCCCGCGCGCTGGCGGCGGTCCACCCGAAGGGTGAGGCGATGGAGCGTGTGCTGGGGTTTCTGGGCCGAAGCGATGAGGAGTGATATGAGTGGCGACCTGTCTTGTCCTCCGGCGCCACACGGCCGGGGCGCTTCTCGGGGCGCGGCCATGGGGATATGCGATGGTGGGGTGATCGGTAACGGGCGGGCGCGGGTGGCAGTGGCGGAATGCGCTTCGCTTTTCCGTTGGGGTGGACGGCCCCTACGGCATCTGTGTGCCAAGGTTCGGCTGTCGAAGTCGAACAAACGGAGCCGTCCATGAACGAGATTACGCGGATAGCGATCGACACGTCCAAGTCTGTGT
>Ga0335075_10002101_pt1 | contig 32247 bp, 19 predicted proteins | sample Lox_Sample_24_FD_206723 | JGI IMG/M metagenome (GOLD analysis project Ga0335075, IMG submission 206723) | Soil microbial communities from Loxahatchee National Wildlife Refuge, Florida, United States - Lox_Sample_2.4 | ecosystem: Environmental > Terrestrial > Soil > Wetlands | place: USA...
GATCGGATGTGTGATTGATCACAAGCTCGATCAACACCTGCATGCCGCGCTTGTGGGCGGCATCGAGAAATTGCTTGAAGTCATCGAGCGTTCCATAGCTAGGGTGAACGCTGGTGTAATCTGAAATGTCGTAGCCGTCGTCGCGGAGCGGTGACGGAAAAAAGGGCAGCAGCCAGATACAGGTGACGCCGAGATCTTGCAGATAGTCGAGCTTGCCGAGCAGACCTGCGAAATCGCCGACGCCATCGCCATTGCCATCGGCGAACGCCTTTACATGGAGCTCATAGATAACCGCATCCTTATACCAGAGCGGATCGGATGCGCTCCCTGCTTTCTTCACCGTCGAGCCTCGCGCTTCAGATTGTGCAAGTTGGATGCAGTGTACGCGAACACTGATTGTGATGCGAGTAGCTCCCACCAAAGATAAATTGTGGGGAGGATTCGTCAAGGCAATGCGTCTCGGGTTTTGCTGCAACGCGGCTCAGCAAGATTTAAAATAGTGCCTCAGGCCACTTCTCCTCTCTCGATGGCATCTAACAGGTTGTAGCTACGGCGCGTTGTCGTTTTTGGGTAGGTATCGGGAACCATGCGGATTCTGAGCTGGCGATTGATCGTTGCGTTGGTGATCGGAGTGACACTTGTCTCTCTGGCCTCCTCCTGGTACGAAGTTCGGAGCCAGAAGGACGCCCTCCGCGCTGAGCTGGAGCGCCAGGCGGGAGCGCTGGCCGATAACCTTGCCGGGAGAGCTGAGCTTTATCTGCAGCTGGGAGACCGGAGCCGTCTTGAACAGATGGTCCGGCAGTTTAGTGATCGCGACCACCTTCTTGGGATCGGTGTATATGAGCGTGATGGCTCTCCTCTGTTGATGGGCACGGCCCTGAATGCATTACTGCCTGGGTCGCCTCAGGTGCTGATGGATGCTCTAAACAAAAACCAGGATGAAAGCAGATACATGCGGGTGCGCTTCAAGCGCATTTATGTAGTGGCTGTGCCATTGCACGCATCTGGAGGCGATGTTCTGGGCGGCATCGTCATGGTGCACGACACCGGATACATTCGTACGGAAATCTTTCGCGTGTGGAGCAGGGTTTTCGTTCGTATTGCCCTGCAGGTACTCGTAATCGTTGCCATCACAATCCTCATCGTGCGTTGGAGTCTCACTGGCCCGATCGCGCGAGTCGCTGACTGGATGAAGGCATTAAGAACCGGACAGCATGCTGTTCCGCCATCAGCCAAGGATGTCGATTTTCTCCTTCCTCTCACGCGTGAAGTTGCTCCGTTGGCGAAGAGCATACAAAGCGCGCGAGGAGCTGCTGAGACTGAGGCGCGATTGCGCAACGCAAACGAGTCGGAGTGGACGGCGCAGCGTTTGGCCGACCACGTCCGTGGCAGATTGAGCGGAAGCGGCCTGTTCGTGGTTTCCAATCGGGAGCCCTACATCCATTCGTGGCAGGATGGTGCAATCAAAGTCGCGGTGCCCGCAAGTGGCCTCGTTGCCGCGCTCGAGCCGATTCTTTGCGCGTGCAATGGCACCTGGGTGGCTCACGGCAGCGGCGATGCCGATATGGAGACCGTTGATAACCATGACCGTCTCCAGGTGCCGCCCGAAGAGCCACTGTATACTCTGCGACGCGTGTGGCTGAGCGCCGAAGAAGAAGAAGGCTATTACTACGGCTTCGCCAACGAAGGCCTCTGGCCGTTATGCCACAATGCCCATACCAGGCCGATCTTCCGGGCGCGAGATTGGGAGCACTATTACAACGTCAACCAGAAGTTTGCGGACGCTCTTGCAGAGGAGGTCGGCGACGAAGAACATCCCGTCGTTCTGATCCAGGATTATCACTTCGCGCTCTTGCCGCGCATGGTGAAAGACCGTCTTCCCCATGCCCGGATCGCGATTTTCTGGCATATTCCCTGGCCTAATCCCGAATCGTTTGAGATCTGCCCGTGGCAGCGTGAGCTGCTGGACGGTCTGTTAGGAGCAGACCTGATCGGATTCCATGTCAGGGCTCACTGCAACAACTTCCTCAACACCGTGGACCACGCGCTGGAAGCGCGCATCGACTGGGAGCACTTCTCGGTGAAGCGCAACGAACATCAGTCCCTGGTGTTGCCATTCCCAATCAGCGTGGAATTTTCGGACCCGCCCGTCTCTGGGCAGTTGCAGCAGGATGCTACTGAGGAGAGGCGTGAGCTGCTAAAAGAACTCGGTGTAGAGGCGACCTACATCGGCGTGGGTGTCGATCGCGTCGATTACACGAAGGGCATCATCGAGCGATTCCAGGCGGTCGAATCATTTCTTGAGCGATATCCCAGTTATCAGGGCAAATTCACTTTCGTACAGCTGGGTGCGCCGACGCGCACGCATATCAAGCGGTATGCGGATTTCCAGGCCGAAGTTGAAGCCGAAGCTCAGCGGATTAACTCCCGTTTCAAGCGCGGCAGATGGTCTCCAATCATACTGCGCGTACGCCAGCACAGCCGGCAGGAGGTTCAGCGATTTTATAAGATCGCGCACATCTGCATGGTGACGTCGCTTCACGACGGCATGAATCTTGTCGCAAAAGAATATATCGCGGCAAAGGCAGACGAGCGTGGCGTTTTGATCCTGAGCCGCTTCACGGGGGCAGCGCGAGAGTTGCGCGACGCGATCATCGTGAATCCCTACGATATTGAGTCCACGGGAGAGGCCATTGCTCAGGCTCTTCGCATGGACGTGAATGAAATGATGGAGCGAATGCGCCGTATGCGTATCTCTGTGCGAGAACACAATATCTATTGGTGGGCCAGCAGCCTCATCGGAACACTCTGCGAAGTACGGCTGGAACCTGCGGAGGGTTCATCTGCACCTGTGCCGGAAAGAGTTTCGGTCGGGACATAAACGTGTCAGCTACAAAATTAACAAAGCCACTTGCCGATTCCGCCAGATTGTTGGACTTCTTCAGTTGTCTCGGCGCCGCCTCGGCCTCCGCGCTCCTTCTGGATTACGACGGTACCTTGGCGCCCTTTCAGATCGACAGGAACAATGCCTATCCTTATCCCGAGGTAGTGCCTCTGCTGGAAGAAATTTCGAACCGCAATCACACCCGGGTCGTGATAATTACCGGACGGCCTGTCGCCGATTTAGACCCGTTCCTCCAACCTCTCGATAACCTTGAAATCTGGGGTACCCACGGTCTGGAACACCGGCTGCCTGACGGAACCTATAAGCAAAGTCAAACTGCCTTAAGCACGCTTCAGTTGCTGAGAGAGGCGAAAGATTGGGTGATTCAGGCAAAGCTGGCTCCATTGGCCGAGTTTAAACCTGGTGGAATCGCGATTCACTGGAGGGGACTCTCCAAGTCTGAGGCGCACGAGATTGAAGCACAGTTGCGAGCCGGGTGGAACACCTTCGCGCGGAGCGGCGAGCTTAAGTTCCTGAGCTTTGATTCAGGACTGGAGTTGCGAATCGCGCGCCCTCACAAAGGCGATGCAGTGGCATCTATCATCGCGGAATCCGGACCACGCACGGAGATCGCCTATCTTGGCGATGATTTGACCGACGAGGATGCGTTTCGCGTTCTAAACGGTCGCGGATTAACTGTGCTCGTTCGCCCGGAGTATCGAGAGACCGCCGCACAGGTTTGGCTCAAGCCTCCGCATGAGCTAATCGCATTTTTCGAAGAATGGTTGAGTCGAATCCCTGAGGCCTGAGCAAGCTTTCGCGGCGTCGAAGGGTTTAAATTACAATCCAACACCTCGTCCCGGCGAGGCATCCATAAATGCAACGCTGCGCCACGCTGTGCGAGCTTGCATCTAGTTCGAGCCTATGAACGATCCTGAGAGCCACACGAACAACGAGAGCCCATGGCTCGACCGACTGCGCGCTCTTCGCAATGTGCCCCACGTTCTCCGCATTCTTTGGGAATCCGGGCCTGGTGTTGTTGCGAGCGGAATCGCCCTCCGCGTAGTCGTCGCTGTCCTTCCTTTCGGTATTGCAAAGGTTGCGCAATACATCATTAACGACATTGCAGGGGTTCTACACGGCCAGCCGTTGCCTTCGAGGTTCTGGATTCTCGTCGGCACAGAGATTGTTCTGAACGTGTTAGCCGGAGTTATCACGCGTGCGATCGACTACTCAGATTCATTGCTCTCAAACCGTTACACCCAGCACGCCAGCGTTAAAGTCATGGAGCAGGCGGCGCGGCTCGACCTGACCACATACGAAAACCCACTCTTCTATGACCGGCTTGAACGTGCGCGGGTACAGGCTACTGATCGCCTGGCAATGATCCAGCAGATGGGGCGCCTTGTACAGCAAGTCATTACCACCTTGACCTTCTCCGCCGCCTTAGCCTGGGAGTCGCCCTGGTTAGTCTTGCTGCTCATGGTAGGCGTCTTTCCATCGTTTATCGGAGAAACTCATTATGCCTTCCTTGGGTACGCGAAGAATTTCCGCCAAACCCCGGCGAAACGGCAGATGGACTATCTTCGCCAGGTAGCCGGAAGTCGCGAGGGTGCCAAGGAGGTCAAGCTTTTCGGCCTCAGCAAATTCTTCACAGAACGTTTTCAGGCGCTCGCGAGGCAGATTTACCTGGAAGATGTTGCTCTCTCCAAAGCGAAACTTGTTGTGGGGGGCCTGCTCGGTGTAATTGGGACTCTCGGATACTATGGCGCCTACGTCTACGTGATCTGGCGCACGATCCACGGCGCTTACAACATCGGCCAGTTTACTTTCCTTTCTGCCGCCATTCAGCAAGCCAGTTCCAATTTGCAGCAGGTGTTTTCCACTGTCTCCGGCATTGCCGATCAGGCTCTCTTTCTTACTGACCTCATTGCCTTCTTCGAGGTGAAGCCCACTGTGCTATCCAATCCAAACGGAAAGCTCATGCCAAAGATCGTTCAGCGGGGATTTGAGTTCCGCAATGTCTCATTTGCATATCCCGAAACGGAGCGCAGGGTACTCAAGAATTTCAACTTTTCGTTGTCTCCAGGTGAGCGCGTTGCCCTGATTGGTGAAAACGGACAGGGCAAGACCACGATTGTGAAGTTAATCACTCGCCTCTACGATCCCACCGAGGGGCAGATCCTGCTGGACGGTGTGGACCTGCGGGAGTATTCGCTTGAGGATCTCCACCGCCACATCGGTGTCATATTCCAGGATTTCATGCGCTTTGAAATGACCGCCCGCGAAAACATTGCGGTCGGCCGCATCGACTGGCCGAATCGGCAAAGTGATATTGAGCTTGCCGCGCATAAGAGCCTTGCCGACAACGTAGTGAAGAAGTTATCAAAAGGCTACGATCAGATGCTCGGGCGACGCTTCGAGGGAGGTGTGGAGCTCTCCGGCGGCGAGTGGCAAAGAATGGCACTTGCCCGTGCCTACCTCCGCGACGCCCAGTTGTTGATTCTCGACGAGCCGACCGCTGCACTCGATGCAAGAAGCGAGCTTGAAGTTTTCGAGCGCTTCGCAGAACTTACCGAAGGAAAAATGGCCCTCCTCATTTCACATCGCTTCTCGACAGTGCGGATGGCCGACCGAATCGTCGTCCTTTCCGGAGGCCATCTCATCGAGGAAGGTAACCATCAAGAGTTGATGGCCCTGGGCGGCCTTTACGCCGAAATGTTCGAAATGCAGGCGGCGAGTTACCGATAGTTCTTTGACGGATCAAGAGTAAAAACAGATGGCGGAATCTTCAGCAAGTCCAAACATATCCGAGTACGCTCCACCGTCCACGGCGCCAGTGTTGGACGTTCCTACGGGCTCTCTTGCGGAGAAACCCAGTGTGTCCGACGAGCAGCTACGCGAGCATGCATCCGCGCTTGCCCGTCAATGGGAAATGTTACCGGGTAAAGTCAAGCACGATGGGTTTCGCAAGCGTCTTGAGCTGCTCGAAGATCGTCTTACAGATCTGTTGCAAAGGTGCCGCGCCCGGGCCACGTCGCAGGAACTGACTCCCGAACTTGAATTGCTTGAAAACTCGCGCATGATGAAATCCGCAATTACAGCCGGGTCCAGCATGAGCGATGTATTTGAATCATTGCCACACGTGCGGGTCGAGTCTGCAGACGAATTACCGCGCGTAATGAATCTTGCGCAGGGTTATCTGTACGCTGCGGGTGGCATATGGTCTGCCGGATCGCTGGCAGTCTATGTGGATCAGATTCAGAGCCATGAGCCTTTGCTGCTGGCCGAAGTAATGGCCATGCCGCAGGTACTTAAGCTGGCTGAACTTGAATACATTTTGAACAGTGCGGATGAAGTACTCGCTGCGCCAGAGCCGCTACCCATTGAGCGGTCACCTCTTTCAGTTCTCCTTCATAGCCTTCGCCGGTTAAACCAGGCGGAATGGCGGGATGTGCTTGAGCCGCTGGTCGTCTTCGATGCTGTGCTGCGCAGCGACCCGAGCGGGGTCTATGCCAGGATGGAGGAAGAGACCCGAAACATCTATCATTTGCGCGTTGCTGAGTTGGCGAAGAACGCCGATACGACTGAAGTCGAGACGGCGCAGATTGCTTTGGAGCTCGCGCGAAAGGCAAAGGCTGAGGGTGATCCGGATCCGAGACGCGCGTTTCGGATGTCACACATCGGTTACTACCTCTTCGCTGAAGGGTTCTCGTTGCTAAGCCGGCGAATTCGCTATCACGCAGCGCCGATGGAGCGCGTTCGCAGCTTTATTCGCAGCTACAACGAAGACTTCTACATCCTGGGCATCTTCCTGATCTCACTCGCCCTCATCGTGGCTATTATTGCGCCCCTCGTGCCGCATCACGCTTTCCTGCCGGTGATGGGAGCGTTGCTGCTCGCGCTGCTGCCGGCGACACAGGGAGGCGTCGACCTGGTAAACAATACCGTCACGGCGTTATTAAAAACTCAGTCTCTTCCAAAACTGGATTTCTCAAAAGGCGTTCCCGAAAACGCCGTGACCTTCATCGTTGTCCCAACGCTATTGCTGAATGAGAAGCAGGTAGAAGAGCTCTTTGAGGAACTGGAAGCCAGATATCTTTCCAACCAGGATCACAACATCCATTTTGGATTGCTGACGGATTTACCTGATGCGGCTGCTCGGCCCCAGGATGAAAACAGCCATCCTCTGGTAGTGCTTGCCATCAAGAGGATTGAGGATTTGAACCGAAAATATTCCGGCGAGAGGGGCGGCGTCTTTATTCTTCTGCATCGCCACCGTGTATTCAACGCGCGTCAGGGCGTATGGATGGGCTGGGAGCGCAAACGCGGAAAGCTGCTCGATTTAAATAAATTCCTGTTGCAGGAATTCGACAGCTTTCCCGTCAAGGCCGGTCCCATTGAAGTACTCGGTAAGGTCCGCTATATCATCACCCTTGATTCAGACACGCAGCTTCCACGCGGCACAGCTGCGCGCATGATCGGCACGATGGCGCATCCGCTAAACTGCGCCATTATCGACCCCCGGTTGCGTATCGTGACAGCGGGGTACGGCATCCTGCAGCCGCGCGTCGGCATCAGTGTCGCCTCTGCCGCGCGCTCCCGCTTTTCGACGCTCTACTCGGGAGAAACAGGCTTCGATCTCTACACGCGCGCCGTCTCCGACGTTTATCAGGACCTCTTCGGCGAAGGCATCTTTGCCGGAAAAGGTATTTACGAGGTAAGCGTCTTACATCAGGTGCTCGATCGCCGCTTCCCACGTGACGCGCTGCTCTCGCACGACCTCATCGAGGGATCTTATGCTCGTGCGGGGTTGGTCTCCGACATCGAGATAATCGACGATTATCCATCGCATTATTCCGCACACACCCGTCGCCAGCACCGCTGGGTACGGGGAGACTGGCAGATCGCGCAATGGCTCTTCAGCCGCGTGCCGGATGAGTCGGGGAAGTATGTGGCGAATCCCATCAATACCATCTCGCGGTGGAAGATCCTCGACAATCTCCGTCGAAGCCTGGTTGAACCCATTACTTTCATCATGCTCATCCTCGGGTGGTTCACTCTGCCCGGAGGGGCGCTGTATTGGACGATTGCTGCATTAATACTTCTGCTCCTTCCCGTGCTTGTACAACTGGTCTTCAGTATGGTTGGAGCCATCGCCAGACTAAGCATGACGGCTGTGCGAGAAGGGCTCCGCACATTCGCTACATCGTTTGGTTTTACAATCCTGAGCCTCACTTTTCTTCCGCATCACATGATGATGTCGGTCGATGCCATAGCGCGTTCTCTGGTGCGGCAGCTGCTTTCCGGCAAGCGTCTGCTTGAATGGGAGACCGCGGCTCAGGCTGAAAATAGCAAGCGCCGAACTACCCTTGATCGCTACCTGCAATGTTCACCGCTCGTCGCGGTGTTCGTCGGTGCAATGCTTGCTCTTACCAATGTTCGATCTCTCGCTGCTGCGGCGCCGATCCTTATCCTTTGGTGTGCTGCGCCCTTCGTCGCAAACTGGCTGAATGCGTCCCCCCGGCAAGCGGAAGGACCATTATCCCCAGCTGACAGGGAATTTCTTGAGCTACAGGCTCTCTCTACGTGGAGATATTTCCTGGACTTTGGCGATGAAAGAAATCATTGGCTCATTCCAGATAACGTTGAGGAGAAGGACAGCTACCAGGTACGGAAACTCTCCCCCACTAACCTCGGAATGTTACTAAACGCCCGGCAGGCTGCACTGGAACTGGGATTTCTTACTTTGCCCGAATTTGCCGAGGCCACGCTTGGAACGCTCACAGCCTATGATCGGCTCAAAAAGCATCGCGGTCACATTTATAACTGGTACGACATAGAGACGCTTCAGCCCATCGCACCATTCACTATCTCAACAGTTGACAGCGGCAATCTCGCGGCATCGTTCTATACGCTGCACTCCGGCGCGCTCGATCTGTTAAAGCGTCCGGTGCTCAATCTCGATGCAATCGCCGGCCTTCAAGGGATGTCGAAGAAGGTCACAAAGAGGCAAACCGCGAGCAATGGCACTAACCTTGCGGGATTCCCGGGCGAAGACAGAGCGACAGCACTTCGCGCTTTCATTCAATCGCTTCAGAGCAGCGTAACCGGTGACAACTCGTCAACGTTGGGCCATAGTTCCGAAGACTGGGCGACCTCCGAAGTGGAACGGCGGCGCAAAGCGTTGCTTCTGTTCGTGGAGCATTACACATCGTGGCTCCTGCCTCAGTATTTGCCGCTGTTTGATTCAACAGGTTTCAGTAAGCCGGCCGATCGTCAGATTCCACAGTTGGATACGGCGGCTGAATATGCTTCCGAGCTCTTCAACCGGCTGGCTGAACACCAGATGGAATTTCCTTCCGAGCATGCGCCACTCGCGCAGGAATTGCGCTCTCGGCTTACCACCGCAATAGAGAATCTGACTCGATTAAAGAAAGATCTTGTCTCGATTGCGCTCAAGGCGGAAAGCGCCGCCGACGCCATGGAGTATGCCTTTCTTTTTGTTAAGGCGAGGAAGTTGCTCTCCATTGGCTACGACGGCGGCACTGGTGAGCTTCACTCTGCCTGCTACGACCTGCTCGCTTCCGAAGCGCGGATCGCCTCTTTTCTCGCCGTCGCCAAAGGAGATATTCCGCAGCTGTCTTGGTTCCGGCTGGACCGCTCTCACATTCTTGTTAGCAATCGCCCCACGCTTCTATCTTGGACCGGAACCATGTTCGAGTACATGATGCCGGCTCTGTGGATGCGCACATTTCCGAACACGCTGATCGCTCGTACTCTTGAATCTGCTGCCGATATTCAGCGTGAGCATGTGCGAAAGATTCCTTGGGGCATATCGGAGTCGGGGTTTGCGAAGCTGGATCCGCTCGGCCGGTACGGTTATCAAGCCTGGGGCATTCCAGAATTAGCTTTGAAGTATGGTGCTGAAGATGGCCCTGTGATATCTCCCTACTCTACATTCCTGGCACTGTCTGTTCTGCGCAGCGAGGCAATCAAAAATCTTCGTCACATGGCTCAGATGAACTGGACCGGCGCATACGGATTTTACGAGGCTGCGGACTACACGCAGGGTAAGGAACCGGTCCTGGTGCGTTCGTGGATGGCGCACCACCAGGGCATGTGCCTGCTGGCTGTGACGAATCTCCTCCGAGACAATGTTATCCAGCGCTGGTTTCACAGCACGCCCCGTATCCGAGCGGCGGAACTTCTGCTGCATGAGAAGCCGCTCAATAAGGAAACCCTTCGGGAACTCTCTTCGCGCTCTCGCTCTACAGGCGGATCAAAGCAAAGCCGACCCAGCAAGCCTGAGTGATGGGGACTATCCTCTGACAGCTTACCGTGAGTCGGGCCCCGTTCCGCCCCGAATGACAACTACAGCAGATTCACTGAGCCGGAACAGCTCATTCGGTGGTGCGAGAATCCGAATACGCACTGGGAATCGAGACGCCAGATGTACCCAATTAAGAGTCCGTTGGACATCTGGCAACGGTCCCTGCGTTAGCCGTCCTACCAGATCGGCATCGGGTGTAACGCCGAATCCGATACTGTCCACCACCCCATCAAAACGAATATTGGGCCTGGACAGGACGTACACGTAGGCTTTCATACCGGGGTGAATGTGGTGCAGTTGCGTTTCGCGAAAATTGGCAACCGCCCACCAGACTCGGGTGTCAATGAGCGTGAAAACCTGTTGGCCCGCATGTGCATACGCGCCTTCGGAGATAGTTAGACTCGTGACGCGGCCGTTAAAGGGAGCGAAGACGTCACAGTTGTCCAGGTCGTATTGCGCTGTATCGATTGCCGATGCCCTGCCCGATCTCTCTGCGAGCAGCGGTTCCAATGTCGTGACTGAGTGCGTTGCCTGTTGGATCTGTTCGTGACTTTGCTCGAGCATTGCGACAGCCTGGTTGTAGGCCGCCTTGGCCGAATCGAGACTCGCTTCAGACAGTGCCAGCTGCGAACGGGCCTGTTGCACTGCCTGCTGACGCGCCACCTCTGTGGTCCGTGCTAAATCGATCTGATCAACTGTCACAAATTGTTTCGATAAGAGAGGTTCGAGACGTTTGAGGTTGTTCGTGGCATACGCAAGTTCTGCTTCCGCTCGTTGAACAGCAGCTTTCGAGTTTGCGACGTCGGCCCGGGCTTGATCGACCGCGGCACTGGCTCGAGCCACGGCAGCATCCGCGCCTTTGCTGTTGGCCTGTGCAACATTCACCCCGCTTTGCTGCGCAGCGATAGTTCGCCTTTCGTCTATGATCTGGCCTTCGAGCGTCCCTTGTGCAGACTTCGCGCTTGCCAGAGCATAGGCGTAAGGTCGACGGTCTATTTCATACAAAAGATCGCCTTGTTTTACCAGCTGATTGTCCACGATAGGCAGCTTCACAATCGGTCCGTTGACGATGGGGGCCATACCGATGAAGTTCGCAAAGACCTCGGCATCGTCTGTGCGTGGATTCTCCGTGGTATGGCGCAATGCCAGCAAGCCAGTGATTGCTGTGCCTGCGATGATCGAAATACTGAGCAAGCGGCCTATGCGGCGGCGGGATTCCGGAGTAAAGTCGGCCATCATGATTACACGCTAAAGAAGATCAACCACAGGATAAAGGCAAAGAAAGCAGTCAGACACGGGTAGACGACGATTGCCCATACGATTTCCTTGGCGAGTTGCAGGCGATCGAGCAGCCAGTAAACGATCGCCGTCATGAAAATTCCGGCAACCAGGCAAAGCAGCCACGCGGGGAAATAAGACCCCATAATGCTGAAAGAAGGCGCCCGCCCGCATCCACACAGCGCGAGCAAGCCACCCGTAAGAGAGAGTGAAGCCGTCGATCGTCGAGACAATGGCACTGTTGATTCCTTTTTGATCACGGTGTGGGAGCAGCCTTGGCAGGAGGTGTCTGAATCAGGTCGCCGGTGCGGAAGGCCAGATTCGCCAACTGTATCAGTAGTTGAGTGCGCGCATAAATGTCTTCTGAGCTTGCTTGCGCCAATGCTTTTTGGGCTGAGACAACGTCAAGCAGATTGCGTACGCCGTATTGATACGATTCGCGGGCAGCGGCGTATGACTGATTCGCGGCTAAAACGAGCGCTTCAGCTGCCTGCCGTTGCCGCTGGGCGGTCTTCACATTTGAGTAGGCGGCCCACACCTCGTTCGCGATTTCATCTCGGAGGGCATCGATAGCGGCTTGCGCCTGCGAGCGCTCCGCTGTGGCTTCGGAAATCTGGTGTTCACGGCGGGTGCCGTCAAAAATGGTCCACTTCAATTCCAGGCCTACGTTCCAAACCTCGCCGCTGGTATATGCAGACGGTAGCTGGTCCTGCTCCCCATACTGTCGTTGTGTACCGCCATCGCCGGAAAAAGCCAGGCTTGGAAAATAGGATGAACGCGCCTGCTTGAGATCCGCTTCCGCTTCACGGAGCCGGGCAATCTGTTCCTTCAAATCAGGCCGCTGATCGAAGGCTCGATCGATAGCCTGTTCTACCGACTGTGTTAAGTCGGATGATGGGGGAAGGCTGTTGATATTCTCTATTTGAATCTTTGTTTCAGGATCCAGACTGAGTACTGTGGCGAGGTCTCCCTGTGCGATGTCTTCTGCTCCCAGGACCGCCTGCAAGTCATATTCCGCCTGTGCAGTTGCTGCCGTCGCCTCCAGAACATCCGGCTTGGTTGCCAGCCCGTTTGCCAGACGGTCTTCTGCATCTTCCTGAACAGCTTGCGCATTCTTCAGGCTCGCTTCAGCAGCTCCCTGTTGGCCAACCTCATTCAGCAGGCTGTAGTATGCAGCCGATACCTGGTAAATGATCTTTCGGTGGGTGTCGTTGAATGCAAAATCGGCTGCAAGCAGATCGGCCTTCGCCGCGTCGATTGCCCCGCTTCTGCCGCCAAAATCAAAAATCAGGTAGTCGACGTGCAGTTGCGGTTGGAAGACCCCGTAGGTTTGCCGAACGAATTCCGAGTTGAAAAGTATTCTTGCCCGTGTGGTATTTGCCAGGGCCACTGCCACGAGGGTTGGATACAGAGCGCTGCGCGCGATTCCCAATACAGCGGCTCTCGCCTTCGCGTTTTGCCATGCAATGCGCGTCTCGGGATTATGTTGCTCGGCGAGGTCGATGAGTTCCGCAAGTGTATAGATTTTTGCAGGATCAATTCCAAACTTGCTGGCCTTCACTGCCGCTTGACTGTAGGACCGACTCTGCTCTGCCTTGTCATGCCATACCTTGTCAGGGGAAGGCGGAGCGTTCTGCGATAGGCTGCAGATCGAAGTCGTTGCGGCAATGAACACAATGATCGCATACCGCATGGTGCTTTGAATGCCGGCCATGTACGGGCTTGAGCCTCACGTCTGGGGTTGGACTGATCCAGGTTCTCACATTACTAACCCTGATCCCAATTGATCAATAGAAAATACGATACCTCTCATCATCGCAGTTGTTCCTCAAAATCTGGAGCATGAAGAATCGGCGTAGGCGATAGTCTGGCGATCATTGATAAATTGGACAAGAGCGTTCACTTCTCGGATAGGAGCAGGTGTTTGTGATGACAGCGTTCCGGCTGGACGGAAAGACGGCAATTGTTACAGGTGGTGGCAGCGGTATCGGCCAGGCTATCGCCCGAAAGTTCGCAGAAAATGGGGCCTCGGTTCACATCTTCGATCTTCGCCTCGATAATGCCCAATTGACGGCGAGACGAATTTCAGAGGAGACGGGGGCAAAAGTGGCTGCCGTCCAATGCGATGTAACGGATGCTTCCGCTACCCGGCAGGCAATTGGCAAGATTGCGGAAGACGGTCGCATCGATATCCTCGTGAACAGCGCGGGTATCTCCCACATCGGCCGTCTGGATTCGACGAGTGGGGAGGATTTTGACCGCATCTTCCGGGTCAATGTAAAGGGGGTCTTTCATTGCATGCAGGGCGTCGTCGGGCCAATGCGCGAACAGAATGGGGGAATCATTCTCAATCTCTGCTCGATCGCGGCGACCGTGGGTCTCAGTGACCGCTTCGCCTATTCCATGAGCAAGGGCGCAGTTCTGTCCATGACGCTGTCTGTCGCGAAGGACTACCTCAAAGACAAGATCCGCTGCAATGCGATCTCGCCTGCAAGAATTCACACACCGTTTGTTGACGCCTTCCTCAAACAGCATTATGCGGGGCACGAAGAGGAGATGTTTGCCAGGCTATCCAACGCACAACCCATCGGCCGTATGGGACTGCCTCAGGAAGTTGCTTCACTGGCCCTCTTTCTTTGTTCGGATGAAGCATCCTTCCTCACCGGCGCCGATGTTCCACTTGATGGCGGATTCGTCAATTTGCGGGGGTGAGAGGTTGAATCTCGATCTGAAGGATAAAGTCGTCCTGATTACAGGAGGCGCCCAGGGCATCGGTGGAGCGATCTCTGAGACCTGCGTCGAGGAAGGCGCTATTCCCGTCATGGTAAACCGCGATTCTCCAGTGGTACGGGAGTTCGCGGCGCGTCTTCGGGAGAAGGGTGCGAGGCACGAACTGCTGATAATCGAGCTCAGCGGGCCGGAAAGCTGCAGGAGTGCTGTAGACGAGACGCTACGGCGATGTGGCCGGATCGATGCGCTGGTGAATAACGCAGGTTTGAACGATAAAGTGGGCCTGGAGCAGGGAAATCCCGAGGCATTTATCGAATCGATTCGTCGCAATCTGTGGCACTACTACTCGATGACGCACTATGCCTTGCCGGCATTGAAGGCCTCTCGTGGCGCCATCGTAAACATCAGCTCGAAAACCGCGGTCACCGGACAGGGCAATACCTCCGGATACGTGGCGGCCAAGGGGGCGCAGCTCGCGCTCACGCGGGAATGGGCGGTGGAATTGCTACCGTATGGCATACGGGTGAATGCGGTGGTTCCAGCCGAGGTGATGACGCCACTCTATCGAGAGTGGCTGGCGACGTTCCCGAATCCCGAAGAGCAGCTGCGCTCGATTACGAGGAGCATTCCGCTCGGGAAAAGGATGACAGAACCATTCGAGATCGCGAACACGGTCATGTTTCTTCTGTCGGACAAGTCGTCTCATACAACGGGTCAGCATGTTTACGTCGATGGAGGGTTCGTCCACCTGACACGAGTGCTTCCGGGAGAAGAGAACGAGTCAGTCTGACAGCGGTGAGCGCCGTTAGCAGCATGACCTATAGGCTCAAGGGCAGAAGGCAAGCTAGGATTTTGGAAATGAGACGCTAACGTAACTGCGACTTGAGCACTCCACCTGGCACAACGCTCCGAGGCTGGCGTACCAGGCGAATAAAGTTGTGAACGAGCGGGTCTAATGGATCGGCTTTGCGCCAAGCCAGGCCGATCTTCCATTTCGCTTCATCCAGGCCTGTATCCAGCAAGCGAACATTCGGTACGTGCATTAGATTCGCCGAGCGCGGTACTAAACTTACCCCCACGCCGCCTCGCACGAGATTCAGCACAGTAAATAACTCGTTAACTTCCTGAACGATACGAGGGTTGAATCCGGCAGCTCGACAGGTTCGCACAAGGTGATCGACGAAGCTGGCTGAGACGCTGCGGGCAATGACGACGAAGGGCTCGTTGCGAAGGCCAGCAAGTCTCTTACGGTAAGGCATGCCTTGCGGAATGGCTGCTACAAGCCTCTCTTCGAGAACCGGCACGGTGACCAGGTCAGGGCGTTCGACAGGCAGTCGCACGAAGCCGACATCGAGGTCACCTTGCTCCAGTGCCTCGATTTGGCCGGGCGTAGGCATATCGCGCATGGACACCTGCACCGCTGGAAAGTGTTGACGGAATCGGGTCAGGATATCTGGCAAACCAGCAGCCAGCGAAGCGATACCGAAACCAATCCGCAGCAACCCCGCCTTCCCATGCACCGCAAGGCGAGCCGTTTCTTCTGCCGCCTCAGCTTCGCGCAACAAACTCTGCGCCCGGACTCGCAAAATCTCGCCTGCCGGTGTCAGCGATACCCGGCGATATTCGCGCACGAAAAGCGGGCCTTCGATTTTCGATTCCAGCTTCTGTATCTGCTTGGTGAGTGCCGGTTGGCTGAGATGCAGTGCTTCTGCCGCTTCGCCGAAGTGGAGAGAATGCGCGAGCACCAGGAACGAGCGCAATTCGGATAGTTCAATTGCCATTCCTATAAGTTATCAGAAATGCAGGTATCTTCTATTGGACAGAATCATAGCAATCTTGCAGCCTAGTCATAGGGAGCAAATTGCATGGGGCAGCCAAATAAGGTACTTGATTGCACCGCGGTGAAACGGTCGAAATGGGCGCTCGCCATGCTCTTTCTGGTGGATGGAGTCGGCTTCGGAACCTGGGCGGCCCACGTCGCGGTATTCAAGCAATTCCTTCATCTTGAAAATGGCTCTCTCACCTTTGTACTGGTCAGTCTCATCATCGGCGCAATCATTACCATGCCGGTAACGGGACAACTCATTGAGCATTACGGGAGCCGGCGCGTTGTTCGGGTCGCGGCTGCCATCTATGTCCTGATGGTCGCGCTTCTGGCGCAAGCCTCCAATCTCCTCATTCTGATCGTATTTGCGGGCTTGTATGGAGCTGCAAAGGGGGCATTCGATGTCGCAATCAATGCTCAAGCCGTCACAGTAGAAAAGCAGTATGGCGCTCCCATCATGAGCTTTTTTCAAGGCTGCTGGAGTGCCGGAGGGTTGCTCGGCGCGGGGGCTGCAAGCCTCATGCTCCAGCACGGCGGTACTGCCCGAAGCGACCTCTCGCTCACCGCAGGCATGCTCATCCTGTGCAGCCTCTGGGCGATGCCCTTACTTATCTCTGAGATCGAAAGAGAAACAGCAAAGCCGCGCCGTAGCACGAAGTTCACCTGGCCCAATTCCGCTCTGTTGCGCCTTGCGGCTCTCGCCTTCTTTGGGCTAATGGCCGAGGGGGCGATTGGAGACTGGGCTGCCGTCTATCTGCACTCAAACGTCGGAGTTACCCTTTCGCTCTCAGCTGCTGGTTATGCCGCATATGCCATTGCTATGGCTGCGGCACGGTTTTCCGGCGACTGGCTGGCGCTGCGTTTCAGCGGTAAGAATATCCTGCATGCAAGCGGACTTCTGATCGCCGTTGGTATGGGCTGCGCTCTTCTCGCCCCCTCCTGGTGGCCGGCAGTCGGCGGTCTGATGCTTACCGGCATCGGGATTGCGAACATCGTGCCTGTCATTTGGGGAGCTGCGGGTCGTGATACGCGAATGGGAGCCGGCCCGGCGATTTCGACTGTCACAACCATCGGCTACTGCGGTTTTCTGACCGGCCCTCCGGTCATTGGCTCGCTTGCCGTTTTGGTTGGATTACGCCCCGCGATGGCAGTCATCGCACTGGCCGGAATCGTAGTTGCCGCGGGACCGGTGTTCTTTTCTATGGAGTCCATATCGCGGACGGAAGACAAGGAAACTATAGCTGTTTGACCTTCGATGCTTATCGTCGTGTCGGCCTTCTTGGGGTCGATCGATTTCATTCTTGCCATCAGCACCGCTAATTAGGATTTGCAGTCTATCGTGCCTGGTGTTTAACTAGATGGGCGAACAAAAGTCGAAACACGGAGGGGTCGACAATGATTGCCGGACTGACCAAATCAGGAGATGCAAGTGGGATTGTGTCGTTACCAAATAGCCGATTCCGAAGAAAGCAGCGAACCGCAGATGAGATTCGAGCACAGAACGATGCTGCAGCCAGGCAGCGTCTCCTGATCGTTAAAAAACACAAAGCGACGCGCCTCCACTACGATTTCCGGCTAGGGCATAACGGAGTGCTCAAAAGCTGGGCAGTGCCGGACGGGCCGAGTTATTGGCCCGGCAGTCAACGCGAGGCCATACAGGTTGAGGACCATCGCCGGGAGTATGCGTTCTTTGAGGGAGTTATTCCGGAGGGATATGGTGCCGGCATTGTCCTGCTGTGGGATTGGGGAACTTGGGAGCCCCTGGAAAGCTGCCGGGATGTTGACGCCAGCCTGCGCGGTGGCCATCTTAAATTCATACTGCATGGACAAAAACTCAAGGGCGTATGGGCATTGACCCGTATGAAACATTCCGCGGGAAACCACCAAAAACCGGTTTGGATGCTCGCCAAAGAACCGGACTCATTTGCCCGAAGGGGAACCGCGAAGAACATCCTGGAAGAAGCGCCCAACAGCATCAGCACGGGAAGAACCCTGGAAGAAATTGGCGAAAGCTGGTACCAAGGCAGAAGCAAGAATGAACTGCAGGGAGAGCTTTTCGCTGAGTAAGTGCAACCGGTCCCAACGATCTCCACTTTGGTTGGCTCCGTCTCACAAACCAGCTGAAGGTGTAGCCTGAAGTGGATGCAGCGGGTAGCGATAGATTCGGAGAGCATCGCCTCGATCGGCTATTCGCCAGTGAATTGCGAGCTCGATATAGAGTTTCGCGAGAGCGGAGACGTTTATCGGTATTTGGAAGTTTCTTCCGACGAACACACCGAATTCATGGCGGCGGAGTCGAAAGGCAAGTATCTGAACCAAATATTCAAGGCGAAGGAGCACCCATACAGAGTGGTGAGCCGAGGACGGAAGTAGCTCAGGCGGCGTAGAGCAGCAAGTGAGGACAGGTCGGATATACGAAGCCGAGACAGTCGTCGTATGTTGCCGGCCACTGCAAATCGCAGCTGAAAAACGCGGTTTCCGCGGCTCGATACCCCGAAATCCGGTATTTTTTCGCGGAGTTCTCTTCTATCGGGAAGGCGAGTCTGATCTGTACCGGGCCGAGCCTCGGGATGCGAGGCAAAGGTTGTCGTGATGTTCATTCGGCGGATTGTGTGGGTGTGGACAATTTGTCAACCGTTCCTGTCGACATGGACGGCGGCGCGTCCTGAGGAGCGCTGCCCCACAGAGGATTCGGCGCTGGGCCCATTTCCAACGTCAGGTTGCCGCCGCCGGCAATGTCAGCGTGGCGAAACCAGGGCTTGTCGAGCGGCTGTCCGTTCAGCGTGGCGGACTGGATGTATTTGTTTTGCGCGGAGACGTTATGGGCGATGATGGTGAACTCCTTCCCGTTACCCATGCGGATTGTGGTTTTCGCAAAGACAGGGCTGCCGATTTCATAGACGGGGCTGCCGGGGCAGACGGGATAGAAGCCCATAGCGCTGAAGACATACCAGGAAGAAGTCTCGCCACCATCATCGTCGCCGGGGATGCCGAGAGGTCCGTCCGTGTACCAGACATCCATCAACTGGCGGACACGGCGCTGCGTTTTCCATGGCTGGCCGGAGAAATCGTACAGGTAGGGAATATGGAAGCTGGGCTCGTTGCCCTGCGCGTATAGACCGACGAGCCCGGTGGCATCGGGAAACTGGCCGAGAAACTGGTATTTGGAAGTGCCGTACTGTTCGACGAAAAGGCGGTCGAGTTTGCGATTGAAGGCGTCGCGGCTGCCGAAAGCCTGGATGAGACCGGCGACGTCATACTGGACACCGAAGGTGTAGAGCCAGGAATCGACTTCGGTGAAGTAATCGCGGCCACCCTGACCGCCGCCGAGTTTCGGATCGAAGGGCTCGATCCAGTTGCCGTCGGCGCTCTTTGGAGCCATGAATCCGGTGGCTGGATTAAAGACGTTCTGGTAATTGCGGGCGAGCTTGAGGAAATATGCCGCGTCCTGCTCGCGGCCGAGAGCTTTGGCGAGTTGGGCGACACACCAGTCGTCGTAGCTATTTTCAATCGTGACGGAGACGGCCTGGCGGCGCTCAGGCGTGACCTCGGGGACGGATTCTTCTTGGCCGGGAGAGAGCGCCGGAAAGAATCCTTTGTCGAAATAAATGTGATCGAGAGAGGTCAACCGAGCGCGGCTCCACGGGAGCAGCGTGGTCTGCGTGGCATTCTTGCGGATACCGTCATAAGCCTCCTGAACATCGAAGTCCCGGTAGCCCTTCTCGTAAAGGTCAAGGATGAATTCAGCGGCGTGGTGGCCGATCATCACGGCCTGCTCTCCGGCTACGGAGGGAAAGGATGGCATCCAGCCGCTCTGCTGATACATGCGGATATAGGAGCGAACCATGTCTTCCTGGCCGCGGGCATTGAGCAGCGTTTGCAGCGGATGGAGGGAGCGGTACGTATCCCAGAGGCCGTCGTCGATGTAGAAGTCGTGTCCGTCGGCCGGGTGAACTTTATGGTCGTATCCGCTGAAGTACTGGCCTTCTTCGGTGATGTCAGTCATGCGTCCCAGGGAGCGGTAGAGAGCGGTATAGAAGATGGTGCGCTGGCGCTCTGTGCCTCCGACGGTGTCGACGGCGCCGAGCGCGCGATTCCAGACGTCGCGGGCCTGCTCCCGGATCTGATCGAAAGTCAAGCCGTGAACCTCACGCTGCAGGTTGCGGCGGGCCTGATTCGCGCTGATGTACGAGATGCCGACGCGTACCTCCAGCTTCTCTCCGGATTTGGTAGCTATATCGGTTACAAATCCGATATTGTCGCCGCTGACCTGGGAATCATGGCCGAACGTGCTGTTTTGCCAACTTTTCCAGGAATCCTGCCGACGCGAGAACTCGATATAGAAATACTGGCGGGTTTCTCCGCCGGGGTGATCCAGTGGGGCGACGGTGCCGGCGACCTGCTCGCTGCCCTCGACGGCGGTAGGTCCGAGGACAGTGATTTCGGCGCTCTCATGCAGGCTGAGCACAAGGTGGCCATGTTCGCTGGCAGGGAAGGTGAAGCGATAGTAGGCAGCTTCGCGAGTGGCCGTCGCTTCAGCGCGGATCCTCCAGGTCTGCAGGTCAGCCTCATAGTAGTAGGGGGTCGCGGTTTCGAAGTCGTGATCGAAGTCGGAGGCATAGGCCTCGGGCTTCGCGGCCTCGGCACCGACGGAAGCCATCAGGAGCGCGGGACCAGCGGGGAATCCGTAGATTTTGTCGGCGAGATAGCGGTCAGTGATCCCGGGAGTGGTGACGGGATAAAGCCGCGCCATGCCATGAGGATACTGGACATAAGGAATGGTGGCCGTCAACAACTGGCCGATGCCTCCGATGTTCGGGGAGACATAATCCACGGGCTCTTTCGCGCCTTGTGCAGCAGCGAGAACTGCGCAATCGAGGATGCCCAGCAAAATCAGTTTTCCTGCTTTGTTCATTCTGTTTCTCACCTGTGGTAGAGATCGACTCCCGGATCAGCAGGAGTTCAGGGTTGCAGATAGAAGCGGGCACTCAGAGTCGCCTCGGACGATCCGCCCGCCCACACGGTATATTCGCCGGGCTCGACGGCCCACTTCCGTTCCGTATTCCAGACCGCTAGTTGGTCCTGGGGAATGCGGAAGGTTACTGTTCTTGTCTCGCCCGGTTTCAGGTGGATGCGAGAGAAACCTTTCAGGGCACGCTCCGGAGTTTCGACGCTGCTTACGTTTTCCCGGAGATAAAGCTGCGCCACTTCATCGCCCTCGCGTTTGCCGGTATTTGTAACATCGACAGTTACCTTAATATCCTGGTGGCTGTCGGGCGGAGGACACTGAACGGAAAGATGGTCGTAGCGAAAACTGGTATAGCTGAGGCCGTATCCGAAGGAGAAGAGCGGCTCCCCGTTGCTGTCGATGTATTTGCGAATTCGCGAGGGATCAGCATTGTAGTAATCGGGAAGCTGACCAACACTGCGCGGAAAAGTGAGGGTCAGCCGCCCCGCGGGGTTGTTGTCGCCGAAGAGGGTGGCGGCAATGGCACTGCCGCCGAACTCCCCGGGATACCAGGCCTCCAGGATGGCGGGGATATGTTCCTTTGCCCAGGGGATGGTGAGGGGACGCCCATTTTCGAGGACCAGCACGACGGGTTTGCCGGTGGCAGCGACTGCTTCGAGGAGCTGTTCCTGATTGCCGGGGAGGTCGAGGCAGGAGCGGTCGAAGCCTTCGCCGGAGATGCCAAGGTTTTCTCCGAGGGCCATAATGACCACGTCGGCGCTCCTCGCTGCAGCGACAGCAGACGGTATGTCTTTGCCGTCATTGAAGGTGACAGCGGCGCTGGGAAGCAATGTGCGGATGCCTTGCAGGATGCTGATGTGTTTCCCGTTTGCTTCCTTTTCGTAGTCGCCGTAGCGCGCGACATCTCCGTTGGGGCCGATGACAGCCAGGCTGCGCAGGGATTTCGCAAGGGGAAGCAGGTGGCTCTCGTTCTTCAGCAAAGTCATCGATTCAAGTGCGGAACGCTGCGAGATGGCGAGGTGCTGCGGTGAGCGGTAGACGGAAGAGTTGAGGGAAGGATTGACCAGAGGGCGATCAAAGAGACCGAGTTCGAATTTCACGCGCAGTACGGAGCGAGCGGCGCGGTTCACGTCCGATTCGGACAGGGTGCCCTGGTGCACGCAGTCGATCAGAGCCTTCTGAAAGACGTCATGATCGAAATCGTAGAACTGCATATCGACGCCGGAGCGGATAGCCATGCAGGCGGCTGCCTGAGGGGTGCCGGCGACACGGTGGACTTCATAGAGACGTTTGATTGCTCCAAGATCGGAAAGGACAAAGCCCTGGAAGCCCCACTCCTGGCGCAGAATGGTTTTCAGCAAAAAGGGATCGGCAGTAATGGGGATGCCGTCGATTTCATGGTAGGCGGCCATGACGGCCATGGCGTGTCCTTGGCGAATGGCTGGCTCGAAGGGCTTGAGCATAACGCTGCGCAGCTCGCGTTCTCCCAGGTGGACCGGCGAGGTGTTGGTACCTCCTTCGGGGGAGCCGTGGGCGGCAAAATGCTTGGGTTCGGCTACGACGGAGTGATCCGTGTCGAGGGTTTCGCCCTGAGCTCCGCGGACCCAGGCGAGGCCCAACTGGCCGCTGAGATATGGGTCTTCGCCAAAATCTTCTTCGACACGGCCCCAGCGCGGATCGCGTGCCAGGTCGAGCACGGGAGCGAGGATCATGGCCACGCCTGTGGCGCGCGCCTCGGATGCGATGACCGCGCCGGTTTGCTGCGCCACGTTCGGATCCCAGGTAGCAGCAAGACCGATAGGGGCGGGAAAAACAGTTCCCGTGTCGAAGCCGTGCAGACCTTCTTCAATGAAGAGAGCTGGAATACCGAGGCGATTGTGCGCGATGACCCACTTCTGGATTGCGTTGTACTGTTCGGGGGTGGGATTGAGGTCGTGGATCGAACCGACGCCAAGGGCGCCCCAGATCTGCTGCGCTTTTTCGGGTAGAAACGCGGCATCAGCAGCTGCGTGGGTGGAGTCGGTGTGAGCGCTCATAATACTGGTCGCGCAGGAATACATGTCAAGCTGCCGGACCTTCTCCTCCAGGGTCATGCGGCCCACCAAGTCATCGAGCCGCTGTTCAGTCGAGGCCCGGGGCTGGCGGTAGAGAGCCGGCTGTGGTTGCTGCGCGATCAAACGATGCGGGGCCAAGGAACACTGGCAGGCACAAAAAAGGAGGCAGACTGTTAAGAACCCAGCCTGCCGGGGACCAGAGTTATTACACTTTTCGGAACTGCGACATGATCCGGCTGACGCCGGAGTGCCTGGATACGGTAACGATGAGTTCTCGCCGGACCGGCATTCCCAATCCGAATCGGGTGATGCATTCACGAAGACAAAACCTTCCGTCCAGAGAGAGAGTTTTATGGAACCTCGAGTCGCCTGCCCAGCTGGCGACGAAACCACACTAAAGGCTTGAGGCCGGAATGACAACGTTAGACGGAATCGTAACAGTCCCACAATTCATTGAAAACAGACCGCTTGCTGTGAGCGTCGGGCCCTAACCGTAGCTACGCGAGGGGGGAAGAGCTCTGCGTGTGGTCGAGCTAAACGGGCGGGGCGGATCCGGACCGAAGACGGCAGGAAGCGAAGAGTGCTACCATTTGGTTTCCCGCCGTGGCCATGCACACTTCGTTTTCAGCCGAAGGAAGACCGATTCAGGCCAAAATTGCAGAGACAGAGAAAGAGGCTGCCGCCCTCCGGAAGCACCTCTCGGAAATTACCGAAGGGGCCGCCTTCAAGGGGAGCCACCGTAGCGCGCAATTTCTCCGCTATATCGTTGAACAGGCAATCGAAGGTCATCTCGACGCCCTGAAAGAGCGGGTAATCGGGGTGGAGCTCTTCGGCAGATCCCCCGCCTACGATACAAGCGAAGACGCGATTGTCCGGGTTACGGCGAGTGACGTGCGCAAGCGACTGCTGCAGCACTATGGCCGATATGGGGCGGCTTCGGGACTGCGGATCACTCTGCCTCTGGGGTCCTATGTTCCTGTAATCACGCTCGAGAATGGACAGCTCGCGAACGGAGCACCGGCTGCAGCGACAGAGGATTCGCCACATTTGCCTCCGGAGCAGACCGAAGCCGATCATGGCCCTTCCGCAAAGGCCGCAACGGACCCGGGGGAGCAGAAAGGCGAGCGCCGGAATCTGCAGCGAAGGCTTTGGCTGGCGGCGGCGGTGGTTCTCTGTGCAATTGGGCTCTTCGCGGGGGGAGAGCTGTTGGGGCGCTACGATACGCCAAACGCGAATCCACTGTTGGCCAACTCGCCGTGGTCGGCATTTCTGAAGTCTCCGCGACTGACCCAGATTATTTTCAGCGATCCCGCTATGGTTGAGATCCAGGAACTCACGGGGCATCAGATTTCGGCTTCCGATTACGCAAATCGGGACTACCTGCCCGATCCCAATACACTGTCTCCAGAGGTGAGCCGAGCCACGAAGGTCATCCTTCGAGACGGCATTTCGGCGGCTGTGGATCCCCCGATCGCGGTGGAGATTGCGGCGCTGGGACAGGGTTTGGCGAAAAAGCTGCGCGTACATTCGGCGCGAGACCTGCGCATGGCAGACCTGCAGACCGACGACAATTTTGTCTTTCTCGGCAGCCCGCGCTCCGATCCCTGGACGACGCTTTTTAACGATCAGCTTGATTTCCGGTTCGTCTTCGAAAAGGCTGCGGGGCAAGAGGTCATCCACAACTTTCACCCGCGCGCCCATGAGATGGCGGAGTATCTGCCTACGGCTTTGGGAGGTGGTACGGGCGAGTCGTACGCGATTGTCGCGCTGGTGCAGAATCTGGATCAGAACGGTCAGGTGCTGCTTCTTGCGGGAGTGAATGCGGAGGGCACAGAGGCGGCGGGACGTTTTGTGACCGATTTACCGCGTTTCAGCAAAGCTCTCGAGCAGTGTGGAGCGACTCGTTCGAACGCTCTGAGCCATTTCGAGTTTCTGCTGCGCCTGAATACGATGGCGGGTTCGCCGCGCAACACGGATGTGGTGGCTTGTCATCTTCTGGGTGGAGTTTCCGGGCATTAGAGCAAATTAGAAAATGGTCTAGACGGAGCAATTCATCCTGATGCCGCCCGTCCTCGAAAACGGCGGCACATAATCATCGCTTCATGGGAGGCAGCCCCATTTCGCCGCCGTTCACGGCGGACTCACCTCTGAGTTGTCTGGGGAGCAGCCAGGAATTTCTCCAAATGGGCTTTTGCCAAATCAGGTTGATTTAACTTCCGATAGAGATTTACCAGGAGAAAATGAATCTGGGCATCGCTGGTGCCGAGCTCGGGCAGAGTCAGGGCTCGTTCTCCTTCGAGTGCGGCATTCTTGAAATCTCCTTCACGGTCCAATCCCTTTGCCAATTCATAGTGCGCGTCGCGGGAGTCGGGGTCTGCTTCAACTGCAAGTCGATCTTTTTCGATACTGGCCTCGCTACGGCCCAGCGCAAGCAAAAACCTGCCGTATGCAACGAGAATCGACGCGCTTTGCGGCGATTTCTGCGGAGAGAGATTCTCTGCCTGTTGGTAGAGATTCAACGCGTCGGTCTCCTGTCCGAGAGCTTCATGTGTCATCGCAAGATAGAACACGGGCAGTGGACTTTTAGGAGAGAGGGTTTGGGCTGTCAGAAGCGGTGAGATCGCCAATTTGAAATCGTTCTGCATGTAGTAAAACACCCCGAGAAAGAACTGAGCCTCTTCGGATGTTGGATCGGCTGTAATGGCCGTGATAAGACAGCTCTTGGCAACATCCGGACGATGCGCAAAGGTGGCCAGGCGAGCCTTGAGCACCAGGGCCGGAACCATGTACGGGTTCTCATGCAGGGCGATGTCGACTTCGCTGACAGCCTCGGAAAATTTGTGCTGGGCAAAATCCTGTTTGGCGTTCTCGTAATGTTGCGTTGAGCCGAGTGCGAGTTGGAGCGCGAGAAACAAGATCATAGAAGCTTACCCCCAGGCGACAGAGAGTAATACTTGCCGGCGCGCACATGTTCGAAGCGATCCGTGCGCCCGATGGCAGCGGGCCATTGAACCTGAATCCAGTCGGCATATTCTGTTGCCCCCAGGCCCAACACATCGCGCGGATCAGAGGAAGAGAGATAGCTGCCACCGCCTCGCTTGAAAATGCCGTGCTCAACGCCATTGACCGACCAAGTGACCTTGGCGCCCACAGCAAGTCCGATAAGATTCAGACCGACCCAGTGATTTGTATCGTTAACGATATTGTGAAGGATGAGGGGAGCCCCGCCATTGATCCCGACAACCACATCGACACGCCCGTCGTTGTCCAGATCTCCCACAGCAAGCCCCCGGGCGGCATACGACTCTTTGAAGGCTGGACCACCCGCAGCACTGACATTATCAAACCCATTGCCATTGTTATGAAAAAGCAAAAGGGGCTCTCGATACTGCAAGCTGCTGTTGACCGATTCGATGAGATCGTCCGGGTGCCCATTGACCAAGATCAAATCCGGTCTTCCATCCAGATCAAAATCGACAAAGCGACAGCCCCAGCCCGTATACATCACCGTCGCCATCCCGATTCCTGTCGGGCCGGCTACATCCACAAATGTATTGTGTCCGACATTGCGGTACAGAGAATAGCGTTCACGGCTGATGTTGGCGACAAGAAGATCCTGCCGGCCATCCCCATCAAAATCGATCGCATCTACGCCCATGCCGGAGCGCGCAGCCCCATCCGCGCTATACGCCACTGCGGCCTGGAAGCCAATTTCTTCAAACTTGCCCCCTCCCTTATTCAGATACAGGAAGTTGGGAACCGAATCGTTCGCGACAAAAAGGTCCAGCAAGCCATCGTTGTTGATATCAGTCGCGACAACCCCAAAGGCCTTCCCCAAATATTTCCCGATCCCGGAAGAGGCGCTTATGTCGGTGAAGGTTCCATCACCGTTGTTCTTATAGAGACGGCTCGGCCATGCTTTGTAGGTCTTGGGATAGCAATAGTGGTGAACCCCGTTTACGCTGCAATCCTGTTCCAACGACTTGTCGTACTTTACGAAGTGACAGACAAACAGATCGAGCAGTCCGTTATTGTCAGAATCAAACCAGACCGCGCTGGTGAACAGGCCCGGCTCATCCAGGCCCGCAGCTTTGGTCACATCTGTAAAGGTTCCGTCATGATTGTTGTGATAGAGAATCAGCCGTCCATATGTTGTTACCAGGATGTCGGTCCATCCGTCTCGATCGTAGTCGGCGGTGGCTACTCCAATCCCGAAATCCCTTCCCGCCACTCCTGCCTTCTCGGTCACATCGGTAAAGGTGCCGTCACGGTTGTTGTGGTACAAAGCATTGCGTAGCGGTTTTGTGGGTTGAAAGAAATCCGCCGGACCGCTATTTACAAAATACAAATCCATCCAACCGTCGTTATCGTAGTCGAAAATGGCCACTCCCGGGCCCACGGATTCGGGCAAGTAGCGAAGTCTCGAGAGCGCATTGTCGTGCTTCCACGTGATTCCTGTTTTCTGGGCTGTCCACGTCTCGAAATATTGCTCCGGAGATTTCTCGGAATCGACCCTGGCATTCTGGAAAGAAGTGCGCAATAGCGACAATGCTCGGGAGTTCAAAGTTCCTGAACTCAGGGCAGCCAGGCCTGTCAAAAAGTTACGCCGAGTGATTGCCAACTTCATTCCCCGCACAAGTTATTCCAGGTCGGGTTACACCAGCGTCAGACTCCTTGGATTGCTTGAAATCCCGAGACCTCATTACACCCATCCATTTCCTGAATGCCAATTGTGCTGCCTGCTGCAGTTAAGAAACACTCTCATGCAAATTAACAGGCCAGACGAATTCATCTGGCCCGTTTGATGGAATTTCAGCTGAATTGCCGCTTAAAACTGGATTCGCGCGACGAACTCGCCACTTCTCGGCGCATAGTTTCCGCCTGCGCCGGAGATGCCGTCTCCGAAGAAGCCGAAACCGTTGGAGATGCTTCCATCGCTCGCATACTGCGGACTCTGGAAAGGATTGGACGTGTTGCTCAGGTTGGGATATGCCCAGCGGTTAAAGACGTTGAAGAAATCCACGCGGAACGAGAACAGCAGGCTCTCCTTGAGCGGGATAACCTTGCCGAAGCCCAACTGCTCACTGGGATATCTCGGAGCACGATAATCGCCGTAGAACGGCTTGGAAGTGGAGTAGGTCCCGGGGGCCGGGTTTGTCCACGCAGCGGGGTTGAGAAAGAAGGTAGTGCGCGGATTGACGTTGTGGCTGTTGAGGCTATGCAAGAAAAGCTTCTCGCCCGGAACGCGATTTGCACGAACAGAAATGAGACCGGTGTTGGCCCCGTTGGCAAAAGTCACCGAATCCAGGGTGCTCGTTGAATTCGGCGTTTGTATCGGAAAACCGCTCTGGTAATGGAAGATGCCGTCGGCTGTCCAGCCCGAAAGCAGGAGGCGCTTCCATCCGTTCTGCGAGAAGCCGAATTGAGGCAATTCATAATTGAAGTAGAAGTTCAGCGCCTGCGGCTGGTCGATCGTCTCGTAGGATTTCTGGCTCTTGGGTGGGAGGGAAGGATCTTGAATCGGTACCGTGGTAAGGAAGGTCGCTTGAGCCGAGGTTGCCCCCACGCCTGTGGATGATCCCACTGTCCCCAAATTCTTCGACCACGAGTAACCGACGCCGCCCGACAACCCGTTGCTGAGCCGTTTGATGACCTGGATTTGAAGCGCGTCGTACCACCAATTGCCATTGTGCTCGTAGTAGTCGCCAATGCCGCCGAATTGCGGGTACGGCCGTAATGCCTGGGCCAGTGTGGCTCCGGACGGGAAAGTGGAGTACGGAGCCGTGAAGCCTCTTGCCGCGACGGCGGGAGACGAGATCGGCTGCGTCAGCAGGTTGAAGTCGTTTGGATTCGTAACGCTTAAACCATATTTTCGGGAGAGGACCGATGGAGTAAGTTCGTTTGTGGTGTTCGTAAGCCCGTCGGAGTTGAGCCAAACGCCACGATTGTCGATGTAGGATATCTTGACCGTCAGATTGTTTGTAATCGCGCGCTCAATACCGACTGTGGTTTGCACGAAACGTGGTGGACGACCGTTGTTGGGAACAATGAACGATGGCGGCGAGTTGAGCTGACCGATATTCGGATAGGCGCCAGGATCGAAATGGGTGGCAGTAATTTCGGCCGGGGAGTACGGTATGCCATTGGAAAGCTGGCCAGCGGCAATTCCATACGAGGGACTGGTCAGAAACACCTGGTTGAACCCAAATCCCTGATTGCTATAGATCTCTTCATTCATGAAGAGCTGCGGACCAGAATAGAATCCGGTCCCCGCATGGAGCACTGTCTTTGCATCCAGTTGATAACTGATGCCGAGACGGGGCTGAATCATCCAGGGATAGAACTTCTCGTAGATGCAGTTGCAGCGCCCTTGGCCGTACCCCTCGTATTCGGTTCCACCCAACAGACCGCCAGCTGACGGATTCACAACAGTGGGACTGAATTGCGTCTCGCGGTCGTGCTGTTCGCGTTGCATCTGTTCGAGATCCCAGCGCAGTCCGTAGTTCACGACGAGTTTGCGCGTGAGCTTAAAAGTGTCCAACGCGTAAAACCCGGCCTCTACGCGGTGAAACCATTGAATGTTATCGTTCCCGATCGATGCGCCATCCAGCTGGCCAAGAACGAAGCTGGCGAACCCATCGCCGAGGCTGGCTCCATAAAGGTTTTGGCCTTCCGCGGAGGGCAGAGAAGTCTCATTCGCACTGAAGCCGTATGTTCCGGCCGACAGGTCGTTATGCGTGCCAAACAGTTGATGACGGAAATCGCCGCCAAATTCGAAAGTGTGGCGGCCGTGGACCCAGATCGCGGATTCAGTGTTGTACCAGTTGTTGTCGATGAACGGAGCGTTGTTTATTCCCATTTGAGGAACGTTCTGACGGTTGACGGTTAGTCCGTTAAAGATCGGGAAGGTGTTCGCTGCGCCTCCCGGCATATTTGCCGCTGTGTTCAACCCAAGACTCGACGCCATGAAGTTCTGCACCGCCGAATTCTGCATGGCGGCGTGACGCGTGAAGTCGAAGCCGGCGTGCAATACAAGATTCGGCGTGGCCGTATAGTCCGCATTGAGATACACCTGCGGGGCGGGCGTTGTGTTCCAGCGTGTCTGGGCTGCCACTCCATTAATGCCATCCGCCGCGTTGTCTTTGTTGGAATACTCTGCAATGTAATAACCCGAGAAGTGCCACTTCTGACCGATCGAGTGATCGATCTTGATACTCGTCAGGTACTGGTACTTGTTGTTCGGCTGCAAATTGGGGTAGTTGTTGGTCAACGCATTGGCAGTAGCACCGGATGGAGTCGGCAGGTAAGCAAGGACCTTCTGCGCCACCGGATCCCATGTGCTGGGTGCGCCGATAAAGTTATTTGGGAACGGATCCCGGACCGTTTTGGTAGAGCCATCCGTGCAGGTTGCTACTCTGGTAGTCGCCGGGTTGTACACCGCGCCATTGATCATCGGCCGGCCCAGACAATCCAGGACCGGCGCACCATTGGAATCGACGATGGGACCAAGCAGGAGAGAGCTCAGATCACCATTTCGATAGGCGTTCGTGGGAACCGTGATGGTCCCCTGGTTGAGGGTTTGCGTGTTGTGGTACTCCTCGAACGCGAAGAAAAAGAAGGTTTTGTTGCGACCGTTGTAAACGTGAGGAATCACGATCGGTCCACCGAAAGAACCGCCAAAGTCCAGCTGCCGTTGTACGGGGTTATATTTCTGGCCGCTCGCGGTATAGTTGAAGGGCTGTCCGGCGTTGAGATCCTCATTCTCAAGATAGATGAAGGCCGTCCCATGCAGCCTGTTGGTGCCGGATTTTGAGGTGTAGTTGAAGATTCCGCCCCCGGACTCACCATATTTAGCGGAATAGTTGTTGATCATCACGGATTCCGAGCCGAGCGATTCGACCGAGGGCTGTTGCTCATCGGAGATGGCGCCCTTGACCGCCGAAGTGTCGTCCAGGCCGTCCATAAAGACACGGTAGGTCGTTGCCGGCGAGCCGCTTATATGGATATCGTTCCAACCGCCTGAAATGGTTCCCGGTATCAAGGCGGCAAAACCCATGGGATCACGCACAGCTCCGATTCCGGTAATGTTGATCGGAAGCTCATTCAGGTCTCTCGTGGTGACCTGAACATTATTCTGTGGGCTATCGGTTTGGAGCAGAGGAGCATCGGCGGTTACCGTAATTGACGCCGTGGCTTGCCCCACCGCCAGTTGCAGGTCGATAGTTGCCGTCTGTCCGACCGAAACCGTGACTCCATTGCGAATCAGCCTGTCAAAGCCCGGCGCAACTACCGTAATGCTATAGTCGCCCGCGGCCAGCTGCGGGACCGTATAGACTCCCGCGCCTGTGGTAACGGTAGAGTTCTGCGTGCCCATCGTGGTGTTGGTGACGGTTATCCTGGCGCCCGCTATGACAGAGCCTGATGAATCGGTGACAACGCCTGATATGCTCCCGCGATCAAGTTGTGCGAAGGACAATACACTCGCGCAACAAAACGCAATGAGCACCAAACATAAATGAAAGTGCTTAAGCCAGCTTCTCCGTTGTGTCATCTTGACCTCCGTGATCCATGCAAAGTGCAGCAATAGTGGTAGGGAGCGGACTTGTGGCCAGAAACAAATGGCTACCCTGTCGTCGAGCCGATCCAAAGTGCTGATTCGGCCTCGTCCGGCCATTTCGCGCTTTTTGCTGACATCTCCCAATCGACTTCGGCCACGCGGTAATCCTTCTCGGAAACCCGCCATGCCGTGCCGACGTATGTTTTGCTGACGGCTTGTGACCGCTGTTTTCATTCCGCCGACCACTGTACGGCCGCGGTAAGACGCTTTGGCAAGGTTAGAGATATTCCTAACTACGCCGTATCTCATTGAAATAGTTGGGAAGTTTCAGGCGAGACACACGTAACGGTAGCCACCTTTGGGCGCAGAGGAGCACAAACTGAAAGTCTTGTGAGCAGAGACGGACCGGCGGCCGCGATGCGCGAGGTCCAGCCTAAGCAAGTCGCGGCGAGCAGGTGAGCAGTGGAAAGCGGAGAAAGCTAGCTGGCTTTGAGCCCCGAGAGACGGTGGCAGGCCACCATATCGACCGTGCTGGGCGACCCGGCCATGGTGGAGAGTCGCACGAGAAGCTCGAAATCCTGCAGTTGCGCATCCGAGGGAATTTGACAGAAGTCCAT
>Ga0335075_10002102_pt1 | contig 32240 bp, 21 predicted proteins | sample Lox_Sample_24_FD_206723 | JGI IMG/M metagenome (GOLD analysis project Ga0335075, IMG submission 206723) | Soil microbial communities from Loxahatchee National Wildlife Refuge, Florida, United States - Lox_Sample_2.4 | ecosystem: Environmental > Terrestrial > Soil > Wetlands | place: USA...
CATCAGAGTCTGATCAACCGTCGTCTTGCGCTGCCGCGTCCTCCGCTGCGCAGCCCATCAACCCGTCAACCCGTCAACAGGGTCGGAATCCCGTGTCAAATGCCCTTGACGGCGAACATGAGAATCATATCCTCCCCCGCGTCGGGAAGCCCCTTCGTGAGTCAGAGCCCACGTGGGTTGGTATAAGCCCGCGGCACGCCAGAAAGCGTGTCAGGAGGGAGCGAGCCGAAAACGGGTGATGTCGCGCCAACGCCCAGTAATGGTTTGTCCGGCGCGCACCCGGAGTTGATTGTGTAACGAAGAGTACCATTCGATCCTAACAGGAGACCTGGATGACACAATGGAGCCCGACAGACAGCACGGCGGCCACCATTCCGGGGTGCTCTGCGGTCGAAGGCACAGCGCGTCGCAGCGGGCGGATCGCACGGCGCTCCGCGCTTGCCGCCGGAGTGAGCCTACTCGCCGCCCCGATCCTCGCTCGCGCGGCCATCGCCACCGGCGCGGCCATAGTGGACGATACGCAGTGCGATGCCTTCACGGCGTTAGGAACCTACACGGAGTTCGGGACGTTCCTGGGCGTTCTGGAACAATCAGGATTGGCGGGCCAGATTCGCTCAAGCCAGAACTTTACTCTTTTGGCGCCGACCAACGCCGCCCTCTACAAGTACCCTAACTACTTGCAGACTCTGATCCCAGGCGGCAGCCAGATGTTTCCCAGCATGGCCAAGCTGATCGAGTACGTCCGCGACCATGTCATCGCCGGCATTTACATGCCGGGCCAGTTTTCTGGGAAGCACCTCAGTGTGACTAGCCTCTCCGGTGTGTCGATCGAAATCCATGGGACCGGTTCGGGGACACCCGCCGTTATCTATCATCTTCCTGCGGGAATGGCCGTGACGGCTGCCCTGACCGAACAGCCAATCGGGGCGAACAACGCCATCATCTACCCGATCAACGACGCGATTTTGCGCTGACCGGCCGGCGCGCACCGGATGCGTAAACGGAGGGCCTTTCACCCTCGCGGGAGGCGTTTCCGTTGCGTACCCGGGGCGGTCTGAAGAATATTGGCGCAGCGCGACATAACGGCGACGGCTTTTGGGATCGTGCTGGGCCGCGATGTCATGCTGTCCTTTGGAGGGGTCTACTTCACTCTCGGCGCAACCGGGGCTAGGTAGATCCAGCGAGCCTCTGAAGTAGTAGGCAAATCAGCCGTGGATACGTCGGTCGGAATGTCGCAGGGAGACGTAGCGCTCGACTTGCCAGATATGCGTGCTGTACGCAGGAGTCTCGAGCGTCGGCATTCCCCTCCCTGCACCGAGAGTGAGGCAGACCCGAATTAGCGGTGACCTGACATCGGGGGCCGATGCTCTGCGCGAGGACTATGAGGTCTATCTGGTGGTCGATGCCGTAGCCAGGACCTCGGTCGAGGAGCATAGTGCGGGCCTGGATCGGCTGATGTGGGCGGGCGCCAGGCCGGCAAGCTGAGCGCGGCTGATCCGCGCACTGCAGCGCGAACGCGCCCGGAGCCTGATGGTCGCGCATCATCGCGCGCCGGGGGCGGCCGATTCGCTGGCCTTGCGGACGGCCTGACCGCCGCGCGCCGTCGCTTACGGACGCCGGAGCCGGTTCGGGTCATGGATGAGGCGATAGACAAGGGCGGGCCTGGCGGACGGGCCGTGCATCGCGGGCCCGCCGGCAAGCCGAGCGCGCCGACGTCCCCATGGGCGCCCTTTCGCCACCGCGAATTCACGGTCGTCTGGACCGCGACGCTCATCTCGAACATCGGCGGGTGGATGTATTCCGCCGCCTGCGGCTGGCTGATGACGAGCCTGAGCCCCTCGCCGCTCGTGGTCTCGCTGGTTCAGGTCGCGACCAGCCTGCCGCTGTTCCTTCTGGCGATCCCCGCCGGCGCGCTCACCGACAGCCTGGACCGGCGGAAGTTCCTCGCCCTGGGCGAGACTTCCATCACCGTGATGTCGGCGGCGTTCGCCGCACTGGTCTGGCTGCATCTCGTCACCGCGTCGCGCCTGCTGATCTTCGCCTTTTTGGTGAGCGCGGGGAGCGCGCTGACCGCGCCGGCGTGGCAGTCCGTGGCGCCGCTGCTCGTGCCCAAGGGCGATCTCCGGCCGGCGGTGGCGGCGAACGTGGTGGGGGTGAATATCAGCCGCGCCATCGGGCCGGCGCTCGGTGGCGCGCTGCTCGGCGCCTTGGGGATCGCGGCGCCGTTCGTCATCAACGCGGTCAGCAATCTGGGGGTCATCGGCGCCCTGCTGTGGTGGCGCGCGCCGAAGCGGAACGGCAGCCGGCTTCCGCCCGAGCATATGTGGGCCGCGATGCGGACCGGCCTGCGCCATGCGCGCGCCAGCCGACCGCTGAGCGCGACATTAATCCGGAGCGCGGGGTTTTTCCTTTTTGCCAGCGCCTACTGGGCCCTGCTGCCGCTCGTCGCGCGATCCCGGATCGCAGGCGGGCCGGCGCTCTACGGGATCCTGCTCGGCGTGATCGGCGCCTCGGCGGTCGGCGGCGCCTTTGCCCTGCCCTGGGCGAACAGCCGGCTCGGGCCTGACCGGCTGGCGGTTGCCGGGGCGTTGGGCACCGCCGCCGCGACCGCGCTGTTCGGGCTGGCGCAGGATGTCGGGACGGCGCTGCTCGCCAGCGCGCTGGCCGGCGTCTCCTGGATCGGGACTCTCTCGAGCCTCAATATCTCGGCGCAGGTCGCGCTGCCGGAATGGGTGCGCGGCCGCGGGCTGGCGATCTATGTCACCGTCATGTTCGGCGCGCTCAGCCTCGGCAGCCTCGTCTGGGGCCAGGCGGCCGCGAGCCTGGGGGTCGCTCCGGCGCTGCTCGCCGCGGCCGGAGGCGGGGCGGCGGCGGTCCTGCTGCTGCAACGGCGGTGGACACTCCAGGCCGGCGGGGATCTGGACCTGACGCCCTCGATGCATTGGCCGGCGGTGATCACGACCGACGAGGCCGGGAACGATCGCGGGCCGGTGTTGGTGACCGTGACCTATCGCATCGACCCGGTGAACCGCGAAGCGTTCCTCGCGGCGCTCGAGGATTTCGGGCGCGAGCGCTGCCGCGACGGCGCCTATCGCTGGCAGGTGTTCGAGGACCCTGCGGACAACGCGCGGTTCGTCGAAACCTTCATGAACGATTCGTGGCTGGACCATTTGCGCCAGCACGAGCGCGTGACGAACGCCGACAGGACCTTGCAGGAGGCGGTGCAGCGCTTCGAGATCGCCGGCGGGCCGCAGACGACGCATCTGCTGGCGGCGCGCTCGGAGCGGTAGCGATTGGTGGCGGCAGCTTGTACCGGACGTGGCGGCTATCGCGCTGGTTGCGGGGACACCTCCAGGCCTGCAGCGCCTTGCGGCCGGGCACGGCCGAGCCCGGGGTGCTCGGGAAGCCGGGTCAGCGGATGCGGGACGATATCGAGGCTCGGATGGAACGAGCAGCCCATCAGGCGCGCACGCTCGGTCGGCGAGGCCTGGGACGGCGTTGCGACGGCGACTTCGGTCTCGACCGACATGCCGGGCCGCATGAGCGGGGCGTCGGCGTCGGTCCGGTTGAAGCGGATGCGCACCGTGAAGCGGCGCACGATCTTCGTGAAATTGCCGGTCGCGTTGTCGGGCGGGATCAGAGCGAACTCGGAGCCCGAGGCGGGGGCGATGGACTCGACATAGCCGCAGAGCACCTTGCCGGGAAGCGCGTCGACATCGATGCGCACCGGATCTCCGGTCTTCATCCGATCGATCTGGGTTTCACGGTAATTGGCATCGATCCAGAGATTGGTGACCGGCACGATCGAGAGGATGCGCGTGCCGGCGGTCACGTATTCCCCGACGCGGATGTTGCGATCGGCGACGATGCCGTCGATCGGGGCCCAGACCTCGGTGTCCTCGAGCGCGAACTTGGCTGAGAGCAGCGCCGCTTCCGCCGCCGCGACCTGGGCCCTCGCCACCGCCGCGTTGGAAGCGATCACGACAAGCTGCTCGCGCTCGTAAGCGAGGTTGGCCGCGGCCTGGTCGACAGCCGAGTGCGTCTCGGTCGCGGCGGCGGTATCAGCGTCAACGGTGGATTGGGCGGCGAAGCTCTGGGCGGCGAGCGTGCTCGCCCGCTCGAGGACGACATCGGCGTTTTTGCTCTGCGCTTCAGCCGACCGAACAGCGGCCTCGGCGACCCGTATCTTCGATTGCTGGAGCGCTCGCTGAGCGCCCACCTCGGTCAGATTCGCCGCCGCCTGCTCCAGCGCGGCCTGGGCTTTCTCGACATTCATGCGGAAGTCCCGAGGGTCTATCCGCACGATCACCTGCGCCGCTTTGACCGGCATGTTGTCATCGACCAGGACCTCCACCGCGTAGCCGGAGACTCGTGAGCTCACGATCGTGATCTCGCCGTTGACATAGGCATCGTCGGTGGCCAGGACGTCGCGCGAGCGGTCATACCATTGCCAGGCGAGGAACGCGCCCGCGCCGGCCGCCCCGACCAGCACCAGCGCCACGAGAACCCGCTTCAATCCCCCGATCATGTCGGCCCTCCGGCCGGGAGAGTTGCGGGCGTAGCCGACCGCTTTTCACGCAACCGCGGAAGCATGAGCACCAGGACCGAAGACGCGGCGAGCACGCACGCCACGATCACGAAGGAATCGGCGAAGGCGAACACATAGGACTGGTTCGAGGCCAGTCCCGACAGCAGCTGCCATGCCTGCGACTGGGCCAGGGCCCGGTCGCCGTGGAGCGCGAGAAACGTCGCGACGAGCCCGTTGAAGCGCTCGGCGACTGCCGCGTTGCCATTGTTGAAGGCGTCGACAAGAATGGAAGAGTGGAACTTCTCTCGCCAGGTGATGAGCGATCCGATCACGGCGATGCCGAAGGTCTGCCCGACGACACGGCTCAAATTGAAGAGCGTCGCTGCGGTTGGGCCCTGCTGGGGCGCGACGTCGCGCGTGGCGTAGAAGAGCGTCGGCACCAGAAAAAGCCCCTGGCCGAAGCCGATGACGAGCATGGCGAGACGGAAGTCGCTCGCCTGCCAGGAGGGCGTGAGGCGCGTGCAGATGAAGGCGCCGATCGCGAACAGGGCGAGACCGAGCGAGAGCGGCTGGCGCGCGTCCCAGCGCGAGGCCCAGAACCAGGCGAGCGGGAAGGCAATGCATTCCGCCCACAGCATCCAGATGTTCGCCTCCCCGATCTCCGGCATGCGGTCGCCTTGCAGGCGGGTCAGCAGCTGCGGCACGACGAAGGCGGTCATCACGAGACCGAAACGGTAGAAGGTGGCGAGCGTGACGGCCCAGCCGAAGCTGGGCTTGGCGAGCAGCGCGAGGTCGATCAGCGGGCGCTTGCGGGAGCCCAACGAAACGAGCGCCATGGGGACGGCGATGGCGGCGAGGATGGCGGCGCGTTCGATGGTCGGGTTCTGGAGCCAGAAGAACCGGTCGCCCTGCTTCATGAAGAGGATCAGCCCCGCGAGGCCGATCGCAATGACTGCGTAGCTCACCCAGTCGATCTCGGAGAGCCGCATCGTCGGCGCTGCCGGGCGGAGGAGCCAGGCGGCGAGGACGAGCAGCGTCACCGACCAGGCGATATCGAAATAATAGAGTCCCTGCCAGCCGAAGCCGTCGGTGAGGACACCGCCCACGGAAGCGGCGAGGGCGCCGGGCGCGCTGGACGCGAACGCGAAGACCGTGAGGCCAATCAGGCGCCGCGGACCGGGAGGCAATGAGGCCATGACGGTGACGAACAGGAGTACCGAAAGGAGCCCGCTGCAAAAGCTCTGCATCGCGCGCAGCACGAGCAGGCCGGCTTCGCCCGCGACGTTTAGGCTGGCGAAGGCGAATAGCGCGTAAAGGCCCGCGGTCCAGATCACGACGACGCGCAGAGAGAGCGCGCGCACCAGGAGCGCAGCGAGCGGGATGGCAGCGAGCTCGGCCATTGTCGCGACGCAGGCGATCCAGGAGGCGCTGTCGGCCGAGACCGAGAAGCCACCACCGACATCGGCGATGGCGAGATCGACCAGCTGCGACGAGATGCTGGAGCCGATCATCGCGACCGTGAGGACGCCGATTGCCTGGACCGCGACGCCGATGGGGAGCGGAACGGCGGGGCCCGGCGCGGGCGAGGTGGCGTCAGCCGTCACGGATTGCACCGGCGCCGGTAGGATTTGGCATGAAGGTTCGCCCCCTTTTGCCACCTCGGTCATCGGCGAAGCAGGCGGCTCATGACGGCGCAACCTGCATCGCTCTAAATGAGAGACAGGAAACTTATGAAATTGCAAGAGGTTCGCGACGCGGGACGATCCGACGGAACCGCGCCGGACTGGCGCCAGGGCCCGTCGGCGATTGACGTGGTAAGGCTGTCGCACCCGGGAGGAGCCACGATGGCCGATGGCTACGATTTCGGCGCGAACCGATCCGCCACAGCTGGAGATCGATCCGCTGGCGCTGCACGTGCTCGGGTTAGTGGGCGTGCAGAGCCGCGAACGAACGCATCGCCACGAAGTGCTCGGATAAGGCCGCGACGGACGCCGTGAGTGCGAAGGTCAGACGGAAGGCCAGGATGCGGCGGGGGCCCATGCGCGGTCGTCATAAGCGTGGCCACGGCTGACATCTGGCGCACGAGTGCCAGGGTAGTGGTTGTTCTGTCAGCAGACGGGCAGCTCAAGCCAGCGGAGCTCGACTACTCGGGTCGCCAAGGATCCCTCACCTGGAGCGCAGAGCAGCATGGCTCCGAAGGGTCGATCAGCAGGCCCGGCAGTCGCGCCCGCACCGACGGCGTCACCGTCGGCGCCCGCCGCTGTGCCGATCAGATCGCGCCGCGTGGGCGAGCCGTCACCTACGGCGTGGGCCGAACACCGAACGTATGTCCGGTTCGCTCGACTCCGATGATGCCGTGCCGCCGAATGCCATGCGGTCCATGTTGTCCTGCATGAGCTTGGTTAAGCCGGGGATGGTCAGCAGGCCCAGCCCGCCGGGTACGCCGGTTTCTGGGTCGGGGTGGATCTGCGCATACACGGCGCCGGCCAGTTTTTCCCATTTGCCGGCCGGCTTCTTTACCTCGACATTGGCGACGGTGGCTTTGAGGACCATCCGGACGATGGCCTCGGTCGGCCGCGTCGGCTTGGCAAGGCTAGGGAATCCACCCAGCATGCGCCAACCATTGGCTAGCGCCCAGGCGGTCAGTTTGTCCTTATCCATGGGTGATGGTCATATGTCGTGGTCCTCCAGTCCTGTGTTCCGTCGTCGGATTAGTGTGCCACCCACGCCCACAATTATAAAGCGTGGCCGTTTGATACCGGATTGTGCTGCGCTGCCGTCAGCCCAAAGGCGGATACCGTTTGCCTTTTCGTGGGAGGTGCACCGGCGGATTGACTGGCGTTGGGTTGGCCCCCGCAAGCCAGCACCAACGGCGGCCGCCAGAACTGCCGCCAAATGAAGGGCCACAAATGCCGGACAACATCTACAAGGTTGTTTAACTCGTCGGTTGTTCCGAGGAAGGCAGCGGCAGGGCGATCGATCGTGCGATTTCCAAGGTCGCACTTACGCTCAGGCATCTCTGCTGGTTCGAGGTAATGCATATCCGCGGCCATATCGAGGATGACGAGGTGGCACACTACCAAGTCACGATCAAAACAGGGTTCCGGCTGGAAGACGAGTAGGGCCGCTTATCCGCCACTTGACGGCAGCAGTCAGCGCCAAGCCGCATTCGTCGTCGCCCGAGTCGAGCATAACGTTACGGGGCCCGCGGGCGCCCAAAGGTTTGGGAGAACTGCCGGCCATTGCAATGGGTCGTGGCGCGAAGGTGGTGGAAATTGGCGTGACGGCATCGTTATCACAATACGCGGTCATATTCTTTCCCGCGTGTCTGTCGGCGCCGACCAAGCGGGAGTGCCCGTGTTCCTGATAACTCCCTCGCGCGGAACTAGCCCGCATTTCTCACCGATAAGGGGTGCGTCGGGGCTCTGAATCGGCGAAAGTTCTTTTGCGACAAAGACTTGGCTGGTTGCAGAGGAGTTCCCCGATGCCGACAGAGTGTAGCGCAGCGCTGTTGGAATTTGCACCGGTTGATGGGCGTCGGGTGGTGGCGGCCTTCGATGGTGGGGCGATCACGTGGGATGCGGGTGGGCTGCTGTTGGGACAGACCGATCGGGCGATCCGGTTGACCGAACGGTTTGCCAGCTGCTTTGCGGACCGTCGGCTGGCGGGGCTGGTGGAGCACCGGGTCAGTGCGATGGTTCTGCAGCGCGTGTTTGGTATCGCCCTGGGCTACGAGGACCTCAACGACCACGATGAAGTGCGCCACGACCCGGTAATGGCGGTGCTGGTGGGCAAGCTGGCGGCGAAGCGCTCGGACTGCGCACCGCTGGCCGGCAAATCGACGCTCAACCGGCTGGAGCTGAGCCGGCCGGGGCCGACGCGCTATCACAAGGTCAGCCACGACCCGGCGGCGGTGGAGCGGCTGTTCGTCGCTCTCTTCCTGGAGGCCCACCCGAAGCGACCTGAGCAGATCATCCTCGACCTCGATGCCACGGATGATCCGCTGCACGGCAGCCAGGAAGGCCGCTTTTTTCACGGCTACTACGACTGCTATTGCTATTTGCCGCTCTACATCTTCTGCGAGCGCCACCTGCTGGCAGCGAAACTGCGGCGATCGAACATCGACGCATCGGCCGGGGCGGTCGAGGAGATTGCGCGGATCGTGGCGCAAATCCGCCACCGCTGGCGGAAGACGCGCATTCTGCTGCGTGGCGATTCCGGTTTTGCCCGCGAGACGCTGATGGCGTGGTGCGAGGCGAACCGGGTCGACTACCTGTTCGGACTGGCGCGCAACGAGCGCCTGGAAGAGGCGATCAAGGCCGAGCTGATCGCGGCGACCATCGAGAGCATCCGAACCGGCAAGCCGGCGCGGCGCTTCCGGGACTTTACCTACGCGACGCTGGACAGTTGGAGCCGCAGCCGCCGCGTCATCGGCAAGGCCGAGGTGACCGGCGGCGACGCCAATCCGCGCTTTGTCGTGACATCGCTCAGATCGGCCGAAGTCGGCGGGCGGTATCTGTACGAGAAGATCTACTGCGCCCGCGGCGAGATGGAGAACCGCATCAAGGAATGTCAGCTCGACCTGTTCGCCGACCGGACCTCGGCGGCGACCATGCGGACCAACCAACTGCGCCTCTGGTTCGCGTCCATCGCCTATGTGCTGCTCTGTGCGCTCCGCCGCATCGGCCTCGCGCACACGCTGTTCGCCGAAGCGACCTGCGGGACGATCCGGCTGAAGCTGCTGAAACTCGGCGCCCTGGTGCGGGTCAGCGTCCGGCGGATCAAACTGGCAATGGCTTCGGCTTGTCCCCATCAGCACGAGTTCAGCCTCGCCCATGCCCGATTGCGAAACGCCGCGGCCTGATACGAACCAGACAGTGCAGAGGCGCCACCCACCCCTACCACGCTGCCCTCCTCGCGGCGATGCCGCCGCTTGGCCAATCACCGCCTCAGCAGGTCATTCCACCGCCCGCCTCATCCGTGCCACGCAGCGCCGCCCCTCTCGCACCTATCTCCCCCCGGAGTGTGAGAAATGCGGGCTAGTCGGGTTCAATAGGTACCTCGTTTCTCCTCAGCGCCTTGGGTTCCGGGGCGGGGACGACCGTGGAGAGGTCATTCCGCCTGCTGCCGGCCGGAACGGTACTGGTGAGTCCAGTCAGGCGAGCACTTTCAGCGCCGCGAGTAGTGCTGCCGGATGGTACTACCCCTGATAGACGGGCGGCGGCGCCGGACCGCGTCGGAGCAGGCGGTGGATCGCGACCCACGCCGTGCGGGCGGAGTATTCGATGGTGAACGCCACCTCCTTCGGAACCTCAGGGAACTGACCGAGGAAGCCGAGGTTCGTCGCTCCCTCGGGAACCGGGCGGGGCTGATCGCTGCGCCTGCGAGGCATGCAGACGCTGTTCACGTAGGGCAGGTCGCTGGGGATGCAGACCGACGACGCCATGATCGCGCCCAGCTGCCGGTCGAACCTCAGTTGTCGCAGCGCCTCCTCCAGGATTTCCGCGCCGGTGCATGCAGTACCCGGCTTCTTGACGAAGTCGCCTCTGCGGCCCGGATACAGCAGAAAGCCCCACCACAGACGGGTGCTGGGTGGCTGGGTGATGACTTCCGGCTGGTGAAAGATCGTCAGCGTGATCAGCCAGCTCGAATCCTTCAGCGTCACGAGGCCGCCGCCTCCTGGCTCGCTGCCCGTCAGCGCCGTCATCTGTTCGAAGAATTCGGTCCCGGTGGTGGTGACCATGAAGGTCACCCACTGCGTATCCGGCACGCGGGCCGCACCGAAGAACACGTCGGGATTGCCGAAGTCCGTACGCCCCGCTGCCAGGCGCCGCCACAGCGCCCAGGGCCGTCCGCTGCGTTGCGGTCGCGGCGCCTCAGTCATCGATCCTACCGACAGGTCGGCGACCTGCGATCCGAGTGTCACCAGCACGATATCCTCCGCCGCGACTGCGACGGAAGTCGCCGCGCCGTTGCGTTCAAAGTCGAGCCGGCTGGCCGTCATCGCTCCGGGCGACGGCAGGAGTCCGATGTCGCTGACGAACGCGCCGGTCAGGAAGGTCACGCCGCGCGGACGCAGCCACGCCACCATCGGCTCGATGATCGCCTCGTACTGGTCGAAGCGCGTGCGCAGGACGTGGGACATGTCCGAGAGATCCGGCAGCAAGGGCAGGAAGCGATTCATGTAACGCCGCATCTCCATCGCGCTGTGCTGCGGCAGCGGCCCCATGATTGTTGTCCAGAGCATCCAGAATTCGGTCGCGAAGAAGTCTGGCCGGAAGAATTCGTCGATGCGCCGTCCCTCCAGCAGCGCCTCGGGCGTCAGCGCGAGTCGCACGAGATCAAGCCGGTCGCGGATGCTCAGGCCGAAATGCGGGCTGTGCACGATGTCGCGCTGCCGTTTGGAATGAGAAGGGCCTGCCGCAAAATCAATGGTTTGGTGTTGCCGTTGAATTGCGAAATTGCCGCTTGGAATGCGAATATTCCTTGGGCGCTGACCTTAATGTGAGAATATCGCCTCCACACGTTGCAGCAACTGTGACGGTCGATCGGAGCGGCTGGCGCCTGATAAGTACCTGTGCCAACGTGGAAATCGGGCGGACTTTCTCATTTATTGCCGCAAATTCGAGACAATCGGGCTCGGAAATTCTCGTTTCAAAGGACAGTACCGACGCCGACTGCCGCTTTTCTCCGTCCAAGGAGCAATGTGACAATGGGTTTCGATTGTCGTTAGTCTCGGACCATCTCGTTAATTCCGGAATTACCTTGCTGATGTCTCCGAATATGTTGGAATTTGGCTTCGCACGTTGCTGCAAGGTGAGTCGCCGATATCGGATGATCTTACCAAGGGCAACCCGGCCAGGACGGAGGCTTGTCGCCAAGAAGAAGCGATCCGCGACCTCCCGAGCGGCACCCTGGTCGCATGACGTCCTGGGCATTGGATCGACAAGCTGGCTTGCGCCACCGCACCGGGAGGGCCTTCTCAACGGCATTGGGGGTCTTGGGTCTTCGGATGAGACCCAGCTATAGGTCCAAGCTCTGACAGATTCCAGATATTGCCGCAAAACCCGGAATCTCTGAAGAAGAAATCCCAATGTTGAACGGCAGCAAATTCACGAACGGGCGCTTTTCCGCCGGTTTCCGGCAACGTGACACCCGGCTCGAGGCGGTCCGCCGGCAGGCCGCGGTCGACGGAAGGCTGATCGACCCCTGGCATCTCGCCGCCCTGCTCGAAGGCCTGCGCCTACGGATGGACGGCGCGCTCCGCATCATCGACCGCGGCGCCATCTTCGAGGCCGCCCGCCACGCCTTGGCGCTCCACCAATGGCTCACGACCCCGGACTTCGACGAGGAGGGTGAGGTCCAGCAGGCCGAGGCGCACACGGCTCGGTTCGCCGCCCGCGGCGAGACGCCCTTGCTTGCGGCGGCCTTCGCGACGCACGCCTGGCTGGAGGCTGGCGGGGGGCGCCCGCGCCGCTCACCGGCGCCGCCGCGCTGCACCCCGAAACACCGTGGGAGGCCGAGGCCCGGGTACCGGCGTTCCTGTGCTCTCTGGCAGCCGAGGCGGAGGACGGACGGCAGCTGCTCATGGATCTTGAACGCGCCTGGTTCGTGGCGCGCGCGGCCGTGGCCGGACGGCGGCGGGATTCCCACGCGGCCGCTGCCGTCGACATCCTGGCCGCGACGCCCCTGATCTCGGCCACGTCGCTCGCCGCCGGCCTCGGCATCGCCGTCAAGAACGCGATCGGCCTGCTGGACGGCCTGGTCGCCGCCGGCCTCGTGGTCGAGGTGACCCACCGCGCGAAGCGGCGGTTGTTCGGACTGGTGGGGATGGCGCCGCTGCGCGACGGCGTGGCGGCGCCGCGCCGGCCGGAGCCAGGCCGCGGCCGGGGCCGGCCGCCGGTCATCCCGGTCGAAGAGGAGACTGCGGGACCGCCGCCGCCCCTGCCGCCGCTCACGCCGCTCGAGCGGCGGGAATTTGAGTATGGCGATCTTGAGCACTGGATGACGCACCTAGCCCAGGTGCTCCGCCAGACGCGGCGCTCGCTCGACGCGCTCGTCGGCGGACAGGGTCTGGAATCCGGCGGCGGGCCAGCCTCGGCGGATCAACGGACCCCCGCCATCGACAGTCACGATGATGGGGATCACCAAGCCGGGGAACCCGCGCCCTTCCCAGGATGACACCGCGATGGTCGATCGAATGGATGCCCCCTGCTGCCTGCGACGCCTGGCTTGCCGAGCTGAAGAGCCAGATCCGGGAGGCCCGACTCCGCGCGGCATTGGCCGTGAATGCCGATGTCATCGCCTAAAGCGAGCAAACGGATAGAGGTGCCTGCGCGGCGTGAGCCAACCTGCTGGCGAGCGGCCGGCTCGAGGATCGTCAGCTGACCGGGCCGAGGCGTCTCACACCCAAGCGGGTCACAGGGCTCGGGGAGGGCGTGTGCCCGCCTAGAGCCCGGCCCGCGAGGCGCCCGCCCGAAGGGCGGTGTGTGGGCTTTCTCAGATGTTTACATAGCGGATTGATAATATTATTGAATTTTGGACTTTGCCGTCGTATGTTGTCAGGCATGAGGGCGACAACGATGAACCCGGAGGGCCTGGAAGAACGGGTCGCGAAGCGCATCGCCCGGAAGCGCGGCGATGTGTTCCTGCGCGGCGATTTCAGCGACATGGGCGGCTACGACCAGGTCGGCCGCGCGCTCCGCGGTTTGGTGCGGAAGGGGCAGCTGATGAAGGTCGGTTACGGCATGTATGCCCGCACCCGGCCATCGTCCCTCGACGGCCAGCCAACGCCAGTCAAGGGAATACGGGAGCTCGCTGCCGAAGCCCTCGGGAGGCTTGGTGTCGAGGTTGTCCCGACTCGATTGGAACAGGCCTACAACGCCGGGAAGTCGACCCAGGTGACGACAGGTCGCGTGATCGGTGTGCGCGGGCGGGTCCGGCGCAAGATCAGCTACAACGGATTTCCTCTGAAGTTCGAACGTGCTGGACCGGCGCCTCATTGAAGACGTCGCCAGCCGACTTGATGCCGACGCAGGTTTGGTCGAGAAAGACTGGCACGTCACGCGGGCGATCGGCGTGCTCGCCTCCCTCGATCATGGCGGAGCGGTGCCGGCCTTCGGCGGGGGAACCTCGCTGTCCAAGGCCTGGGGCCTGATTAAACGCTTCTCCGAGGATATCGATTTCAAGGTCGCGATGCCGCCGAGCGCGACCCGGAGTAAAGCGAAAAGGGAGCGCAGCGCGTATCGCAACCGAGTGATCGCAGCGTTGGCCGAGGCCGGTTTCGAGCCGGCCGGCGAGGCGATCAAGCGCGACGAAAACCGCTTCTTCTCGGCGGAGTTTCTGTTCCCGACCCTGTTCGACACGGGCCGGGGGCTGCGTCCGCATATCCGTGTCGAGATGAGTCTCGAGCCGCCGGCGCTGCCGGCGACCGCACGCGCGATCGGCTCGCTGATCACGATAGCGCGAGGTGAGCCGCCCGAGGTCGCGGCGTTCCTCTGCGTGGACCCAGTCGAAACCGCGGCCGACAAGCTGAGTGCGCTCGCCTGGCGCGTCCACGCGCGGCGGCGCGGGAGCGCAGACGACGATCCGACCGTCATCCGGCATCTGCACGATCTCGCCGCCCTCAAGGCCGGCGTCGCACAGTCGCGAGACTTCGCGGCTCTGGTGCAGAAGGCGGCGCTGGACGACGCAGGCAGGGGAGGGGAGACGACCGCCGGATCCGATCCCGCCGCGCTGTTCGGGGGGATGTTGGAACGCCTCAGCGCGGACCCGCTGTGGGCGCGGGAATACGAGGATTTCGTGGGAGCCGTGTCCTTCGCCGCTCCCGGCGAAGGGATCGGGTTCGACGCCGCGCTTGCCTCAGTGCGCGAGCTGGTCGCCTTGGTCGACAAGGAAGGCCGGTCATGACCGGGCAGGGCACAGGCTCGTGGCAACCCCCCCTCACCCTGCGCGAGGCGCTGCGGCGGATCTCGCAGGGGGACAGATACCCGACCCTGGGAAACGAGGATTGGCGTCGCGTCGCCATGCTCGACAAGGAGGCCCTCGAGAGCGCGGCGAGGGCCGTCGCGTCGCCCGGCGATCGGCCGGAATTCGCCGCGTGGATCGCGGCGCTACGCAACCCCGGGCTGCGGAACGACGAGCGCGAGCGCATCATCTCCGCGATACACGATCTGTTCGACCCCGAGCCTGAGTAGAGCACCTCGCCTGTTGGAGCCCCCTGCCGCGCTTGAAGTCGTCAGAGCTTGGACCGGGAGGCCTGCAAGAAGCTCACGGCTTCCTTTTGGATCCGTAGGATCGTAAATAATTCCGGTGCTTTTATTGAGCGGCGAGGGTTACACCTGATTCTGGAAAGCTGTAATGCGTGAGTTGGCACAAATATGAGTAAGCTGGAAGACCTTCAGATCAACGCTTCCATTCAGGGAATTCTTCCAAATTCTCTGGTTTCGGTGGTTAGCGTCCAGTGGTTCGGCTCTGAAGCGGTCGAACTTACATACAAGGACCCGGCGGGGAAGGTAGCGAACGAGCTGCTATATCGGCATGATGAGCCGCGCATCGAAGTGGTGGCTCAAGGCCGCCCCTGGAGTTTCGACGGCGACGGACATCAGTTTCGGCTTGTGTCGGAAGCCCATCGCATCCGTCTCGCGCATCTGTTCGACCCGGTGCTGGCGGTTCACACGTCGGTCGTCGAGCCGCTCCCCCACCAAATCACGGCAGTCTACGAGGCCATGCTGCCGCGCCAGCCCTTGCGGTTCCTGCTTGCCGACGATCCGGGGGCCGGAAAGACCATCATGGCGGGGCTCGTCATCAAGGAATTGATCGCCCGCGGCGATCTCCAGCGCTGTCTCGTCGTGTGCCCGGGAAGCCTCGCGGAGCAATGGCAGGATGAACTCTGGCGGCGCTTCCATCTGCCCTTCGAGATCCTAACGAACGACAAATTGGAAGCTGCGCGAACGGGTAACTGGTTTGTCGAGAACAACCTCGTCATCGCCAGGCTCGACAAGCTGAGCCGCAATGAAGATGTGCAGGCTAAGTTGAGCGTGCCCGATGCGCGCTGGGACCTCGTCGTATGCGACGAAGCCCACAAGATGTCGGCGACCTATTTTGGCGGCGAGGTGAAGTACACCAAGCGTTACAAGCTCGGCCAGCTTCTCTCGACGGTGACGCGGCACTTCCTCTTGATGACGGCGACGCCGCACAACGGGAAGGAGGAAGACTTCCAGCTCTTTATGGCGCTGCTGGATGGCGACCGCTTCGAGGGCAAATTCCGGGACGGCGTCCACACCGCGGACGTGTCCGACCTGATGCGTCGAATGGTGAAAGAGAACCTGCTCAAGTTCGACGCCACGCCACTTTTCCCCGAGCGAATTGCCAACACGGTTCCCTACAAGCTGTCCGACGGTGAGGCGCGGCTCTACAAGGCCGTGACCGACTATGTGCGGCAGGAATTCAACCGCGCCGAGGCGCTTCAGAATGATAAGCGCGCCGGCACCGTCGGTTTTGCGCTGACGATCCTTCAACGTCGGCTGGCCTCGTCGCCGGAGGCGATCTATCAGTCGCTCCGCCGCCGGAAGGAGCGCCTTGAAAACCGCCTGCGGGAGTTGGAGCTGTTGCAGCGGGGCGGTGGCATTCCGGGCATCGGAATGATTGAAGCTCCGGCTCTTGATCCCGAAGATGTCGAGGATCTGGAGGATGCGCCGGACAGTGAGGTTGAGGCGGCGGAAGAGGAGATTCTCGACCAGGCAACCGCAGCCCGCACGATCGCCGAGTTGCAGGCCGAGATCGCGACACTGAAAACGCTCGAAGGGCTTGCGCTCGGCGTCCGGCGGGGCGGTGAGGACCGGAAGTGGCGCGAGCTGTCGAACCTGCTGGCGGAAATCTTCACTCCGGCGGCCTTCGCCCCAGCTCTCCCGGGAGAGGCCGGGGCCCCGGACGCCACGAATCCTGGTCTGAAGGCGTCACCGACCCAAAAGCTCGTGCTCTTCACCGAGCACCGCGACACGCTGAACTACCTGGAACAGCGCATCTCGACCCAATTGGGCCGCAAGGAAGCCGTCGTCTGTATTCAGGGCGGCATGGGCCGGGAAGACCGGATGACGATGCAGGAGTCCTTCCGCCATGATCCCGAGGTAAAGGTCCTCCTCGCGACGGACGCAGCCGGGGAGGGCATCAACCTCCAGCGCGCACACTTGATGGTGAATTACGACCTGCCGTGGAATCCCAATCGGATCGAACAACGGTTCGGGCGCATCCATCGCATCGGCCAGACCGAAGTGTGTCATCTCTGGAACCTCATCGCCGAAGAAACGCGTGAAGGCGAGGTGTATCTGACCCTCCTCGAAAAATTGAACGAGGCGCGCAAGGCCCTCGGCGGTCAGGTATTCGACATTCTCGGCAAGGTTGCCTTCGAGGGGCGGCCGCTGCGGGAACTCCTGGTCGAGGCCATTCGCTATGGCGACCAGCCGGACGTTCGGGCTCGGCTCACCCGGGTCGTGGCGAACGCTTTCGACAAGGGAGCGCTCCGGGATCTGCTTGAAGAGCACGCTCTCGCGCACGATTCCATGGATGCCAGTCGCGTCTTCCGCATCCGCGAGGACATGGAGCGTGCCGAGGCCCGGCGCCTCCAGCCGCACTACATCGAGTCCTTCTTTCTCGAAGCCTTCAAGGGCCTTGGCGGAGCCATCCGCCAGCGCGAGGCGCGTCGGTTCGAGGTGACGCATGTGCCGGCGCCGGTGCGGAACCGCGACCGCCTGATCGGGATCGCCGAAGCGATACTCCCGCGCTACGAGCGCATCGTGTTTGAGAAAGCACTTATCGCGCCACAAGGCCAGGCATTGGCTGCCTTCGTCTGCCCCGGCCATCCGCTTTTGGACGCGACCCTCGACCTCGTCATCGAGCGCCACCGCGATCTGCTCCGTCGGGGGACGGTGCTGGTCGACGAGCGCGACGCCGGAACAGAGCCGCGGATGCTATTTTATCTTGAGCACGCTATCCAGGATGCCAGCACCACGAGGGCAGGGGACCGACGGGTGGTGTCGAAGCGAATGCTCTATGTCGAGACGGACGCGGCCGGCAACACCCGGCACCCGCAATATGCGCCGTATCTCGACTATCGGCCCTTGCGAAGCGACGCGCCCGACATTGCCACCATCGTTGGGCGGCCGGAGTGCGCCTGGGTCGGCCGTGACCTTGAGCAGAAGGCGCAGGCCCATGCGATCGCTAATGTGGTCCCTGAGCATCTTGAAGAGGTACGGTCGCGCAAGCTCGAGTTGATCGCCAAAACAGAGGCAGCGGTAAAGGACCGCCTCACGAAAGAGATCAGCTACTGGGATCACCGTGCGGAGGATCTGAAGCACCAGGAACAGGCCGGAAGGCCCAATGCGCGGCTAAATTCCAACGAAGCCCGAAAGCGTGCGGACTCTCTTCAGGCGCGCCTGCAAAAGCGTATGGAGGAGCTTCAGCTCGAGTCCAAGCTGTCGCCGCTGCCGCCTGTTATCCTTGGCGGCGTGCTTGTCGTTCCCGCTGGGCTACTCGCCCGAATCGCACCATCCGTGGCTGCGGCACCGTCGGCCCCGAGCGATACCCAAGGGTCCGCCGCTCGCGCGCGGCAGATCGTCATGGAGGTCGAGCGCGGGCTCGGCTTCGAGCCGACCGATCGCGAAGCCGAAAAGCTCGGGTACGATGTTGAGAGCCGGGTGCCCGGCACGGGCAAGCTGCGCTTCATCGAAGTCAAGGGTCGCGTTTCCGGCGCCGACACGATAACGGTGACCCGCAACGAGATCCTCTATTCGCTGAACAAGCCGGAGGACTTCATTCTGGCGATCGTCGAATTCACGGAGGACGGGCATCTCGTCCACTACGCCCGTGAGCCATTTCGGCGGGAGCCGGATTTCGGGGTGACTAGCGTGAATTACGGCTTTGCCGAGTTGCTGAAGCGCGCGACACGGCCAACATGAAGGGAGGCGCGCGATGCTCAGGCACCCCAGAAGCGTAAGAGCCATCGCGGGGGAAATCGGCGCCGCGGCCGACGGTGCGCTCAATTCCTATCGAGACGGCGACGTGGTGGAGGAACCACACGTCACCGACCGCGTCCTCGGTGCGATCTGTGACCGTCTTGGGAGCCGACGGATCGGCGGCCTCGTTTGGAGGGCGCGGACATTGAGGACGAGCAGCGGTACAGCAGCCGAGGAGCGCCGTCACGGCGCCGACCTAATGGGAGTTCTAGATATCAATATACCGGGTTACCACGCGAAGAAGGGTTTCCTCGCTCAAGCGAAGAAAGCCGAGCCAGGAACGCCGTTCCGAGTGAGAGACTGGAGCGCTTTGGTGGCGCAATGCCATTTGATGCTTGCAAGAACACCCGATTCGTTCGTATTTGTTTATTCGATGGAATGGGGGATCCGAATATTTCCTGCCAATTCCGTGGTCGGATTGGCATCTTCGGATATTTTTCAATTATACAGCCGTGGGGTTTCTGGCTTTTTTGAGAGCCATATCGAGTGCTTTATTGGCGATCCGCGGCTGAACTCAACCGACATCAAGACGCTGGATGCCCTCATTGATTTGCCTGTCGAGAGGATCCTCGAACTCTCAGCAAGGGCTGCCGCGTAATGGCTATCTATCGCAAGAAACTCATTGAAGTCGCGCTGCCGCTGGAAGCCATCAATAAAGCCTCGGCACGGGAGAAGTCGATCCGGCACGGCCATCCGAGCACGCTGCATTTATGGTGGGCGCGGCGGCCGCTGGCCGCCGCACGAGCGGTGATTTTTGCACAGATGGTGGATGATCCGTCGAGCCACCCTGATATCTTCAAGACCGAAAAGGCGCAGGACAAAGAACGGCAGCGTCTATTTCGGATTATCGAGGATCTTGTGCAGTGGGAGAACACCACTAACGAGGAAGTACTGGAGCGGGCGCGTGCCGAAATCTGGCAGAGTTGGCGTGCGGCCTGCGCCGATTATGCGGACCATCCAGGGGCTAGGGAGCTCTTTGATCGACACAAGCTGCCCGCCTTTCATGATCCGTTCGCCGGCGGCGGGGCTCTTCCGCTGGAGGCCCAGCGCCTTGGACTCGAGAGCTACGCCAGCGATCTCAACCCGGTGGCGGTTCTAATCAACAAGGCGATGATTGAGGTCCCGCCGAAGTTCTCCGGCAAGCCGCCGATGAATCCGAAACTGCGCGCCGAGAAGACACTCACTGCACGGCAATGGCATGCGGCCCAAGGCCTCGCCGAAGATGTCCGCTATTACGGCCAATGGATGCGGGACGAAGCCGAGAAGCGCATCGGCAACCTGTACCCAAAGCTCGCTGTTACCGCAGAGATGGCAGTTGCGCGGCCCGACCTGACGCCGCTTATCGGGCGGGAACTCACGGTAATCGCCTGGCTGTGGGCGCGCACGGTAAAGAGCCCGAATCCGGCCTTCGCGCGAGTGGACGTGCCGCTTGTGTCCAGTTTCGTCCTCTCCGATAGGGCGGGCAATGAGGCATTCGTCGAGCCGATAACCGAGGGTAACGACTACCGGTTCACGGTGAAGGTAGGGAAGCCTAAAAACAGCGAGGCGGCGAGAAATGGAACCAAACTTTCGCAGGGGGCGAACTTCAAGTGCCTGATGTCGGGAACGCCAATCTCCGGTGGGTACATTATGGCCGAAGGCAAGGCTGGGCGGATTGGTTCTCGGCTGATGGCTATGGTCGTCGCCAGCGATCGCGGACGGCTATACCTGTCGCCGACTGGCGCAATGGAAGCCATTGCGCTCCAAGCGAAGCCAGAGTGGAAGCCTGACGTGGAGTTTTTCCAGCAAGCGCTGGGCTTTCGCGTTGGCAACTATGGCATGACCAAATGGAGCGATCTTTTTACGCCACGCCAACTTGTAGCGCTTACGACCTTCTCCGATCTTGTGTTGGAAGCACGTGAGCGAGTTAAGCGTGATGCGGTGGCCGCGGGCATGCCTGATAACGGCATTACTCTAGCCGACGGAGGTGTCGGCGCGGGGGCTTACGCCGATGCCGTGGCGGTCTACCTCGGAATGGCCCTCAGTCGGCTCACTGATATTTGCAACGCCCTCTGTCGATGGGAAGTAACAAAGACACAAGTCCGGAACTTGTTTGGTCGGCAGGCGGTTTCCATGTTGTGGGATTTTGCCGAAAACAACGTATTTGGCGGTGCGGCTGGAGACTACATTGTCAGCCTTACCAATATGGCCAAGGCCCTCGATCAGATGCCTGCTTCGCCAGCAGGCGTGGTGGAGCAGGCCGCGGCCCAAAGCCAATCCATTACCAAGGGTAAACTGGTCTCGACCGATCCACCCTACTACGACAACGTTGGATACGCAGACCTCTCCGATTTTTTCTATGTCTGGCTCCGGCGGTCATTGAAGTCAATCTTACCGAATGTCTTCACCACCCTTGCCGTGCCCAAGGAGCAAGAACTCGTGGCTACACCGAGCCGCCATGGCGGTCGAGACCAAGCAGAGGCTTTTTTTCTCGATGGCATGACCCAGGCGATGCATCGTCTCGCCGAGCAAGCCCACCCTGCGTTTCCGATCACCATCTACTACGCATTCAAACAGTCTGAGAGTGACGGCGCCAATGGCACCGCCAGCACAGGCTGGGAGACTTTCCTGGATGCACTGATCCGCGCTGGGTTCGCCACCACGGGCACTTGGCCGATGCGTACGGAACTGGGCAACCGTATGCGGGGTATGCAGTCTAACGCCCTTGCATCCAGCATAGTTCTCGTATGCCGCCCGCGCACCTCGAAGGCGGCGATTGCCTCGCGCCGCGATTTCGCGAACGCGCTGATAGCCGAACTGCCGGGTGCGCTTGTTCATCTCCAGCGCGGCAATATTGCTCCTGTGGATCTGGCACAGGCTGCAATCGGCCCAGGCATGGCGGTTTACACCCGCTACGCCAAGGTACTCGATGCTGAGGGCAACCCGCTCACTGTGCGAGACGCTCTGGCGCTGATCAACCAGACCCTCGACGAAGCCCTGGCTGAGCAGGAAGGCGACTTTGACTCGGATAGCCGTTGGGCTCTGGCGTGGTTCGAGCAGTCGGGTTTCACCGAGGGTGAATACGGTGTCGCCGAGACGCTTTCTAAGGCTAAAAACACGAGCGTCTCGGGTCTGGTCGATGCGGGCATTGTTGTATCGAGCCGGGGCAAGGTTCGTCTTCTCAAGCCGTCCGAGTTGCCAGCAGCCTGGGATCCGGCCGCCGACCCCCGTCTGACCGCTTGGGAGGTGGTGCATCACTTGATCCGGGTTCTAGAGGCTGGTGGTGAAGCGGCTGCGGCTGCACTAGTCGCGAAACTTGGTACGAAGGCCGAGATCGCTCGCGAGCTAGCCTACCGTCTTTACACCGTCTGCGAGCGCAAGAAGCGGGCGGCGGAAGCGCTGTCTTACAACGAGCTAGTGCAGAGCTGGCCTGAGATCGCGCGCTTGGCGCGCGAGGGCGGCATAGCGCGACCCGTGCAGGCTCAACTGTTCGAGCAGGAGTGAGCCAATGGCGATCACGAACCATGAACGCGTCGGCAAGGCGATGGAACTCCTCAAGAGCGGGCTCGGGCCGTTTGTCGATCGCGAATTCAGAAGCGTATACAAAGACCGTGCCGCGGTCGAACCGGCCCGGTTCATGGGCGAAGACAAGCTGACCGCAAAGCGGGCAGTCGGTGATTGGGACGTGGCTGCGTTGCTGAAGCTCATGTGGGAATCCTGGAACGATGTTTTCCGCAAGACGCTCGGCCCGGCTGAGCGCAGCCTTGTAAGCGAGCTGCGTGATCATCGTAACAAATGGGCGCACCAGGAAACGTTCTCGGGAGACGACGCATACCGCGCGCTCGATTCCGCAGGGCGGCTCCTCACCGCGGTCTCTGCGCCTCAGGCTGATGAAATCGAGAAGATGAAAATGGAGCTCCTGCGTCTACGGTTCGACGAGCAGGTCCGGGGAGAGAAGCGCAGGAGTGCAGGCACGGCTATCGAAAGCCAGGGCGGGGGCACCCTGAAGCCATGGCGCGAGGTGGTGACGCCGCACAAGGATGTAGCGAGTGGGCGCTATCAGCAAGCCGAGTTCGCCGCCGATCTGTGGCAGGTGCATCTGGGAGAGGGAACCGACGAGTATCGCAACCCGGTCGAATTCTTCCGCCGCACCTATCTTACGGAGAGCCTCCGGCGCCTACTCGTGGGGGCCGTGCACCGGATCACGGACGGCGGGGGCGATCCCGTAATCCAGCTGCAGACTAATTTCGGCGGCGGGAAGACCCACTCGATGCTGGCGCTCTATCACCTCTTTTCCGGCACGCCGCCCCACGAGCTCGCCGGGGTTGACAGCGTCATGCAAGAGGTGGGGGCAGCATCGCTCCCAACGGCGCGACGTGTGGTGCTAGTGGGTAACAAAATCTCGCCCGGTAATCCGGCCACAAAGCCCGACGGCACGGTGGTGCGAACATTGTGGGGCGAGCTGGCGTGGCAGCTTGGCGGTAAGAAGGCCTTTGCGCGACTTGCTGCCGATGACGAGAAGGCGACGAGCCCGGGTGATGTGCTGCGGAAGCTCTTCAACGAATACGGACCATGCCTGATCCTGATCGATGAGTGGGTTGCATATGCGCGCCAGCTCCATGAGCAAAGCGACCTGGCCGGCGGCGGCTTCGAGACGCAATTCACCTTTGCCCAGGCGCTGACCGAGTCAGCAAAGGGGGCCAAGAACTGCCTGCTGGTGATCAGCCTCCCTGCATCGGACACGACGGGCTCGCCTCACACTCAGGCGGATGACGTGGAGGTTGGCGGTCAGCGCGGGCGCGAGGCGCTCGACCGGCTGCGCAACGTGGTCGGCCGTGTCGAGTCCTCATGGCGTCCTGCTAGCGCCGAGGAAGGATTCGAAATCGTGCGACGGCGACTGTTCGAGCCGCTCGCCGATCCCGCACAGTTCAAGGATCGGGACGTCGTGGCGCGTGCCTTCGCCGACCTCTACCGAACGCAACACCAGGAGTTTCCACCTGAGTGCCGTGAGGCTGATTACGAGAAGCGGATCAAGGGCGCCTACCCGATCCACCCGGAGATCTTCGACCGCCTCTACACCGACTGGTCAACCTTGGTGAAGTTTCAGCGCACCCGCGGCGTGCTGCGGCTAATGGCTGCGGTGATCCACAGCCTATGGGAGAAGGGGGACAAGAACCCGCTCATTCTGCCAGCGAATATCTCTATCGACGATGCGCGCGTGCAGTTCGAGCTGACGCGGTACCTGTCGGATAATTGGGTACCAGTCATAGAAAAGGACGTGGATGGTTCGAACTCGTTGCCGTTGCGCCTCGACGGTGAGGTCCCGAATCTCGGAAAATTTGCGGCTTGCCGCCGCGTGGCACGCACCATCTACCTTGGATCGGCGCCTACGGCCACAGCCGCCCATCGCGGTATTGAGGATCGTCAGGTCAAGCTCGGCTGCGTGATGCCCGGCGAGACGCCCGCAGTCTTTGGCGATGCCCTGCGGCGTCTCGCCGGTACCGCGACCTATCTCTATCAGGACGGCGCCCGCTATTGGTATTCGACTCAGCCCACGGTTACCAAGCTCGCCGACGATCGCGCGGAGCAGCTTAAACGCAATCCGGACAAGGTAGCGGAGGAACTCGACAAGCGCCTACGCAGCGATCTACGCAAGGCAGGCGATTTCAACCGTGTACACCCCCTGCCACAATCCAGCCAAGACGTGCCCGACGATCTCGATGCGGGGCTGGTCGTTCTCGGGATGGACCAGGCCTACAGCAGAGAGCCAGGAAGCTCAGGAGAGACTGCCGCCAAGACGATCCTCGGGGCCCGCGGGAGTGCACCCCGCCTTTTCGCAAACACGCTCGTATTCCTTGCGCCAGACAAAACACGCATACAGGATCTCGACGAGGCTACTCGGCGCTATCTTGCCTGGGATTCGATCCTGGCCGAGAAAACCGCGCTAAACCTTGATCCGCAGCAGGAGAAGCAGGCCGAGACTCAGAAGGGCGCCGCGGACAGTACTGTCACCGCACGGCTTCCCGAGACATATCAATGGCTTCTAGTGCCTGTGCAGTCTTCGCCACAGGCAGGTGTCGAGTGGCAAAACATCCGGCTTTCAGGGCAGGACGCATTAGCGGTACGCGCCAGCAAAAAGCTGCGGAGCGAGGAGCTGTTGGTCGCCGGATTCGCTGCCACCCGGCTGCGGATGGAGCTCGACCGGATACCTCTGTGGCGCGGGGATCACGTTGCCATCAAGCAGCTCGTCGAGGACTTTGCACGTTATATTTACCTGCCCCGCGTCAAGGAGCCGGCCGTGCTGCTCGAGGCGATCCGTGAAGGGCTGAGATTGCTGACATGGACTCAGGACACTTTCGCATATGCCGAAAGTTTCGACGACGCCGCGGGGCGCTACCGCGGTCTCCGGTGCGGCGAACTGGTGAACATTTCCGAGGACAACCTTTCGGGCCTGTTGGTTCGCCCCGAGGCGGCGCTAAAGCAGCGCCAGGCCGAGACGGCGCCAGGGCCAGGCACTCTGGCTGGGCCGCCGGGCGGTCCTGTTGGCGGACCGGTCGAGCCTGTCCCACCGGGCGCCCTAGGTGGAGCCCCGGTCGGCCCGATCATGCGCCACCCCAAGCGGTTTCACGGCAGCGTTAGTCTCGATCCCTCGCGGGTCGGCCGGGACGCAGGGCGGATCGCTGACGAGGTGATCGCCCATCTCGCTGGGCTGGTGGGATCGATAGTAAAAGTCACCCTCGAGATCGAAGCGGAGGTTCAGGCCGGAACTCCGGAGAACGTCGTGCGGACGGTCACCGAGAACAGCCGGACGCTGAAATTTACAACGCATGGGTTTGAGGACGAATAGCCCATGCGCATCACACGACTTCGCATCGACAATTTCCGCTCAATACAAACTCTCGAAGTCGATCTGGGCGCAACCACCGTCTTGATTGGTCAGAATAATGCAGGCAAGAGCGCAATTCTCGACGCGGTTCGGATCGTCCTGACGCGGCGGTGGGGTCAACGGGGAACGGGCTTTACCGAACACGACGTTCATCGGGCGGACCAAGCCGGGGAACCTCGCACCCTGCCACCCATTACCATAACCCTCGTTATCGAGGAGCCCGAAGCCGGAGCGTGGCACCCCGATATGATTGCAGCTCTCGAAGACATCGTTGCTATCTCCGGCGGCCACAATATTATAACGGTACGTGTTACGTGTGCCTGGAGTGACGAGAAGGAGGCCTTCGATCCGGCGTGGCAATTCCTAGATTCTGCTGGTGAACCGCTCCCGGAACGGCGCCGCGCGACAAATCTCACGGGCTTTTTTGGTTATCTGCCGCTCTTCTGGCTCGGCGCATTGCGCGACGCTGCCGAAGAATTCACGCCGCGCTCGGGACATTGGGGCCGTTTGCTCAAGAGCGTGCGAATACCCGACGAACTCGAGGCTGACGCACTCCGAATTCTGGCTGAACTCGATGCTCGAATCGTTGCCGCAGACCCCCTTTTGAATGAAATTGCCGAACAAATCGGACAGGCGACCCGGGTTGCGGTAGGCGAGGGACCCGGCTCAGCGCGAGTCAATACGTTACCGCTCGCGATCGAAGAAATGCTGCAGCGGACCGGCATTGTCATTCGGAACGAAGAACTACGGCCATGGCTGCCTCTCAGCCATCACGGCCAAGGCCTTCAGAGTCTCGCCGTAATTTTCCTCTTTCAGGCCGCGGTGCTTCAACAGCTCGCCGAAGCCGATCGACCGGGCGTCGAACCCATCTTTACGATCGAAGAACCGGAGGTGCACCTGCATCCCCAGGCGGCGCGGACATTGTGGGAGCGCGTCCAAGCTCTTTCAGGGCAGAAGCTCATAACCACCCACTCGCCGTATTTTGTACAGCATGTACCGCTGCACGATCTGCGACTCGTCCGTTTGCACGGAGGTCGCACAGAGATTGCGACCTTACCTCGTCAGATTGTCTCAGATCTTCCCTGGAACGGTTCATTAGACGGACATGTTAGTGGGGCAGGAGGTAGCATCTTCTCCAAAGATGCTGAAACCGGGCGGGTAGCGGCACGAAGCTGGTTTAGTGAGGAGACGGCGGAGAGTCTCCTCCGGTGTTACCGGCGCGACGCGGATGTCGGCGCGAAGACCGCGGCTGTGCATCGCCTGCGTCATAGCTGCCGGATCCTCCCAACGGCGGAGGATGAGGAAGAATTGGGTTTCCACGGCCGCCGAGTGCGCGGGGAGATTTTCTTCGCGCGTCGTTGGATATTGGTCGAGGGCGTAACCGAATATTTGCTTCTCCATGCCTTGGGAAAGGCTTTGGGTTGGCCTCTGGACGAGCACGGCGTAACTGTTGTTGACTTTCAGCAAAGTGGAAGTGCCGGGATTTATCCGGCGCTGGCCGAGGCCTTCGGAATTCCGTGGCATATGATTGTGGATGGCGACGCCGAAAGCGCAAAGTTTAAGCGACAGATCTTGGATCGCGGGTTTGAGGAAGATGACCTTACGGGCCGCTTTGTAACGCTTCCACCGCCTAACGCGCTCGAGGACCAGCTGATCGCAGATGGGCATGTGCAATTGCTTCGAGAAATTCTTGCAGGGATCGCCGGACGCTCGGCCTTGACATGCCCCGAGCCGGAATTGCGTTCGCGACTGAAGAATCGTAAGACGGGCTATATGGGTGTTCTATCACTACGGGTGGCTGGTGACGCTGCCCTCGCCTCACGAATGCCGGCTGCGTTTGTAACGCTGATCACCAACCTACGGGATGGTGCTGCGTGACATCGGCGCTGACGGCAGCGATGGAGCGTTTGAGCCTCACCCAACGGCGGGCCGCGGAGTGGGGCGAAGGTGCTTGTCTTGTCCTCGCAGGACCGGGTGTCGGCAAGACGACCGTGCTGACGACGAGGATAGCGCGCATCTTGGACGCTTCCCGCAAACGTAATTTCCGGATTCTGGCCCTCACCTTCACGACCAAGGCCGGGGATGAGATGCGTAATCGGGTGGAGGAGCTCGCCCCTGGACAGACAGAGCGCACTGTAATTGGAACTTTTCACTCATTCAGTGCGCAGATGTTGCGCCAACATGGTTCGCACTTGGGGATTAAGCCGGATTTTGGAGTGTATGACCAGGACAGCGACCGCTTGGAGCTGCTACGCGACGCGCTGCGTAACGCTGCCAGGGGCGGTGAGCTAGTGTCGCCTGCCGATATTCGATGGCTCAAAACGATTGACCAGCTTCGCAGCGGCTTGGTCGGGCCGGCCAAGACGGCTGCCCGCTTTCGGGATGCGAAGGTCGGAGAACAGGTTGCTCGTGTTTACGCAATCTACGAAGCAGCACTCCGGGAACGGAATATCATGGACTTCAACGGCATGATTCTGGATACCTGTCGTCTAGCTCATCAGGTGCCGGCTGTTGCAGCGCGAATTCGGCAATCGTATCCGTACTGGCTTATCGACGAATTTCAAGACACTTCTCCGGCACAGTACCGGCTGGTGCGGTTTCTGGCCGGAGATGATTTTCGGAACGTGTTTGCCGTCGCGGATGATGATCAGATCATCTATCAGTGGGCCGGGGCGAGCTACCGGCAGATCGCGGCTTTCCGGGAACACTTCGGCCCTGAGTTAATCCAGCTTGTAGAGAATCGCCGTTGCCCACCGGAGGTGGTGCGAGCTGCCAATAATCTCGTCGCTCACAATACCGAACGGACGCCAGGCAAGGCCGTACTGGTATCGATGCGACCCGATCAGGGACCTGCGATAAGCCAGCGAGTTTATGCGACCGATGAGGAAGAGGCTTCCGGCGTGGCGAACGAAATCGCTGCGACAGCGCCCGATAGTTGGGGCGAGACTGCCGTGCTGGGTCGCACTAGGGCAATTCTGCAACCGGTGCTAAGTGCGTTGCGCGCGAACTCGGTTAAGGCGTCCATTGTCACCCGGCGTGACCGCTTTATCTCGCCACAGTTTGTATGGTTGCAGGCCTGTCTTGATCAATCACTGCGCCCAGCGGACAGACAAGTCTTCACTGCGATGGCCGACGCGGCCAACCGCATGGCAGGAACTGAGCTTGACGCGGCTCTCTTGGCGACCGAGGCCGAGGCTGCCGGCAACAGTTTCTTGGAATATTGGGCGCTCGCAGCGTCTACGTCCGGGAATGCGACTGCGTCATATCTGGCGGAGCTGGCGCTGCGCTTGGTGCAGTCACGCAGTGCATGGCGCAGCGTTGTGACGGAGGCGCTTGCTTGGCTTCCGCAAACCGCTGGGGCGACCAATGGGGTCGTGAGCGACGCCGACGATGACAAGGCCGCGTGGGAGATAGCCGCTCGTGCCATACGGGTCGAGAAGGGTGGCGATGTCGATCTGGCGGAGTTGCTGCAGGGTTTGGCGCTTCGCCCCAAAGAACCGCCGGCGGATCCCGCTGCCGTGAGCCTTTCTACGATCCATTCCGCCAAAGGGCTTGAATTCGCTCATGTATGGCTGGTTGGTATGGCCGAGACAATCCTCCCATCTTGGCAGAGTCTCCAACCCGATGCCCGGCCGGCTGAGCTCGAAGAGGAGCGCCGGAATTGTTTCGTGGCCATCACGCGGACTCAACAGACCCTCATTCTGACGCATGCGACACGGTACCGGGGTTGGCAAAAGGAGCCGTCCCGTTTCCTTAAGGAGATGGGATTGCCGACATAGATGTCCGGCGCTGCGACAGGCAACGACAGATATTTAGTGCGACATAAAGGACGTTATGTTACTCTAACTCCATGCCCGACCAGAGCCGCCAGCTGACCGTCGTTCCGCCCGCCAGGGCCCCGAGGATCTCGGCCGCCGCGGCGTCCGCGATCGTCGTGCCGGCGATGGTCGCCGGCGCCGGCGATCAGGCGGCAAAGCGGTTCCTCGAGTTCTTCGCCGCCACCATTCGCAACAAGAATACCCGGATGGCCTATTACCGGGCCGCCTGCAGCTTCTTCGGCTGGTGCGACCGCCACCGGATCGGCGAGCTGGCCGATATCGAGCCGCTCCATGTCGCGGCCTATATCGAGACCCTGCAGGCCACTATGGCGAAGCCATCGGTGAAGCAGCACCTGGCGGCCGTCAGGATGCTGTTCGACTGGCTGGTGACCGGCCAGGTGCTCGCGACCAACCCGGCCCACGCCGTCCGGGGGCCGAAGCACGTCGTGAACCGCGGCAAGACCCCGGTGCTGACCGCCGACCAGTGCCGCGAGCTCCTGGACAGCATCGATACCTCGACCCTGGTCGGCCTCCGCGACCGGGCGCTGATCGGGGTGATGACCTACGCCTTCGCCCGCATCGGTGCCGTCGTCGCCATGCGGGTCGAGGACTACTTCGCCAACGGCAAGCGCTGGTGGGTCCGGCTGCACGAGAAAGGCGGCAAACGCCACGAGATGCCGGCGCACCACAAGCTGGAAGCCTTCCTCGACGAGTACATAAAGGCCGCCGGGATCGGCGAGAACGGGAAGAGCCCGCTCTTCCGCTCCGCCGCCGGCCGCACCGGCGCGCTCACCGCCGCGGCGATGAACCGGGTGGACGCGTATCGGATGATCCAGCGCCGCGCGGCCGAGCTCGGGCTCGACGTGCGGATCGGCTGCCACACCTTCCGCGCCACCGGCATCACCGCCTACCTCGAGGAAGGCGGATCGCTCGAGAATGCCCAGGCGATGGCGGCTCACGAGAGTCCACGCACCACCAAGCTCTATGACCGCACCGGCGACGAAATCACGCTCGACGAGGTCGAGCGGATCAAGATCTAGTCGCCGGTGCGATCATCGCGTCACGGAGGACGGTTTGGCTGGACGCGGCAGCAAAAGGCGTGGGAAGAACTCGTTGTAGCAACTCTCGTTGAACCATGCGCACTTTATGTCAAAGAGGCGCAGGCCGGGAACAAGGCGCGTGAGCGCGAGGGCATAGACGGCAAGCTGGGCGACGGGCCGGTTGGTGCGGGCGTCCGGCTTGTAGTCGAGAATGTGAATCGCGCCGTTGCGCGCCTGAAGGAAGTCGATGTGGCCGGTGATAAAGCGGGACTTGTGGCCAACGGCCGGGCGCGCGGGATCGAGGGGCTCGCGCGGTAGAATGATTACGCCATAAGCCCGCTCCAGGGCTGCGATGTCGTCCTCAAGCAGCCAGATCGGCACCTCGACAGCAAGCGTTGTGCTGTCGTTGGCAAGCATGAAGGCCTGCAACCTGGGATGGCGATCGTAGTTTGAGCCAACTGCGGGAATGATGAGCGCGGCCGTGTCGGTGGCCGCGTTCTCTTTTGCGAGGACGATCAGGCGGCTCTGGTCGAGAAAGGCCGGCGCGATCTGCGAACAGCGCGCGCCGCCCTCGTCGCGGAAGTACGGGTGCGGGCAACGGTTGGGCACCTCTTCGAGAAAATCGGCGAGCGCGGCGAAGCGGGTGCTCCCTGAACGCCGATCGTCGATAGTGCCGTCGCGCAGAAACGCGAGCTTCGCGCGGTGATAGCCGTACCCGTAAACTTGGCGATGGTAGAGCTTGAGGTTGCGGATGAGACGCGGCGGCGGAAAGAGCGCAAGGCCGCGCTCGCGCAGGCGGCGGTATGTCGTGAGGGTGGGATGGGCCGCAACCCAGCGCGAGATGGTGGCGGGATTCGCGGCGTGGCCGTAGCGAGAGGAGATGCGACGGCTCGTTTCGGCGAGACTGTTGCCGCGATTGTAGGCCGTGATGGCCTCAAGGATTTCGCGCAAGGGGTAGGTCTTGCCGCGCACCGCGCGGGGGCCGGGTGTAAAGGTGCGGCGGCATAAGCCGCACCGATAGACGCGGACGGTCTCGAGTTTCTTGGCGCGAAAACCCTTGGGTGAAAGGCGGGAAGCGTTGCAGAAGGGACAGCGCTCCGGCGGTTTAACGGACGACGCGCGATGGCTTGGAGATTTGGCGCGGGGTCTGGCGAGTGCGGCGGAAGTGCGCGGCATGACCAAAGGCTAGGGTGATTCGGCCCTCTTGTCGCGCGCGGACGGTCGCGACTTTGCACGAGCGGGTGGGGGACGGCCGGTCGCGAATTTGCAAGGGGGGACAGCCGCGTGGACGGTCGCGGATTTACAAGGGGCGGAGATGAAAAGTAGGGGCGGTGCAATGGGTTGAGCGGTTGGGTTGGGGGGCGCCACGCGGGCCCGGCGGGAACCGGCGGGGGTTGCCTGAATGGGGCGCCAGCCACGAATTGCTCGCCACCGGGCTGCGGTGGACCTAATATTCACGGCTTCAGCCGTGCCGGGTCTACCCCGCCGGTTGCCAGCCGGCGGACATCGCGCTCGGGACTTCTCTCTGGAAAGACGCGGATGTCGAGCGCCCCCGCCGGACGATCGCTTTCGCCTTCCACGCGGCGCGGCCCGTCGCGGCATGGGCAGAGGGGAGGCTAACGCCATGACACGTTCGTGGGTGGTTTCGCGTCGCACGGCGCTCACTCTCGGCGTCGGCGCGCCACTGGTTCTTGGTGGGCTGGTCGGCGTCGTCCCGCCCGCTCTTTCGCAGGAAGCTCCGCCGCCATCCGCGAAGGCAACACAGATCGTGGCGCTCGTCGACAGGGCCGCGGCGCTGATCGACAGCAAGGGAAAGGCGGCATTTAGCGAGTTCAGGAACGCCGGCAGCGAATGGAACGTAAGCGCTGTTCTGCCACCCTTTGAATTTCGGCGAGGTCAGGCGGGTGCGTCCGACATCAAGCGCCACGGCATGAGCTCGTCGATGCGTGCCCGAGGCCAACCGTTGACGAGACGGAT
>Ga0335075_10002103_pt1 | contig 32233 bp, 26 predicted proteins | sample Lox_Sample_24_FD_206723 | JGI IMG/M metagenome (GOLD analysis project Ga0335075, IMG submission 206723) | Soil microbial communities from Loxahatchee National Wildlife Refuge, Florida, United States - Lox_Sample_2.4 | ecosystem: Environmental > Terrestrial > Soil > Wetlands | place: USA...
TCAGCCAGGGCTGCGCGGCCGCGAAGAATTCTGCCCGCTCCGGGCCGCCCATCATGATCTGGTACTGCTGCTCGCCGAAGTCCGGTAGTTCGAGCATGGCGCAGACGTCGAGCCAGTGCTGCCCGGTGAGGCAGTTGATGCCGACCCAGCCGTCGCGCGCGCGGACAACACCCAGCATCGGGGTCGATCGGATGTTGGACGGCAGGCCCAGCACGCGCATTCGTTCGGCCTGCAGCATCGGGTACGGAAGCGTGGACAGCAGTGCTTCCAACACCGAAACGTCGACCTCGGTAACCCGCCTTCTCGATGCGATGCGCAGTGCCGTCAGCGCGCCCAGTGCGGCGTAGCCGCCCGCGACGTATTCGGCGATCCGCGCACCTGCCTGTACGGGGGGGCGGTCGGGATCGCGGGCGCTGATCCAGCCCGATGCCGCCTGCATCGTCAGCGGCGTGGCCGATCGATCGCGAAACGGCCCGTGCTGTCCGAAGTTCGAGATGCGCACCACGACCAGGCGCGGGTTGATGTCCTGCAGCGCGTCGACGCCGAGTCCGGAGTTATCCAGGGTTCCGGGAGTCAACGCGTCGATGAGGACATCTGCGTCGCCGATGAGCTCACAGGCGGCCGCCGCCTGGCTTGCACGCGTGAGGTCGAGCACCGCGCCGCGCTTGCCGGCGTTGAGATACTCGAACAGTCCGCAGCGATCGGGATGGGGTTCACCGCCGCGAAACGGGCCCCACCGCCGCAGCGGATCCCCTTCTGGTCCTTCGATTTTGGTGACGTCAGCGCCGAGGTCGACGAACAGTTTGCCGCAGTAGGGACCTGAGATCTCGTGGGCGATCTCGATGACACGAAGCCCGTCGAGGGCACCTGTCATCTGCGCCACTCCTTAACGCCGGCGCGTGTCACGCCGGCAGTCCCATGGCCTTCGGCTCCATGTACTGACGAATTCCCATGATCCCGCCGCTCTCCCGGCCGAACCCGCTCTGGTTGAAGCCCCCGAACGGCGCACCGCCGGGACCGAACCCGTTGACCGCGATCTGCCCGGTACGCACCCGGCGGGCCACGGCGACCGCACGGTCCACGTCGGTTCCCCACACCGCACCGGACAGCCCGTACTGCGAGTTGTTCGCGATCCGCACCGCGTCGTCGTCGTCGCTGTACCGCAGCACCGAAAGCACCGGTCCGAACACTTCTTCCTGGGCGATGGTCGCGTCCGGCGTCACCGCGGTCAGGACCGTCGGTTCGAAGTAGAAGCCGGTGTCCAGGCCGGCCGGCCGGCCACCGCCGGTCACCAGCTTGGCCCCGTCGTCGAGCGCCCGGTCCACGTGCGCCTGAACGCGTTGCAGCTGCGCGGCGCTGATCAGTGGCCCCATCTGCACCTCGGGATCGGTCGGATCGCCAACCTTCACCGCACGGGCGAGCGCGACCAGCCGATCGACAACCTCGTCATGGATCGAATCAGGAAGCAGTAGGCGGCTGTGCAGAATGCAGGCCTGCCCGGCATGAAAGGAGCAGGACTCGAACAGCATCCGCTGCAGCATCTCGTCACTGAGCGCGACGTCGTCGAGCACGATGCTGGCCGACTTGCCTCCGCACTCGAGCAGCAGCCGCTTCATGCTGCCCCCGGCAGCAGCCATCACCTCCCGGCCGACCACCGAGCTGCCAGTGAAGCTGACCATGTCGATGCGGGGATCGACGGTGAGCATCTTGCTGGACTCGATGCCGGATGGCGTCACGACATTGACCACGCCCGGCGGAATGTCGGTGTGCTCGTCAATGATTCGCGCCAGGGCAAGGCCGGCGAGTGGGGCCAGCGGCGACGGCTTGAGCACGACGGTGTTGCCCGCGGCGAGCGCGGCGCTCACCTTCATGACATTGAGAAAGTGCGGGAAGTTCCACGGCGTCAGAATCGACACCACGCCGAGTGGCTCGTAGCGCAGCAGCGTGGTTCCGGCGGCGCCGTAGGCGTCGATCTGCTCCTCGACGGGACGGCTGGCCAGTTCTGCAATGTTCAACGTGGTAAACGCTGCTCCATCGATGTGGATGACGCGCTCGTTGGCCGTGCAGCCCCACTCCAGTTGAGCCAGCGCGTAAAACTCGTCGGCGTGCTCCAGCAATGCTGCGCCGAGTTCGTTGAGCCAGCCCGCCCGCTGCTCGGGTCCTGCGTCGGCCCACGGTCCCGAGTCGAACGCGGCTCGAGCGGCCGCGACCGCGTTGTCCACCTGGACGAGGCTGGGATCAGGAGCCGAAGCGAGCACTGCCTCGGTGGCCGGATTGATGTCGTCGTAGCGGCCGTTCTCTGGTTCGATCCACTGCCCGTCGACGTAGACCGCGTAGCTGTCGATGAGTGAGCGTTGGTCAGCCATATGGATTCCTTCGGACGGTCTGGCGGCTCAACGTTTGGTGTACACCTGTCGGGCTGCTGTCGTCAATGGTCAACATCGCGCTTCGACTACGGTGTCGCTACTTCTGCTTGACGACAAGCATATTGACATTGCCCGTCCTGCCGGAGTAAACAGAGTGCACCGGACAGATCATAGGAAAATGTACGATCGCGGTGGTGTAGAGGGAGGCCCGTGCCCGTTAAGCCTTATGCCTCGTCATCGCCGGCGGGCGCGCTGCACTCTCCCGACTTCTACGCCGGTGATCCCTATCCGACATACCGCGAGTTGCGCGCGACGGCGCCGGTGTGCTGGAACGATGTCACCAAGTTCTGGGCGCTGCTCCGCTACGAAGACATCCGCTTCGTGTCGAGCAGCCCGACAATGTTCACCTCGACCGAAGGCATTTCCATCCCCGACCCGGCGATGCCCAACCCGGTCCAACCGGGCAACCTCATCTTCACCGACCCCCCGCGGCACCGGCAGCTGCGCAAGCTGATCAACTCGGGTTTCACCCGGCGCCGTGTTGCCGTGCTGGAGCCGAAGATCCGTGAGATCGTCCGCGGAATCCTCGATGGCTTACAACCCAATTCCGTGCACGAGTTCGCCGAAACGGTCGCCGCTCCGCTGCCGACCCGGCTGATCGCCGAGCTGATCGGTGCCCCGCCGGACGACTGGGAGCAGTTCCGGGCCTGGTCGGACGCGGCCACCGGAACCGCCGACCCGGAGATCGACCTCGACCCCATGGTGGCTGTCGGGCAGCTCTTCGAGTACTTCCAAAAGCTGATCAGGGCCAGACGCGTCGAAGCGCGCGATGACCTGCTGTCGGTGCTGGCCGGTGCCGAGATCGACGGCGCCCGGCTCACCGACGAAGACCTACTCAACTTCGCGTTTCTGCTGCTGGTGGCCGGCAACGAGACCACCCGCAATCTGATCGCGCTGGGCACCCTCGCGCTGATCTCGCATCCCGACCAATGCCGCCTGTTGGTCGAGAATCCTGCGCTGATCCCGAACGCCGTCGAGGAGATGCTGCGGTGGAACAGCCCGGTTGTCCACATGGCGCGTAAAGCGGTCGTCGACGTGGAGATCCGTGGTCAGCCGATCGCCGCGGGCGACGTGGTGGTGATGCTGTACGGGTCGGCTAACCGCGACGAAGACATATTCGGTTGCGATTCAGAAGAATTCAAAGTGACTCGGCACCCGAATCCGCACATCGCGTTCGGGTGCGGTGAACATTCCTGCGTCGGCGCGCAACTGGCCCGTCTGGAGGCGACGGTGATGTTCGAGGAGCTGCTGGGCCGCTTCCCCCGACTCGAGCTGGCCGGTGAGGTCGACCGGATGCGAGCCACCATGGTGCCCGGGGTCAAGCGGATGCCGGTCCGGCTGGGCGGGTGAGCGATGCGACTCGAATACACCCCCGAGCAAGAGCGGCTGCGCGCCGAGATCCGTGCGGCACTGGAACAGGTGATGACGCCCGAACGCACTCTCGCGCTCAGCGCACGCATGGAGGGCGGTCCCGAAGCTCGGGAATGCATACGCGCTCTGGCGGCGGCTAACCTGCTGGGTGTTGGCTGGCCAAAAGAGTATGGCGGGCAGGGTTTCTCGGCCATCGAGCAATTCATCTTCGCCGAAGAGGCACGACGAGTCAACGCGCCAATCCCACTGGTGACACTCCATACGGTCGGACCGACCCTTATGCAGTGCGGAACCGAAGAGCAGAAGCAGAAGTTCCTGCCCGCCATTCTCGACGGCAGTGTTGAGTTTGCGATTGGCTACTCCGAGCCGGGGGCGGGCAGCGACCTGGCATCACTGCGCACCACCGCAGCGCGGGAAAGCGACGACCCAGGGGCGGGATGGGTGATCAACGGCCAGAAGATGTTCACCAGCGGTGCCGCATATGCCGACTACATCTGGCTCGCAGCGCGTACCGATCCGAACGCCAAGAAGCACAAAGGGATTTCCATCCTCATCGTGCCCACCTCGTCACTCGGGTTCTCCTGGCAGCCACTGCACACCATGCCGGGCATTTCCACCTTCTACACGTTCTACGACAATGTGCGGGTGCCGGCGACCGCGCTGGTGGGTGCCGAGAACCAAGGCTGGCAGCTGATCACGACCCAGTTGAACTTCGAACGCGCGGCCCTGGGCAATCTCGGCGCGCTCGAGCCACTGTTCGAGCAGACGCTGCAGTGGGCGATCAGCACCGAGCTCGACGACGGTCGCGTCATCGACCAGCCCTGGGTGCAGCTCACGCTCGCGCGGGTGGAGGCGCAGGTCGCCGCATACAAGCTGATGAACCTCCGGGTCAACGCCGCGATGGCCAAGGGCATACTCAAGATGGGCGAAGCCTCCGCCGCGAAGGTGTTCGGTACCGAGCTGACCCAGCAGGTTGCCCGCGAGCTCCTGGAAGTGCTGGACCACAATGGGTTACGCCGTGGCGCCGACGCACCGCTACGCGGTGCGCTGGAATCGGCCTACCGATGGGCGGTCATCAACACGTTCGGCGGTGGCGCCAATGAGATTCAACGAGACATCATCGCGATGGCCGGATTGGGCATGCCGCGGGCACCACGTGACCTTCGCGCGACGGAAAAGTCAGGAGGACCAACTCAGTGACCGACTCAGATACCGAGTTTCAAAGCAAGCTGAAGGCGCTTGTCGGCCAAGCCACCGGCGGTACCGCAAGGCCCTCGGTGGCACCGGATCCGGTCAACCAGCCGATGATCCGGCACTGGGCATATGCGCTCGCGGATATGAATCCCGTCTACCTCGATCCGGAGTTCGCGGCCGCGTCGCGGTTCGGCGGCATCGTGTCGCCACCGGTCATGCTGCAAACCTGGACGATGCCGTCGCCGAAACTGGAGGGCATCGGAGAGCGGGGCGGCGCACCGATGGAGATCAAGGACAACCCCACGGCGTTCCTGGATGAGGCCGGATACAGCAGCACCGTGGCGACCAATTCGGAGTTCGAAATCGAGCGCTATCCGCGGCTGGGCGACGTCATCAGCGCGACGTCGGTGTTCGAGGACGTCTCCGACGAGAAGAAGACAGCGCTCGGCACCGGCTTCTTTCTGACCTGGGTGATCACCTACACCGATCAGCACGGTGACGTGCTGGGGCGCCAGCGATTCCGCGTGCTGCGATTCAGGCCGCAACGCTGATGGGGACCCGACTGGCTCCGACGATCAGCCCGGACACCGAGTTCTTCTGGACGGGGCTACGCGAGCACAAGCTGCTGATCCAGCGCTGCAACGGATGTGGAACGCTGCGCAACCCGCCACGGCCGATGTGCCCGAATTGCCGCTCCCTGGACTGGGAGGCAATCGAGTCGTCGGGCCGGGGCACTGTCTACAGCTACGTGATGCCGCACGAGCCGCGATTTCCGTTCTTCGACTATCCCTACATCGTCGTGCTGGTGGAGCTCGCCGAAGGCGTCCGTCTGGTGTCGAACCTGTGTGACATCGACCCGGCTGACGTCACGGTCGGGATGCCGGTGGAGGTGTTCTACCAGGCTTTCGATCACGACCTTGTGCTGCACCAGTTCCGGCCAGCTGCCGAATGATCGGGTGATCTCGCATGGACTTCACGTTCACCGAAGAGCAAGAGACCATCAGCAAGCTGGCCCGGAACCTGTTCGAACGGCGAGCCACCCCGGAACGACTGACCGAACTCGAGGCCGCCGGATCTCGCTACGACGCCGCGCTGTGGAAAGAACTCGCCTCCGTCGACCTGCTCGGCACCGCATTACCGGAAGCCGTCGGCGGGAATGGCGGTGGCTTCTTGGAACTCGGGGTGCTGCTGGCCGAAGTCGGCTGGAGCGTAGCTCCGGTGCCTGCCTACCCGACGCTGCTGCTCGGCGCCGACCCGATCGCCCGGCACGGAACCTCGGAGCAACGCCGACGCTTCCTGCCCGGTGTCATCGAGGGAACCCGCATCCTGACCGCGGGCCTGCACGAGCAGGGGCGCTCCGACCCGACACGCCCAACTACCACCGCACGTCGCGACGGGCCGAACTGGCGGCTGGACGGGACCAAAGAGCTGGTCCCGGCCGCCCAACTCGCCGACACCGTGCTGATTCCCGCCTCTTTCGATGACGGCACTGAGGACACTGCGAGCCTGTTCCTGCTGGCGACCGACGCGCACGGTGTCGATATCCGACCGGCGGCGACCACAACTCGCGAACCGCACGCCGACATATTCCTTGACGGTGCAGCCGTTTCCGACGCCGACCGGCTGCAAGGCCCCGACGGGCTGGTCGAGGCGCTGTACACCCGGGCGCTGGTCGGTCTGTGCGCGATCCAGCTCGGCGTCTCCGACCGCGCCTTGCGGATTGCCGCCGAATACACCACCGGGCGTGAGCAATTCGGCCGCCCGATCGGCAGCTTCCAGGCGGTGCAGCAACGGATGGCCGACGGGTTCATCGACGTCGAGGCGATCCGGTGGAGCACCTGGCATGCGGCGTGGCTGATCGCGGCGGGACGGCCCGCAGAACGCGCGGCACGAATCGCGAAGTTCTGGGCTGCCGAGGCCGGTGCCCGAGTCGCCGCCACCACCCAACACGTGCACGGCGGAATCGGGATCGACACCACCTATCCCCTGCATCGCTACTTCTTGTGGGCCAAACAGAATGAACTCAGCCTGGGTTCGGCTTCCCAGCAGCTGGCTTACCTCGGCAGCACATACCCGGAAGGACGGCTATGACGACAGCCAATACTCACACAATGACTTCTCCGAAGACCGTGCAGTGGAACGACATCGAGGTGGGTGACGAGGTGACCCCACTCGATATCCCGATCACCACCACGATGATCGTCGCCGGCGCGATCGCATCACGTGACTTCATGCCGGTGCACCACGACCGCGATTACGCCAACAAGCAGGGCTCGCCCAACTTGTTCATGAACATCCTGACTTCCAACGGATATTGCGTGCGTTTCCTCACGGAATGGGCCGGACCCGAAGCGATGATCACGAAGCTGTCGATTCGCCTCGGCGTGCCGTGTTTTCCGGACGATCCGCTGCGCTTCACCGGCCAGGTAACCGCCAAGACCGAGGGTTCAGGGCGTGAGAACTTCGTCGAGGTGACCTTCAAGGCTTCCAACAGCCTTGGTGATCACGTCTCGGGCACGGCCGTTCTCAGCCTGCTCGCCGGAGCCTTGAAAACGGACGAAGCATGAGCGGCTCGCTGCCGGGCAGCTGTGCGATCGTCGGTATAGGTCAGACCGAGTTCTCCAAGGAATCCGGGCGCAGCGAGTTGCAGTTGGCGTGTGAAGCAGTCAGCGCGGCGCTCGCCGATGCCGGCCTGGCGCCCGGCGATGTCGACGGCATGGTCACTTTCACGATGGACTCCAGTGACGAGATCGACATCGCCCGCAATGTGGGCATCGGTGACCTGAACTTCTTCAGCCGCGTACATCACGGCGGTGGCGCTGCAGCTGGCACCGTCCTGCACGCGGCGATGGCCGTCGCCAGCGGGGTCGCCGACGTGGTGGTGTGCTGGCGTGCCTTCAACGAACGTTCCGGCTTTCGATTCGGCGGCAGCGGACGAACCAGTGCGGAAACTCCGCTGTTCATGGCGCATTACGCGCCATTCGGACTACTCACTCCCGCAGCATGGGTGGCGATGCACGCGCAGCGCTACATGTCGATCTACGGCGTCAGCAACGAAGACTTCGGCCGCATCGCCGTGGTGGACCGCTTGCATGCGGCCAAGAACCCCGACGCGTGGTTCTACCAGCGTCCGATCACACTGGAAGATCACCAGAACTCCCGCTGGATCATCGAACCGGTGCTGCGTCTGCTTGATTGCTGCCAGGAAAGCGATGGCGGTGTCGCGCTGGTGGTCACCAGCGCCGAACGCGCCCGCGACCTGCGGCAGCCGCCAGCGATCATCAGCGCTGCCGCACAGGGCGCGGCCGCTAACGGTGAAATGATGACCAGCTACTATCGCGACGACATCACCGGGCTGCCGGAGATGGGCGTGGTCGCGAACCGGCTGTGGCGCGATTCGGGGTGCAAGCCACAAGACATCCAAACCGCCTTCATCTACGACCATTTCACTCCGTTCGTGTTCACCCAATTCGAGGAACTCGGATTCTGCGGGCGAGGCGAAGCCAAAGACTTCGCCACCGTCGAGCGGCTTTCGCTGGGTGGGGAACTGCCGATCAACACCAACGGCGGGCTACTCGGGGAGGCCTACATCCACGGGATGAACGGCATCACCGAGGGCGTGCGCCAGATCCGCGGAACCTCATTTAACCAAGTCGACAACGTCGAGCACGTACTGGTCACTTCGGGAACCGGCGTGCCCACCAGCGGTCTGATTCTCGCGCCGGATAGCTAGGGACGAGCGTCATGCCGAAGATCGCATTGCTGACCGCAGTCGGCGGACCTATTGAACTCGCCGAGTTTCCGCTCACCACACCGGCCCCGGGTACCGCAGCGCTGAAGCTGCGAATAGCCGGAATCTGCGGATCCGACTTGCATATCTTCCGCGGCGAGCTCGCACTGTTCTACCCGTTCGCGATGGGCCACGAGATGGTCTGCGAGATCACCGAAGTCGGCGAGGGCGTGACCACTGACGCGACCGGCAAGCCGCTGGCAGTCGGCGACCGGGTCGGCGCCGACTGGGTTCTCGAAGTCGTCGGCGCCCCGGGGGTCATTCCCGACGGTATCGGGTTCCTCAACAACGGTGGAACATTGCTCGAGGTCGGAAACATCGGAACCGGACGCACTTTCGAGCTCGACCCCAGAGTTCTGGTGTACGGCAACAAATCGGTGCGCGGCGTGATGCTCTACGACCCGGTCACCCTGGCGATCGGCTTATCGTTTCTGCAGCACACCAGTTTTCCATTCAGCCGCCTAATGCCCAAGGCGTTCCATCTCACCGACGTCAACGCCGCATTCCAGTCGGCCGATGCCGGGCTGGTGCCCCGCGGGGCTTTGGTTCCGTGATGACTCAGGCTTCTGCTTCGACCCAGGCGACGGATACCCGAGAGCTCATCGTGGGTTCCGCGTACTCCTGTTTCCGCAAGCAAGGGCTGCAGAAGGCCACGATCGTCGATATCGCCAAGGTGGCCGGTGTCTCCCGCAGCACGATTTATGAGTACTTCCGCGACAAGGCCGCCATCGTCGAAGCATGCGCCGAGCACGCTTCCGAGCAGTTCTATCGCCAGATGTCGAAGGCGATGGACCGCGGCAGCTCGCTCGAGGACAAGCTCAGCCGTGCAGCGGTGTTCGTGACCCAGGCGCGGCGGGTCATCGCTTCAGAGAAGTACTTCGACGAGGAAGCGATCAGCCTGCTGCTCACCAAGGACGCGGCCGTGTTGCTGCGCGAATGCGTGGACTTCCTCGCACCCCACCTTGCTTCGGCCAAGCTCACTGGCGAAGTTCGCAAAGACCTCGACATCCAGGCGGGCGGTGAATGGTTCGCGCGCATACTGTTCTCGCTGTTCAGCACGCCATCATCGACACTGGACATGGACAATCCTGATGTCGTCGCCGACTTCGTGCTTGCGCACTTGGTCCGAGGGTTCGGGGACGATCGCCCGCGAGCGAGGCGCGCAGTCGAGGCGCGGTGACCCCCTGCCCGGGCACGGCCCGATGGCACCCCGATCGAGGACCAATGGCCCTGCCACAGACAGCGCCGCCGGACAATTCTTGACGGCAGTTACTAAGGAGGTCGAGCCATGCCTGCCACCGCGGTGGAAACCGAAGTCATCGAGGACGCGGTGAGGTCAGCGTGCCGGGCGCCCTCGCTGCACAACAGCCAGCCCTGGCAGTGGGTGTTCGACGGTGGTCAACTCCGACTGTTCCTCGATCAAAGTCGAGTAATGGGCACCGACCAGTCCGCGCGAGAAGCGCTTATCGGTTGTGGGGCGACTCTGGATCATCTTCGGGTTGCGATGGTTGCGGCCGGTTGGCAGTCGCACGTCGACCGGTTTCCAAGTCCCGGCAGCCCGAATCACCTGGCGTCGATCCACTTCACCCCGATCGATTTCGTGACTGACCAAGATCGGCGTCGCGCCAATGCCATCTGGACACGCCACACCGATCGTCTGCCGTTCAGCGGACCAACGGACTGGCAATCTTTCGAACCGGTGCTGGCCGGCGCGGTCGACGAAGCGAGGGTGCACCTGGACATCCTCTCCGACGAATCACGACTCCGACTTGTGGACGCAGCCCAGCTTGCCGAATCGCTACGGTTTTATGATGCTCCTTACCACAACGAACTTCATTGGTGGACAGCGCCATTCGAGGCATCAGAAGGCATTCCGTACAGTGCCCTGGTTTCGGCAGCCGAGGGTGAGAGAGTCGGGATAGACCGGGTGTTTCCGGTTACCCATCAGACCGAACGACGTGCCGAAATTCCAGAGGACCACGCCAAGATCCTGCTACTGTCCACCGACGCCAGCGGCCGTGCCGACGCGTTGGCTTCCGGCGAAGCGCTCTCCGGGATTCTGCTGCAATGCACGATGGACGGCTTCGCCACCTGCACGGTGACGCACCTCACCGAGCTCTACGTCACCCGCGAGATCATCCAGTCATTGATGGATCACGATGGCGTACCACAAGTCCTGGTACGTGTGGGCTTGGTGCCGGTCAACGAAAAGCCGGCGCCGCCCACGCCGCGACGAGCCTTGTCCGAAGTGCTACGGCTGAAGGATTGACGAGAACAGCGATGCGCGATTTACCAACACCACAACCCGCTGTCGTTGTCGGCATCGACGGTTCTCAAGCGGCGATCCACGCCGCGGAATGGGCAATCGAAGAAGCTGTCAGTCGCGAGGTCCCGCTGCGTTTGGTCGAGATCATCCCTGAACAGGTCGAGCCCGCGCCGTTCGCCTCGGTCGGCAATGTGCGGATGGAACTCGAATATGGAGAGACCGCGCTCAGGATCGCCAGCGCCGCAGTGCTAGCCACCGGCAAACCCGTCAAGGTCGAAACCGCTATCCTGCAGGGCGATCCCGCGGCGACACTTATTGCCGAATCGGGCAAAGCCGCGATGATCTGCGTCGGTTCGGTCGGAATTGGGCGCTTCGCGCGCGCGTTCCTGGGTTCCACCGCCGCCGAGCTCGCCGAGGCCGCGCACTGCCCGGTCGCGATCGTCCGTAGCCAGCAGAGCCAGCCCAAGCCCGGCTGCCCTTTGATCGTGGTCGCAATCAACGATTCACCAGGCAACGAGGAAGTCGTCGAGCAAGCGATGAAAGAGGCGGAACTCCGTCACGCACCGGTTCTCGCACTCGGGGTCTTGCAAAAAGACACCGGTGACATGCCCAGCGACGAGCTGGACCGACGGGTACAGTGCTGGGGTCGCCGCCACCCCGGCGTCAAGATCCACGCGGGGGCTACCCGAACCGAAATTGCAGACTTCCTTGCCGTGATGGACCGGACGATACAGCTCGCAGTGATCGGCAGTACCGATGCTGACCAAGTCCCGCGCCTTCTCGGGCCGCATCGCCACCCTATCCTTGGGCACGCGGAGTGCTCCGTGCTGATTGTCCGGTCCTAGTACAAAGAGGCGGCGAGAGTGACCGGAGGCGGAGCCGTGGACGATGTGTTCACCTCGACGCTTCCAGATGGTGTCACCGTGTCGCTGCGGCGGCTCGGACCAGCGGATATCGGCGCGGTCACTGCGCTCCATGACACGCTGAGCGACCGCGAACTCTATTTGAGGTTTTTCACGGCGCATCCGGCGTACCTGAAATGGCTGGCCGACGAGCTCACCGACTGCAACGGCGGAAACTACACGCTGGGCGCCTTCGAATCCGGAGCGCTGATCGGCGTCGCCAACTACGCCATCTGCGGTGCGCCGGCAACCGCGGATGTCGCTGTCGTAGTCGCTCACGAAGATCACCTGCGCGGAGTAGGAACCACTTTGCTACGGCGGCTCGCACAGATTGCCCGCAACAACGGAATTCAGCATTTCGCCGCAGACGTCTTGGCGAGCAATCATTCGATGTTCAAGCTGCTCCACGAAGCTGGCCTGCATCCGCAACACAAGAACTACGACACTGGCGTCGTGCACCTTGATGTCGACTTGGCTGCAGTCACGCTCCAATCCGACTGAGCTACCACGCCGCTGAATCGATAACACACATCAGCTTAAGACTGATCCGTCCACGTATTCGACAACATCTTGCAGCGGGCGGCGCGGGGTCCCTGGCAACGGGTCGGCGTTGACCGGAGCCCAGCCGATACGCAGCAACATCTGCGGGACCCCGCTGACGCCGAAAACCTCTTGCCGAACCGCCTCACGCGTCTCGTTGATTTCCAGCGGTTCGGTTACCGGGCAGCTGGCAAGACCGAGTGCGGTTGCGCTCAAGAGCATCAAACTGGTGGTTTCGCCGGCCCGCACCCCTGCCAGCATGCTGTCGTCTTTGGTGCCAAGCGCCAACACGACGGCATGATCGTCGACCTGCTCGGTATCGGGCGGCTGGGGCAGCACCGAACCGGCGAACAGCCGTGGCGGCAGCGGCGCAGCAGGGTCGGACTCCGGTGTGTTGCGAGCCGGCACGCCCGCCAGCGATGCATATCTTCCGCTCCAGGTGGTGAGCTCGGTGAGGTAGTCGAGGTCCCTCAGGTGTCGCCGAACCGCCTGAGCCACAATTTGTTGCAACTCGGGCAACGACTCGATCTGGCGCAGCATGACACCTGCACGTGCCGCGCGGGCACCGAGTAGGGCGATGTAGTTGGCGGGCACGGTCCACTCGCTGTACCGGCGCCGGTCGGTACGCCGCCGAGGAATCGCCGCTGCCAGCGTGATGTCTATTTCGCTGGCCGGGCGACGGTAAACCTCAATGGCAGCAAGGTGTTCGGTTTCATCGGGGTTGGGCAGCCGGTGAACCTTCGATTGCCATCCGAGCGCCGCGAGTGCCACCACGCAATGATTCAGGGCGATGCCACAGCTCAAGATGAGATCGCGACTATCGGGGTCCGTTTTAGGTAGGTGTAACTCGCGGTCGACGTAGAGGTGCAAACTATCCGAGCCCACCCGCCACCGCCACGGCTGCGTGTTGTGCACCGAGGGCGCCCGGATGGCCAGCGACAAGGCCGCGTGAACGGTCTCACGATCCGGAAAGTGAGCGCTCATCGAGATCACCGCTTTCTGCCGACCGCAAATACGTAATCCAGGGTCGCCCCACCGCAGTCTCAGCCGCTAGAGCCGAAAGGCTCCACTAGAAAGGACGCCTATGGGCAGCAAGCACTTTGACGTCGCATGCCACGCGGGTCTTATGGCCATCTTGCAAGTGACAAACGTCCTCTGAATTTGCGCGCCGTTCTCTTGTAGCATCGTCAGAACCGTTGAAAATCAGCGAAGTTGACTCCTTTGGGAGAGGCCATGCCGTCAGACAATGGACACTTGGAAATTATCGTCGGCGTGGATGATTCCCCCGCCGCCACAGCCGCGGTGGGTTGGGCGGCGCGCGAAGCCGAACTGCGCAGCATCTCGCTCACGCTCGTGCATGCAGTCTCGCCGAGCTTGTCGACATGGTGGGACGCACCGCTGTCGCCCGGGTTGGCAGAATGGCAGAAAAACCACGGGCGTCGACTGCTTGACGATGCGGTCAAGATGGTTCACGAGGTTTGCGACCGTGGCGGTCCCACCCAGATCCAGACCAAGGTCTTGGCATCGGCAGCCGTTCCCACACTGACCGACCTGTCACGAAACGCCGAACTGATGGTCGTCGGGTCGTGTGGCTCCGCCAGCTTGGGCGGACGGCTTCTCGGTTCGGTCAGTTCCGGGCTATTACGCCATGCGCATTGTCCGGTCGCGATTATCCACGACGGAGATTCATTAACGCCGAATCGACTTCAGGCACCTGTATTGGTCGGCATCGACGGCTCGTCGTCGTCGGAGTTGGCGACCGCGACGGCATTCGATGAGGCTTCACGTCGAAACGTCGGGCTAATCGCTTTGCACGCCTGGAGCGATGTTGATCTATCCGAGTGGCCCGGCGTGGATTGGCCGGCCACCCAGTCGATGGCCGAGCAGGTACTGGCCGAGCGCCTGGCGGGCTGGCAGGAACAGTACCCCGATGTGAACGTCCGTCGGGTCGTCGTTCGCGATCGGCCGGCACACCAGCTCGTCACGCTTTCGGCGGAAGCCCAGTTGCTCGTGGTCGGCAGCCGCGGCCGGGGGGGATTCGGCGGAATGCTCGTGGGTTCGGTCAGCGAAAGCGTTGCTCAATTGGCCCGGACGCCGGTGATCGTGGTCCGCCAGTCGGGGATCAAAGCTTCGGGATCTTCCTTGATGGCCAGTGCATCTGGAAGCTAACGCGAACCCCGGCGGCTCGGGTTAGCGGCGGGTCGGAGCCACTGCCGCGGGTATCGCCTCCGCGGTGATGCGGCGGCGGAACACCCAATAGGTCCAGCTTTGGTAAGCCAGGACGAGTGGCATCAACGTCAGTGCCGCCCACGTCATGATCTTCAGCGTGTACGGAGTCGACGAGCCGTTGTAAATGGTTACACTCCATGCCCGGTCGAGCGTCGAGGGCACCAGGTTCGGATAGAGCGAGCCAAACAGTAACGCCGCCACCGCGACCACCACGATCGCCGTGCACACGAATGCCCAGCCCTCCCGTCGGCGACCCCACATCAAAGCAACCGCTGTCAGCAGTGCGACCACGGCGACAGCCAGTGCCAGCCATGTCACGGTTTTGCCGTAGGACAGCTGGGTCCATAGCCCAAACACCCCGGCCAGCAGCACGACCGGCAACGACAACAGCCGTGCGAACCGAAATGCATCCTCGCGCACTGATCCCGCGGTTTTCAGCGCCAGGAAGACCGCGCCATAGAACAGGAACAGCGCGGCGGTGGCCAGACCACCTAGCAAGGTGTAGACGTTCAGCACATCGCCGATCGACAAATGCACGCGGTGCTGCGCGTCGACGGGAAGGCCACGCACCAGGATCGCGAACGCAACGCCCCAGAGGACTGCCGGCAGCCATGACCCGATCGCAATGCCCGTATCAGCCCATGCCCGCCATCCCCGGTCGTCGATTTTGCCCCGCCATTCGATCCCCAGCACGCGCACGATCATCCCAAACAGAATCGCCAGCAACGGTAGGTACAGCGTGGAGAACACCGTCGCGTACCAGTTCGGGAATGCGGCGAACATGGCGGCCCCAGCGGTGATCAGCCAAACCTCGTTAGCATCCCAGACCGGCCCAATCGTGTTCAGCACGGCGCGCCGGCGCATCTCGCGCACCTCGCCGGTACCCTCGCCGGCCAGGCCAAAGGGCACCATCAGCATGCCGACACCGAAGTCGAACCCCTCGAGCACCAAGAACCCGGCGAACAGCGCCGCGATGATCACAAACCACGCCTGTTGCAGCACCATATCGATCCAGGTCCTCTCAGTAGGCGTCAGTAGGCGAACGACATCGGCGCCAATTCGTCCTGCGCAGGTGGAGAAGGCGGCGCGGGCTCGGCGTCGTGTTCCTGCGGCCCCTCGACGACATAACGGCGCATCAGCCAGAACCAGACCACCGCCAGCACGCCGTAGAGCAGCGTGAAGACCGCCAGCGACAGCACAACTAATCCGGTCGCATGCTCGGAGACCCCGGCATGCACGGTCAGGCGCACCGCCTGGTCACCGGTCGGATTGGGCGCGACGATCCATGGTTGGCGGCCCATTTCGGTGAACACCCAGCCCGCACTCGAGGCTAAGAACGGTGTGGGGATCGTCAATAGCCCCAACCATGCGAACCAGCGTTGCCCTGGGATTCGGCTGCCACGGGTCAGCCACAGCGCAGCCAGAGCGAAAAGCACCGGAATCGCCAGCAACCCGATCATCGCCCGGAAAGACCAGTAGGTGACGAAGAGGTTGGGTCGGTAATCGTCTGGCCCGAAACGGTTTTGGTACTGCTGCTGTAGATCCTTGACCCCCTGCAAGGTGACGCCGCTGAACTTGCCCTCGGACAAGAACGGCAACACGTGAGGCACCGTGATCACCCGAGTGACGCTGTCGCAGTTGTTTTGCGTACCGACGGTGAGGATCGAAAACTGGGGGTCTGTTTCGGTGTGGCACAGCGATTCCGCCGATGCCATTTTCATCGGCTGCTGCTTGGTCATCAGCTTTCCCTGCACGTCGCCGGTGAAGAACAACCCCACCGCGGCCACCAGAACCAGGAGGCAACTGGCGATTGTTGCGGGGCGAAACATGGTTCGCGCTTCGGTGAGCTCGTCATGGCGCAACGTACGCGCCCGGACCATCAGCCATGCCGAAACGCCTGCGACAAACGAACCGGCGGTTAGAAACGACGCGGTAACCGTATGCAGGAACGCCCAAATCGCTGTGTTGTTGGTCAAAAGCGCACCGAAGTCCTTCAGTTCAGCGCGCGCGGTCTGCGGGTTGAACTGCGCCCCGACCGGGTGCTGCATGAATGAATTAGCCGAGATGATGAAGAAGGCCGAAACATTGACCGCGATCGCGACGACCCAGATCGTCGCCAAGTGCACCAGACGCGGCAGTCGATCCCAGCCGAAGATCCACAGCCCGATGAACGTCGACTCGAAAAAGAACGCGATCAGCCCTTCGAAAGCCAGTGGGGCGCCGAAGATGTCGCCGACGAAGCGAGAGTACTCACTCCAGTTCATCCCGAACTGGAACTCTTGCACGATGCCGGTCGCGACCCCGATCGCGAAGTTGATCAAGAACAGCTTGCCGAAGAATCGAGTCAGCCGGTACCACGCGGTGTTGCCGGTGATCACCCACGAGGTCTGCATCACCGCCAAGATCGGCGCGAGGCCAATCGTCAACGGGACGAAAATGAAGTGGTACACGGTGGTGATGCCGAATTGCCACCGTGAAACGTCAAGCGCGCTCATAGGCTCCGCCAATCCCCCTTGCCAGCGCGACGTCCAAACAAGTCCATCATGCGTTCTCCATACCCGCGAACAATGCAACGTGAGCTGGTACCGCGAAGTTATCGACGGCTCGCAGACGTCGCCTAGGGCCATTGGTCCCTAGTGGCAGTGGTGCGTCGGTTTCCGACGGACTTTCGGCCCTGCGACTGATGGCATCGTGCCCTCCCAGGCGCATTCGCCGGCTCGCACCATAGAAGTCGGCTGGGCGAAAGGTGTCAGTGATGCGGGCGAATGTCGGTGATTGGCTGGTCGTCAAGGGCAGTGACCGGTCTGAGCACCGCGGGATGATCACCGAAGTGCACGGGCCGGACGGATCGGCTCCCTACCTGGTCCGATGGCTCGAAACCGAGCACGAGGCCCTGGTATTTCCGGAGCCCGATGCCATCATCGTTACCAGCCCCGAGCAAGAGGCGATCGACGAACGGATACGATCTCGGCTGGCGTCGGTACAAGAAGCAATCTTGAACCGTGCAACGGATGAGCACTGACCTCGGTTCGAATTGATCTGCGCCACAATGGAGCAGGCGTATCGAGAAACGTCAGCAGTTGACTCGGTTGCAGACCTTGATCGCGCACCGTGGTCAGGCTCTTGGCTCGACAACACCGACACGCAAGTTGAGCAAGAACTTCTTCCGTACGCTTGCGCCTTATGACCGCGCCGCCGGCCGCTGGGTTAACGTCCGCTGAGGTGGCCCAGCGGGTTGCCGACGGCCGGGTCAACGATGTCCCGAGCCGGGCGACCCGCAGCGTGGCTGACATCATCCGGGCGAATGTTTTCACTCGGATCAACGCGATTCTGGCGGTGTTGTTCACCTTCGTGCTGGCGACCGGCTCACTGATAAACGGGCTGTTCGGGCTTTTGATCATTGTCAACAGCGTCATCGGCATGGTTCAGGAGCTGAGAGCCAAACTGACACTGGACAAACTCTCCATTGTTGGACAGGCCAAGCCGCGGGTCCGCCGGATGGACGGAACACGAGAATTGCCACCCAATGAGGTAGTTTCCGACGACATCATCGAACTGGGTCCCGGCGATCAGGTCGTGGTCGATGGCGTGGTGGTCGAGGAGTCCGGGCTAGAGGTCGACGAGTCGCTACTTACCGGCGAGGCCGACTCCGTCCTGAAAAGCATCGATGCCACGGTGATGTCAGGCAGTTTCGTCGTCGCCGGAACCGGTGCGTACCGGGCCACCAAAGTGGGACGCGACGCCTACGCAGCCACTCTGACCGCCGAGGCCAGCAGGCTCACCCTGGTGCGCTCGGAGTTGCAGGCCGGAATCAACAAGATTCTCCAGTTCATTACTTATCTTCTCGTTCCGGCGGGGCTGCTGATCATCTATACGCAGCTGTTCACCACTCATGTCGGCTGGCAGCAGTCGGTGCTGCGCACGGTGGGTGCGCTGGTCCCGATGGTGCCGGAGGGCCTGGTGCTGATGACGTCGATCGCGTTCGCGGTGGGTGTTGTTCGTCTGGGCCGCCGCCGGTGCCTGGTGCAGGAGCTGCCGGCCATCGAGGGTCTGGCCCGCGTCAACGTAGTGTGTGCCGATAAAACCGGCACGCTGACCGAGACTCGGATGCAGGTGGCCGACCTGCAGCAGCTCGATTCCGCGGCCGGTGTGGACACGATCATCGATGTACTGGCCTCGATGGCTGCCGCCGACGCCCGCCCCAACGCCAGCATGCAAGCCGTCGCAGAGGCCTACCGCCACCCACCGCGCTGGGCGGTCACCGCGATCGCCCCGTTCAAATCGGCGACTAAGTGGAGCGGGGTGTCCTTCGGCGAGCACGGCAACTGGGTTCTCGGTGCCCCAGACGTGCTGCAAGATCAGTCGTCAGCGGTTGCCGCGCAGGCCGAAGCCGCGGGCTCGCACGGGCTGCGGGTGCTGCTGCTCGGGGTCAGCGACCTTCCGGTCGACCACCCCGATGCGCCGGGCCGCGTGGTCCCGGCTGCGCTGATCATGTTGCAGCAAAAGGTCCGTCCAGATGCCCGGGATGCCTTGAATTACTTTGCCGAGCAGAATGTTTCGGTGAAGGTGATATCGGGTGACAACGCCGCGTCGGTGGGCGCGGTGGCATCGACGCTGGGCCTTGACGGGGAGACGCTCGACGCCCGGAAGTTGCCCACCGACCCGGATCGACTCGCCGAAACGTTGACAAAGTACACCACTTTTGGCCGGGTCCGCCCAGACCAGAAACGTGCGATGGTGCGCGCCTTGCAATCCCGAGGCAATACCGTTGCGATGACCGGCGACGGGGTTAACGACGTACTGGCCCTGAAGGACGCCGATATCGGCGTCGCGATGGGGGCGGGAAGTTCGGCGTCACGAGCTGTTGCCCAGATTGTGCTGCTAGACAACAAGTTCGCCACGCTGCCCTATGTGGTCAGCGAAGGACGGCGGGTAATCGGCAATATCGAACGAGTATCCAACCTCTTCTTGACCAAGACCGTGTACTCGGTGCTGTTGGCACTGCTGATCGGTATCACCGGACTCGCCGCTAAATCGTTGGGCATCAAAGCGTTGATGTTTCCCTTCGAGCCGATCCAGGTGACCATCGCCGCCTGGTTCACTATCGGCATTCCCGCGTTCATCCTGTCGCTGGCGCCCGAGACAGAACGCGCGCAACCGGGTTTCGTCCGCCGGGTGATGACGGGTGCGGTACCCAACGGCGCGGTCGCCGGCGTCGCCACATTCGCGTGCTATCTGCTGGCCTTCCGAGGGTCCGCGGCGACGGCGGCCCAACAGACGCAGGCATCGACGTCGGCGTTGATCACGCTGCTGGTGATCGCGGTGTGGGTGCTGGCGGTGGTGGCCCGGCCGTATAGCTGGTGGCGGGTGGCGTTGGTGGCGGTGTCGGCCGGCGCATATGTGGTGATCTTCAGCATCCCGCTCGCGCGGGAGCAGTTCATGCTCGACCCGTCGAACATCGCGTTGACCGGCATCGCGCTGGGGATCGGTGTGTTCGGTGCAGCGATTGTCGAAGCACTGTGGTGGATGCGCGGCTCGGCCGGCGGAGTGTCGCCTCGTTTGTGGCGTCAGCCCTACGTCTGACTATCGCCGCTCGGTGCCGGTAACCCTTTCACCTGCTTAAACATTGCTTGCCGAGCGAATTTGGCAGATGTAACATTGCCGCCGTCTGGTCGATCCGGCGGCGTGGGGGTCGGGACCGACGGGATGTGTCTGTCGAGGCCGTCGGAGAGGCTCCGCCGTGACTGCAAAACTAGAGACCGGACCAGCCGAGGACGACCCGCCGGCGCAACAGCGGGAAACATCCGCGTCCGAGGACGCTCAGGAAGCCACCCGGATCGCCGCGCTGCTGCGCGACCGGTTCGGGATCGAGCGTTGAGGACACCGCCCATCCGGCCACCCAACCGCGGCCGGGGGTTGGGTGTGAGTCAGGCGAAGGTGGATTCCCGGCTGGGTTCTGGACCGAACCGAAAACGTCGGCCGCTGATCGAGACCGGTTTAATGCGGACATAGTGCTGCTTCAACGTCGCCGTCCAGGGCAGCAGCTGCGCCTGCTCGGCCTCTTCGACCTCCTCGTTGGTACGCAGCATTCGGGCGATGCCCTTGACGATGACGCTCCAGCCTTCGCTGGCGCCATGGTCGTCGGCTTCAAAAAGGACGCTGTGGTTAATAGCGGCACTAACCAGCTTGGTGCCCTCCGCGGTGCGGAAAAGCACCGTGCGATGCTGCACGACGAAGTTCACCGGAAAGATCTCGGGCTGGCCCTCGACGCTCGTGACTAGACGGCCTATCGGCACGCTCGAAAGCAGATCCCAGCTTTCGCTGGCCGAAAGGATGGTGACCGGTTGACTGGTTTGGGACATCGGGGCGCTCACCGGCCTCCGGGCGGTAATGCGGCAACCGCACGCGGTGACTCGAACTGCACATCATGCATTCTCATGGCAACAATCACACCGCTAACTTAAGCAGCATCGCGTACCCACACAACCAGATACGTCAATGTCTGTCGTAGAAGCTACTGTTAGCATTCCGTAACGCATTCACGTAATCGGCGCGTTCTCGCGCTGACCCGTCGTCGTGCACGGAGAGGATGCCGCGCACCTCATCGAGTGCGTTGAACCCCTTGCGTAGCATCCAGTCACGCAGCCCGCCGAGCAGGACGCTGGCGTACTCGGGGCCGTGCCGCAGCAGTGCGGACGCGGACTGAACGACGTCCGCCCCGGCGAGCAGGTATTTGACCACGTCGTCGGCGGCCACCACACCGGTGGTGCCGGCCAGCGAGGCATGCAACCGCCCGCGCAGCAGCGCAATCCAGGTCAGCGGCAACCTGATCTCGGCGGCGGTCGATAACGGCACCTCGGGTGCCGCAGTGAGCGTCTCACAGTTGATGTCGGGCTGCACGAACCGATTGAACAGCACCAGCCCATCGGCGCCCGCCTGATCAAGTCGCTGCGCCATCTCGCCAATCGAGCTGAAGAAAGGGCTCAGCTTGATCGCCACCGGCACGTCCACTGCGCCTTTGACGTCAGCCAGGACGTCGAGATGACGCTGCTCGACCTGCCGCCCGTCGGTGTTCGGATCACCGGGCAGGTAGTAGACGTTCAACTCGATGGCAGCCGCGCCGGCGTTCGCCATTGAGTCCGCATAACGCACCCAACCGCCGGGCGTGACGCCATTGAGGCTGCCGATCACCGGAATGTCGACCGCACCGGCGGCCGTTTCCAGCAGGTGCAAGTAGCGGCTGGCGCGGTAACCGCCGTCAACCACCGGCGGGAAGTACGTCAGCGATTCGGCGTAGGTCTCGCTGCCCTGCGCGGCCAGACGCCTATTCTGCTCGGCTTCGCGGCGCAACTGTTCCTCAAACAGCGAGTAGAGCACCACCGCGCCGACGCCCGCGTCGGCGAGCCGTCGGACACCGTCGACGTTGCGGCTCAGCGGAGAGGCCGCGGCCAGCAGCGGGTTGCGCAGGGTGAGCCCGAGGTAACGCGTCGACAGGTCCATCAGCGATCCTTGCGGCCATCGGAGGGGAAGTGTTGGGGTCCGCGAGAAGCCATCTCCGCATAGGTGTTCCAGCGCTGATCGATCGCCTCCTGCGCCAGCTTGAGCAGTCGCTCGGCCTCCTCGGGATCAGAGTTCGCCAGCGCTCGATAACGCAGCTCGTGATAGAGGTAGTCGGTGATCGGGATCCGCGGCCGATGCGAATCCAGCAGGAACGGGCTCTTGCCGGTGGCCCGCACCTCTGGGTCATAACGCAGCAGCGGCCAATGGCCGCTGGCCACCGCGCGGTACTGCTGGTCGAGCCCTTGGCGCATCTCGATGCCATGGGCGATGCAGTGACTGTAGGCGATCACCAGGGACGGTCCGTCATAGGCTTCGGCTTCGCGGAAGGCCTGCAGCGTCTGCTGCGGGTCTGAACCCATAGCCACCCGAGCGACGTAGACGTTTCCGTAGGTAATGGCTTGCAGCGCAAGGTCTTTCTTCGGCACCGTCTTGCCGGCGGCGGCGAATTTGGCCACCGCGCCCAGCGGTGTGCTCTTGGACATCTGACCGCCGGTGTTGGAGTACACCTCGGTGTCAAGCACCAAAACGTTGACGTTGCGCCCGCTGGCCAGTACGTGATCGAGCCCACCGGCGCCGATGTCGTAGGCCCAGCCGTCGCCGCCGACGATCCAAACGCTCCGTCGGATCAGATGGTCGATGACGCTGCGCAGCCCTTCGGCCACCGCGGGTTCGAGACGATCGAGTCGGGTTTCGAGTTCGGCGACTCGCTCGCGCTGGGCGTGCAGTTCGGATTCCTGCCGTTGCGGTGCGGCCAGAATGTCGTCGACCAAATCGGCGCCCAGCACTTCGCGGTGCGCAGACACAATGTGCCGGGCTTGGCGGCTGTGGGTATCGGCGGCAAGACGAAGGCCGAGTCCGAACTCGGCGTTGTCTTCGAACAGCGAGTTAGACCACGCCGGACCGCGCCCGTCGGCGTTGGTCGTCCACGGTGTGGTGGGCAGATTGCCCCCATAAATTGAGGAACAGCCGGTGGCGTTGGCGATCACCATCCGGTCACCGAACAGTTGGGACAGCAGTTTCAGATACGGGGTCTCACCGCAGCCCGCACACGCGCCGGGAAATTCGAACAACGGCTGCAGAAACTGGGCACCTCGCACGGTGCCGAAGTCCACGCGCGACCGGTCGGTCGCCCTGAGGTTTTCGAAGAATGCCACGTTCTCGCGACCGGCGGCGACGAGCGGCTCGCGGGCCGCGAGGTTGATCGCTTTCGTGATCGGCATGCCCGGTACGACTGCCGGACAGGCTTCTACGCACAACCCGCATCCGGTGCAGTCTTCGACATACACCTGCAACGTGTAGCGGGTGTCGGGCAGGCCGACCGCAGTCAACGGCGCCGAGACGAACGTCGCCGGGGCATCGGCAAGCTCGTCACGGTCACAGAGCTTTGTGCGAATCACACTGTGCGGGCAGACAAATGAGCAATTTCCGCACTGGATGCAGGTGTCGGGATCCCACAGCGCGACGAGATCGGAGATGTTGCGTTTCTCGTAGGCGCTGGTCCCACTGGGGTAGCTGCCGTCCACCGGCAGCGCGCTGACCGGCAGTGCATCTCCGCGGCCGGCGATCATCTCTGCAGTGACGGTCCGCGCGAAATCCGGTGCGTCAGCCGGAACCAGTGGCCCGGGTTGGTAGCTGGAACTGACCTGCCCGGGGACGTCGAGCCGGTGCAGAGCGGCCAAGGCGCGATCTACAGCGGCAAGTTCGCGGACCACCACGTCGGTGCCTTGCTCCCCATAGGTCTTTGTGACGCTGTCCTTGATCCGGGCGATCGCCCGGTCCTCCGGCAGCACACCGGAGATGGCGAAAAAGCAGGTCTGCAGCACAATGTTGATCCGACCGGGCAGTCCAACCTCGCGGGCGATAGCGCCGGCGTCGATGACATACAGGCTGATGTGTCTGTCAATGATCTGCTGTTGGACGCTGCGGGGCAACGAGTCCCACACACGGTCGGGCGGACGGGAGCTGTTGAGTAACAACGCAGCTCCGGGTGCAGCGCGCCCCAGCACATCGACCGTCTCCAAGAACCGGGCGTGGTGGCAGCCGACGAAGTCGGCTCGCTGCACCAGATACGGCGCCCGGATCGGGCTCGGGCCAAACCGTAAATGCGAAACAGTTTGCGAGCCAGACTTTTTCGAGTCGTAAACAAAATAGCCCTGCGCGTAGAAACCGTCTTCGCCGCCGAGGATCTTGATAGTGTTCTTGTTGGCGCCGACGGTGCCATCCGAGCCGAGCCCGAAGAACAGTGCGCTCGTGGTGTCGGTGGATTCGATGTCGAAATCCGGATCGTAAGCGATGCTGGTGCCCGAAACGTCGTCGTCGATGCCGACGGTGAGGCGGGCCCGCGGCTGGTCGCCGGCCAGTTCGGCGAACACGCCGGCGACCATGGCGGGGGTGAACTCCTTGGATGACAGCCCGTACCGGCCGCCGACCACCGTTGGCAGCTGCTCCCGTTCACCCCTGCGGCACGCCTCGGTCACTGCGGCAACGACGTCCAGATAGAGCGGCTCCCCGAGCGAACCCGGCTCTTTGGTGCGGTCCAGCACCCCGATCGTCCGGACTGAAGGTGGCAGCGCGGCGAGCAGCGCCTGCGCGGGAAATGGCCGATAAAGCCGCACCTGAACCACCCCGACCCGCTCGCCGCGGGCGGTGAGCGCGGCCACGGTCTGCACTGCGGTCTGGGCGCCCGATCCCATCAGCACCAGCACCTGCTCGGCCTCCGGATGCCCGGCGTAGTCGACGATGCGCATCTCTCGTCCGGTGCGCCGCCCCAGTTGCCCCATCAGATCCTCGACTACTGCGGGCACCCGCGCGTAGAACGGATTCACCGTCTCGCGGGCCTGAAAATAGGTGTCCGGGTTCTGCGCGGTGCCACGGATGAACGGCCGCGCCGGCGACAGTGCACGCTCGCGGTGGGCCAGGATCAACTCCTCGGGAACCAGCGCTCGCAAGTCATCGTCGCTGAGCAACTCGATGGTGTTCAGCTCATGCGAGGTGCGGAAGCCGTCGAAGAAATGCACAACCGGTATCCGGGTACGCAGCGTGGCCGCCTGCGCGACCAGGGCCAGGTCGTGGGCTTCCTGAACCGACGCGGACGACAGCAACGCAAAGCCGGTCTGGCGCACTGCCATGACGTCCTGGTGGTCGCCGAAAATCGAAAGGCCCTGCGCTGCTAGTGATCTCGCTGCAACGTGGATCACCGCCGACGTCAGCTCGCCGGCGATCTTGTACATGTTCGGGATCATTAGCAGTAGACCCTGCGACGAGGTAAACGTCGTCGTGAGCGCTCCGCCTTGCAAGGCGCCGTGCAGCGCGCCGGCCGCCCCGCCCTCGCTTTGCATCTCCACCACGGTTGGCACAGTGCCCCAGACGTTGGGCCGATGGCGGCTGGACCAGTCATCGGCAAGTTCGGCCATCGGCGAGGAGGGGGTGATCGGATAGATGCAGCACACCTCGTTGAGCCGATACGCCACCGAGACCGCAGCCTCGTTGCCGTCCAGAGTGGCGCGCGTCACTTCGACTCCGGCACCATCTCGATAGCGTGCACTGGGCACTGCTCGAAACAGGCAGCACAACCGGTGCACCGACCGTAGTCGAAGCGGTAGCGGTGCCCCGGACCAAGTTTGATCACCGCGTCCTCGGGGCAGGCGCCGAGGCAGCCATCGCACTCGAAGCAGTTGCCGCAGGAAAGGCACCGACCGGCCTCGAAGGTCGCCGCCTGGGCGGATAAGCCGCCAATGATCTCGTCGAATCCGCTAATCCGTTGTGCTGGTGCAAGTTCGGGTTGCTGGCGACGGCCCGCGTCGCCGAAGTACCACAGGTGCAGGTCATCGAATCCGGCAGTCGGATGCTTGGGCGGCCGCTGCGTCGACGCGCCGCTCAGCCATGCATCTATGTGCTGTGCGGCCCGCTTGCCGTGACCCACTGCGACGGTCACGGTGCGTTCGCAGGGCACCATGTCGCCGCCGGCGAACACCCCGGGGCAGCCAGTCATCAACGTTTGCGAGACCCGCACCGATCCGTCGTCGTCAAACTCCACCCCGGGCAGGCTCCGCATAAACGCCGACTCGGTCTCTTGCCCCAACGCCATGATCACGGTGTCGGCGGCGAGCGTCTCGAATTGCCCAGTCGGCATCGGCCGCCCCGATTCGTCGAGCCGCATAAGTTCTACTTGAAGCTCGGGACCATCGAAGGCCGTGATCGTACGCAACCAGTTGATCCGCACGCCCTCCCGCTCGGCTTCTTGGACCTCTTGCTGGTGTGCCGGCATGTAGGCCTCGGTGCGACGGTAGATAATCACGGTGTCCTCCGCGCCTAAGCGGCGCGCGACTCGGGCGGCGTCGATCGCAGTATCACCTCCCCCGTAAACCGCGACACGGCGGCCGAGGGTGGGTCGTTCGCCGGAGGCGACGCCGCGCAGAAACGTGACCGCGTCCAGCAGCGACGCGGCGTCGGCGGCGGGGATGTTCACCCGTTTGGCGAGGTGGGCGCCGACGGCTACAAACACCGCGTCGAAATTCCCGGATTCGCGTTCAGCGGCGAGGTCTTCGACCCGGTGCCCACATGTCAACTGCACGCCGAGTGCGGCGACGCGGGCCAGTTCGACGTCCAACACGTCGCGGGGCAACCGGTAGTTGGGGATGCCGTAACGCATCATCCCGCCGGGCTCCGCCCCGGCGTCACGTACTTCGACCTGATGTCCGCGGCGGGACAGGTGATATGCGGCAGACAGTCCGCTTGGCCCGGCGCCGACGACCAGCACCCGTTTTCCGGTGGGCTGCGGCGGCGGGGCGAACTGCCATCTTTGGTCGCGAGCGGTGTCGCCGAGGAAGCGCTCCACCGCGTGAACCGAAACGGCTGCGTCGAGATGTGCGCGGTTACAGACTGTTTCGCACGGGTGGTAGCAGACGCGGCCATGGATGGCGGCAAAGGGGTTGTCGGCGACTAGCTGGCGCCAGGCCTGCTCGTGGCGGCCGGCCTTGGCGTGCACAAGCCATGCTTGGATGTTCTCCCCCGCCGGGCACGCGGCGTTGCACGGTGGCAGCAGATCGACGTAAATCGGACGGCGGTCCCGCTCCGGGCCGGTCCGGGGTTGGCTGTGCAGCAGGTCCGGAAGGGGCGCCATGTCACCCCGCGGCGCGCCATGCTCGCTCACCTGCCTCACGCTAAGACGTGTCTCGGCAGCTTTGCAGCGGCGTTCGGCCCCTAAGTCGAGGACTTCCGGCCCTGCCCACAACCGCACTCAGAGCGGACCTTAACGCTATGGAGCACTTGACGGCACTGGATGCGGGTTTCCTGGAGGTTGAGGACTCCGATCCTCATGTGAACTTGGCGATTGCGGGCGTGTCGATCGCGGCCGGGCCGGCTCCGCGACAGCAGGAGCTTGTTGCAGCCTTCGCCGAACGGATACATGCAATCCCCCGCTGCACCCAAGTGCTGCGTACCCGTCCGCTCGATCTCGGGCCACCTGAATGGGTGGACGACCCGCACTTTGACATCTCGCACCATGTGCACCGCGTTGCGTTACCTGAGCCCGGCGGCGACGCGGAGCTGTTCCAAATGATCGCGACCGTGATGCAGCATCGGCTCGACCGTGAGCGTCCGCTCTGGGAGTGCTGGATCATCGAAGGCCTCACCCACGACCGGTGGGCGATCCTGATGAAACTCCACCACTGCATAGCTGATGGAATCGCGACGACCCAGATGCTGGCCAAGCTCACCGACAGCGCAGGCGGCGACACCTTCGCGAAAAACATTCGGGCTGCGAAAGAATCGGATAAATCTGCACTGCGTCTGCTGCCGATCAGCATGAACCCAAAAACGTGGCTGGGCGGCATGTGGCGGACCGCGATGGCGGCGGCCAGTGCAGCTGAACACGCCGCGATAGGCGCCGCCGAGCTGACGGCGAGTCTGCTTAGCCCAGCACCCGAATCGTCGCTGACAGGGCCGGTGACAACGATGCGACGCTACGCCGCGGCCAGGGTCAAGCTCGCTGAGATGCAGCAGGTGTCCCGGGCTTTTGATGTGACGCTCAACGACGTGGCGCTGGCCGCGATCACCGACAGCTACCGCAGTCTGCTGCTGAGCCGCGGCGAACAGCCCCATCACGATTCGCTGCGCACCCTGATTCCGGTTTCGGTGCGATCGATGAAGGACTTTCAGCGGACCGACAATCAGGTTTCGGCGATGCTGCCGCTACTGCCCATCGACGAGGCCGACCCGGTCAAACAGTTGGAACTCGTGCACTCGCGGCTCATGGCGGCCAAAGGCAGTGGCCAGCGCGAAGGCGCCACCGCATTCCTGGCAGTGCTCAACGGCACCCCGTTTACCTTGTCGGCGTGGACCATGCGAATGCTGACCCGGTTGCCGCAACATGCCGTCACTGCCTTGGCAACCAACGTCCCCGGCCCGCGGGATCGCCAGCAGGTGATGGGGCGTGAGGTATTGGAAACCCTTCCGGTGCCTCCGATTGCGCTTCAGCTGCGCACCGGTATCGCGATGGTCAGCTATGCCGACAGCTTCGTCTTCGGCATCACCGGCGACCACGACACCGCGCCTGACCTTGACCAACTCGCCGCAGGCATCGAGCATGCAGTCGCGCGGTTGGCGGCGATCAGCCGAACGCGCCGGCGCAAAAAACGACGGGTCAAGGCGGTTCAGAGCGCATAGCGGTTCCACAAATCCCTTCCGCCGCTGAGTCCCACCGCTGGCGCAAGGCGACGACGATCACGAGAGTGCCTGTCGCCGAGCATCTTTCACCGGCCAAGTGGAAGGGATAAGACCAACCTGGCGCTCGGCTGCATACCGGTACCGGCCTTTAATGCCTTCCAGCAGTAGCCGACCTCGGTCCGCAGCTGCCGCCGCGTGTGCAAGACCCAACACAGCGGCTCGTGCTTGTAGCAAAAGGCCTTGTCGGCTAGGGACTTTCGCCACTAATCCGCGCAGCACGCGGCGACTAACTTGGTGCACGTTGGGTCCGACGCGAAAGCGAGGGAGACATGCTAGGGCTGGACGATACCCAGTGGTGAGCGCTTCGGCCCGCGCCATCGTCCTCATCCCAGTCGCATCGATCCGGGCCGTTGGCATCCGGCCACGCCCTAGGGCCGCGAGGCGCGGGACAACCGCCGGCGAGCTTTCCACCGCAGCTGATTGAGAGGACTCCTGGATGGCTGAGACAAACTCGCCGCTCTCATTTTCCACCTGGCGCAAGATCGCCATGGCCACGTGGCGGCCCCGGAAAGATCCAATGATTTGGGCCACGGCGGATATTGAAGCCTCCCGGCTGCTGGAGTACATCGATCGCGTTCGTCATGCCACCGGACAGCACGTCACCCCGGCCCACTTGGTCGGCCGGGCCGCCGGCAAGGTCTTCGAGGCCCTGCCGGGGCTCAACGGCCGCGTCGCGTTCGGCAGCTTTCTGCCGTCGCCCACCATCGACTGCTTCTTTGTCATATCGCTGCGGACAGATCCGGTCACCGGCGCCGGCGCGGTCGGCACCGACCTTTCCGGCGCCGTGGTGCGTCGTGTCGATGAAAAGGAGCCGTGGATCATTGCCAAGGAGCTGGCCGACCGTGCCGCACGCGTCCGCCATGACGATGACCCGCAGTTCAAGCGGGCCAAGGCGATGGTCAAGGGGCTGCCGCCGATGGTGCTTCGCCCGGTGCTCGACGCGCTCGGCTTCGTGACCGAAACCCTCCAATTGCCGGTGCCTTTCATGGGCGTGGAGTCGCGGCCCTACGGCTCCATCCTGGTCAGCAATCTGGGCACCTATGGCCTGGATTCGGTGTCCGCCCCCGTGCCGACGTTCTGCCACGTGCCCTTCACGATCGTGACCGGTGCGGTGACTGACAAGGTGCTGGCACGGGACGGTCAAGTCGTTGTCCGCCCGGTTCTGCCGCTGACGATCGGCCTGGATCACCGGTTCGTCGACGGCTATCAAGCCGCGACGATGGCTCGCGTTTTCCGCGAATACCTGGGCGACCCCGCCGCCTTCGACCCAGTGCCTATCTCGACTGGGGCACCCGCCAGGAGGAGAGCGTCGGCGACAGCACGGATGAGCTCGGCATCCAAACCGTCATCGTCCGGACCGGCCGACCAGGAAAGGGCGAGGCGATGACCACCAACGTCGGCTTGGACCGCGACAGCCTCGACATGATGCTGACGTCACTGGACGATTTCGTCGCCGAGGCGCTTCCCAACGACCGCCGGTTGGAACTCGACCACGACGATGTCTGCCCGGAGAAAACCGTCCGCGCGATGTGCGGTGATGACCTTGGCGTGCAGCTCGTCTTCATCCCGGAGGAATACGGCGGATTCGGTGGTGGGGCGTTCGACTCCTACCGGGTCTGCGAACGGTTGGCCCGCTTTGACATCGGGGTGGCAACCTCGGTGCTGGCCACGTTCCTCGGGAGCGACCCAATCCTCGTCGGCGCGACCGCCGAGCAACGTAAGCAATGGCTCGGACGCATCGCCGAACAGGGCGTCCTGTTTGCCTATGGCGCCACCGAGCCGGACGCGGGAAGCGACCTTGCCGCGCTGACGACGACAGCCACACCAGTAGAGACCGGCGGTGAGGTGACCGCTTACCGACTCAATGGACGCAAGCAGTGGATCAGCAACGGCTCGATAGCGGATTACTACTCGGTTCTTGCACTGGCGCCGGGCGGCCCCTCCTGGTTCGTCGTAGAGAAAGGTACGCCCGGCTTCTCCACGGCGCCGCCGGAAGACAAACACGGTATCCGGTTGTCCGACACCGCCGCGCTATTCCTCGATGACGTCGTCGTGCCAGCGGAGAACCTGGTGGGCGGTGATGAAGGCCGCGGGCTCAGCCAGGCCCAACAGGTCTTCGGCTACACCCGGGTGATGGTTGCCGCGTTCGGCCTTGGCGGCGGCTGGTCTGCACTCGACAAGGCGATCACCTACTCCGCCGAGCGGGTGCAGGGCGGCGCGCCGCTGTCGACCAAGCAGGGCTTTACGCACAAGCTGATCGTGCCGCACGCGGTGCGACTGGAGGCGGCGCGCGCGTTCATCGAGGAGACCGCCACCCGCATCGACAGCGGCGAGGGCACCGGCGGCGCGCTCAACACCGAAGGGGCGATCGCCAAGTACCTGGCCACCGAGGCCGGCAACGCCGCCGCCGAAGCGGCGATCCAGGCGCACGGCGGCTATGGCTACACCCGTCCATACCTGGTGGAGAAGATCAAGCGCGACGTCCGGATCACCACGATCTACGAGGGCACCTCAGAGATCTTGGAGATGACCATCGCGCGCGATCGCTGGCAGCAACACCTCAAGACGTCTGGCGCCTACTACCACGACGCGGCGCGCAGCCTTGACGGTGTATCTGACGATTGCGGCGGGCCCACGGCGGCGCTGGCCCTGGAATGCCTTGCCGCAGTGCTGGAAGCGTGCCGGACCGGCCGACTGACCCGCAGCCAGCATGTTCTGCTGCGGTTGGGTGAACTGATTAGCTACGCCGAGTGTGCTGGTGCACTGGCCCGCCGCGCAGCCGCGTCGGCCGCCGGTGCGCTGCCGGAGAAATCGGACACCCGCTTCGACGCCGCCGCACTCGCCGCGATCAGCCGTGTCTTCGCTCGCGAGGCCGCGCTGAAGGTCGCCGAGGAGGGCTTGCGGTGGGTGGCCGGCGCGGGCTCTGACGCAGATCTTGCCGGCGCCCTGCCGCTCGATCGGGTGCGAGCCGCGCAGGGTGGCTTGCTGGCCGACATGGACCGGGTCGCCGACGCGCTGTATTGGCGGGAGACCAAAACATCATGACGACGACGGTGCAAGAGCCGATCGCGGTGGTGGGCATCGGCGCGCTCATGCCCGACGCACCCGACGCGGCGACCTTCTGGGCCAACCTCAAGGCGGGTCGATACAGCATCAGCGACATACCGCTGGGGCGGTGGGACCCGGAGCTTTACTACGACCCCGACCCACACGCGCCCGACAAAACGTA
>Ga0335075_10002104_pt1 | contig 32228 bp, 31 predicted proteins | sample Lox_Sample_24_FD_206723 | JGI IMG/M metagenome (GOLD analysis project Ga0335075, IMG submission 206723) | Soil microbial communities from Loxahatchee National Wildlife Refuge, Florida, United States - Lox_Sample_2.4 | ecosystem: Environmental > Terrestrial > Soil > Wetlands | place: USA...
AGGTTCTGGAGACAGTGGGTATCTCGATACACGACATCGACCACGTCATCACCCACCAAACCTCCGCGCGTGCGATACGCAAAGGCATGGCCGCGGTGCGCACGTCGTTTGGTGAGGGTCCGCGCCACCCGGCCGTCATCACCGTCGATCGGTATGGGAACACGGCGTCGACCACCCACACCGTCGCCCTGGTGGAAGAGCTTCAGGCCGGGCATATTCAGCCGGGCGAGACGATCGCCCTGGTCGCGCTGGCATCCGGTTTGGAAATTGGTGTGGTTTTGCTAACCGTCGATGAAGATTTGGTGAAGCGGTATGGGCACGATAATTGACGGACTTCACGTCACCCGAGGAAATTGGCGCAGCCGTCACAGCGCGCTGCAACTGGCGGTTACGGCGGCCAAAGGCTGTCTAGCCGACGCCGACACGGCACCGGCGGACCTAGACCTGCTGATCAACGCCGGCATCTACCGCGACCGCAACTTGGGTGAGCCGGCGCTGGCGGCGATCATCCAGGACGACATCGGCGCCAATCCCGAAGATCCCCACAGCGATGCGCACGGCACGTTCTCCTTCGACATCACCAACGGCGCCTGCGGGGTGCTGACCGCGATGCAGATCGCTGATGGATTCCTGCGGTCGCGCACGATCTCGCGAGCACTGGTCGTCGCCAGTGACGCAGATCCGGGCCGGGGTGCCAGTGAGCGGTTCCCGTTCTCGCCGGTGGGTGCGGCCCTGCTATGCACGTGGTCTGATCAGGACGACGGCCTTGGGCCGGTTCACTGGTCAAGCGATCCCGATGACGGTGAAAGCTGTCGAGCTTCAATAGATTTCGATATGTTCCGCAATGTCCTGCGCTTCCGCGAATCCGCTGAAATGCCCGGTAAGCTGGCCGCCGCAGGGGCTAAGGCGGCTTGGCGGTGCCTCGATGACGCAGCGCTTGACGTGGCCGACGTTCCGGTGATCATCGCCGCTCCCCCAAATCACCGATATCGCGCCGAACTGGCGGCCCGACTTGGTGTGTCGGCTGACCGGATCGCCATGGCTTCCGACGAGCACATGCACACGGCTTCGCTTGTCGCGGCGCTGAAACGGGAAACCGGAACACTTCCGGCAGGATCTCGGGTTCTGCTCCTCGCCGCGGGTGCCGGAATCGTGGCCGGTGCCGCGCTGTATCGTATGCCGGCCCGCTAACGAGACGCGTTAGCCGGCGGCCCATTCCTTGGCACGCTCGAGATCATCGAGGCCGAACAGCGCAAGCTCGCCGGGGACCATCCACGCCAAGGCGTGCAGCGTATGCGCAACCCATTCCTTGTCGGTCACCACCGCGATTCGCTTGAAGGCCGAATGATGATGCAAGAGTGCACCGAAGCCGACTTTGAGGTCCTCGACCAATCCGCCGGGCCCGAAGCCTTCGTAATCAGACGCGATGACCTCAACAATCCTGATCTCGCCGTTTTTCAGCACCTTCGCCATCGACGGCTCAAACTCCCGCAGGTCGTCACCGCACAGCCGACCGGACACCCGGATCCCGGTCACTCCCGCCGGCATGTCTGACAGCACGTCGATCATCAACCTGTCCTTTCGGTCAACCGCTCACGGCACTGAGATCCACCGGCTCCGCGATCAGTGTGAAGAGGCGTTCGACAGCAGCACGGTGGCAGACCGCGGTGCCCGGTGTCATCAACATCGCGGCGCCGGCGGCGACGCCGAAGCGAACCGACGTCGACAGCGGCCACCCTCGGCTCAGACCCACCGTGATCGCGGCGACCATCGCGTCGCCGGCGCCCACGCCACTGCCCGACCGCATCTTGATCGCCGGAACACGCTCAGCAGTGGTGGGTGTGACCAGCAGCGCTCCGCGGTCACCGAGTGAAACCACGACAACTTGCACCCGCCCGGATTGAATTAGCTCCTGCGCTGCCGCAGTTTCGTCTGCCTCGGTAGCAAGTTCACGTCCGACGCATTCGCGTAGCTCTCGCACGCTCGGCTTGACCAGGAATACCCCGGTGGGTAAATGTTGCAAGCCGGTACCCGACACGTCCAAAATTAGTCGCGCCCCGAGATCACCGCAGACGTCGGCTATCTGTTGATAGAACTCGGCGGGCACACCAGGCGGTAGGCTGCCGCTCACCACGACGAACTGAGCGGATTCGGCCGCCACGCGAAGTTCGTCGACGCATCGTGCCCGCTCGGCAAAGGTCAGCGGCGGTCCGGGAAGCACAAACCGATACTGTTGACCGCTACATTCTTCGTTGACAGTGAAGCTTTCTCGTGTGCGGCCGCTGATTTTGATCTGCTGAAACGGAACCCCCTGTACTGCAAGCAGTTCAGCGACCACTTCCCCGGTTGGCCCGCCAGCGGGAAACACCGCGGAGGCCGAAGCGCCAAGCACACTTGCGATACGTGCCACGTTGATACCGCCACCGCCGGGATCATTGCGAGCGCCCTGGCACCGGAGCTTGTCGGTGGGACGCACCCTGTCCACATTGGTCGTGACGTCCAGCGCCGGATTCATCGTCAGCGTTACGATCTCGGCCTGGGTTGCGTCGGGCGACGTAACTACGGTCATCGTGCTGCTCTCGTCTTGCCCGGCCCTACAAGCCAGTCGGGTAAGTTTCGGGCGTCTCGCCGGCAATCCATTGGCTGGTGGCCTCGAGCGGCTCGAGCGCCTGCGTGTTCTCGATGTGAATCATGGCGTCGAACTGATCCGCCGGGCGGACATGGTAATAGTGGCTTTGTCTTTCAGTCGCCGGCAAATAGATCACCCCGATTGCGCGGCCCAACCTGACCACATCCAGGGCGGCACTGGCGGCGCTGCCTGACGAGACGGCGAACGCCGGGTTGCCGGTCTCGTGGAACAGCTCTTCCACGCTTCCCGGCAACGCCGGCCGAACCACCTTGCGCTCGGCCACGCCTCCCCATTCACTGGCAGCAGTCACCGTGCCGGTGTAGGTGCTGAACCCGATGAGCCGACAGTCGTCGCGGTGGCTTTGCCGGACGAGTTGGCCCAAAGTCAGCTGGCCGTCCGCGGACACCTCGGTCGCTCGGGCATCACCGACATGGGAATTATGCGCCCACACGACGATTCGTGCTGGTGTGGCGTCATCGTTGCGGTCCAAATGGTCTAGCAGCGCTTGCAGCGTCTGCGCCATGTGCTGGTCTCGCAGGTTCCATGACGTCACCCGTCCACCGAACATCGCCCGGTAGTAACGCTCAGCGTCGCGCACCACTTGTGCGTTCTGTTCCGCGTAGAACAGTTCGTCTTCGGCGAGCAACCCATCGCGGCGCGCGTAGCGCAACGCGTTGCGTTGCATCTCGACCAGCTGATCGATGGCCTCTTTTTCACACGACAACCCGGCGCCGAACGCCGCCCGGAACCCGTAGGCTTGGCCGTCGTCGGCGGACGCAGCATGGTCAAAACAGGCATAGCGGCCCCGCGCACGAGCCGCGGCCACCGGATCAACCTTGTCGAGATAGCCGACCACCTCATCCATCGACCGATGCAGGCTGTAGAGATCCAGCCCGTAGAAACCGGCTTGGCGGCGATGCTGCGAACTCGAGCGCCGATTGTTGGCCCGCAGCCACTCGACGAAGTCACGAACCACGGTGTTGCGCCACATCCAGGACGGGAACCGCTCGAATCCGCGCAACGCCTCTTCGGCCGTGGTGTCGGTACCCTGACCGCGCACATAGCGGTTCACCCGGTAGGCGTCCGGCCAGTCCGCCTCCGCCGCCACCGCGCAGAACTCTTTCTCCTCGATCAACCATTTGGTGATCTCGGCTCGGGCCCGATAGAACTCCTGGGTTCCGTGCGAACTTTCACCGATCAGCACAATTCGTGCGTCACCGATCAACTCGGACAACATTTCTCGTGGCGGCACACCGGCCGGCGCGTCGACGGCCACCCGCCGTATCACGTCGGCGGCTGTCTCTGCAACGGGGGCCAGCATCGGCCCGCGGGTCGGGGTCGCGAGCAGGGTCCGGACCTCTTCGTCGCTGACTTGGCTGAAGTCCCAGAACGACGCGCCGACCGCCAAGAACGGGGTGGGCATCGACGCGCAGACCATGTCGTCCACCAAGCCGGCGAATTCGCGGCACGTCGACTCCGGTGCCGCCGGCACCGCAACCAAAATCTCCGCCGGTTCCGCCTCGCGCAGGGCCTGTACTGCGGCGAACATGCTGGCGCCGGTGGCCAACCCGTCGTCGACGAGAATCACAGTCTTACCGGTCACGTCGGTCGGCGGGCGCCCGTCGCGATAGGCCGCTTCCCGTCTCACCAGCTCCCGCCCCTCGCGTTCGGCGACATCCCGCAACTGTTGCGGGGTGATACCCAGACCCCTCACCACGTCGTCATTCAGCACGACGCGCCCGCCACTGGCGAGCGCGCCCGCGGCGAACTCTTCATGGCCCGGGACACCGAGTTTGCGCACGACGAATGCATCTAACGGCGCATGCAATGCGGCGGCGACCTCCCATGCGACCGGGACTCCGCCCCTCGCCAGCCCCAAGACCACGACGTCGGGTCGGTCACGGTAAGCCTGCAGGAGGCCCGCCAGCACTTGGCCGGCCTCGCGACGATTACGGAACAGCCGGTCCGGCGTGTCCCTGCCGAGGATGATCGCTCTGCTCATCGTGGCGTGTCCTCACTAATTCGCGGGTGGGTGTTAGGCGGGCCCGCAGCAAAGGGGGGTTTGCTGCTGCGGGCCCGCCTCGCAATGTGGTCAGTTGGCAGATGCGATCGGCACGCGCTTTTCGGCTGGCTTGGCATCCGTGACGGCGACGGAAACCGTCAGAATGCCTTTGTCGTACGTCGCTTTCACGTCGTCTTCGTCGGCGCCGGCTGGCAGAGTCACCGCGCGGACGAACGAGCCATAGGAAAACTCTGAGCGTCCGTCGAATTCCTTCTTCTCGCTCCGCTCGGCCTTGATCGTCAGCTGACCGTCGCGCAAGGTGATGTCGATGTCCTTCGCCGGGTCGACGCCGGGGATCTCGGCACGTACTTCGTAGCGGCCGTCCTTCATCTCGTCCTCGAGCCGCATCAACCGGGTGTCGAAAGCCGGGCGCAGGCCAGTAAGCGACGGGAATGCGGCGAACAGTTCGGCGAACTCGGGAAACAGCGACCGCTGGTGACGTTTGACGGGAAGGGCGCTCATATTGGTCTCCTGTCGGTGGGTTTCGATTGGGTACGCAGAGGATTCGACCACCTACCCCGACGCCGCAGTAGGGACGGAAGTCCCGCGTTAGCGGGGTCGTTCGTCGGCATTCGTTCTGGAACCCGGCACGAGAGGTGACCTTTGGCCCTAGGCCGCTAGGGCGGCCCGTGCGACAGTCGATGACGAGATGTGTCCGAATCGCGGTCGGTCAGGTCGCGAGATCTGAACCGCCGTCCCAACCCCGGGGACACCGCATTCGGTCAGATCTTCATGTCGAACTTCGCCTTCGACGCCGACGACTCCGATCTGGATCTGCGGAATGGGTCATCTAAAGTCGCATTTGGTGTTCCGTTCAACACTGAATTTCGTTATACCGCTGATCAATTGATGCTTTTCCGCAGAGGCCCTACGGCGGAGAGTTTCGGGACTAACGACTCCTGCCCGGCGACCGGCCAGTTCCTACAGTCAGCAGCAACGAGCCCAGACAGCCACGCATGAGAAAAGGACGGCAGATGTCCAATCGCTCGATACATCAGGGAATCGTTGTCGGCGTCGACGGGTCGCCGTCATCGGATAAGGCGGTGCGCTGGGCTGCATGTGAAGCGGGGATGCGCAACGTCCCACTGAGCCTCGTTCATGTCATCGAGAGACCACCGTGGGGATTGGTGGCCCTGGGGGGAGGCGCTGTTTCGCCCCCAACCGATATCAGTGAATGGCAGAAAACAGAAGGCGACGAGATCATCTCGGCCGCGGTCGAGATCGCCAAGGACAGCGTCAAAGACGGGGGTCTTCAGCAACTCAATGTCGAGGTGTACTTCTCGGCGATCGGTCCGGCGCTTTTCGATCTATCCACTCAGGCGCAAATGATTGTGGTGGGCTGCCGCGGGCGCGGCAGCCTGAGCCGCGTTTTGCTCGGATCGGTGAGCACCGGGCTGATCCACCATGCACATTGCCCGGTGGCCGTGATCCACGACGAAGTGTCCGTTGCGTCGCGACCCTCGCAGCTGCCAGTAGTGGTCGGCATTGACGGGTCGCCGGCCTCGGAATCAGCGACGGCGATCGCGTTCGACGAGGCGTCCTGGCGAGGTGTAGAGCTCATCGCTCTGCACGCATGGTCTGACGCCCACGTCTCCGACCTTCCGAGCATCGAGTGGTCGGCCCAGCAAGCGGTCGGGGAAGAAGCCTTGTCGGAACGCTTGGCCGGCTGGCAGGAGCGCTATCCCGACGTTGCCGTGCGGCGCAAGGTGGTGTTGGATGCTCCGGCTCGTCACCTCTTGGACGAAGCCGCGTCGTCACAACTCCTCGTCGTCGGCAGTCATGGTCGCGGCGGATTTTCCGGCATGTTGCTGGGATCGGTGAGCACGGCCATGGCACAGGCGGCCCCCGTGCCTGTGATAGTCGCCCGACAGTAGCGACGACAGCAGAAATCTATTCCGCTACAAACTTTTTGGAGGTCCAAGCATGGGCGGCATCCCGTTAGGACGTATCGCAGGCTTTCCGGTAAACGCCAACTGGAGCGTGCTGGTCATCTTGTGGCTGTTTACCTGGAGCTTGGCCTCGACCCTGCCCAGCACCGCCGCGGGGTACTCGACAGGGTCCTATTGGATCGCCGGTATATGCGGCGCTACGGTATTGCTCGCCTCGTTGCTCGCCCACGAGCTCGCGCATGCGATCATGGCCCGGCGCGCCGGTATCAAGGTTATCGGCGTAACGCTGTGGATCTTCGGCGGCGTCACACGTCTGGGCGGTCAAGCCAAGACACCCCAGACCGCGCTGCGGATCGCGGTCGCGGGCCCTGTAACCAGCCTGCTGCTGGCAGCGTTATTTGCCGGCGCCGGAGCGGGATTGCGGACCCTCGGAGTGGGGCAGATCACCATCGGTGTGGTGTGGTGGCTGGCTGGGATCAACGGGCTGTTGGGTGTTTTCAACCTGCTGCCCGGTGCGCCGCTGGACGGTGGCCAAGTTCTGCGCGCGTGGCTCTGGCGCCGCCACGGTGACCAAACGCGTGCTGCCCTAGGCGCAGCACGGGCGGGGCGCACCCTCGCGTTCGTCCTGATCGCATTCGGGCTGCTCGAATTTTTGGCTGGAGCCATGGTCGCCGGGGTCTGGTTGGCGTTCATCGGCTGGTTCATCTTTACCGCCGCACACGCAGATGAGGCGTCGGCGCTGACCCGGAATGCGCTGACGGGTGTACTCGTCGGTGAGGCAATGACTCCGCAGCCCCATACCGCGCCGGCCTGGATCACCGTGCAGGACTTCATCGAGCATTATCTGCTCGGCGACCGGCATTCGGCCTACCCGGTGAAGGATCGCAATGACTCGATCTTGGGGCTGATAACGCTGACCCAGTTGCGTCAAGTGGAGCCGAGCAATCGCTCCAGCACCCTTATCGGTGAAATCGCCGTGCCGCTGAACCAGGTCACCATGGCGTCGCCGGACGAGCCGATCACCGCGCTGCTGGAACGGCTGGCGTCCGGTCATGGCAATCGTGCTCTTGTTGTCGAGGGTGCGCGGGTGGTAGGCATCGTCACCCCAACCGATCTCACTCGGTTGGTCGACGTGTATCGGCTGGCGAAGCCCGACGTCACCGTCGCAGACGGTTACCGACGCGGTCATCAAGGGAACGAGGTGCAGAGGACACTATGAGCGACAAACGAATTGAGCCATCGGTCATCGTTGGCATCGATGGTTCGCCGGCGGCGATCCATGCTGCTGAGTGGGCCGCAGACGAGGCCCAGGCCCGTGGGGTTTTGTTACTCATGCTTGCGGCCATCAAGCCTACTCACCCCTCCGCCGAGGACTACCGCCGAGACGTCGCACACGCCGAGGCATCGCTTCATGCGGCACGACTCGCCGTCGAGGCGATGGGAAGACCGGTCAAAGTCGAAACGGAGATTCGCCGCGGGTCGCCGGGTGCCATGCTGGTTTCCGAATCCGACCACGCTGAAATGATCTGCGTCGGATCCGTGGGGATCAGTCGCTATTCCCGGGCGTTGTTGGGTTCGACTGCAACCGAAGTCGCAGAGAAGGCTGTCTGTCCGGTCGCGGTAATCCGCTCCCGGCCCGACCAGCCTGGACCGCACATCAACTGGATCGTCGTAGAAGTCGGCGACGCGCCTGGACGCGACACCGTCATCGACCAGGCGATGAGGGAAGCCCTGCTGCGCGAACTGCCGGTGCTCGCGATCGGAAGCACGCACGCAGACAACGCCGACAACCCCGCGCACAAACTCGAGAACCGCCTGTACCCATGGAGACGGTGGTATCCGGACGTTCACATCTATCCGGTGACAGCGGGAGGCGGCGTTACGCATTTCTTGAAGAGCAACGATGATCTGGTCCCGCTCGTTGTCATCGGTAGCGCTGATGCCGGCCAACTTGCCCGGATCGTCGGGCCGCACGATCATCCCGTGTTCCGGCATGTCGAGTCTTCGGTGCTCGTCGTTCACGAATGATCGTGGTCACGAATGATGTGAATGATCGTGGTCTCCGACGGCGACTTACACGTTGGCCAAAACCTTGTTGATCATGTCCTGAGCCGCGCGCATATGCCGGTTGGCTTGAGCCATGAAGGATAAGAACTCACCGTCATAGTTGGTGGGCGAACCCGCCGCAGTCGCCAAGCACAAATGCGAAGCGGAATGGAAGTCCTCGATCGCCGCATGCAACTCGGCAGTCAGCGCCGGATTGGGGCTGGGGAGATGACTCTGCATCTTAACCTCGGCGGCATCGTGAATGTGCTGGCACGCCGCCAACAAATTGCCTGTCCCAAAACGAGTGAACGCGTGATCCACGTCTTCCGACGCGTTCCGCATGTCGGTGAAGTCTTTGAGCGCCCCGGTCCACCATTGCTGGAGAGCCGTGACGCTGGACGTCGCCGGTTCCGACGAACGGTTCTGCTGTGCGTGATTCATAACGGTTACGCCGGCCGCTGGGCCGACGACCAGAAGAATTGCCAACGCACCACCGACGAACCATTTCGCGCTGCGTCGTAATCCGGCTGTAGCCGGCGAGTCGGGGCCCGATAGCTCGGGGCGCACTGCCATCGGGATACCGCCCTGCCCAGAGGATTCCCGATCAAGTGGGCTTGGATACTCATAGGCGTAGGTCGTCATGGTGCTTCTTCCTTCAAACTTCGCTTGGTTCTCGTCTTTCGACGCTATGCATCACGACGAAAAACGAAGAGAGTCGTTAGCCATCAGAAAGAGGTCTTTGGTCATGACCTGCCAAGTCAAAGGCGGCCATGCGCCTGAGCTAATGGTCAGGCGGCACGGGGCAGGTCCGGAGTTGAGCTCGCCGGTGTTGGCGCCGGGCGAGTCCTCGCGGGAACCCAGCCGGCGCAGGCCAGGTACAGCCCGATCAGTACCTCGACGCCAGCGCCGGCGCGCCACCACCCCATTGCGTCAATCGCGGAGTTGGCCATCGAAAAGTAGGTGTGCGGAAATGCCACCAGAAACAGCCCCTTGGCCGTGACAGCCCAACCCACAACCGACACGACGATAGCCGCGACGCCGCGCCAATACGGGTGAAGGGCGATGACCATCAGACCGAGCAGCAGGATGAACGCTCCAGTCGAGATGACAAGCGATGCTGTTGACTGCGCCTGATCGAAAGCTGTTGCGCTACTGGGTCCGTACGACCAACACCGGCACCTTCGCCGACTCGGCGACCGCGGCGCTCACCGCGCCGAGACGCATGCCGGCGAACCCGCCACGCCCGTGACTGCCGAGAACCACCAGCTGCGCATTGTGGGATTCCTCAATCAGCCAGCGCGCGGGAGTGTCACAGACGAGCCGTCGACTGACGTGCACGTCGGGGTAGCGTTCCTGCCAGCCGGCCAGGCGCTCGGCCAAGATTTCTTCACCCTCGCCCTGATATGTCCGCCAATCCATGCCGAGGACCGGGAAAACGCCGACGTCGCTCCACGCGTGCAGCGCGATCAGCGCCACTCCCCGCCGCGACGCTTCGTCGAACGCCCATTCAGTTGCGGCTTCCGAGGCGGGCGAACCGTCTACACCGAGCAGAACCGCTGCTTTCGGTTCGACTGGAGGGCAGGTTTCATCGGCGTGAATCACCGCTACCGGGCAGTGCGCATGCTCAACAACACCCCGGCTGACCGAACCCAGCAGCAGACGGCCGAGCGCACCCCTGCCATGGCTTCCCACGACGATTATCCGCGCGTCCTTGGAGGCATCGACGAGCGCGTCCACGGGATGGGCATAACGCACCTCTGTCCGCATGTCTGGCGGACGCGGCTGATCCCAAGCGGCGCTGAGGCTTCTGCGCGATTGTTCGATGATCTGGTGCGCGTTGTCCTCTTGCCATTCCGCGGCACTTGTCCGCTCGGGGCTGACCGGCCAGCTGACGGCTACCGGTTGCACGACATGCATGAGCGTGACGTGTTCATGGCGCATGGCTGCTTCAGACGCCGCCCAAGATATAGCACCATTTGATTCTGCAGACCCGTCGACCGCGACGATCACGCCGTATTTCGTTGGGGTTTCGAACATCTCCTGCTCCTTTGACCGCAACCCAAATGACCGCCGAGTAGTCAGCGACGAAACTCCAGGACCTCAAACAACGATCGCCGAGGCGTCGGAGGCGGAAGGCTTTCGGCGTCTGGGGCCGTACCGACTCGTATCAAGACTTGCGGCATCGCGTTGGTCACCAACAAATCTCGGATAATGTCCCGACTGGCTTCCAATTCGGTGATATGCGTGAGGGGACACGTCGCCAGGCCGGCGATCGTGCACTCCAGCAGCACCTTCGATAGCGCTTGGCCGGCGTGGAGGGCGTCTGTCCGGGTGTCCTCGGCCGTGGACAACACCAGTATCTTCGCCTGGTCCTGCGCGGTGGCTGCGCGCCGATCGCTAACCACACTAGAGGGGAATCTTCGGTCCACTCCAACTCGGTCAGCTTCCGACCGTGACACCAAATCACTCGGCGGGATGCCCTCTGATTGCCTGAAAGCAGCTGTCCACCATTGCAATTCGCGATGGTAGAAGTCGTCATCACGGCGTAGGCCTTCGGTGAGTCGCGACGCTTCGAGTAGCAGCGGGCGGGCGCTGTCGGCCAACCCCTCGATGGCGACCAGATCGGACCCGAACGCGAGGCGCAACGTCGTTTCGAATGTCTGCCAATCCTTCGGTGGCTCGAAGGGCAGGCGGTCGCTGCGGCGCCGCGATATCGCGTCGGCACGGTCGCGCCAGGCCTGGGTGACGTATTCGAGCGGCGTGAAGTAGATCGATGCCAGGTGCTCGAGCCTGTTCGGGTTTGGGAACTCCTCGACGTGAGTCCGCCATCCGGCGGCGGCCATCGCGGTTCGCAAGTGATCGAGCACGGCGCCGCAGCTGATGATCGCCTCGCGGCCGGAACTGTCGGTTGATCGCACGACACGGTGAGGATCGGTGAATAAGTCGAGCGCGGTGGGGCTCGCCACCCAGCGCCAGGGTTGGCTGTTATGGAGCGACGGCGCGCGGCACGCCAACTCCACTGCCCGCGCGATCACATCCGTAGCCACAGCCGTTGTCGTCATGGGTTCACCACCTTTTCCTCTCCTCGACCCTTGCGGCTCCGGGCACTGCAGGCCAGAGTCATTGGTCACTTGAGAACGCGGCGTACTGCCCGGCCGCGGGGGCCTTCGGACCGCTTCGCGGAGAACGCGTGGGCTAACAGAATGTGCTTATGGGGCACGCCACCGCCACCAACCAACAGACAGTCGAGCCGTACAGCGAAGTGCACGAGACGCACACCGGCCTCGTCGTGCTGGTCGGGAATCTCGCCTACAAGGTCAAAAAGCAGATTCGCACCGACTTCCTGGATTTCAGCACCGCGGAACAGCGCGAACGGGCATGTCAGCGCGAACTGGAGCTCAACCGGCGACTGGCGCCCGCCAGCTATCTGGGCGTCGCTCACCTGAGCGCTGAATGGACCGGCACTAGTGAGCCGGTGCTTGTCATGAAACGCCACCCCGACTCGTCCCGGCTGGCCACGATGGTCCGGCACGGCCAACCAGTCACCGACGCACTCGTGGCAATCGCCAAGGTGTTGGCGAAGTTCCACGAAAGCGCCGAGCGGGGCCGGCTCGTGGAGGCGCAGGGCTCCGCAGCTGCGGTGAAAGCCCGCTGGGAGGCCAACATCGCGGAGCTGCAGCAGTTTGTCGGCACGGTGGTGGACAAACACCCCCTCGAAGCCGTCGAACAATTGTCAGCACAGTTCATCGCCGGCCGTGCGCTGCTGTTCACCCGGCGCGTCCGCGACAGCCGAATCGTCGACGGACACGGCGATTTGCTCGCCGACGACATCTTCTGCCTGACCGACGGCCCGGAAATCCTGGACTGCCTGGAGTTTGACGACAATCTTCGCTACGTCGACACGATCGACGACGCCGCCTTTCTGGCCATGGATTTGGAGTTCCTGGGCCGCAAAGACCTCGGCGAGTTCTTTCTGGCTCAATGCAGCCAGCTGGCCGCCGACCCGGCCCCGCAGTCGCTGAAAGATTTCTACATCGCCTACCGCGCGCTGGTTCGGGCCAAAGTCGACTGCGTGCGGTGCTCGCAGGGACATGGCGACGCCGCCGCGGACGCATCGCGCCACCTGGGTGTCGCGCTCGAACATCTGAATGCCTGCTCAGTGCGGCTGGCTGTAGTCGGCGGCGGACCGGGAACGGGGAAGACCACACTTGCCCAAGCCTTCGCGAAGCGGGTCGGCGCAGCGGTGATCTCCACCGATGAAGTGCGGCGCGCCTTACAGAATTCGGGGGTCATCGGTGGTGAGGCGGGCGTGCTGAATGCCGGCCTGTACTCCGCGCCTAATATCGCCGCCGTCTACCGCGAGGTATTGCACCAGGCCCAAATCCTTCTCGCCAACGGTCGGTCGGTGATTCTCGACGGCACCTGGCGCGATCCGAACCGCCGCGACCAAGTCAGGCAGCTGGCCGCCCAGACGCATTCCGCTGAAATTGAATTCCTCTGTGAGACGTCCGTGAGCACCGCCGCAAGCCGGGTCGCCGCCCGGCCGGCCGGCGGCTTGTCGGACGCGACCCCGGAGATAGCGACCGTCTTGGCCGACAGTCGGCAGTGGCCCGAGGCACACCACATCGACACCAGCCGGCCGCTATCAGAATCCGTTCGCGCTGCCGCGAAGCTATGGCGACATGCCGGGCCAGCTGTTGCAAACGCGCCGCAATGAAGGACTTTGGTCACACCCAATGGTGCCTACTGGCCGGTTCGGGATAGCTACCGCGCCACTAGCGTCACCGATGCCGGAAAATATCCGCGTTAGGGAGAAGTCATGGCAACACCGACCTACCTACGTGACATCGGTTCGCTTCGGATTTCTGACGTGGAACGTGCCGGTGGCAAGTGAGCTGAGGTCGGTAAACCCTGACGCCACTCCGGCCGCGCGGCGCACGATAGCGCGGTCGAGCAGCATCTGCTGCTGGAGTCAGCACGCCGACACGGCCCCGTTTGATCAGGTTCTGTTGGCCGAAGAAGGACGACCATGACGCACCCCGCCGTTGAACCGCAAGACCCCGAATTGGACGCAATAGCATGGGGATTTCTGAGCTCCAACTATGCCAGCAAACGCTTCGTCGAATGGCCGATCGACCGGCGCCTGCATGCCTATCTGCAGCATCAGGGACTGAGCAGTGTGGCTGACGACGGAACCATTTGTGCAGCGTTACTGGACCGGGTTATGGCGAACATCGGCCTGGCTTTGAACAGCGGAACGCTCAGGCCGGACGGGTGAGGCCACCGTGAAAGTCATCCGCAAGACGGCGGTCGATTGGGCGGTGACACCGAACCTGGAGGACTACGAGCAGACGCGAGCGACGTTCGACTGGTCGAAGGTGCCACCACAGTGTTCGGGCATGGCCGATGGCGGCTGCAACATCGCCTACGCGGCGGTGGATCGGCACGCCGAAGGCGCATCGGCGACGCGCACAGCGCTGAGGTTCGTCAGTGCCGAAGGCTGGGACGGCACCGTGGCAACCCGGGATCTCAGTTATGCCGAGCTGGCTCGCCTTGCCCGATGCTTTACCAACGTGCTGCGCGCCCTTGACATCAACCAGGGCAGCCGAATTTTTACCATCATGGGCCGCACGCCCGAGCTGTACATCGCGATCATGGGCGCATTACGCAACGGCTGTGTGGTGTCGCCGCTGTTCTCCGCCTTTGGCCCCGAGCCAATCGCTACCCGCGTCAACATCGGCAAGGCCGACGTCCTGGTCACCACCAAAGCGATTTACCAGCGCAAGATAGCCGCGATACGCGACCGGCTTCCCTCCGTGAGCCATGTCCTCCTCATCGACGGCGTCCTGCCAGAAACGATTGATTTTTGGCGATGGATGGAAGGCGCGGACGATGATGCTCCGATCACGCCCACCAACGCCGACGACCCCGCATTGCTGCACTTCACGAGTGGTACTACCGGTACACCGAAGGCTGCTCTGCACGTTCATGGCGCGGTCGTGATGCACTACGTGTCCGGTTTGTACGCACTCGACCTCCATCCCGATGACATCTTCTGGTGTACAGCGGATCCGGGCTGGGTCACCGGTACGTCCTACGGTGTGATCAGCCCGCTGCTGCACGGTGTCACCTCGATCGTCGACGAGGCCGAATTCGACGCTCAGCGCTGGTATCAAATTCTGCAAAGCCAAGGCGTGACGATTTGGTACACCGCCCCGACCGCAGTGCGGATGTTGATCAAGGCGGGAGCGGAGCTGGCTCAGCAATACCGGTTCCCGCGGCTGCGCTTTATCGCCAGCGTCGGTGAGCCGCTGAACGCCGAAGCGGTAATTTGGGGAAAGCGCGTGCTCGGCTTGCCCATCCACGACAACTGGTGGCAGACCGAGACTGGCGGCATCATGATCGCCAATACGCCGGCCTTCGACATCAAACCCGGTTCCATGGGCAGGCCACTTCCCGGTGTCGACGCATACGTAGTGCGCCACGACGACGGTGAAGTATCCGTGATCGACCAGCCAGACGTCGAGGGGGAACTCGCGCTCGGCCTCGGCTGGCCCTCGATGTTCCGCGGCTACCTGAATGAGGACGAGCGGTACCGTAAGTGCTTCAACGACGGCATGTATCTCACTGGCGACCTGGTAAAAAGGGACGCCGACGGCTACTTCTGGTTCGTCGGACGAGCCGACGACGTGATCAAGTCGGCCGGACACCTCATTGGTCCGTTCGAAGTGGAAAATGCACTGACCGACCATCCTGCGGTCGCCGAGGCGGCGGTAATCGGCAAGCCCGACCCGACCGTCGGCGAAGTTGTCAAAGCCTTCGTTCTGCTCAAACGCGGTTACCTGGCGGACGACCAACTGCGCCTGGAATTGCTGGGTCACGCCCGCAAGCATCTTGGAGCCGCCGTCGCACCGAAAGAGATCGAATTCGTCGACACGTTGCCGCACACCCGCAGCGGCAAGATCATGCGTCGTCTGCTGAAGGCCCGCGAGCTCGGCCTGCCGGAGGGCGACACCTCCACCATCGAGCCGCCGGCCGCGCCCACTAGCCAACCGGTGGCGCGATGAACGACCGCGAATTGGCCCGAACGCTGCTGTCGTCGATGGTCCGGGTGCGCCGGATGGAAGAAAAGTGCGCAGAACTATACGGAGAAGCCAAGATACGCGGGTTCTTGCATCTCTACGTGGGGCAGGAAGCCGTTGCCGCCGGGACTTTGAGCGTGCTGACTCCTGACGACGCGGTGGTGGCCACCTACCGCGAGCACGGTCACGCACTGCTACGTGGCATCCCGATGACCTCGATCATGGCCGAGATGTTCGGGAAGCAAGAGGGGTGCTCGCGCGGCCGGGGCGGGTCCATGCACCTATTCGACGCAGCCACACGCTTTTACGGCGGCAACGCCATTGTGGCCGGCGGCTTGCCGCTTGCTGTGGGCTTGGCTCTGGCGGATTCGATGCTGCACCGTAACCGGGTGACTGCGTGCTACTTCGGCGACGGGGCGGTCGCCGAGGGAGCATTCCACGAGTCGCTGAACATGGCCGCATTGTGGCGACTACCGGTACTGTTCCTGTGCGAGAACAACTTTTACGCAATGGGAACCGCGCTACAACGTGCCCAAGCCCAGACCGACCTCACCGTCAAGGCGGCGTCGTACACGGTGGAAAGCATCGCCGTGGACGGGATGGATGTTATTGCCTGCCATGAGGCCGCGCAACAGGGCGCCGACCATATCCGCACCGTAGGCGGGCCGTTTTTCATCGAGCTCCGCACCTACCGGTTCCGCGCCCATTCGATGTTCGATCCCGAACTGTACCGGGACAAAGCGGAAGTTGAGCAGTGGCGCAAACGTGATCCAATTCCCGCTTTCATCGAGCAATGCCTGCACGACCGTACCCTGGATGCTGACGACGTCGCGGCGATCGAGCAGGAAGCGAACCGCGAAGTCGAGGACGCGGTCGCGTATGCCGAAGCCGGAACGTGGGAGAGCGTCGAGGATCTTGAACGCGATGTGCTGACTCCTGTCGGGGAGGCAAGCTGATGAAGGTCACCTACCGCACCGCTGTGCACGACGCCTTAGCCGACGCGTTGCGTGACGACCCACGAGTCATGCTGATGGGAGAAGACGTCGGCCGCTACGGCGGAACCTATGCGGCATCCAAGGGCCTGCTCGATGAGTTCGGTCCAGAACGGGTGCGAGACACGCCACTGTCGGAGCTCGGATTCGTCGGTATCGGGATCGGCGCTGCGCTGGGCGGACTTCTGCCGATCGTCGAAGTTATGACTGTCAACTTCAGCCTGCTGGCCCTCGATCAGGTCGTTAATACCGCTGCAGCGCTGCGCCATATGTCCGGTGGCCAATTCTCGGTGCCGCTGGTTATTCGGATGGCGACCGGGGCGGGTCGTCAGCTGGCTGCCCAACACTCGCACAGCCTCGATCCCTGGTATGCGCACATCCCGGGTATCAAGGTCGTCGCCCCGGCGACGGTCACCGACGCCTACGGCATGCTCGGTTCCGCGCTGGCCGATCCCGACCCGGTGGTCATCTTCGAACACGTCCAGCTCTACAACACCGCCAGCGACGTTGACGCACTGACCGCCACGGACATATCGCGCGCGGCAGTACGCCGTAACGGCTCCGATGCGACCGTGATTACCTATGGCGGGTCGCTGCCCAAGGCACTGGATGCGGCAAACGTATTGTCGCTTAACGGCATTGACTGCGAGGTCGTCGATCTGCGGGTGCTGCGGCCCCTCGACATGGAAACGGTCCTCGAGTCAGTGCGTAAGACTCACCGCGCCGTAGTGGTGGACGAAGCGTGGCGGACCGGCAGTTTCGCCGCCGAGGTGAGCGCAAGGATTGTCGAAGGGGCGTTTTACGATCTCGACGCTCCGCCTGCCAGGGTATGTAGCGCAGAGGTACCGATGCCTTATGCGAAGCACCTCGAACAGGCAGCGTTACCGCAGCCGGACAAGATAGTTACCGCCGTGAACGGCCTGTTCGGGAACGACACATGATCGAGTTCACAATGCCCGCACTCGGCGCGGACATGGACGAGGGCACCCTCAATGAGTGGCTGGTGAAGCCGGGCGACAAGGTGACCAGAGGCCAGGTCGTCGCCATCGTCGAAACCACCAAGGCTGCAGTGGAAGTCGAATGCTGGCACGAGGGTGTCATCCACGAGCTAGTGGTCCCTGTCGGCGAAACCGTTCAGGTGGGAACGGTGTTGGCGACACTGCTGGAAGCTGGCGAAGCTGCGCCGGCGCGTCCTGCGCCCTCGAGCCGACGGCCAAAGAAACCGCACCCCACCGCAAGCCCAATGCCCGTCGAGCCGGTGCCGGTGCCGGACCGCGCGACAACCGCGCCGCATCGGCGGCGTTGGGTGTCACCCGCCGCTCGTCGCCTCGCGGATTCGCTCGGGATCGACGTCAACGTTGTCAGCGGCACCGGCCCGCAGGGTGCAGTAACCATCCACGACGTTGAGCACGCTGCGGCGTCCGCGAAGCAGCCACAACCCAAGCTGACTGCGGCCGATCGGGCCGCGGGGATGCGGCGCTCGATCGCCGCGGCGATGAGCCGCTCGAAGCGCGAGATCCCGCATTACTACTTGTTGCACGAAATTCAGCTGGACACTGCTCTGAGGTGGCTGACCGCCCGCAATGCGGAACGACCGATCACGGAGCGATTGCTGCCGGCGGTGCTGCAGTTGAAAGCCGTTGCGCTGGCGGCTCAGCGGTTTGCTGAATTCAGTGGATTCTGGCGCGATGACAACTTCCAGGCAGCTGGCGAAGTGCATGTCGGAGTGGCGATTTCGCTACGGGGCGGCGGCCTTGTCGCGCCGGCCATCCATGATGTGCCAGGCAAGAAGCTCGATGACCTGATGAGCGATCTGACGGACCTGGTTGCGCGAGCGCGGGCAGGCTCGCTGCGCAGCTCGGAGATGTCGGACCCGACCATCACCGTGACCAATCTCGGCGACCAAGGAGTGGACGCCGTCTTGGGCGTGATCTATCCACCTCAGGTTGCGTTGGTGGGTTTCGGCAAACCGGCGCAACGGGTTGGTGCGGTCGACGGCGGAATCCGCATCCTCACCACCACATACGCCACTCTGGCAGCAGACCATCGCGCCTCCGACGGCCATCGCGGTGCATTGTTCCTGGCAGCCATCGACGAGCTGCTCCAACGTCCCGATGATCTAGAGAAATGACAGCAATATGACCAGCGTCAAAAATCTTCGCGCCGACGTTTTGTCAGTGTTGACTACCATCGCCCCAGAGGTCGACCCAGCCGAGATCAGCAACGACGAACTGCTGCGTGACCAGGTCGATTTGGACTCGATGGATTGGTTGAACTTTTTGGTCGGCGTTCATAAGCGATTCGACGTCGACATCCCCGAGAAGGATTACGCGTCGTTGCGAACCCTCAGTGACCTCGTGCGTTACATCGAGGAACACGGGGCCGACGCGAATCGTCGATGAGGTTTGCTGTCGTCGGTGCTGATCAGGACAATGGCGCGGTCCAGTAAACCCGGGTGCCCCCTTCAGGCCCCGGGATAATCGAACAGGCGCCTCCGACTTGCACCGCCCGACGTTGCATATTTGCCAGGCCGCTGCGGCGCTGATTGTCCTGCGGGATGCCGGAGCCGTCGTCGACGACCTCGACGGCCAACTGGTCATCCGCGCAGATTCGCACCGTCAGGTGGCTGGCCCCGGCGTGGCGAACCGCGTTGCTGACGGCTTCGGTGATGACGGCCTCGGCGTGATCGGCGAGATCGCCGAACACGGCGCTCAACGTTCCCGACAGATCCAGCGTGGTGGCGATGTCGCGGTCTTCGGTGAGCTCGCCGATCCGGTTCTGGATTCGGTGCCGAAAATCCCCGGTCGTGGTTATCGGGTTTTGTAGTTTGAAGATCGTCGACCGAATGTCGTCGATTGTGCTCTGGAGGTCGTCGAGGGTGCTGGCCAGCCGGTCGGCGATCTCCGGAGAACGCGCGCGGGCGATGGTGCTCTGCAGGTCCAGGCCAGCGGCAAAAAGCTTTTGGATGACGTGATCATGCAGGTCATGCGCAATTCGCTCGCGGTCCGCGAGGATCGCCAGCTCGCGGGCATGTTCGCGGCCGGTCGCCAATGCCAACGCGATGGCGGCATGCTGGGCGAAGTCGCTGACGAGTTCCAGATAATCGTTGCTGAACGGCGGCTGTTGCGTGGAACGGGCGACAGTGATTGCCCCGACAACCGTGTCGTTCGCACGCAGCGGCATCACGATCGCGGAGCGTTGGCCGACATCGGTGAACCCCTCGATGGGATACCGGAAAGAGTCGGTGATCAACGGCTTGCCGCTGCGCACGACGCCGCCGGTGGTGGAGCCCTCCACCGGTATTTGCCGACCGATCACCTGCGAGGTGTACTGGCCCGCCGTGGCCGCAACGATAAGGGCGTCGACTTCGTCGGCAGGGAGATCGGCCTCGGTCGGAATCAGCAGTATCGCCTGCTCGGCATCGGTCAAGTCCAGCGCCCGGTCCACGATCAGTTGCATCGGGCGCTGCCGAGAACCGGTAGACAGCAGTTCGGACATGATCTCGCGGCTGGCCCTCATCCACTTAGCCGATGCGCGTTCGCGCTCGAACAGTCGCGCGTTGTCGATGGTGACCGCCGCCGCCGACGCCAATGCCCGCGCGGCGATCTCCTCGGCGTCGGAGAAGACGCGATCGGGCCGGTCGTCGCCCAGGTAGAGACTGCCGAAGACGGCTCCTCGCACGCTGATCGGGATACCGAGGAACGCCCTGATCGGCGGATCCTGCCCGGGGAGTCCGTTGTCGTGCAGGTACGCGGTCAGATCATCGACCCGAAAGGACTCGTTTATCGGCAGGTCGCTCAGCCACTGCGCTGCGTCGGCGTCGATGCCCTCCTGGATGACAGACACCAGGTTTCCGTCCGATCTGTACGTGCCCAGCGCGCCGTAACGGGCGCCCGCCAGCTGCATCGCGGCCTTGACGATGCCGCGCAAGGTCACGTCGAGGTTCTCCAAATTGGAACCGATGTCGACGATGACGCGTAGCAGCTGTTCCATCTGGTCGCGGGCCGCCAACAGCTCGTCGAGCTGCTCGTGCATTCGGCGTACCAGGTCGCGCTGGCCCAACTGGGTGAACGCGGATTCTTCCGCGTCACGCTCCATGCAGGCAAAGTAGCAGGCCAGCCAGACGGCTGCCAGCCCAATATGGCCGTGTTAGGAGCAATCCGGGGACTTTCGGCCTTTGCCAGTGGTGACCCAAAGACCGTGTATCCCCGCCCCGCAAGGGGGACGATGAGCGCAGCGATGAGGAGGAGCGGCGCACATGACAAGCGCGGTGATCGACGCCACGGGGCTGCAGCAACTGGTGTCGACGTTGATTGAGCACGGATACAAGGTGGTCGGGCCCACTCTGTCCGACAACGCGATTGTGCTGGCCGAGCTGAAATCCGCCGATGATCTGCCGCAGGGCTGGGGGGTTGATGTCGGTCCCGGACGGTATCGACTTCGCCGTCGCGACGACGACGCGCTGTTCGGCCATTCGGCCGGCCCGCAATCGTGGAAGCAGTTTCTGCACCCACCGCGGCAGCGGGTGTGGTCATCGGACGGAGCCCAACCCGAAGAACCGCCTCGGTACGCATTCATCGGGGTGCGCGCGTGCGACTTGTCGGCGATTCAGATCTTGAACGGCGTCTTGGGCGTCGGCGCACATGCCGACCGAGGTTTCGTCAGCCGGCTACGACGTATCTTCGTGGTGGCCGTCAACTGCACCGAGCCGGGCGGACTGTGCTTCTGTGCCTCGATGGGAACCGGACCCCAAGTCGGTCCTGGCTATGATTTGGCGCTGACCGAACGGATCGATGCCAATGGTCGCCGTTACCTGGTCGACGTGGGCAGCGACGCCGGATCCGACGTGCTGGCCACGCTACCGCATCGAGATGCTGAGCAGGATGAAATCCACTCGGCCCGAACCGATGTCAGCGCGGCTGCGGAGCGCATGGGCCGGCAAATGCCGGACGGCGACCTGCGCGAGCTGCTGGTCGCTTCGCGGGAGTCGCCGCGCTGGGACGATGTCGCGAGTCGGTGCCTGACGTGCGGGAACTGCACGATGGTGTGCCCCACCTGTTTCTGTACCAGCACCGAGGACGTCACCGACCTCGCCGGCGATCATGCCGAGCGCTGGATGAACTGGGCGTCCTGCTACGAATTCGACTTCACCTACATCCACGGCGGCACCGTGCGCCAATCGGGTGAGTCACGGTACCGGCATTGGATAACGCACAAGCTGGGCACCTGGCATGATCAGTTCGGCAGCACCGGCTGCGTCGGATGCGGACGCTGTATCGCATGGTGTCCCACGGGAATTGACATCACCGAGGAGATGAACGCGCTGGCTGGGCTGGCCGATGATGGCTTTCGCGAGAGGCCGGATCCGGGAGATGCCGATGACTGATGTCGCAGCGTGGCCGGCTGCGTCCTCTGCAATGGCTCCGGTCCCTTATCGAGTGCGCGCAAGAAGCGTCGAGAACTTCGAGTCGGCAACGGTCTGGCTGGAACCAATCGAGCAACGGGTGGCCTCACCGCTGCCGGGCCAGTTCATGATGTTGTACGCCTTCGGTGTCGGTGAGATCGCCATGTCGGTCAGCGGTGTTCCGTCGAGCGCTGACGGCACGATCGCTCACACCATCCGATCGGTCGGTGCGGTTAGCAAGGCCCTCCATGACGCCGACGCGGGCACGGTCGTCGGAGTGCGCGGGCCGTTTGGCACCGACTGGGGTCTGGAATCGTGCGTCGGCCGGGATCTGGTGATCGTCGCCGGCGGGTGCGGGCTTGCCCCGGTGCGACCGGTGATAGTGCAGGCGCTGGCCCGTCGGTCAGGCTTCGGTCGGGTGGTGCTGGTTGCCGGGTCGCGAACACCAGAGCAGTTTCTGTTCCGTGACGAGGCCGAAGGGTGGACACAAAACCCACGGCTCGATGCCGAGCTGATCGTGGACGCGGCGGGGCCGGGTTGGCAGTGGCAGATCGGGCTGGTTACCGAGCCATTGCGCCGGCTGACGGTCGACCCGCGACGCACCACCGCGATGATCTGCGGACCGGAGCCGATGATGCGATTCAGTGCACTGGCGTTGATGGAACATGGCTTGGCCGCCAACGATATTCGTGTCTCGCTGGAGCGCAACATGCAATGCGGGATCGGCTGGTGCGGGCATTGTCAGCTCGGCCCGCTGCTGCTGTGCCGCGACGGCCCCGTCGTCGGTTACGACGTCGCCGCGCCGTTGCTGCAGGTCAAGGAGCTATGAATGAGCGCACCCACGCTGGCCGTCTGGAAATTCGCCTCCTGCGATGGCTGCCAGCTGAGCTTGTTGGACTGCGAAGATGAACTGCTCACGATCGCCGAACGGGTGCAGATCAGCACCTTCCTGGAAGCCTCCAGCGCAGTGGTCGCCGGGCCGTACGACGTGTCGCTGGTGGAGGGTTCGATCACCACCCCGGCCGACGAGCGGCGCATCAAGGAGATCCGTGAACAGTCCGGGCTGCTGGTCACCATCGGCGCGTGCGCAACCGCCGGCGGCGTCCAGGCTCTCCGAAACCTTGCCGACGTCGACGAGTTCGCCTCCGTGGTATACGCACACCCGGAATACATCGCCACGCTGGCCACGTCCACGCCCGCCTCAGCGCATGTCACGGTCGATTATCAACTGCAGGGTTGCCCGATAGACCGCGGCCAATTGCTTGACACTCTCGGCGCTCTGCTCGTCGGACGCAAACCGCGACTGCCGGCCAAGACCGTGTGTACCGAATGCAAGATGCGCGGGGTGACGTGCATTGTTGTCGCGGAGGGTATCCCGTGCCTGGGCCCGGTAACTCACGCCGGATGTGGGGCGTTGTGTCCGTCGTATCACCGCGGGTGCTTTGGCTGCTTCGGCCCTGCGGCCACCCCCAATAGTGCTGCGCTGATCCCGCTGCTGCGCCGCGATGGGATGTCGAGCGGCGACGTCGAGCACGTCTTCTCGACGTTCAACGTCGAGAGTTTCGCTGCTAAAAGGAACGATCGGTGAACCCTGAGACGCGCACGCTCGCTGTCAGTGCACTCTCCCGCGTCGAAGGCGAGGGCGCGCTGCGGGTCAGGTTGACCGGCGACACCGTGCACAGCGCCGAGCTGAATATCTACGAGCCACCACGGTTCTTCGAGGCTTTCCTGCGTGGGCGGGCCCATACCGAGCCACCGGATCTCACGGCGCGGGTCTGCGGTATCTGCCCGGTCGCCTACCAGGTGAGTGCTTGCAACGCGATCGAGGACGCGTGCGGCGTAAGCCTCGATCCCGAGCTGATGGCGCTTCGACGGCTGTTGTATTGCGGCGAGTGGATCCACAGCCACGTCCTGCACATCTATCTCTTGCATGCTCCAGATTTTCTGGGCTATCCGGACGCGATCAGCCTCGCCAAAGACCGCCGCGAGTTCGTTGAAAGGGGCCTGGCGTTGAAGAAAGCCGGAAATCGGCTGATGGAACAGCTCGGTGGCAGGGCCATTCACCCGATTAATGTCCGGTTGGGCGGTTTCTACTCGGTGCCCGAACGCGATGAGCTCAAACCCCTCGCCGAGATGCTACGGCGGGCTATGGACGATGCCCTCTACACCATCCGGACAGTTGCCGAATTCGATTTTCCCGACACCGAATTCGACCACGAGCTGCTTGCGCTGACTGATCCCAATCGATACGCCATTGAGGATGGCACCATTTCACGCAGTGGCGGATCCGCCTTTGCCGCAGCCGATTTCCTCGACCACGTGATCGAGTCTCAGGTGCCGCACTCGACTGCATTGCACGCCACCCTGGACGGCGGTCGCTACCTCACCGGGCCGCTGGCCCGTTACTCGCTGAATTCGGCTGCGCTGTCACCGATCGCGCGGCAAGCGGCCGAGCAGGCAGGCTTAGCCGGCGAGTGCCGAAATCCGTTTCGCAGTATCGTTGTTCGAGCGGTCGAGGTGATCTACGCGATCGAGGAGGCATTGCGCCTCATCGCGGAATATCAGCGGCCTTCCCGACCATTCGTCGAGGTGCCGGCTCAGCCACGCGTCGGTCACGGTGTCAGCGAGGCTCCGCGCGGGTTGCTGTATCACCGCTATGAAATCGGCGAGGACGGCCTGATCAAGGCGGCTACGATCGTGCCGCCCACTTCGCAGAACCAGGCTGCGATCGAACACGATATGGCCGAGCTGGTGGCCGCCAACCTCTCGCTCGATGACGCGGCGCTCACATCGTTGTGCGAGCGGTCAATTCGCAACTATGACCCTTGTATCTCATGTTCGGCGCACTTTCTCACGTTGACGGTTGACCGGCATTGACACCTGACACCATCGTCATCGGGATCGGCAATGAGTTGCGCCGCGACGACGGTGTCGGTCTCACAGTCGCCCAGCGCATTGCAGAACGTAACCTTCCCGATGTTCGCGTGGTGAACGGGATCAGCGAACCGGCCGCGTTACTGGACGTGTGGAGCGGCGTTCCGCGTGTAGTGGTGGTTGACGCGGTGTCTGGGCCGGGTGCGGCTCCGGGCCGAATTCGGCGCTGGGCAGGACCCGACCTGGAATCCACCGCGGTGGTGAGTTCGCATGCGCTGGGGCTGGCGCAGGCCTTCGCGCTGGCACAAGCTCTGGCCCGTACCCCTGACGAGTTGGTGGTGTTCACTGTCGACGTCGCCGACACGAATCACGGGATCGGGATCACTCCGGCCGTCGCGGCTGCGGTACCTCGGCTGGTCGACCTGATCGTCGCCGAGCTCACTCGCTGAGGAGCTGTTGCAAATCGTCGACGTCCGGCCGCAATCGGCGCCCGGTCACCTTCTCGGTTCGAATCCGTAGAAAGTAATCGCGTCGACCTCCCATCCACGGTCGCGAGAAGAGTCCTGATAGCTCAATCAGATCGGGCACCTCGGTGATCACCTGTGCGTGTCCGACGATGGTGACACTCCATCCGCGATGCGGGTCCGTATCCAATTCATCGGTCTCGAAGGCCACGATGCGATTACCCGACGCGGCGCTGAGCATCACCGGATCGGCGAGCCGGATCACCACGTCACCTCGCCACCAACGGAACTCAACCGGTCGGACCGCGGGCAGCGCACGCTCGGTGAAAATCAGACGGCCTACTCGGGCCTGCCGCAGCAGCTCCAGAGACTGCTCACGATCGAGTACGTCAAGATCTTGCAGCGCCATAACTACTCCCGTGCTATCCATTCGAAGCTGCCCGAGCATCCTTCGACGCCCGCTGTGCCAGGCGTGCAGCGGCTCGTTCGATACCGGCAGCGAGTTCGTTGACGTCGGATGCGGCGTCGTAATCGGCGGTGATGCCGAAGACCAGCTCGTCGGCGTAGCTCAGAATCGCGATACCGGTCCGCACTTGCAGTGCGATCGGCAGAATCGGCAGCAGCCGAATGACAGGCTGCCCCATGACACGCAATCGACGGCGGGGTCCAGGGACATTCGTGGCCACCGTGACAACGGCGCGTTGCGGCAGTCGCGTCAGCGCTCGCATTGCCCAGGCCGTAAATGCGAACGGAATCAGATTCGTCACCGAGACCACCAAGCTGCCGGCTTGTCCTTGACCGCTGAGCTTGGCTTTGGTCAGTCGGCTGTGCACCGCTCGCAATTGCTGGACCGGATCGGATTCCTCCACCGGAAGATAAGGCAGCAACAGCGAAACGCGGTTGTTGACCTCGCCCAGCGCCGCACTGGAGCGCACTGATACCGGCACCAATGTACGCAGTGATCGAGGTCGAGGCCGCTCACCACGACGAATCAATGCCGCGCGGTAGCTGTCGGTAACCGCAGCCAGCGCAACATCATTGATTGTTGCATTGTAGGCCTTGCAGACCTCTGTCACGCCGGCCAGGGGCACACGCGCGACGGCGTAGCGTCGCATACCCGTGACATGTCCGCTGAGTCCCGAAGATGCCGCGGGGCGAACCAACGCTGCGCCGATATCGAGCATTCCTTCCAACGCCCGCGCGGCGGCGGCGGACACGGTGATCGACGTGCGCCACAATTCGCTAACCCAATCCAGCGGATTAGGTGTTAAATGCGGTAGTTGGCCGCCGTTCGGCGATTGCGAAGCCGGGTGGATTTGGCTGGCGAACGTGTCGACCCGGCCATCGTCCGAAAGACGGGCGAGCAACTGCGTTGTCGCGATCCCATCTGCGATGCAGTGGTGGATCTTCATCAGAATCGCCCACTGGCCGTCCCCGAGGCCCTCGATCATCCAGCATTCCCAAAGCGGGTGATCTCGATCGAGCCGTCGCTCCATCAGATCTGCGGCCAGTCGGTACAGCGAGGCGTCATCACCCGGATGCGGGACCGCCGCGCGCCGCACGTGGTGAGAAAGATCAAAGGCAGCGTCGTCCACCCATGCCGGCGCACCGAGATCGAGTGGATGCGTGCGCAATACCTGCTTGAACCGCGGAACTTCAGCCAGGCGCTCACCAAGACCCGCGACGAACGGTGCGAATTCGGGAACGGGTCCCGCAAGCACCGCTAATGCGCCGACAGCGAGGCTGACGTGCGGGTCCGAGTCCTCAGCTTCGAGGAAACCTGCGTCGAGAGTCGACAAGTGTTCCATGACAACAACTCTGCTCCGCAGGCGCAATGTCCGGGCAGAGCAAGAAGTCACAACTGCAGGGGGCCAGGGGCCTTAACCGTATATCGACTTTGTTACCGGGCCTGTCGCGGCATGTTCGCCACCAGCGGTGTGTCGACGCCGACGGGACCAAGGTCGGCGGCTCCCCCGGGCGAGCCGAGCGGGCCCGCCTGACCGGGAAGCGTGTCATGGAAGAAGGCGGCGTTGTCACCCAGATGCCGCCGCTCGTCTTCCGGCAGATCGATTTCGTAGTAGATCGCATCGACCCGGCAAGCCGATTTGCAGGCACCGCAATCCACACACTCATCCGGATTGATGTACATGGCCCGCGCGCCCTCGTATATGCAATCGACAGGGCACTCCTGGACACAGGATTTATCCATCACATCCACGCACGCGTTGCCGATCACGTAGGTCATGACGTTGAGGTTAGCGGAGGACGATTTCAGCTGGCTTAGGCCGAAGGACCCGTACTGTGAGGACGAAAGTCCTTGTTAGTCGCCCGGCTATCGGGCCTCACGTGGCCGGTCGCTGCGAGCGTTCCACCTTGGTGGCAAATACCGCTGCCTGCGTGCGCCGTTCCATCCCCAACTTCGCCAGCAGCCGGGAGACGTAATTCTTTACCGTCTTCTCGGCCAGAAACATCCGATCGGCGATCTGCTTGTTCGTCAGGCCCTCGCTGAGCAGACCCAGCAACGTACGCTCCTGACTGCTGAGACCCGATAATGGATCTGGTTTTTCGGCCTCGCCGCGCAGTTTGGACATCAGCGCAGCGGCGGCCCGATTGTCGAGCAGCGATCGCCCGGCCCCCACATCCTTGACAGCCTGCGTCAACTCCATCCCCTTGATGTCCTTGACGACGTAGCCGCTGGCGCCGGCCAGGATTGCGTCGAGCATCGCCTCGTCGGAGGTGAACGATGTGAGCATCAGACACCGTAAGTCGGGCATAGCGGACAACAGGTCGCGGCACAGCTCGATACCGTTGCCATCCGGCAAGCGAACATCCAGCACTGCGACATCCGGGCGCGCGGCGGGAATCCTCGCCATCGCCTCGGCGACTGAACCTGCCTCGCCTACCACGTCGAGCTCGGGATCGGTCTTGAGTAGTTCAATCAAGCCGCGGCGTACTACCTCGTGATCGTCGACCAGGAAAACCGAAACCACAGCCAACCCCCTCCTCAGGATGCATCGACTGCTTAGCAGTGACTGCCGTGCACGGCGGGCACGCTGGATTCTACGCGTTCCGGCACTTCAGGGTTCCTTTATCGCCTGGCAGGCACCTTCGACGGGTTCTCACGTTAGGCCTAGGCCGCTGGTGTCCTTAGGGCCATTGGTCCTCTGATCAGCCGCTGTGGACGTTCTGAGTCGGCTGGAGCCCGAGGCCTTTGCATCTTCCAGAGGGGCCGGGCGGCCCCGGTTCGAGGACCAACGGCCCTGTCATCTCTACGTGCTCGCGGGGAACGATGGGAGACATGGAACCGGAGGCTGCTATCCCGCCCGTGCCGCCGAACGATGAAATCATCAAGAATGCAGTGATTTTGGCCTGCCGTGCCCCGTCGCTGCACAATAGCCAACCGTGGCGGTGGGTAGCCGAACACGGTGCACTGCAGCTCTTCCTCGACCCCGCCCGGGTGTTGAACTATGACCAGTCGCGGCGCGAAGCGCTCATCGGATGCGGGGCGGCTTTGCACCATCTGCGAGTGGCAATGGCCGCAAGTGGCTGGCACACGAATGTCAAAAGCCTCCCCGACCCCGACGACCCGGACCACCTCGCATCCCTCGAGTTCACCCCGATGAAACATGTCACCGAGGGTGACCGCCGCCGCGCCGACGCGATACTGATGCGGCGCAGTGACCGGCTGCCGTTCAGTGGGCCGACGGACTGGGAATCGTTCGTTCCCATTCTGTATGAAGTCGTCGACACCGACGGCATCCGCCTCGACGTGTTGCCGGGAGATTTGCGTCCACAGCTGGCCGAGGCGTCGCAAATCGCTACCTCGTTGCGGCTCTACGACTCCGCCTATCATACTGAAATTGGTTGGTGGACCGGTGAATTCAGGGTCTCGGACGGAATTCCGTACGCTTCGCTGGTGTCAGCCGCAGAGGGCGACCGGGTCGACGTCGGCCGAAACTTCCCGGCAAGGGGTGGCAGGGAACGCCGCATCGAGATTGCCGAAGACCACGCGGAGATCGTCCTGATATCCACCGATGCCGACGGTCGCGCGGATGCATTGGCGTCCGGTGAAGCGCTCTCCGCGGTCTTGCTGGAGTGCACGATGGCCGGACTGGCGACCTGCACCCTGACACACATCACCGAGGTCCGCACCACCCGTGAGCTTCTCGCGGAAATGCTCGGCTCCCAGAGCCATTTGCAGGTGTTGATACGGGTTGGTGTGGCACCTGCGATGGAGATTTTGCCGCCAGTCACTCCGCGCCGACCGCTCGCCGACGTTTTCCGCGTTCAGAGCTGATGAGGAGGCACCATGCCCGCGCCGAATTCGTCATCTCGTTGCGTGGTCGTCGGTATCGATGGCTCGCGTTCGGCCCTGCAAGCCGCGCTGTGGGCTGTCGATGAGGCCGTGGACCGTGACGTACCGCTGCGACTGGTGTACGCGATCGATCCTTCCGAGCGCGAGCCAGGTGCCGAAGATGCAATCCGCGACACATTTGCCGCCATCGAGTCGACACGCAAGCCGGTCAAGATGGAGGCCGAGGTCGTGCACGAGCGCCCAATCGCCGCTCTGCTGGCAGAGTCAAGATCCGCAGCTATGGTTTGCGTCGGCTCCACCGGATTGAAACACGCAGTGCACGGGCGTATCGGTTCCACTGCCTCGGCTCTGGTCAGATCTGCGCACTGCTCGGTCGCGCTGGTGCCAAACAGCGTGCTGCCCAGCACCACTGGCTGCGTCCTGGCGGTCGTGGAAGAGTCGCCTACCAGCAGTGCTGTGATGGATCTCGCGTTACAAGAATCCGGCGTTCGTGGCGCGCCGTTGCGCGTGCTCACCGTGCGGCCACCGCAAGGCAACGGCCTGCAGGATGTCGAGGAAACAGTTGCCGCGTCGGCACGGATTGAGCGTTACCTGGCGCGCTGGCGACGACGTCATCCGACTGCCGACATCCAGGCGATCGCCAGCCACGGCAGCGTGGTCAACTACTTGGAGTACCTGCACAGAACCGCCGACCCAGTCCAAGTTCTCGTGGCGGATCCCCGGCACCCGGGGCCGACTGACAGTCTGCTTGGCCACTCGGGCCGCGCCGCTTTGGACGCCGCCCGTTGCATCCTGCTGATCTGTGACCGTCAGGGCTGGTTGTAAGTCGAGGTTGCGGCTCTGGTCTAATCACCCGTCACCTGTTCGCCGATCACCCGGTCGCGGCGTAGAGCGCCCAGCTCATCGCGGGAGAGCCCCAGGGCGGTGAGAGCGTCGTCGTTGTGCTGGCCGAGCGTCGGCGCGGCGAACCGGTGGTGCCGGGCAGGGCCGGGAGTGATGCGAAACGGCCACCCGGGATAGCGGTGCCGACCGGTGATTGGACGCTGGTAATCCTCGTAATACCCGCGCGCATCGAGCTGTGGCATGTCATACATCTGCTCGGGTGCGATTACCTCCTCGACGGGAATGTCGCGTTCCCGCAGGGCCGCAACGATATTGGCGGCCGACTGGGACTTGGTCCAGGCCGCGACGACCTGATCGAAAACATCGTGGGCGGCCGCGCACCCATCGGCCCGCGCCAAGCGTTCATCCTCAAGCCCGGACCGACTCATCACGTCGATCAGCTGAGACCAGTCGTCCTCGTTGCGCACCGACAGCGCCACCCAGACACCGTCGGCGTCGGTCGGGTAGACGCCTTGGCAGTGGCCACGTTGCCGGTTGCCATCGCGCGGTCGGACGATCCCGTTCATCGAGTACTCGATCACCGGTTCGGCGGTGACAGCGGCGGCGACTTCGATCTGCGCGACCTCGATCAGCTGACCTTCGCCGGTGCGGCGGCGGTGCTCGAGCGCGGCGAGCAGCGCCACGCCTGCGTGCACACCGACGATGGGGTCGGCGGGGCCTTGCACATTGCACGGCGGACCGTCGGCGTAGCCGGTCGCCGCCGACATGCCGGAGACCTGTTCGATGTTCAGCGCCCAGCCCACGTAATCCCGCCATGGGCCGTCGAGGCCGAATCCGGGCATCCGAACCATGATTACGTCCGGACGCAGCGCGACCAGCGACTGGTAGTCCAGCCCGAACTGCTCCACCACCCGTGGAGAGAAGTTCTCCACGACGACGTCCGCCTGCATGACAAGCCGTCGCGCCAATTCGCGGCCGGGCTGCGAGGTCAGGTCCAAGGTGATATCGCGCTTGTTGAGGTTGGTGGCCTGCCACAGCGCACTGCGCTCATACCAGTCGTCGCCCTCGTGCGGAAATGCCGCCGCATAGCGGAATCCATCGGGCCGCTGAATGGACTCGACTTTGATCACGTCGGCTCCGAAGGCGCCAAGGTAGCAGGTGAGGTATCCGCCCGCCCAGAAGGTGGTCAAGTCAAGGACTTTCGTCCCGGCAAACGGCAGCGACGGATCGGCGATCTCGTCGGCCGGCCGGGGTCGGCGGGACACCAGCTGGGACGTCTCACCGAGATGCGGCGCGGGACGGGCCGGCATCGCCGGTGTCTTCGAGAGCCGAAACGGCGGCCCGGGACGTCGAAAAGACCAGCCCGCTCCCCCGGCTTCGACGAAGAATTCCCGCCTGACGAACTGCGGACATTCCAGCACGGTGGCGCCGTCTGCCACCGGGGCGGCCGGAATACGCAGTGCCTGACTGAGTTCGACGATTTCGGCGACGGTCCGCTCGCTCAGCCAGGGCTGCGCGGCCGCGAAGAATTCTGCCCGCTCCGGGCCGCCCATCATGATCTGGTACTGCTGCTCGCCGAAGTCCGGTAGTTCGAGCATGGCGCAGACGTCGAGCCAGTGCTGCCCGGT
>Ga0335075_10002105_pt1 | contig 32207 bp, 25 predicted proteins | sample Lox_Sample_24_FD_206723 | JGI IMG/M metagenome (GOLD analysis project Ga0335075, IMG submission 206723) | Soil microbial communities from Loxahatchee National Wildlife Refuge, Florida, United States - Lox_Sample_2.4 | ecosystem: Environmental > Terrestrial > Soil > Wetlands | place: USA...
GGTGTCCCAGACGATCACGTCCCCGCCGCCGTACTCCCCGCGCGGGATGATCCCCTCGAAGTGGAGGTACTCGATCGGGTGGTCCTCGACGTGCACCGCGATCCGCCGCACGTTCGGGTCCAGCGTCGGCCCCTTGGGCACGGCCCAGCTGGCCAGCACGCCGTCGATCTCGAACCGCAGGTCATAATGCAGGCGGCGGGCCCGGTGCCGCTGCACCACGAACCGCCGGCCGGCCGGCTGCGCGGGCGCGGGCGGCGCGCCTTCCGGCTCGGGAGTGCGACCGAAATCCCGCTTGCGCTGGTACTCCTCTAGCCGCCCGGTAACCGGACTCGGGTTCTTGCGGGGCCTGGGCATGGCTCACAACCCGAGCAGCCGGGCGGCGTTGCCGTAACAGACGCCCCGCAGCCAGGCCGGGCCGAGGTCGAGCCGGGCCAGGGCGTGGAGCTGGTGCAGGTACGAGTACGGGATGTTGGGGAAGTCGCTGCCCAGCAGGATCCGGTCGGCCGCCGCCACCAGCCGGGGCCGTAGCTCGGCCGGGAACGGCGCTATTCGTTCAACAAAGTCGGTAAAGGCCATCGTGGTATCCAGATATACGCCGGGATACCGCTCGGCGAGGTCGAGGAACTCGCCGTACTCGGGCATCCCGAGGTGGGCGATGATCGCGATCAGCCCGGGCTGGCCGGCCAGCACCTCGGACATCGGCCCGGGACCGGTGTGCCGCCCGGGCATGGGCCCGGAACCGCAGTGCACGACGACCGGCACCCCCGCCTCGGCCAGCAGCGCCCACACCGGGGCCAGCCGCTCGTCACGCGGGTCATACCCGCCGACCTGCAGGTGCGCCTTGAACAGCCGCGCGCCCGCGCCGATCGCCTCGGCCACGTAGGCGGCCGCACCGGGCTCGGCGAAGAACGTGGCGCTGTGCAGGGCATCCGGCGTCCTGGCCGCGAAGCCGGCCGCCCACCGGTTGAGCCAGGACGCCATCCCCGGCTTGTGCGGATACGAGAGCGCGCTGAACCGGCGCACCCCGAACGCGCGCAGCAGCGCGACCCGCTCGTCCTCCGGCTGCCGGTACGCGATCGGCCACGCCTGCCCGCCCGCGGCGGCCCGGCCCTGCTCGAAATAGGCCCAGACCTTGCTCAGCACGTTGGGCGGCATGAAATGCGTGTGCACATCCACCAGGCCCGGCAACCCGAGACTTTCCCAGAACGCTACGACCGCCGCTGCCTCACCGTCCGCTTCGCGCTGGCCAAGCGCCGACGGGTCCTGCAGGCTGGTCACCCATCAAGTGTGCCAGGGCCCGGACGCAGCTCACGGATGGACGGCTGAGGAACGTCCTTCCGGGGAACCGCACACAGCATGGGGCGCGGCTCCCCGGAAAGGATGCGGTCACTCGTTCAAGTCGGGCCGAGGCGGGCTGCTAGGACTGCGGACGCGGCTCAGCCTTGCGGGAAGGTCCAGTATTCGCAGTCTTGCGCGCCCAGCCCCATGTAAAGCTCAGCGGTGCCGCAGCCTGGCGCATACATGTATGAGCCGGTCCCGAGGGCCACCACAGATACCAGCCAGCCGATACCGCTGAAGTACTTGGCTCCGAAGAACTCCTCGTTGGGGTGGTTGGCCTTGCAGGCTGCGCCCAGTTCGATGACCCCATCGTTTTGCCAGAGACAATGCCCGAGCCCGTTCTGGTACTCGTATCCGGTGTACCCGGCCCAGGTGAACTTGTTGTACAGGTTGAAGCAGTTGCCCGGGGCGGCGACGAGGGACGCCGGCTCGTTGACGCCGTTCCCCGCGAGCTCCAATCCAAATTCGTAATAGTTGCTTATGTACTCGCAGTCATGGACGAAGCCGCGTTGGACGATGTGGACCGCGTCGCTCGCACGCGGGACGGTCGCGGTTACGCCCCTCCCATGCAAGGCGGTCGCGGCTGGTGCCGAGCTGGCAGCAGGCACAGCGGCCACCAGGGCGGCTAGGGCTGCTGGCACCGCAAGGGCCAGCCATTTACGGTGTGGTCGCATACCGGAAGCTCTTTCGTAAGAGAGCCGCGCGGCACGCTTAAGTGGGCGGGAGCGGGCTGCCAGTAACCGTAGTCGCATGGGAGGTTCCTTTCTGGAAGGGCATACCCATCCCCTCCGCGCCCGGCCCGGGCAAAACCCGGGCCGGGCGCGCAAGGGACTGGCAGCCCGAGCCGGTCTCGCGGGCCAGACGGTGGCGCCTGGCCGCCGTGCCCCCTTTTCGGGCGGCACAGAAAAGTGGCTCATTAGCCAGATGCCAGACATCTGGATCTTTTCGTTATGTTTCGTTAGCATTGCCTATCGGCGTTGCGTGAGCGTTGCGCCTGTGTTGCAGGGGGCAACTGGCCCGGCCGCACCGTATGCGGGCGGGCAAAAGGATCATGATGTGGTTCGGGGTCTTAGGACCGTTGCTGGTCCGTGACGGGGACGTGGTGGTGGAAGTCCCCGCGGCACGCCAGCGGACGCTGCTGGCGGCTCTTGTGCTGCACGCCGGCCGCCCCGTGCCCGCCGACGTGCTGGCCGAGATCGTCTGGGACGGGATGCCGCCGCCCGGCGCGCAGACGACCTTAAGATCGCACGTGCTGCGGCTGCGCCGCGTGCTTGGCCCCGGTGCCGGCGCCCGGGTGCGGACCCGCAACCGGGCGTACCTGGTGGAGGCCACTGCGGAGGAAGTGGACGCGCTGCGGTTCGCCCAGTTGTCGCGAGAGGGCGGCGCGGCGGTCCGGGCCGGGGACTGGGCACGGGCCTCTGCCGTTTTAGCCGAGGCGCTGGCCTTGTGGCGCGGCGCGGCGCTGGCCGACATCGCGTGTGAGTCGCTGCGCTGGGAGGAAGTCCAAGACCTGGAGGCGCTGAGGCTGCAGGCCGAGGAGTGGCGGATCGACGCCGCGCTGGCCCTGGGCGGCGCAGCCGAGCTGGTGCCCGGGCTGCAATCGCTGGCCACCCGGCATCCGCTGCGGGAACGCTTCCACGGCCAGCTCATGCTGGCCCTGTACCGGTGCGGCCGCCAAGCCGAGGCCCTGGCCGCCTACCAGCAAGCGCGCCAGGTCCTGGCCGAGGAACTCGGCACCGACCCCGGGCCCGAGCTCCAGCACCTGCACCAGCAGATCCTGCACGCTGACCCCGCCCTCATCCACGCCAACCCGCCAACCCCAGCAGCCGCCGCGCCGGCCGGGCCGCCCCGGCAGTTGCCCGCCGCGGTGGCCGGCTTCACCGGCCGGGCCGCCGAACTGCAGGCGCTGAACCAGATCCTGGACGATGCTGGGGCCGGCGCGCCGGGCACGGTGGTGATCTCGGCGATCGGCGGGACCGCCGGAGTGGGCAAGACCGCGCTGGCGCTGCACTGGGCGCACCAGGTCGCCGCCCGGTTCGCTGACGGGCAGCTGTATGTGAATCTGCGCGGCTTCGACCCCTCGGGCAGCCCGGTCGCGCCGGAAACGGCCATCCGGGGGTTCCTGGACGCGCTCGGCGTGCCGCCCGGGCGGATCCCGCCGGATCCGGAGACGCAGGCGGGCCTGTACCGCAGCCTGCTGGCAGATAAGCGGATGCTGATCGTGGCCGACAACGCCCGTGACGAGCAGCAGGTGCGGCCGCTGCTGCCGGCCAGCCCGGGCAGCCTGGTGCTGGTCACCAGCCGCAGCCAGCTTTCCGGGCTGGCCGCCGCCGACAACGCCCGGCTGATCAGCCTGGACGTGCTCAGCCACGCCGAGGCGCTCCACATGCTGACCGCCCGGCTGGGCACCGACCGGGCCGACGCCGAACCCGCCGCGGTCGACCGGATCGCCAGCCTGTGCGCGTGCCTGCCGCTGGCTCTGACGGTCGCCGCGGCCCGCACCGCCGCCCGGCCCGGATTCCCGCTGGCCGCCCTGGCCGGCGAGCTCGCCGATGCCGCCGGCCGCCTGGACGCCCTCGACGTCGGCGACCCAGGCTCCAGCGTGCGGGCCGTCTTCTCCTGGTCCACCCGCCAGCTCACCAGCGAGGCCGCGCGGATGTTCCGGCTGCTGGGCATCCACCCCGGCCCCGACACCTCCGTCCCCGCCGCCGCCAGCCTGGCCGCAATAGATCAGGCCGAGGCCCGCCGCCTGCTACGCGAACTGGCCGACGCCCACTTGACCGCCGAGCACCTGCCCGGTCGGTACGCCTGTCACGACCTACTGCGCGCCTTCGCGGCCGAGCAAGCCAACCACACCGACAGCGACACCGAGCGCGACGCCACAATTGGCCGGGTGCTCGACCACTACCTGCACACCGCCGCCCGCGCCGCCCTCCTGCTGAACCCATCGCTAGAGCAGGTGGTCCTCGCCTCGCCCAGACCCGGCGCCGCTCCCGGGCAGCCCGCCGATTACTCGCACGCCCTGGCCTGGTTCGAAGCTGAGCACCAGGTGCTACTCGCCGCAGTCGCCCTCGCCGCCGGGTCCGTGTTCGACGCTCACGCCTGGCAGCTCCCCTGGGCCATGACGGCCTTCCTGCAAACTCGCGGGCACTGGCAGGAGTGGGCCGCGACCCAGCGCATCGCGCTGGCCGCCGCGACCCGCCTTGGCGATGCCGCCGCGCAGGCCCTCTCTGGCCGCCTCCTGGCGAACGCCTGCAATAGCCTCGGCGACCATGATCAGGCTCGTGGCCACTACGCCAGCAGCCTCATGCTTTACCAGCGGCTCGGCGACCGCACCGGCCAGGCCAGAATCCACATGAATCTCAGCGCGCTAGCCGAACGCCAGGACCGCTGCGCCGACGCGCTCAGCCACTCTGAGCAGGCGCTAGGCCTGTTTAATGCCATCGGCGACAAGGCGACCCAGGCCATAGCGCTCAACAACGTCGGCTGGGACCACGGTCTTCTGGGCGACTACCAGCAGGCCCGCGCGTTCTGCCGCGAGGCAGTCAGCCTGAGCGCGGAAACCGGCTATCGCTTGAACGAGGGAGCATCCTGGGACAGCCTTGGGTACGCCGAGCACCATCTGGGCAACCTCGCCGAAGCCGCTGCCTCCTACCAGCGCGCGCTCAGCATCGCCCAAGAATATGGAGACCGCCGCCTTGAAGCGGACACCCTCACTCACTTCGGCGACACCTACCACGCCGCCCACGAACTGGCCCAGGCTCGGGATGCCTGGCGGCAGGCGCTCGCCATCTTCGAGGATCTGCAGCACCCCGACGCCGACAAGGTCCGCGCCAAGCTCGCCAGCACAAACGACCACGCCCCCCCGAACCCGTCCGCGTAGCAATGCGCCGCGGTCGCTGACCGGTTATACATAAGACACGATCACCCTGCCGGGCCCCCAGCTGTGCCCTGGAACGTGTTCTAGTTTTCTCGTAGGCTCGACCGGTGATCCTGGATCGGTTTCGCGTCACGGATCGCGTGGCGGTGGTGACCGGCGCTGGGCGGGGAATCGGCGCGGCGGTCGCGCTGGCGCTGGCTCAGGCCGGCGCGGACGTGGTGATCTCGGCCCGGACCGGGGACCAGCTGGCCAAGGTCGCGCGCGAGATCGAGGCGGCCGGGCGGCGCGCGGTCGCCGTCCCCGCCGACCTGACCGACCTCGAGGCCGCGGCCAGCCTGGCCACGGCCGCGGTGGACGCGTTCGGGCGGCTCGACATCGTGGTCAACAACGTCGGGGGGGCGATGCCGCGGCCCTTCCTGGCGACCAAACCGCGGCACCTGGCTGACGCGTTCTCGTTCAATGTCGAGATCGCGCACAGCCTGACCCTGGCGGCCGTGCCGCATCTGCTCGCCTCCCCCGGGCCGGCCGGCGCCGTGGTCAACATCTCCTCGGTCATCGGGCGGGTCTCCGGCCGCGGCTACCTGGCCTACGGAACGGCCAAGGCGGCCGTGGCCCAGTACACCCGGCTGGCCGCCGCCGACCTGGCGCCCAGGATCCGGGTCAACGCGATCGCGGTCGGCTCGGTGGCGACCTCGGCGCTCGACATCGTGCTGACCAACGACGAACTGCGGGGCCAGATGGAGCGGACGACCCCGCTGGGCCGGATCGGCGACCCCGAGGAAGTCGCGGCGGCGGTCCTGTTCCTGGCCTCGCCGGCCGCCGGCTACATCACCGGGAAGATCCTCGAGGTCGACGGTGGCCTCGACCGCCCGAATCTCGACCTCGGCTTCCCCGACCTCTGATCGGACTCGCGCGCACTTCACCCAGTGTTCACCTTGACCGGTGAATGCCTTTGACCTCGCTGGCTAGTCGCACCCAGAGGGAGCGGACCAGACAGAGAGGATGCGAGGCAATGGCGGACCCAGTGAGCCGGGCCGCGAAGCCGGACGGTAACCAGACAGTCAGCCGCGAGCTCCTCGCCCAGATGGATGAGGCAGCCACCGGCCGCGAACACTGGAAGATCCTGATCACGTCGGGCATGGGCTTCTTCACCGACGCCTACGACCTGTTCATCATCGGCGTGGTCAGCTCGATGATCGTCACCGAGTGGCACATCGCCAGCTACCAGAAGTCGCTGGTGTCCTCGCTGGCCCTGCTGACGTCGGCGGCCGGCGCGATCGCGTTCGGGCACATCGCCGACAAGCTCGGCCGGCGCAAGATCTACGGCTGGGAGGTGCTCGTTCTCGCGGTGGGCGCGATCGCCTCGGCCTTCTCGCCCAACATCTGGTGGCTGATCGGGTTCCGGGCGGTCCTCGGCTTCGGCATCGGCGGTGACTACCCGGTCAGCGCCACGATCATGAGCGAGTACGCGTCCAGGCGCAACCGGGGCCGGATGGTCGCCCTGGTGTTCTCGATGCAGGGCGCAGGCCTGGTGATCGGGCCGCTGGTCGCGATCGCCCTGCTCAAGTCCGGGGTAAATCCGGACTACGCCTGGCGGATCATGCTCGCGCTCGGTGCGATCCCGGCGCTGGCCGTTTTCTGGCTCCGCCGCCAGATCAAGGAGACCCCACGGTTCCTGCTGGCCCAGATGGAAGCCAAGGAGGCCGCGGCGAAGGCGGCCCGGGAGCACAAGCCCACCGGGCTGCGCGGCGCGCTCGCCGACCGCCGGCTGCTCAAGTGGCTCATCGGCTGCAGCGTCGCGTGGCTGCTGTTCGACTTCGTGTACTACGGCAACACGATCTCCAGCCCGGTGATCGTCAAGCTGGTGTCGCCGCACGCCAGCCTGGTCGGTACCACGGCCTGGACGCTGGCGATCTTCGCGGTCGCCGCGCTGCCCGGCTACCTGCTGGCTGCGGCCACGATCGACCGCATCGGCAGGCGGACGGTGCAGACGATCGGGTTCGCGGTGATCACAGCGGCCTTCCTGGGACTGTGGCTGATCCCCGGCGCGACCACGACGCTGGTGCCGTTCCTGCTGCTGTTCGGGGCCACGTACTTCTTCTCCGAATTCGGGCCGAACACGACCACGTTCGTGTACCCGGCGGAAATCTTCCCGGTACGGGTACGGACCACGACCCACGGCATCGCGGCAGCCGCCGGGAAGATCGGGGCGTTTATCGGCACGTACGCACTGACCGCCCTGCTGCCGGCGATCGGCCTGGGCGACACCAGCGCCATCGTCGCGGGCGTGGCGGCGCTCGGGCTGCTGGCCACGATTATCACGCTGCCCGAGCCCAAGGGTTCCAGCCTGGAGGAGTTCACCGAGGGCCCGGTGCCGGCCAGCGCGGCAGCGCTGGGGGTGGCGGAGAGCCGCGGGACCAGGCCGCCCGCAGCAGCCTGACCGCGTGCGGTGCTGCCTGGTGGCGCCGGCCCGCTCAGCGCTGGCTCAGCCCCCCAGGTAGCGCAGCACGGCGAGGACGCGGCGGTTGTCGGCCTCGGACGAGGGCAGGCCCAGCTTGCCGAAGATGCTGGCCACGTGCTTCTCGACCACGCCGGCCGTGACCACCAGGGCGGATGCGATCCCGGCGTTGGACCGGCCCTCGGCCATCAGCGACAGCACGTCGCGTTCTCGCGGGGTCAGGGTGGCGATGCCCTCGGCCCGGCGGCTGGCCCGCAGAAGCTGGCTCACCACCTCCGGGTCGAGCGCGGTGCCCCCGGCGGCCACCCGGGTCAGCGCGTCAGCGAACTCGGCCACGTCGGCGACCCGGTCTTTGAGCAGGTAACCGACGCCTCCCGCGTTGCCTTCGAGCAGCCGCGCCGCGTACCTGGTCTCGACGTACTGGGACAGCACGAGCACCCCGGTTCCCGGGTGGTCACGGCGCAGCTCGATGGCGGCGCGCAGGCCCTCGTCGGTGTGCGTGGGCGGCATCCGGATATCCGCCACCGCGACGTCGGGATCGTGCTCGGCCACCGCCTCGAGCAGCGCACCCGCGTCGCCGACCGCGGCGACCACCTCGTGACCGCGGTCGGTGATCAGCCGGGCCAGGCCCTCCCGGAACAGGGCAGCGTCCTCGGCTATCACCACCCGCATTGGCCGGCCTCCGTCTCGTCCACCGTTGGATGCTGCCACGAGGATCAGGCGTGCATCGGCAGCGTGACCGTGATCTGCGTCGGGCCGCCCAGCGGGCTCGCGACCTCTATCCGGCCGTCCACGGTCCGGACCCGCTGGGCCAGGCCCGACAGCCCGCTGCCGCCGGCCGGGTCGGCCCCGCCCGCGCCGTCGTCGGCCACGTGCAGCACCAGGTTCTCGCCCTCACCGGAGAGGACTATATCGATCTTGTTCGCCCGGCTGTGCTTGGCCGCGTTGGCCAGCAGCTCGGCGGCGCAGAAGTACGCGATCGTCTCGATCGCCGGGGCTGGCCGCCGCGGTATGTCCGTGGTCAGCTCGACCGGGATGACACTGCCAGCGGCCAGGGTGGCGAGCGCGTCGGCCAGGCCGTTGTCGAGCGCAGGCGGGTGGATGCCGCGGGCCAGGTTGCGCAGCTCGACCAGAGCGTCCTTCGCGCCCTGATGGGCGGCGTCGACGAGCTCACGGACCGCAGGATCGGCGTCGGACCCGAGCTTGTCCCTGGCCATGCCGAGATTCATGGCCAGCGTGGCCAGCCGGATCTGCGCGCCGTCGTGCAGGTCGCGCTCGAGCCGGCGCAGCAGCGCGGCGGAGTCGTCGACCGCCAGCGCCCGGCTCTGCTCCAGGTCCGCAACGCGCTGGGCCAGCCGGCCGGGGCCGAGCATCCCCCGCATCAGCCAGACATCCGCCGCGGCGGCCCCCCGCGCCACCCAGGGAGCGACAAGCACCATGGCCGCGCCCGCCGCGAACGCCGCGAACGTGCCCGCATAGGTGGCGATGTGGAACGCGCCGAACGGAGTCAGCGCGGCGACCGGCCCCAGCACGGTGCCCGGCGCGTGGTTGCGGAACAGCGGCCACCAGAACGGGTAGGTCAGGCCGGCCAGGCCGAGACCAGCGAACGCGAGTGCGTAGATCTCGGCCACCGTGACTGGCAGCTTGACCAGCAGGTACGCCGCAGCCCGCCAGCCCGGCCCGTCGCGCAGGTTCGCCGCCAGCCGCCGGAATGCGCCCTGGGCCCGGCGAGGCGGTGCTGGTTCCCCGACCGGCACGCCCAGCAGCCGCGCGGCCAGGTCGCGATGGACCACTCCGAGCCTCCGGCCCGCCCGGGGCACCATGGCCACCAGCAGCAGGATCACAACCGCGGCGGCGAGCAAAGGCAGCGCCGCGGCCGGGTGAACCGCCCCGGCCGCCGGCTTGGTGCCGTATACCAGCAGCCGCAGCGGCAGCAGCACGCCTGCCAGCACCAACGGCGCAGCGAGGAAGGACAGCCCGAACGGCGCCTCGACCAGGCAGAACCGCAGCTCCCGCCGCGCCCGGGCGGTGAACGGCGCCCGCAGGGCCGCCCAGGCCACCATGGCCACTGCGGCCCGGGCGCTCGGCACGGCGGGTGAGCCGCCCGGTCCGCGGCCGGGGCGACCGGGGGGGCCGGGGGGGCCGGGGGAGCCGGGCGGCTCATCTGCGGCTGCCGGGTACACCGGGCCGGTGCTGCTCATTCGCCCATTCTCCGCTCAGGCGTCGCGCCGGGCGAGCAGGCAGCCGCCGACCGCCAGCGCCGCGGCCGCGTACAGGCCGAGCAGGCCGAGGCCGGCCCAGGCGGACACGAAGTGCGGGCAGTAGTCGGCATGAGCCGGGCAGAGTTGCGGCTTCGTCGTGGTCAGCGAGTTCCCGATGATGATGATCGGCATGTACACGCCCACCACGTGTGCGACCTGTCCCACGATCGTCGGGAGCACGTACACGCCGCCGACGACCACCCCGATCGCGGCCCCCGAGTGCCGGACGGTGGCCCCGAGGCCGAGGCCGATCAGCCCGATCAGGCCGAAGCTGACCCCGGACAGCAGGACGGCCCGCAGCACGCCCGGCTGGGTCAGCGCCGGTGCGGGGATGCCGTGCCGCAGGGTGGCGCCGCCGGCGAAGAACGCGATGAACGAGGCGGCCTCCCCCACCGTGACCGCCACGGCGCCGAACACGGCGGCCTTGGCCGCCAGCAGCATTGGCCTGCGCGGCGCCGCGGACAGCGTGGTCCGGATCATCCCGGAGGAGTACTCGCTGGTCACCGCCAGGGCCCCGAGCACGCCGATCAGCAGCAGGGACGGGATGATTCCGGCCAGCGCGTTGTTGGTCAGGTCCCCCGCCGCGTTCCTGGTGTTGATCCCCACGGCGACCCCGATGCCGATCGCCCCGGCGGCCGCGATCGCCAGCGTCCACCAGGTGGAGCGCAGGCTCCGCAGCTTGATCCACTCCATCCGGGCCACGTGCCGGAACCGGTAGTGCCCGGCCGGGACACGGGCGGCCAATGCGGTCATGACGAGCCTTCCTTCCTTGATGCCGGGGCCGACGATGTCCGCGCCGGCGAGCCTGCCCGGTACTGGGCGCTCGCGTCGGTCATGGCCAGGAACGCGGCTTCCAGGGACGGTGCGCCGGCCGACATCTCGGCCACAGTGGTGTCCGCGAGCAGCCGTCCCTGGCCGATGACCACGAGCCGGTTGGCCATCAGCGCCATCTCACTGATCAGGTGGCTGGAGACGAACACCACCCGGCCCTGGGCGGCGAGCGACTTCAGCAGGTCACGGATCCAGTGCACCCCGGCCGGGTCCAGCCCGTTGACCGGCTCGTCCATCAGCAGCACCGGCGGGTCACCCAGCAGCGCAGCGGCGATGCCGAGCCGCTGGGCCATGCCCAGCGAGAACTTGCCGGCCCGCCGGCCCGCCGCGCTGGCCAGGCCGACCAGGTCGAGAACCTCGTCCACACGGCGACGCGGGATGGCGTTGCTGGCCGCCAGCGCGGCCAGGTGGTCACGGGCGCTTCGGCCCGGGTGGAACGATTTGGCCTCAAGCTGCGACCCGACCTCGCGCAGCGGCCAGCGCAGGTCGCCGAACCTCCGTCCGCCAATCCGGACCTGCCCGGCGTCGGGCCGGTCCAGGTCCACGATCAGCCGCATCGTGGTGGACTTGCCGGAGCCGTTGGCGCCCAGAAACCCGGTCACCGCGCCAGGCCGGAGGGTGAAGCTGAGCGCGTCGACCGCGAGGGTGGAGCCGTAGCGCTTGGTCAGCTCCCGGACCTCGATCATGTGACCTCCCAGAGGGCTGGCACGCGGGCGCGTGCCATCTGCAGATCACGCTAGGAACGGGGCGGGCGAGGCGGAACGCGGTTACCGCCCGTCTTCGCCTGGGGGATTTCCTCCACCCGCCCGCACGGCCAGGGCGCACAGGGCCGCTGCGGCGCACAGGGTCACGGCGATGGCCAGGGCAACGTGCAGGCCAGGGACGAGCCGGCCGGCGATCAGCGAGCCGAACAGCGCAACGCCGATCACGCTGCCGGTCTGCCGGGCGGAGTTGAGCGTGCCGGAGGCCACGCCGGAACGTGACGGCTCCGCGCTGCCCAGCAAGGCAGAGGTCATGGCGGGCACCAGCCCGCCGATGCCAAAGCCGCAGGCCACCAGGGACCCGACGAGCGCGGGGTAAGCCGTGCCGGCCTGGATGCCGAGCAGGCTGGCGTAGCCGGCGGCCAGGAGCGCCGATCCCCCGCCGATGATCCAGGCCGGCGGCAGGCGCCTGGCCAGCCGCCCGGACAGGATGTTGGCGACCGTGATCGCCGCGGTCATCGGGGCGAACGCCAGGCCGGTCTGCAGCGCGGAGAGCTGCTGCTGGCGCTGGAAGTACAGGCTGAGCACAAAGATCAGGCCATAGAACGCCACGTTCACCAGCAGCCCGACCGCCGTGGCCGCCGAAAACGTCGGCGAGCGGAACAGCCGCAGCGGGAGCATCGGGTGGGCCCGGCGGGCTTCGATCCCCACGAAGGCCACCGCGGACAGCACGGCCACGCCGTAACCGGCCAGCACCGGCAAGGCACCGAAGCCGCGTGCCCCGCCCTCGATCGTGGCCGCGGCCAGAGCAGCCAGCGCCACGACGCCGGCGACCTGGCCCGGCACATCGACCCGGCGGTGCACCGAGCGCGGGGTTTCGCTGGCCCAGCGCAGCGTGAGATAGATCCCGGCCGCCCCAATGGGGGCGTTGATGAAGAAGATGGCCCGCCACCCCAGCGTGGCGGTCATGATGCCGCCGATCAGCGGGCCGGCCGACAGCGCGATGCTGGCCCCGGCCGCCCACAGCCCCACGGCACGGACCCGGTCACGCGATTGCGGGTACGAGTGATTGATCAGCGTTAGCGAGCACGGGGCGAGCACCGCCGCGCCCACGCCCTGCAGCCCCCGGGCACCGATCAGCGTGGGCAGGCCCGGCGCCAGCCCGCACAACGCGGAAGCGGTGGTGAACAGCACGAACCCGCCGACGAAGACCCGCTTGGCGCCGACCCGGTCGCCGAGCGCCCCGGCGGTGAGGATCAGCGCCGCGAATGCGACCGTGTACGCGTTGACCACCCACTGCAGGGCGCTGACGCCGCCGCCGAGCGACGCCCCGATCGGCTTGATGGCCACGTTGACCACGCTGACGTCCAGCTGGATCACGGCGAACCCCAGGCTCGCCGCCATCAGGGTCCACCGCCGGTGAGCGGCGGCCGATCGGCCGGCCTGGCCGGCCTGGTTCACCACGGAGAGTTCGTCGGTTATGGCACCCATACCGCCACGCTAGGCACGGAACACTTTGAGCGGTGACGAAACGTCGCTTGCATCGACCGCACGCCCTGCTCCACCGCTACCCTCTTGACGGTGGGCAGATTCCCCGGATTTCGGGACATGCGGCGCGCGCTGAGAGGCTCGCCGCCCGGCTGGCCAGCCGGGCTGCTCGCCCTGACCGCGATCACCTGGGCGGCCGGGGGCGGCACGGCGGGAGCGGCGGCACCCGCGCCGGGGCCGGCCGGGGGAACCTCCTGGACGGTTTACCACGACGGCCCGGCGGGCACCGGCACGCCCTCGCACGTCACCTCGGTGGACACGGCGACCAGGGCATGGACCTCGCCGTCACTCGACGGCCAGATCTACGGTGAGCCGCTGGTGTTCGGCGGCCGGGTCTACGTCGCCACCGAGAACGACACCGTGTACGCGCTGAACGCCGCCAGCGGGGCCGTGGCCTGGTCGACCCACCTCGGCACGCCGGTGGCGTCGAGCGCCCTGCCCTGCGGCGACATCACGCCCAAGGTGGGGATCACCGGCACGCCGGTCATCGACCCGTCCCGCGGCGAGATCTTCGTGGTCGCGGACGAGATGGTGAACGGGGCGCCGGCCCACATGCTGGCCGGCCTGGCCACCGCCAATGGCCACACCGAAATGACCCAGGACGTGGATCCGGCCGGGGTGAACACCGCCGCGCTGCTGCAGCGCACCGGCCTGACCCTGGACGACGGCCGGGTGGTGTTCGGCATGGGCGGCAACTTCGGGGACTGTTCGAGCTACCGGGGCCGGGTGGTCGCGGCGCCTGAGAACGGCGGGCCCCCGCAGACGTTCACCGTGGACGCCGCGCCCGGCGAGTCGCAGGGCGCGGTCTGGATGGGCGGCGCCGCGCCGGTCATCGACGGCACCGGCCACGTCTGGGTCGCGACCGGGAACGGCTCGGTCTACTCATACAGGCACGCGTACGACGACAGCGACTCGGTGCTCGAGCTGTCACCGGCCATGCGGCTGCTGCAGTATTTCGCGCCGTCTAGCTGGGCCACGAACAACTCCCAGGATCTGGACATGTCCACGGCGCCGGTGCTGCTGCCGGACGGCCAGGTCATCCTGACCGGGAAGTCGCGCATCGTCTACCTGCTCGACGGAGCGCGCCTGGGCGGCATCGGGCACCAGCAGGCCAGCCTGCCTGCGGCCTGCTCCCAGGACATCGACGGCGGCATCGCGCTGGCCGGCATGACGGCCTACCTGCCCTGCGAGGCCGGCGTCATCGCGGTGCGGGCCGCCCGGTCGCCCCCCGCGCTGCACCTGTTGTGGAGATCAGGAACGGGAGGTGGCCCACCGGTCGTGGCCGCCGGGCTGGTCTGGACCATCGGCCAGAACGGTGAGCTGTACGGGCTCGACCCCGCCACCGGGAAGATCCGGCAGCGGGCGGCGATCGGCGCGGTGGCCAATCACTTCCCGACGCCGACCGTGGCCGACGGCCTCATGCTGGCCCCGGCGGCGGATGACGTGGTCGCGTTCACCGCTTCCGAATCCGGCGCCGCGGCGCCGACCACCCCGGCCAGCCGGGCCAGCCCGCCTCCGGCGGCGGCTAGCGGCGGGCTCGGAGCGGGCGCGATCGGGGGGATCGTGGCCGGCGGCGTGCTGGTGATGACCGGCATCGCCTGGCTTATCTGGCGGCGGACAATCGGTCACAATTAGGGGAAGAGTCAGCGCCCCCGGAGGCAACGTGCGCTTCTCCTACGCCGAGTCGATGACCAGCCCGGCCTTCTACGCTCCGCTGGCCCGCGCGGCCGAGGAGAGCGGATACGACTCGATGGTGATACCCGACAGCATCTGCTATCCCGAGCAGTCGGAGAGCGTCTACCCGTTCAATCCGGACGGCAGCCGCGAGTTCCTCGAGGACAAGCCCTTCATCGAGCCGTTCTCGCTGATCCCTGCGCTGGGCATGGTCACGCAGCGGCTGCGCTTCGTCACGTTCGTGCTGAAGCTGCCGGTGCGGAATCCGGTGCTGGTGGCCAAGCAGGCCACATCGACCGCCGTGCTGACCGGCAACCGGCTGGTGCTCGGGGTGGGCTCGAGCCCGTGGCGTGAGGACTATGACGTGCTCGGCGTGCCGTGGCCGGACCGCGGCCGGCGCATGGACGAGGAACTGGCCGTCATCCGCGGGCTGTCGGCGGGCGGCTACTTCTCTTTCCATGGCGAGATCTTCGACCTGCCGCCGGTCAAGATCGCCCCGGTGCCGAGCGAGACGATCCCGATCCTGATCGGCGGCCACGGCGACGCCGCGCTGCGCCGCGCCGCCCGGGCCGGGGACGGATGGCTGCACGGCGGCGGCGACCCCGCGCAGCTTCCGGGCCTGCTCGCCCGGCTCACCGAGTTCCGCAGGCAGGAGGGCACCGCCGGCCGGCCGTTCGAGGTGCACGTGATATCCGCGGACGCTTACAGCGTGGCCGGCGTGCACCGCCTGGAGGACCAGGGCGTGACCGACGTGATCGTCGGCTTCCGGTGGCCGTATCACGTCGGCCCGGACCTTGAGCCACTGGACGAGAAGATCACGAAGCTGCGCCGGTTCGCGGACCAGGTGGTCGGCAAGGCGAGGGGCTGACCCACCGGGCGGCCCGATCAGCTTCCGGTGCACTGCTGGCTCGCGTAGACCAAGACAGCACGAAGGACACTGTTGTGCGCCCCCGCCTGACGGGCGGGCTGGTGTACGGCGTGGTGGACGGCCTGGTTCTCGTCGCCGCGGTGCAGACCGGCGCCTCCCGCGTCCCGGCCGGCGGTAGCCCCGATCTGCACGCCCACGCCGCTGGGCAGGGCGGACGGGTTGATGATCAGCACGGTATCTCCGGAGGCCGCCGGCTTGTCAGCGAGGTAAACGCTCGCGAACATTGCCTGGGACATTGGGTACGGTCGGCACGAGGGGCCGGGATGGCCGAGGACGGTGACACTGGCCGGGACGCCGTCAGCGCGCAGCGTGCTTTGCAGCCCGGACGGATCGCTCAGCTGGCGGACGTTGACCTTGATGTCGCCGTTGGCCTGCCTGTTCACCGTCCACGCGGCCAGCCGCTCGGCGGGCGCATGGCCCGCCCCGCGGCCGGACGGGCTTGACGACTGGCCTGATGGTGCCAGCGTGGTCGCGGCGAGGGCTGCCCCAGCCATGACGGCCATGGCTCCGGTGACGCCGGTCAACCTGTGCCGCCTGCGCCTGGCCCGGCCGTTCCGCGCGATGGCATCAAGCGGCGTATCCATGCGAACCTCGGCCAGCGAATCCTTGGCCGCGGCGAGGGAGTCCCGCACCACGGCCACCGTGTCGTTGTCGTTCACTTGCTGATCTCCTGACTGTCATGGGTGGGAATAGCGGCCCGCAGCGTCGCGACCGCTTTGTGCAGGTGAGCGCCCACGGTTCCCGGGGCTATGCGGAGGATCCTGGCCGTGGTCTCGGTGTCCAGGTCCAGCAGCAGCCGCAGCGTGACGACCTCGCGCTGACGTGCGGGCAGCCGGCGCAGCACAGCCACCAGGTCGCCGCTGACCAGCGCGTCCTGCTCCGCGGGCATCGCGGTGTCGTGCTCGCCCAGGGCCACCTCACGGCGACGGCGGCGCCACCAGGACACGTGCGTATTCAGCGCGGTGCGCACGACCCATGCCCGCGGCACTTCCAGCTCGCGCACTTTCAGCCACGAGATCCACGCTCTCGTGTACGCCTCCGCGACCAGATCGTCCGCCAGGTGCCGGTCACCCACGTTGAGAAGCACGATCCGCAGGCAGTCATCGCGGGTGGACTCGTAGAACTCCGCGAATTCCCTCGGCCCTCGCTCCATACCCCTAACACGCATGACGGGCCGGATCCCTTTACCCGCCGCTGATGTTGACAGGGCTCCGGACGCTTAGCCGGGCGCGGGTGGGCAGATAAGGCATCTGCCTCATGCGCTGACACCCGGCTTAGGGTGATTCTGGCTGCACAGGGGCCGAGGCGGCAAGACCCGCATCGAGGAGGGACCGTGTACCTCATTCTGCGGACGGTGGCACGGCGCGTCGGGGGCGTGGTGGCCGAGTGTAACTACGCCCAGCATCGACTGGCCGAGGTGCTGGCCGATCCGGAACGCTACGTGCTCGAGCCCGACCGGGCGCCCGACTCCTATCGGGTGTTCCTGCTGCTGACGTCGCGCAAGCTCGCGCACGAGCCGTCGGCGGCCGAGCGCTCGGCCGGGGCGGCGGTTCGCTGAGCAGCCTGCAGCACCGCGCAGAGCCGGGTGATGGCGGTGGTGAACGCGTGTGCGGGCGGGGTTCCGTACCCGAGGACCAGGGATGGCGGGTAATCGATCCCGGCCGGCCGGAAGCTGCGCATGCTGTCCAGCTCCAGGCCTCTCGCGGCCGCGGCGGCCACGACCTCGGCCTCGCCCATGCCGTCCGGCAGGTTCAGCAGCGCGTGCAGGCCCGCGGCCACCCCGGTGACACGCGGCTGCGGCAGCGCCTGGCCCAGCGCGCTGATGAGCCGGTCGCGGCGGCGCAGGTAGCGCAGCCGGGAGCGCCGCACGTGCCGGTCGTAACCACCGGAACCGATCAGCTCGGCCAGGGTCAGTTCGTCCAGGCTGCTGCCGTGCCGGTCGGTCAGGCATTTGGCCGAGACCACGCCGGCCAGCAGCCGGTGCGGCACGACCAGCCAGGCCAGCCGGACCGCGGGCGAGAGGGTCTTGCTGGCCGTGCCGGCGTAGATGACGTGCTCGGGAGCGAGCGCCTGCATGGCCCCGATCGCGCGCCGGTCGTAGCGGAACTCGCCGTCGTAGTCGTCCTCGATGACCACGGTCTCGCCCCGCGCGGCCCACTGAACGGCCTGCTGGCGCCGTTCCGGGGCCAGCGAGACGCCGAGCGGGAACTGGTGTGCCGGGGTCAGCAGCAGCGCCGCACGGGCGGGGATCTGGTCGAGGACCGCCCCGTGCGCGTCGACCGGAACCGGCCGGGCCGGCAGGCCGTGCGCCTCGATGACCTCGCGGTGGTGCTGGTGGCCGTAGGCCTCCACGGCCATGGCGGCTACGCCGGAGGCGGCCAGCACCCGGCTAAGCAGCGACAGGCCCTGGGTGAACCCGGAGCAGATCACGATCTGATCGGCCGTGGCCCGCACGCCGCGAGCCCGGGCCAGATAGGACGCCAGCGCCGCGCGCAGCTCGGGACGGCCACGCGGGTCCCCGTAGCCGAACGCAGCCGACGGCGCGGCCGCGATGGCCCGGCGGGCGGCCGACAGCCAGGCGGCGCGCGGGAAGTCGCTCAGGTCGGGCAGTCCCGGCTTCAGGCTGTACCGCGGCGCCGCATGCTCGGCTGCCACACCGGCACCCGCGATCCGCGGTGCGCCCCCAGCCGGGCCGTGCTCGGCGACGTGCGTCCCCGATCCCTGCCGGGCCGTCAGCCAGCCCTCGGCGACCAGCTGCCCGTAGGCGTCGGCCACCGTGTTGCGCGCGACGCCCAGGTCGGCGGCCAGAGTGCGGCTGGCCGGCAGGCGCGTCCCGGCGGCCAGCCTGCCGGTCTGCACCGCCTGCCGCAGCGCGTCCTCGAGCGCGGCCCGCACCCGGGGGCCGGCCAGCTCCAGATGGAGATCGAGCCCGGCGGCCGCCAACGCCGTGGCGTCCCGTTCAGGATGATTATTGGCCCATGAATTTCCCATATAAATGGACCATAGACCTGGGCCTAACTCTGGCTAACCTGGCCCCATGACGACACCAACGACCATCCCGGCCCGGCTCGACTTCGACGCACACGCTGCGGCATTCGCCAAGGCCATGGCTCACCTGGACCGCACCGCCACCAAGGAACTCGATCGGGTCGACTTCGATCCCAAGCTGCGCGAACTGGTGCGCGTGCGAGCCTCGCAGCTCAATGGCTGCGCGTACTGCATCGACATGCACACCAAGGACGCCCGCGCGATCGGTGAGACCGAGCAGCGGCTGCACGGCCTGGCCGCGTGGCCCGAGACCCCGTACTTCACCGCGCGCGAGCGCGCGGCGCTGGCGTTCACCGAAGCGGTGACCCTGGTCGCGGGCTCTCACGTGCCGGCCGCGGACTACGATGCGGTTGCCGCCGAGTTCACCGCCGATGAGGTCGCAGCGCTGCTCAGCCTGATCGTCACGATCAATGCCTGGAACGCGATCTCGGTCGCCACCCGCGCCTGGGTTCCAGGCTCCTACCAGCCCTGACAGGACTCGCCCACGATGACACCGCCCCCAGACACGGCCGACCAGTTCCTCCGTCTGCACCGTCCCGGGCAGCCGCTGCTGCTGCCCAACCCGTGGGACGCGGGGTCAGCGCGCGTGCTGGCCTGGCTTGGGTTCGAAGCCCTGGCCACGACCAGCAGCGGCTTCGCCGCGACCCTGGGCCTGCGCGATGGGTCGATCACCCGGGATCGGGCCATCGCGCACGCCGCCCAGATCGTCACGGCCACGCCGCTGCCGGTGTCGGCCGACCTGGAAAACGGGTTCGCCGACGAACCGGAGGGAGTGGCGCAGACCGTGGCCGCGGCGATCGACGCGGGGCTGGCCGGCTGCTCGATCGAGGACTCCACCGGACGCGCCGACGAGCCGATCTACGACAGCTCGCTGGCTGTCGCGCGAGTGGCCGCCGCGGTCGAGGCCGCTCACTCGGGCTCACGGCGCCTGGTGCTGACCGCCCGCGCCGAAAACCACCTGCACGGCCGGGACGACCTGGCCGACACGGTCGCCCGGCTGCAGCGCTACGCCGAGGCAGGTGCGGATGTGCTGTACGCGCCCGGGCTGACCCGGACGGATGAGATCCGGGCCGTGGTCACCTGCGCCGACCGGCCGGTCAACGTGCTGGCCATGGCCGGCGCACCGAACGTGGCCGAGCTTGCCGACCTCGGCGTGGCCCGGATCTCGGTCGGCGGCGCGTTCGCGTTCGCGGCGCTCGGCGCGCTCGCCGAGGCCGCGCGCGAGCTGCGGTCCGAGGGCAGCTACGGATACCTGCGCTATTCGGCCATCGGCCGGGAAGCAGCGAGCGGCGCCTTCCCGGCCTGAGCCTCATTCAGACAGGCAGCAGCTCAGGCGGGCAACCGGAGTCTGGCGAACAGCGCCCGGTGGTCGCTGCCTGGCACCTCATGCACCGCTGTGGCCAGCACGGCGCAGCGCGGGTCGACCAGAACGTGGTCGACGGTGAACAGGGCCGGCCGGCCGCGTGGCTCCGGCCCCCAGGTGGGCACCAGCCCGTTGCCGACCTGGCTGGCCGCGTCGACATAGCCGAGGCGCAGCAGCCGACGGAACTGCGCGTGGTCGAAGGTCGCGTTGTAGTCGCCGACGAGCAGCACCGGCGGGTCGCCGGGCGGCGGGAGCGCGTCCAGCTCTCCGCGCCACCGCGGCGCGGCCGCCCAGGACCAGGGCGGGAACGGCGGGTGCGGGTGTACGCAGACCAGCTGCACCGACCGCCCGGATGGGAGGTCCAGGCGCGCGGTCGGCTGTGAGGCGTAGCTGGGCCCAATCGTGAGGCCGTCACGCAGCGGGTAGCGGGCATAAATGCCGCTGCCGCGGTAGCGGTATCCCTCAACGTCGAGCATCTCGTTCGGCAGGAGCTCGCTCAGCCCGGCCCGCTTGAGCCTGATCACCGCTTCGTCGGTGAGCTCCTGCAGGAAGACCACGTCAGCGCCGGTCGCCGCGACCAGCCCGACCAGGCCGGGCGCAGCGGCGCCGCCGGCCAGCAGGTTGATGGTCAGGACGCTCAGCTCGGGACCGTCCGCGCGCGGCTGGCGGTTCGGGATCGCGCGCGGCACGACCACCGCGGCCATGGCGGCGGCGGCGACCGCGGCCGTGACCGCCGGGCCCTTGCGGCGCAGCAGCAACGCGGCCAGGCCGGCTCCCGCCGCGGCTTGCGGGGTGAGCGACATCATGGGCACGGCCGCCCGCTCCAGCAGGCGGAAACGGTCGGCCGCCGTCAGCCGGGCCATCGCCCATCCGGCGATGCAGCCTGCTACGGTCCACTCCACGCGGGACGAGGGCACGGGATCATAGTGACACGACTGCAGTACTAACCGGGCCGCTGCCTTGGCACTAGCGGCAGTTTGGCTGGCGCGGCCCGCGTCAGCCCGCCTGCGTGGCCGGATCATGTCCCCCTGGCCGGCCCCGCTCAGGGGCTGGTCGTGATCCTCGCCCGCGGTACGGACGGAACACGTGGTACGGACGGATTAGCAGGCGCTACCCGGGAGAATTTGGGCAGGAGCACGTAACCGTGCGCAGGAGCCGGTGCCTGCTGCTGAGCAGGCGCCGACGCTGTGGGCAACCCGATGGCGGCGGTGACGGCCAGCACACCAGCACATCCTGCTAGCACGTCGCGCAGGACTTCGTTCCTCATGTCCTGTTCAACTCCTTGACGCGGCCAGAAGTGCCTGGAAGGCATAAGTCTACGCTGGCCAGGTCAGGTCGGCCCGGCCCGGCTCGTCACTCGTGGTGCGCTCGGGCCGGCGCGACGTGGCGGTGCGGGCGGGCCGACCCAGGCGCACGGCGGCCCGGTGCCGCGCCCGCGCTGCGGCCGGCGTTAAGCTCAATCGATGCGAGGGCGAGCTTGGCATGAGTGACCGGCTGACCGGCCAGCCAATGCCAGACGACACAGCCGGCGCCGGTGGGGCCGACGCCGACGCGAACACCGCCGCCAGCGGGGCCGGCCCGGGCGTAAACGCCAGCGCAGGCGGGGGCGGCGACGGCGGCGACCCCGGTGCGAATGCCGACTCTGGCGGGAGTCCCGATGGCCAGGACGACAAGGCCAAGCCCAAGGCCAAGGCCCGCCAGCGCCGCTGGCCGATCTGGGGCGAGCTGCCGTTACTGATCGTGATCGCGCTGGTGATCGCGCTGGTGATCAAGACCTATGTGGTGCAGGCGTTCTTCATCCCGTCGGCGTCGATGGAGAACACCCTGGAGATCGGTGACAAGATCCTGGTCAACAAGGTCGTGTATCACCTCAGGAGCATTCAGCCCGGCGACATCGTGGTGTTCAACGGCGCGGGCTCGTGGACCACGGCCCCTCCGGCCTCACCGCATAGCTCGGATCCGATCGTCCGGGCCTACGACGCGACGCTCAGACCGCTGTTCCAGTCGGTCTCCGAGCTGTTCGGCACGGCGCCCGGGCAGACAGACTTCATCAAGCGGGTCATCGGCGTGCCGGGCGACCACGTTGCCTGCTGCAACGCACAGGGGCTGGTCACGGTGAACGGCGTGCCGCTGCACGAGCAGTCCTATCTCTACCCAGGCGACGCTCCCGGCGAGGCTCCGGAGGGATACTCGGGGCGGTTCAGCATCACGGTGCCGCCCGGCCGGCTGTGGGTCATGGGCGACAACCGGGCGGTCTCCGATGACTCGCGCCTGCGCCAGGGCGACCCGGGTCACGGCACGATCCCGGAGAACGAGGTCGTCGGGCGGGCGTTCATGATCGTGTGGCCACCATCGCGGTGGCGGATCCTGCCGATCCCGTCGACGTTCTCGCAGCGGGGGATCAGTCGGCCGGCGGCCGCGGCCGCCGCGCTGGAGTCCGGCACGGTACGGCTCGAGCCCGCCGCACCGTTGCTGCCCCTGGCGGCCGGGTTGGCCGGGGCCGTGCCGTTGACGTGGCTGCAGCGCCGCCTGCGGCGTCGGCGCTGGCGCCGACGCCGGGCTGGATGACCCCTCGTCCTGGAGCGTCCGCGAGCTAAATGACCGCGAAGCCGGCCGCGGCTGCCCTGGCCGGGACCTCAACGCAGGTCGCGGAGGCGGCCCTCGAGCTGCTCGTTGATGCCTCCATGCTGCAGTCGCCAGCTTCGGGCCGGTACCGGTTCCACGATCTGCTCAGGGCATACGCGCGCGAGCGGGCGCGGGACGAGGAGCCAGCCGGCGGCCGCCACGCTGCGATCCGCCGGATGCTCCAGTGGTACCTGCACACCACGGCGGCAGCGGCCCGCATCATCAGCCCGGCCCGGCCGCACCCGTCCCTTGACCGCGACCAGGCCAGGCTGGCCCCGCTGACCTTCACCGACTACGGCGCGGCGCTGGCGTGGCTCGATGCTGAGCACGCAAATCTGGTGGTCGCGGTGTCCCAGGCGGCCGCCGGCGCCGAACACGAGATCGCCCGGTATTTGCCACTGGAACTGTGGGACCTGTTTCAGCTGCGCAGCCACGTCGATGCGTGGATCGAGACGCACAGGATTGGCCTGGCTAGCGCCCGCGCGGTGGGCGACCTGGATGCGGAGCACAGGCTGCTCAACAATCTTGGGGGCGCCTACTTTGCCGCTGGACGGCTCGAGGATGCGGCGGTGATTCTGCGGCAGACCATCGAGCTCCGCAACCGGCTGGGCAAGCCGTACGCTGTCACGTCGATGAACCTCGGCCTGACGTTGACCAAGCTCGGCCGTACGGAAGAAGCCGCCGTTCTGCTGGCCGACGCCAGAGACCAGTTCCGCCGGGCCGCCAACTCCAGCGGCGAGCATGCGGCGCTCATCAGTCTCGGCGCCGCATTGCGCCGTGGCGGCCAGCCCGCTCGGGCCATCACGGTCCTCAGGGAGGCCTTGGAAACGGCCACCGACGAGAGCCTGGCCTACTACGAAAGCGACGCGCTCGTCGAAATGACCGAGGCGCGGCTCTCCCTCGGCGAATCCGGGGCAGCGATCAAAGATGGCACGGTGGCCGTGGAACTGGCCCGCAGGCTCGGCTACCGGGAGAACGAGGCGCTAGCGCTGGACGCGCTCGGCCGGGCCCAGTTCGCCAGCGGCCGGCCCGCTAAATCGCGATCGCTCTGGCGCGAAGCCATGACGATCTTCATCGAGCTCGGCAAGACAAACGAGGCCAGCGCGGTCGCGGCGAAGCTCAAGCGCAGCGATGCCGACTGGGCCGACGCGTCCGGCCCAGCATTGTTGCTGCCCCGACGGCCATGACCCGCCGGGTGGCCGGCACCGGCCTCCCTGGCTACCTCGCTGCCTTGTCCATGAATTCGGCCATTGATCACACAGCGATCCTGGCCGCCAAGGCCGGGCCACGATACTGCCGCCAGCGAGCGGGCCGCGCCGCGCCTTTCGTGCTCGCGGGTATTCGTTAGCGCAGACGTCATCAATCATGACACCAGAAGCCATTGTGGCGCGCGCTGTGGATATGGCATCGGCTTCGCCGGCTGGCCAAATATGCGCCGGCTAGGCCAGCACAGTGGCGCCCGGCGAGCAAGCATGCCGCCGCCGGCCGAGCGGCGGCCGGCCGCTTCGGACGGGCCACACGCGCAAGCCCGTGCCGGGTGCCACTCGCCGTCGGCAGGCGGCACCCTGCCGAGCGCAGGCGGCGGCCTGGCCCGGTCGGCCAGCGCCGGTGACCGCACGGTCGTGACCGCGTTCGGGCGGCGTCGCGCTGCCTGCCACCTGCTCGGCAGCACAGGCCGGCCCTCCCGCGGGGCCGGCTAGCTCACCGTAACACGAACGTGTGTTCTAATCAAGAAGGCTTCCCAGCAGGGCCGCACATGTGTTCTAATTATCTGCATGTCTCAGGCAGCTCATGGCCTCCGGCCAGGATCAGATCATACCTCCCGACGCCGTCAAAACGGTGCCAAGTGCAGTTATGGTGCCGCCTCGGGGACGGCCGGGCGCCGCGTGACGCGAGGCAGCCGGCCGCGCGGCCGGCCGGGCCGCGGTGCCTGCTGCGGCCGGCCCGGGCCGGGAGTCAGGCCAGCCATCCGAACGGGCGACCCGACGGCCAGATCCCGGTGGCCAAGATCGTTACTGAAGCCGGGCAGCCGGCCCGGGCATGGGAAACGGGTGGCTGACGGCCGAGGCGCAAGCCCCCGGGCGGCCACCGCCCGGTCGCCCTGATCAAGCAGATAATCCGAACCATTTTCGTCGCGGACAGGCCTTATTCAGGTATCCAGACCGGGAAATGCCTGGCACTGCACGAATGTGAGAGGGTGAAACGTGAGAGCGCATTCCGAAAACCCGATTCCCCAGAACAGCCAGCGCCTCGATGACCTCAAGAGCAAGACGGCGGATCTCGAGCGCGAGCTGGACGACGTACGCATGCTGCTGAAGTGCGAGCTGGCCCGCGGCCACGACGAAATAGATATCCGCGATATCCGCGACCGGGTGGGCTCGCTCGGAAATCGCACGGATACGCTGCTGAGCCAGGGCAGGCATAGTGCGTTCCGCCGGGGACTATCGCTCCGCGCCAAGGTGGCCATCGCAGTCGCGTTGCTCGCCGCGCTCATCACGACGCTGGTCATCGTTCTGTCTGGTGGCGGGGCCTCATGGCCGGCCAGCGTGGCAACCGTCCAGGCCGAGATGACCAAGGCGTGCCAGAACCCCGACGTCAAGTCTGAGCCCGGTCAGGTCGACTTTGCCTGCGCGCCAGCCACGCGCCAGATCCTCTGGGTATTCGCGCTGCTGACCAGCGTAGACAACCCGGACTTCAATGACCCGCAGGACGGCCGGGTGGGCCTGGAGCCGATCGCGCCCACGCAAGGCGGTCAGCTGGCCCTGTCGCTGAACCTGCACGATCCGTACAACCCGTATAACCCGGTCGACAGCCTCGAAGTGGCAGCGCGGGCCATCAACAGCATCATCGGCGGTGCCACCGTGACCGGCGCCGACGGCAACCCGGTTGTCCAGGCCGGGCTGGAGAGCGTGCCAGCGAACTGCCTGCGCTACACGGGCTCGGCCGCGCTCACCTCGCGTGCGGGCTTCCCCAGCCTGTGTGCCAGGCCTCTGGCCAGCCAGGCCGGGCAGGCCGCGCTGGTAGCCGACGTCTACCAGAAATGGATCGTGGGAGCCGCCCCCGGCGCCGCGCAGAACGCCGCGGTCCTGTTCGCGAACTCCGACAGCCCCGGCAGCCCACAGGTCCAGGCGATTCTCAGGCATCTGCCGGGGACCAGCCCATCGGCATGACCCAGGCCGTCCGGTATCAGGCCGCCCGTCGCATCGCCGCACCAGGAGAAAGGTGAAGCCCGTGCTTTCCGCTAGCAAGCCGCGATGGCAGCAGGTGACTGCGCTCGTGAGCCTGGGCGCGAGCGGAACGGTAACCGGGTTCTCCTTCGTCCCGGCCTCGCCGGCCGACCTGATGTCGCCGACCAGCATGCCCGTTCGCCTGATGGCGCTGGAACAGTCGGTAAAGCCCGCGCCGTCGAGCGATGGCGCCCTGCGCTCAGCCATCGTCAACGTTGCGAACTATTACCTCCAAATGGCCCAGGGGAAGACCCCGGCCGAGATGGAAGCCATCATCTGGCAGCACGACAGCATCGGCGGTGCCGATCACGGCGAATCGTGCGCGGCCTTCGCCAGCCTGACGCTGGAACTGGCCGCCCAGGTGGTCGGCCAGCAAAGCTGGGTGACCGGAGGCACCTCTTACCCGTGGCCCATACACAAGTGGGCCGACGTCCGCGTTGACCCGAATCCGGCGTCGCTGGATATCGTCTCGATCCTTCAGGATGCCCAGGCGCACGGGCGGTGGCACCCGCTGGGCGACGGCTACCAGCCTCAGCCTGGCGACTGGGTGCTGTTCGACGGCCACGTCGAAGTGGTCACGAAGTATGCCGACGGGGTCTTGCACACCATCGGCGGCGACTCGCTGCCCAACTTCTCGGTCAACGCCCACACCTACCCCGGCCCGCTGGCCGAGCAGGGTATAGCCGGCTTCGTCAACAACGGCGATCTGCCCGCCGCCAGCGCAGTTGCGCCGGGCAATGCCAAGGCGGCGGCGCCGCTGAAGCCGAAGGCGGCGGCGCCGGCCAGCGCGGGCCACTCGGCACCCTCCAGTCCGGAGCACCTGGCCAGCGACTCGCAGGGGGCGGCGCAGGCCACCCGGGCGCTGCCCACCATCCCGGGAACGCCCGCGGCGGACTCGCCCGCGCCGGGCCCGACACGGCAGGCGGCCAGCGCGGCCATCCCGGGAACCGCAGCGCCGGCACCGAGCCGGGGCCCGGGCGCGCAGGCACCCCGCCAGCCCGGCCGTGCGCCGCGCACCACGCCGGTGGCCAGTCACCAGGCAGGCCGCGGGGCGGCCGACGCCGACGTGCCGGGTACGGCGTCCCTCGGGGCGGCCCGCACGCCCAGTGCCGCATCCGCGGGAACGCCAGCGATCCCTGGCCTGCCAGCGGCGCCGCAGCACCAGTCGGGGACAGCGGCGCCGTACCAGCGGCACCGGCCGCCGGCCGTCGCGGCACCGGCGGCGGGCGTCAGCGCTCAGCAGGCGTTCATCGATCAGGTCGCTCCGGGAGCGATGGCCACGCAGCGCAGGTACGGCGTCCCGGCCGCCGTGACCATCGCCCAGGCCATCGATGAGTCGGGCTGGGGTCAGAGCGTTCTGGCCGCCCAGGACAACAACCTGTTCGGGATCAAGGGCATTGGCCCGGCGGGCAGCGCTTCGCTGCCGACCGAGGAATACGAGAACGGCCAGTGGGTGAGCACCACGGCCCCGTTCCGGGTCTACCAGAACTTCGCCCAAAGCATCAATGATCACGGCAAGCTGCTCGCGACCAGCGGTTACTACACCCAGGCCATGGCCGAGCGCAGCGATCCGGACTCGTTCGCCCAAGCGCTCACCGGCGTCTACGCGACGAATCCTGACTACGGCACGGATCTCATCCAGCTGATGCAGCAGTACGACCTGTACCGTTACGACGTCCCGGCGCCGGCGGATGTTCCGCATTCGCCCGCCAGGCCCGCGCGCCCGGCCCGGGGGGTCCAGCGGACTGCCGCACCGGCCCGGCCGTCACCAAAAGGCCCGGCACCCGCACCGGCGGCATCCAGGTCGCCCGGCTCGGCCAGGCCGACGCCCTCGCCCCGCCCAGCCAGGTCACCGCGGCCCGCGAGCTCACCCGCGCCCGCGCCGAGGCCCACGCCCACCCGCACCCCCAGGCCCAACCCCGGCCCGGCCAGCACCCCCAGGCCCACCATCTCGGCCCGGCTGGTCAGCGAGGAGCGCCCGATCGGGCCGGCGCCGGTGAGCAGAGCGCAGCGGGCGGCGGATGCGGACGCTTACCGGCCTTTCCCAGCCGGGATGTCATCGACGCTGACCTTTTCTGCCCGGCCGATGCCAGCGCCCGCCGAACGCCAGCCGCGGACGGCTCCGGCCCCCGGGCCGCACACCGCGGCCAAGCCGTACCATCACCATCTGCCCGCGTCGGTGAAGAACGACCTCGTCGCCCTGGCCAAAGCGCCGCTGCTGCACGCCGAAATGCTGTACCGAGACATCGCCAGCAGTGCCGGTATCAGCTGGCAGCTGCTCGCGGCCTGCGACTGGATGCAGTGCGAAGCCCGGCCCCGCCATTCACCGGTCCACGGCGAGAAACTGGGCACACCGAACCCTGACGGCACGGTGTACCGGACGAAGTCGGAAGCGCTGGAACAGTGCGCCCGCGAGCTGGCCGAGCTGGCCGGGGCGGTTTACGGGATCGACCTGGCTGCGGCGGCCGGCTTGTCCCTCCGCGACCTGGCCCGGGTTTTCGCCGCATTTCGCTGGGGCGGCCTGCTCAAGCAGCACCACACATCGGCCATGGAATTCCCGTATTCCGTGGCGGGCCTGACCGTCCAGCACCTCAACATGCGGTGGCCGAACATTGGTGTGCGGAACACGCCGGACAAGCCGGGGGCTCGATTCCGCGGTCCCTTCGGTGCCGTGCCGGTCATGCTATTTCTCAATTATCCCGCTACCGACTGACAATCCGCGCACCGCATAGAAGGAAGGTGGGAATCCGTGATCCGTCTCCTGCGCTTTCTGCTGAACCTGCTGACCGATAACCGGGCGACGCAACGGGAACTAGCCTGGCAGCAGGCGGGCGCCTCCTACGGCCGGTATCCGGTGGCCCCGTCGCCGGAAGCGGCCGGGCCCGCGGACAGCGACGGCTGGCCCGGCCGGCCGAGTCCGGAGTGGCCGGATCCCGACGACCCGGGCGATCCCAGACCGCCCCGGCGGCGGCGGGTCCCGCGGTGGGCCAAGTGGACCGCTGTGATCGCCGCGGGGTTGATCTTCCGCAAGGCGATCGCCTCGGTTGCGCTGGTCGCGCTGGCGGCGGCACTGCACGTGGTGGGGGTCAACGTTCACCTGCCGAGCATCAAGTTCGCCTGGCCGTGGCAGACCAGCACGAGCGTGGCCGGCACGACCACCACGAATACCGACCTGGGCCCGTGGGTGCTGCAGAAGATCGAGGGGATCTCCAAGCCCGCACTCGGCCGGGTGAACTTCAGTTTCCTGTTCACCCACAAGGTGTCCAAGAGCATTGGCATATGGCCCTGCTGGTACGCGAGCACCTTCTACGCGGTGGGCTACGCGTCCGCCACGGTCACCCTGAATCCCGGCCCGGCCTGGTGGGCCCCGGCATCGGGCCACTACCGGCTGCAGGTGCTGAGCCGGCCGGCGGACGGCAAGCCCGGCCACGTCGCAGTGACGATGACCCTTCCGCTGCCGCAACTGCCGCAGTCCGTGCACGACGTCACGATCGACAATATGCCGTCGAAGCCGATCGCCACGCAGCATAGCTGGACCTATCCCGGATTCGGCTGTGGTGTGCTGCTGCGGCCTCAGTTTGCCGAATCCGTGCTGTACGCAGAGGCGCAGCAGCTCGCGTTTTATAAGTCAACTCATGTCGGGCAGATCACCCGGCCGCTGATAAACGCGGCGGAAACCGAGGCCGAGCAGACCATCCGGGACAACTTTGTCCAGCCGACGGTTAACGCGTTCGGCTATATGCTCGATGAGTTCACGATCAGCTGGGCGAAGACGCCGTGACCATTACCCAGAATCGGCGCACCGAGCCCGGGTGGCTACGGCTGGCCGGGCACCTGCTTCAGGGCGTCGAGGAAGGTGGCCGCCCAGTGCGCCACGTCGTTCTCGCGGACCCTGCGGCGCATCGAGCGCATCCGGCGCCTGGCCTCCGGCGCCGACACGGTCGCCGCGCGCATGATCGCATCCTTCAGCCCGTCGATGTCGTGCGGGTTGACGAGGAAGGCGCCGAACAGTTCGTCGGCCGCGCCGGTGAACTCGCTCAGCACCAGTGCGCCGCTCTCGTCATTCCGGCAGGCGACGTACTCCTTGGCCACGAGATTCATGCCGTCGCGCAGCGAGGTCACCAGCATCACGTCGGCGGCCAGGTAGAGCGCGGCCATTTCGTCGCGCGGGTAAGACTGGTGCAGGTACTGCACGGGAGGGCTGCCCAGCTCGGCGTGCTGTCCGTTGATCCGGCCCACCGTGACCTCGACTTCGTCGCGCAGCAGGCGGTACTGCTCGACGCGTTCCCGGCTGGGACTGGCCACCTGGATCAGGACGACCTGCGGCGGGGACAGCCGCCCCTCGTCGAGTAGCTCGCTGTAGGCGTTCAGCCGATTGGGTATTCCCTTGGTGTAGTCGAGCCGGTCGACGCCGAGCAGGACCACGTCCGGCTCACCCACCGCCTTCCGGATCTCGTGCGCGCGTTCCCTGACGTCCCCGCGGCTGGCCAGCTCGCCGAAGGCGGACGAGTCGATCGAGACCGGGAACGCGGCCGCCAGGACCTCCCGCGCCGCAGCACCGTCGGCCGGGACCCTGACCAGCGAGCCTCTGGTCGTCAGGCCAGCGCCCCGCCGGCAGGCCCGCAGGAAGTTCCCGGCGTCACCGGTGCGCTGGAACCCCAGCAAGTCCGCGCCGAGCAGACCCTGCACGATCTGCCGCCGCCACGGCAGCTGCGCGAAGATCTCGTACGCGGGAAACGGGATGTGGTTGAAGAAGCCGATGCGGACGTCGCTGCGCATCTCGCGCAGCATCCCCGGGACCAGCTGGAGCTGGTAGTCATTCACCCACACGGTGGCGCCGGAAGCGGCCTGCTCGGCCGCTGCCCGGGCGAAGCGCCGGTTGACCATCACGTAGGCGTCCCACCACGGGCGCCGGTACTCCGGCGGCACGATCACGTCGTGGTACAGCGGCCACAGGGTGGCATTGCAGAAGCCCTCGTAGAAGTCGCCGACCTCCGCCTCGGACAGGCCGACGCTGACCAGGTGCATGCCAGCGACGTCGAACGGCTCCGGCGGCGGGCCCGCCGAGCCGGGCCAGCCGATCCACACGCCGTTCGCCTCGCGCATGACCGGCTCGAGCGCGGTAACCAGCCCGCCCGGGCTGGGCCGCCACTCCTCCTCGGCATCGGGCTCGTCAACCCGGTCGACCGGCAGTCGGCCCGCGACCACCACGAAGCCATAAGCACCCATCGCCTCGCGCGGCTCCTCGGACTCAGCAACAGCCCTGGTCGCAGACATCAACTCACCCTATAGTGCGCGGACCGGGCGCTGGCGGGTGACCGGTCCGCTGCGAGAGGATAGGTCTGGTGAGCGGGATGAACGGGGGAAGCGGTCCTGGACCGCCCGCCGCGCCGTTGTCGCTGAGCACGGTGTGGGCACCGAGCCGCCAGACTCCGCTGCGCCAGTTTCTCCGCACCGAGACCGGCAGCGCGGTGGTCCTGCTGGCCGCGACGATCGCGGCACTAGCCTGGGCGAACCTGGATCCGGCGGGCTACACGGCGTGCTGGGGCACGCAGCTGTCAATCCGGCTGGGCCGGGCCAGCCTGGCCGACGATCTGCACGGCTGGGTGAACTCCGGGCTGATGGCGTTCTTCTTCCTGGTGGCCGGCCTTGAGGCGCGCCGCGAGTTCGACATGGGTGAGCTGCGCGAGCGGGCACGGCTCGTGCTTCCCCTGGTCGTGGGGCTCGGCGGGATGATCGTCCCGGTCGGGATCTACCTGGCCATCAATGCCGGCCGCCCGACGGCCGCGGGCTGGGGCACGGCCATGTCCACCGACACCGCGTTCGCGCTCGGCATGCTCGCGCTGGTCGGCTCGGGCTTCCCGGACCGGGTGCGGACCTACCTGCTCACGTTCGCGATCGTCGATGATGTGGCCGGGATCGTGATCATCGCGGTGGCCTACAGCGGGCACATCGACCTGCTCGCGCTGGCTATCGGGGTGGCCTTCCTGGCCGTGACCGTGCTGGCCCGGGCCTGGCGCGTCCGGCACGGCATGGTCTACGCCCTGCTCGGCTTGGCGGCCTGGATCGCGTTCTTCGAATCCGGCGTCGACCCCGTGCTGGTCGGGCTGGTTATGGGCCTGATCGCGGTGGCTTACCCGGCCGCCCGGAGTGACCTGGAGCGGGCATCCGAGGTGTTCCGGCTGTTCCGCGAGCAGCCGACACCGGATCTGGCCCGCTCGGCGCGGGAAGGCGTGCGGACCGCGCTGTCCCCCAACGACCGGCTGCAGCAGCTCTTCCATCCCTGGACGAGCTACCTGATCGTGCCTTTGTTCGCGCTGGCCAA
>Ga0335075_10002106_pt1 | contig 32205 bp, 25 predicted proteins | sample Lox_Sample_24_FD_206723 | JGI IMG/M metagenome (GOLD analysis project Ga0335075, IMG submission 206723) | Soil microbial communities from Loxahatchee National Wildlife Refuge, Florida, United States - Lox_Sample_2.4 | ecosystem: Environmental > Terrestrial > Soil > Wetlands | place: USA...
GTGCGTGATGAAAGCATGGCTGGTGCCGGCGCCGTCGAGGCGGACCAGGACGCGGCGCCGGCACGGTTCCGGGACCTGGAGCAGCGCGGCCGACAGGCCGGAGATGTGGTCCGAGGCGGTGTTCGACCCGGCATTCCCGGGCCTCAGCTCCATGGCCAGCGACTCGGCCGTGTTCGCGCACCAGGCTCCGAGCGGGTGGAAGCCGAATCCGGACTTGTACGTGCCGGCCGCGTTTTCCTTCCGCGAGTACGCGGTGATCAGCGTCGCGTCCATGTCGATCACGGTCCAGCCCTGCAGGATCCGGCCCGCGATCTCCAGCCACGGGAACCCCTGCGCCCGCGCCGCGATCAGGCTCCAGACATGCGCCCGGATCCTCGCCCTGGCCTGCGCGATCTTTCCCAGGGTGACCGGGTCGGCCAGGTCCAGGGTGCGGCGCAGCGTCTGCCAGGTCACCGGCTCGCCCAGCACCCCGGACAGGTGCTCCAGGACCGCGATCCCGCTCATCGACTCCCCGCCCAGCGCGATCATCACCGCCGCCGACACCAGCGCGATGCCCCGGTCCACCTCGGGAAACCTGCCCTCCCGTTCCAGGGCATCCCTAAGCGCCGCGGTCAGCCCCGACCTGTCGGCCATCTCCCGCACGATGATCCCGCCGGCGTGCCCGACCAGGCCATCTCCGCCGGCAGTGACTGCCAGCCTGTGGTCCCACGGCATATCCTTCATCGCGAAGAGCGCTCCAGTTCCTGGAAGTTACAAGGTGTGGTAACCCGTAATCTCCCAGAGCCAGGGCGCTCTTCGCCTTCCCTACGCGGGAACCCGGGGCACGGCCCGCCGGCGGGCGCCCCGCACGGGCCAGATGAGCCCCGCACCCGCCGGGTGCAGCCCCGAACCGGACATCATCACGATCGGAAGCAAAAATCCCAGGTCAACGAACCGTAGGGAATTCCCCGACCATAAGCCGCCGATAAAGCTGAATCCCGAAGGTTAATCAACCACGGACAAAGCGGGCAGAACGCACCAGTCGTCACGCCCGGCGCCTGAATACCTTCCAAGTCGATGTCAGCGGCACTGTCGGTATTTGCTGTAGCGTCCGCGTGCGGCGTCAGTTGGCGGGGTCGAGGTACGTGCTGATCCGGCGGAGCCAGCGGGTGCAGCAGCGGCTGGCGAGCGCGTCGGGGACCAGGCGGGACATGACGGCGCCGTACTTGTTGTAGTCCTCGGTGCCGGCCTGCCTGGCGACGATGGCCGCCTTGCGGGACCTGGACCGCTCGAAGGCGCGGAGTGTGGCTTCGATATCAGGGCTGACGGCCTGGCCGGTCGCCGTCGCCACGCAGCGCGGACGCCAGGGCCCAGGCGTCCTCGAGCGCCTGGTTGGCGCCCTGCGCGCGGGTGGGGCGGCATGGAGTGAGCGGGGTCACCGATCACCGTGATCCGGCCGCGGCCCCAGGCCGGCGGCCATAAGAACGTCGCCGATCACGGCGGGGTGGTTTACAGCGGAGAATTCATCGCTCCGGTCGTCACCGCGGCCGGGCACCGTAAACAAGCGGCGACGCGGGGCTCAGCGGGTGAGCATGGCGCCAAGCCGCAGCGACCCGGACGGCGCGAACGCCTCGCTGGTTTCGAGTACCATTCCGGCGGCCGCGAGGCGGTCACGCGAGTGATCGTCGACCGTGCTGCCGTCCATGGCGGAGTTGACCAGGGCAAGCAGGTCCGCGTAGCCGGGGATGGGCGAGTCGTGGCTGTTGAACTGGTACCACCACTGGCCGTTGAGGTACTTGGAGATCTCGTGCGCGAGCGCCTCGTCGTTGGCGAGGCCGGTGATCCGCGACGCGGCGGACCGTAGCCCGCACGTGTCAAGCACGTGGTCCATCAACTGACGCGACGTCATCGCCGGGTAACGCCGGCCCGTGGCCGGGACCACGGAGTAGCCCACCGGCGTGCCCGTCACCGGGGAAGACCACACGCGCGTGTTCGCCGCGTACGCGAGCGTGGAGATGGGCCTGCCCAGGCCGGACACCTGCACGTCGGAGACGATCGCGGCCGAGTACATCCCCTGGCGCAGGCCCTCGCTCTCGTTGAGCGCGCGCAGCTGGCCCAGGTCGGCCAGCACCACGCGCACCTCGATTTCGGTCTCCGCGGTGAACGGGCTCGCGATGAGGAGTTCGCCGTAGAAGTACCCGTGGCCGTGCAATCGGCACGCGGCGACGTCCGCGCCCCGCATGGTCGCCCGCAGCACCGGGATGCGGTCTCCGCCGGGCGACTCCGGGCTGCCGTGGTGCCGGAACTTGATGGCGAGGGTGCCCGGGTTCCTGTTGGCACCGTACGCGAGGACGGGGAATCGCTCCGCGATGGGACTCGCTCCGCCCTCGGCGAGGAACGCGTCGAGGCCAACCTGCTCGCCGGACGCGGCGCGAAGCGAGTAGCCGCTGCCCGCGCCGGTCTCCGCGAGCGGCAAGATCTGGTCACCGCACAGCAGGTAGTGTCCTTCGGGGCAGTCACCCGGGTAACTCTCCGGCGCCATCCGGGCGGGCGGCCAGTCGCTCGCGCTTGATCGCGTCGCGTCCGGCTCTCGGATCAAACTGTCTCCCCCTCGACCGCACTCACCGTCCTCGCGGCTGGACGGCTCGCCGCCCAGGTCCACTTGAGCTGATATCTCGCCCCTAGCGGCAGCCACTCGTCTTTCTTGGCGACAATGCGCCAGTATGCCACCGTGCCGCCGTCGGTGATCATCGGGGGGTCGCCGCGCACCTCTTCTTGCCTGCCGCGCTCGCTGGCGGACAGGTGACCGCTGATAACGCTGCACGAATGCTCTGGCCCGAAGAGAAGGATGAAGGTCAGTGATTTCGTCGGGCGCTCGATGTGCGTCTCAAAGTCCTCGCCGTTCGGCTTGTCAAACGCCCCGGTGAACTCGATCTGGTTGATGACCCGCGCCAGGCTGCCCTTGGCGAGGTGGTCGAGCGATACGCCCAGCGCCATCCGATTAGCGTAATGCTCGGAGTCATATCCGCCGGCGGGATGCTCAACCCGGTGGCTGACGCACTCGACCGTCAGCGAGCCGCTCGTGGCGTAGCGGCAGACGAGGCCGTTGCCGTCATCCGCCTCCCGCCGCACCAAGTAGGAGTCGGTCAGCCGGGTCCGGCCGGGTGTGCCGGGCTCCGCGCCACCTGGCGATTCTGACAGGTCGAGGATCTTCACGACCTCGTCGACGCTGAAGGAATCACTTTCATGAATGTTGCCGTGTTCCAGCTGTTCGTATTTTGGTGGACGGCGTCGCTGCCATTGCCACGACCGTTGGATCAGGGCGGCGATTATGGTCGCCGCGACAGAGCAGATCCCGATGAGCACGTCGGCGTTCATAGTGATATCCAGCCTCCACCCAGGCCCACTATGCGATTTCACAGCATGCTACTTGGATGGCCTGGGCCCTAAAACCCCGTTGCCCGATCGTTAGCAGCCGGGAACAGAACTCGGGCCGAAGAGTTATCCCTTTTCTGTATTTGCTCGCAGCGCGCCGAGCAGCGGGATCGCCGCGATCTTCTCCTCGGTCAGGTCGTCCCACCGCAGGGCGGCCGCCGGCCGCGGCGCGTGCCCGGCACGGCAGTCGATGACGCGCTCGGGGGTAACGATGAAGTCGAGCGCGATGTCGTGGCTGGTCAGCGGGATCGCGCCGACCGGCCGGAGCTGGATCTCGTGCACCGTGGTCACCGTGACGGTGTGCGGGCCGATGAGGCCCGCGGCGGCGGCGAGGGCGAACTCAAGGTCGGCGAAGCCGCCGCCCTTGCCGAGGCGCGCCCCGTCTTCGCCGGCGGCAACGCTGCCCATCACGACCAGGTCGACCGGGGTCAGTTCGTCCAGCCGCACCCGCCGCGCGGACCGTGACGCCCCGCTGATCGAGGCGGCCTTGCGCGGCGGCTGCTCCAGGTGGTCCGGGTCCAGGCAGAAGAACGGCTCGGGTTCGGCCAGCCGCGGTACGGCCATGTAGACGGTCTTGCCGTCCTCGAGCGCGCGCTGCCGCACCGGCAGTTGCGCCGAGTCGGGATTGGCCTTGAGCGTGCGCGCCGCCGCCCAGGCGGGCAGCCCGCGGAGCCGCTCGGCGGCACGCTCGGCGCCGGTGAAGTTCGGTATGCGCCCGGGCGCGCCGGGAAACCTGGCCACCTTCGCCGCTTGCATCGCCGACCAGACCTCCTGGCGCAGCGCGGCCTTCGCGGCGAGGACGTCCGCCGGGCCGCCGGCGTCACGGTCATGATGGGGAGCCGAACGAGCCATCCCCCCATACTGCACCCTCGGCCTCAGCGGTAGGCGAGAGTCCCGTCGTCCAGGTCCGCCTTGGGCAGGATGTCGCGTTCCTGCTCGTGCTCGAGCAGATGGGTCCACGGCTCGCGGTCGCCGCGCTTGTACAGCAGGTGCTGTGTGCGCATGACGTAGCCGGCGTTGAAGTTTTCCGGGTCGGCAAACGACAGCAGCGGCATGTCCGACTCTTCCTGCCGCAGCACCGGTGTCACCATCGTCGCGCCCTTGTCCCGCATGTTCGTCATCAGGCGGACGAGCAGGTCGCAGACGAGGTCCACGCGCAGGGTCCAGCTGTGCCGGAAGTAACCGAAGACGTAGGCCATGTTCGGCACGCCGCTGATCATGATGCCGCGCCAGGTGACGCGCTCGGTGAAGTCGACGGGCTCGCCGTCGACGGCGAACGCGACGTCACCGAAGAGCGACAGGTTGAACCCCGTGGCGCTGACGACGACGTCGGCGGGGACCTCCTCGCCCGAGCTGACCCTGATCCCGTGTTCGGTGAAGGTCTCGATGGTGTCGGTGACCACCGAGGCCTTCCCCTCGCGCAGCGCCGCGAACAGGTCGCCGTCGGGGACGATGGCGATGCGCTGCTGCCACGGCCGGTAGCGCGGCGTGAAGTGCTTGTCGATGTCGAAGCCCGCGGGCAGCAGCGGGCGCATCGATTCGATGAGGAAGGCGTGCAGGTCGCCGGGCGACTCCGTCGACATCCGGGCGAGCAGGTCCATTTGCGCGACGAACTTACGGCGCAGGATCTCGTGGGTCCACTCCTCGGGGATGTCCAGTGCGCGCAACTCCACGGCGAGCGGGTCGTTCCCTGGCGGGGCGAAGTAGTACGACGGGGAGCGCTGGAGCATCGTCACGTGCTCCGCCTTTCCCGCGATCGCGGGGATCAGCGTCGCGGCCGTGGCGCCGGAGCCGATCACGACGACGCGCTTGCCCGTCAGGTCGAGGTCTTCCGGCCACTGCTGCGGGTGCAGGATCACGCCCTGGAAGCGGTTCATGCCCTCCCACCGGGGCCGGTAGGGCTTGGCGTGGTTGTAGTAGCCCTGGCACATCCACAGGAAGCTGGTCGTGTACCGCAGCCGCTGCCCGGTATCGTCCCTGACGACGTCGACGGTCCACTGGCGGTCGGCGGTGGACCACGTGGCCGCCGTGACCCGGTGCCGGTAGCGGATGTGCTCGTCCAGGCCGTACTCGTCGATCACCTCGTCGAGGTAGGCGAGGATCTCACCGCCCGCCGCGATGGCCGGCCCGCGCCACGGCTTGAAGCGGTACCCGTAGGTGAACAGGTCGCTGTCGGAGCGCACGCCCGGGTAGCGGTGGGTCCACCAGGTACCGCCCCGGTTGTCCTGGGCGTCCAGGATGACGAAGGTGCGGTCGGGGAACTCGTCCATCAGGTGGTACGCGGCGCCGATGCCGGAGACGCCTGCTCCGACGATGAGGACGTCGACCCGGCCGGCGTCCTCGATCTCCTCGGTGCCCGGGGCGGTAGCGGTCGTGGGTGCCGTCGTCATGGCTGGACCTCCGGGGCGGTGCACGGCTTTCCGCCATCGTAAACCCCGTCCCTGGCGGCGGCACGGGGTCAGTTTGCGGCTACCCGGGTCAGCCAGGGACAACCGTGACGAGATCCTCGACGCGGACGACGGGCCGCTCGGCAACGGCCTCGACCACTACCCGCCAGGTACCGGGCAGCGCCGCAAGCGAGGCATGGTAGCCGCCGTCCTGATCGGGGATCATCCTCGCCTGCGCCGCGTTGCCGCCAGTAGCGGGATCCTTGAGGCTGGCGTGCAGCAGCAGGTCCTGGCGATCCGAGTCCGCGCGGATGCTCAGCGGTTCGCCCGCCCCGGCCACCTCCGGGATGTCGAGCCCGAGCTCACAGGGCGGCGCGAGGACCTCCCCCATGTCGAGCGGCTCGACCTTGTCGAGAACGAGATCGAGCACGGTGGCGTCGGAGCACAGTCCTCCGTGCCGGACGGCCTGGCAGGTCGCCATCTCGGTGCTGGCCCACTCGGGTGGGATGGCGCTGAACAGCGGCACGGTGCCATCGCCGCGGTGGTCCTGGCCTCGTTGCCTGCGCCAGTACCGAAGCTCGCCGAGATCGTGGGTCAGGCTTTGCCAGGTCGCCTGTCGCTTGCCGGCGAAAGCATGAAGCTCATAAGACGGCGCGGAGTTGCGGGCCACCGCGGCGGCGATGTCCGCGTGGAAGCCAAGGCCGTGAGCCACCGCGTCGGGCGGCAGGCCGGGCAAGCGAGCGTCCCGCAGGTCAGCGGGACGGCCTTCCTCCTCGACGCACCGGTAGGTCGGCAGCAGCTCCCACAGCGCGGGAAAGCTCCTGGCCGTCTCGGTCAGCGCGGCCTGGCCGGCGAAGGGCCGCACCCCGCCGAAGGCGTCCCCGGTCAGCGCCCGGACCGCGTTCACCGATCCGCGGTACGGGGTTCCGAGGGTGATCACGCGCCGCGCGTGCTCCCGTCCCCCGAGAACCTCCAGGTAGTAGCGGACGGCGAGGCCGCCCATGGAGTGGCACACGAAGGTCACTTTCGCGTCGGTGTCGCCCGAGGCGGCGCGCCAGTCCCGCAGCCAGCCGTCGACCCGGGCGGCGAGGAGCCCTGCCGTGTGCCGGCTGGACAGCCGCCAGTCGTACCCGAACCCGCGAACCGCGTTCCCCGCCTTGGCCAGGGCCTCAAGTAGCCGCCGGTACCCAGGGCCGCCGTGGATTCCCGGCCACAGGTGCCAGCCGGTGATGAGGGCGCCTACTTCCATCGCCGAGGTGGCCGGCGCTGGCCCAGAACCGACGCCCGCCGGGAGGCGCAGCGCCTCCATGGCGGACGAGAACGACGCCAGGCTCCGGCCGATGGCACTCGCCGACAGGTTCCATACGTCGCGGCCGTCGCGCCGCAGCACGCTGCCGGTGATGCCGGGCACGACCACGACCAGGTCCGCCATGTCAGTCCTTGCCCGGGTTGGCCGACGCGAGCAGCGTGGCCGACAGCCGAATGAGATGGGTTCCGTCGTCAGCGCCGGTGCATACCAGCGGTCGCCCGAGGTTGTCGGCGAAAGCGATCACGGCGGTTATCGGGGCGGCGTGGTCGGCCAGCCGCCCAAGGCTCTCGCCGGTGCTCGCCAGCCACAGGCGCACGGTGCGGTCCAGACCCGCGGAGACGAGGACCGGCCGGCCGCCGATGTCGCTGAACGCAAGCCCGTTGACTGGACCAGGCACGGGCAGGCGGTGGATGGTCTCCTTCGTGGCCAGGTCCCAGATGCGGATCCCGCCCTCGTCCGCCGTGGCCGCGAGGGCCTTGCCCCCGACGTCGGTGAACGCGATCGCCCGGACGACATCCCCCCGTCCCAGGGACGTAGAACTACGGGAAGTGAGGTCGCGCACGAAAACTCCCCCGTGGGGAAAGCGTCGCGCGCTCAAGAGCGCCGGACGGCCGTTGAGCTGCCCCAGGGCCAGCCTCCAGCTGAACGTGGTTTCCTCGATGAGCCCTGTCTGCTGGCCGGTGAGCGGGTCCCAGCAGGTGACGTCGTCCCGGCCGTTCGCCGTCAGGACCGTCGGCCGTCCCTTGACCTCCGTCACGAGGACCGCGTCGACGTGTGCCACCGGAGCCTTTCGCGTCCGCGCGTCGAACGTTTGCAGCAGCGCCCCGGTCCTCCCGTCGTGCACCCGGACCACGCCGTCGCTGCCGCCGCTCGCCACGACGGGGCTCCCGCTGACACTGCCGAACGCCGTGGCGGTGACCGGCCCGTGGTGGGCGTCGAGAGCGCGCACCGTGCGGCCGGAGACCGCTTCCCGCAACCGCACGGTTCCGTCCTCGCAGCCCTCCACGACCAGCTGATACCCGTCCACGTGGCCGACCGCGAGGCTCACCACGAGGCCGACGGGCCGCCCCTTGGTATCTGTGTACGCGCTGGCGGCGTGGCTGGCGGGCTCCCACAGCCGTGGTGTCCAGTCGCCGTCGCCGCTGGCGAGCAGCGGCGTGCCGGACGCCTTGCCCCAGGCGAGGGCCTGGACCGAGCTGGCCCGTCCGACCCCGGTGACGACGTCCTCCGGGTCCGCGTCCGGCTGCTCGGCGGCCGAGCGCCCCTCGGTGAGTGCGAGGACACCGTGGCCAGAGTCATCGACGCGGCGCCGGACGGGTTGCGCCGGGCTGCGCGTCAAGGTTTGCCGCAGGCGCCCGCTGCGCGGATCCCACAGCCGGATGGCCCCGTCGTCGCCCCCGGTGGCGAGGACCAGCCGCCCGTCCAGCTCTCCGAAGGCGACTGCGCCCACCGCCCCCTGGTGACCGTCAAAGCCGGTGAGGAAGGCGTTGGTCCTCAGGTCCCAGAGCCGCACGGTGCCGAAGGCGCTGCCGGTGGCGACCAGCGACTGGCGGCCGCTGTGCCAGATCGCCGCGGAGTAGATCCAGCCCATCCCGCCGAACTCGCTGACCTGGTAACGCAGCGCGGTGTCCCAGATCCGCACCCGGCCGTCGTCGCCACCGCTGACCAGGATCGGACGGTCGTCCGTGGCGCAGAAAGCCAGCGCGCGAATCGGCATGTGATGGCCGGTGAGCATGCCAAGGGCCCGGCCCGTGTCCGGGTTCCATAGCCGGATGACGCCGTCTTCCCCCGCGGTCGCGAGCAACGGTCCCGCTTCCGCGGGGGCGAGCGCGACCGCGAAGACGGGGCCCTCGTGCGCCGTGACCGACTGCACGAGCTGGCCCTCCTCCACTTCCCAGAAGGTGACCGAGCCGTCCTGGCCGCCGGCGATCACGAGGTTTCCGCCCGCGCCGGCGTGGAACGCGACCGCGAAGACGGTTCCCGAGCGGTTGTTGAACCGGCCCCACCGCTCGCCGGTCGCGGAGTTCCACAGCCGTATCACCCCGTCCCCTGCGCCCGTTGCCACCAGCGTCGTCGCCTTGCTGCGGCCGAACGCCACCGCGGTCACCGGGCTGGCGTGACTGGGCAGGCGCTGGTGGAAGGCCGCCCGCAGGCCGGCGCTCCACACGCCGCGCCACGGCAGCTCGCGCCCGGCGTTGAGTAGCGGCAGCGCGTCGGGCTCGTCGCGGAGCGCGGCACCCTGCATGATCGCGGCGCGATCCGCGGGCGCGGCCTCCCCGAAGTCATCGACGCAGCGCAGGTACAGCCGGGCCAGCGGACGGTAGCGGATGTCGACCCGGCCGAGCGTCCTGCGCAGGTTCTGCGGGTCGGCGTAGAGCACGAAGCGTGAGTCGCCGAGCAGCTCGGGAAGGCGCCCGGCCGCTTCCGCGTGCGTCGCGAGGTGCCTGAGGATGTAGGGGCTGGCGAGATCCCAGCGACGCCCCTCAATGTCTGGTACCTGAGACAGCAGCGCGTTCATGATCCGCCGCTGAACATCGCGCGCCGACCATTGCGCGTTACGCCGGAAGTAATCGGCGAGTGCCTGGTGATACAGCCGGTAAACCGTCTGCCCGTCCTCGCCGGACTCGATCAGGTAGGCCCCCGCGTTGCTGACCAGCCAGCTCAGGTCGGCCTCGCCGAGGGGCGCGGCCCCAGCGGGCGGCGACCCGGCGGGCGCGGCCCCAGGGGGCGGCGGGGCGGACTCGACCCCGGATCGCAGCGCCTCGGCCAGGGAACCCCAGACGTCACGGCTCGGCAGTCCCGCGCCCTCGGCGAAGGCCAGCGGAAGCATGAGGGCACGGACCCGCCACTCGTCGGCGCCGTACCGGGTGAGGTCCGCCGTGAATGCCGTGTCGAGGCTGCCTCCAAGCATCCGCCAGGTTGCGCCCGATTCCCGCTTGATCTCGGCCGCGTCAAGCACCTCGTCCCGGCCGATCAGCTCTTGCGTCAGGATGCGGGCGATGAGGAAAGTCCGGCCGCTCCGCTGGGCGACGACCTTGGCGGCCGCCGTCGCCGCGTCCGGCTTATCACGGTAGGGTGATTTGTCCGAATCGAGCAGGCGCCTACGGACGTACGCCGCGATGTCGGCTTGTGTGTCGTCCTCCCAGTCCAGCCGGACAATATCGGACGCCGTCGCGCCGAGGGCATGCAAGAGGCCGCGGGATGACTGCCCGTCGGCGGTCTCGCCCGCCGCGCCCAGGTTCGGCCGCGTTCCCACCAGGATCTTCAGGTCAGGCAACTCGGACAGGGGCCGCACGAGATCGACCGCGATCGCCTGAACATCGCCGGGTTGCGCCTCATCGAGCGCGTCAATCAGCAGGGCGACGGGGCGCTTGAGGCTTGCGACCTGCCGGACGAAGTCCGCCGCGCTGAGCCGCCCGGCCGCGGGCGCGGGCAGCTGGAGCGCGCCCGCAAGCTCGCAGACGCAGTCGTCCAGGCTCAGGTTCTTGGCGTGAACGCCCGCGTCGAGTGAATTTTCCGGCGGAAGCGTGTCCGGCGGCACGCCGGCCAGTCCGCCGGCTCGCTCTACCTCCGACCGGTACTCAGGAACGGACAGGACGGCCATCCGGCCCAGGATCGCCGACTTGCCGCAGCCGGGCGAGCCGGTGACAACGCGCAGTCCCGACTGCCCGCCGCCGAGCCACTCGACCAGCCTGCGCAGCGACCGCTCACGACCGGTAAAGAACCAGCCGCGGTCGTCGACCGTGTCGATGCCGCGGAATTTGAGCATGAAATGCTCGGCTACCGCGCTTGGCAGCAGGGCCGGCCTCCCCCGCTTTTCCGCGACGCCAACATCGGGAATCTTGAGCAGGTACCGGGGGTTGGGAAAAAAGCGGCCGACGCCGCTGGTCGCGTCGAGTTCGGGTACCTGCGCGCCGTCGGCCGCGGGAGCGCGAGCGAGCAGGACACGTATCGCCTGGAACAGTTCGGCCGGGGTGACGTATTGGTCGCGATCGGTCCACGCTAGATAGGACGGATCCGCCGGAGGGCCATCCCGCAGCACGCTAACCAGGGCTGAGCTAAATGCCCCCTCACGCGCGAATTGATGCGAGCCCGCCGATGAGATGACGGCCAGCCCCGGCTTAAACCCCCGGGCGTAAGAGCGGCTGTTAGCCTTCGCGCGGAAGGCCGATACGATCTCCTCCGCGCCGCCGCCCGCCCCGCAGGCGTCGAGCAAGAGGACGATTTCATCGGCGTCCTTCCCCGCCAGGAGATCACCCAGGCTTGCGGCCGGGACCGAGTTGTGCGCCTCCGGCTGCCGCCGTTTGGCCGTCTCCTTGCTGATCAGGAACAGGCGCCCGCCCTCAACGGCCTTGCCGTGGCCCGCCCAGTAAACAATGAGCCGACGGCTGGCCGGCTCCCATGTCCCGAGCCCGTTGAGCAGCGAGAAGGCATGCCCGTCACCAGTCAGGGCCTTGGCGTCGAGCACCTCAAAACCCGACTCCGCCAAGAGGTCGGTGACCGCGCGGACCTTAGCGCCAAGCTTCTTCAGATGACCGTAGTGCTCATAGTCAGTGAGGAGAACCAGCCCCACTTGCCCCCATGGCCTACTATCGCCCGTCAATCCAGGCCCGCTCGCCCCAGACATATGCGCCCGTTAACCCACCCCTGCAACAGACACGAGATACCAGGAAATGGCAGGACTTTTCTGCCGTGGTTCACTCTACGCCCGGACCGCAATGGCCGCACCGAATCGGTGGCGGGACCGCGGCCGGCCACTAACGAGCGCGCGTCTTACTTGGCCAGATTCCCTGCTTGCCCGGGGACAGAATGCCGTCCGGGTCAAGTGCGTCCTTGAGCGTGCCGTAGAGGCGGAGCATCGCGCCGTCACCCCAGTCGTACTGGGCGGCGATGTCGTCCATGAACTCGATGTGCCCGCGGTACAGGCCGTAGCCCGCCTCGCCGGTCAGCCGCACCAGGCGCCTGTAGACGTCGTACGCGGCCTTGACCTGCGCCTCGTTCGTCGTGTCGTACAGCAGCGGGCTGACCATGTAGAAGGAGCGGGGCGTCATGATGGTGCCCGGCCAGAAGTCCAGGCCCGCCCGTTCGATCTCCGGGCGGAGCATGGACACCAGGCGGCGGGCGTGCGCGCCCGTGAGCGGGGCGACCGGGGAGAAGTCCAGGTGGCCGCCGACGCCGCCCCACCACTGGAGGCTGTCGAGCAGGAGGAGCCCCGGGATGCCCGCCTGGACGCGCTCCGGGTGCGTGACGACGGTCTGCTCGCTGACGTCCTCGCCCGCGATCTTGCGCGCGGCGATCTCGGCGCCGGGGACGCCCCGCGCGAACGCGTCCTTCACCCGCGCCAGCTGCGCGTCGACAATCGCCTCGCCGCCGTACACCGCCAGGCGCAGGTTCCAGAAGCCGAGGCCGAGTTCGGCCCTGGCCGTCTCGTAGAACTCCGCGGGCAGCGGCCCCGGCCCCGCGTGCCACTGGGCGCGGGGCTTCGTCATCGAGGCGGCGCCGGTCAGGGTGCCGAGCAGCGGCACGTTGCTGACGGTCCCGTCGAGCAAGAGCGGTCGCATCGTGTCGATCAGCGCCTCAAGGTCGGATTCCCGCGCGGCGCGGATCTCGACCGGCGCGTAGACCTCGGGACGCGGGGTGAGCCACTTGCCCATCTTGGTGACGATGCCGAAGTTCGACTGCATGAACAGGCCGTCGACCGCGGGCCCGAAGCCCCGCCGGTGCGCGTGCCACGCGTGGCCGCCCGCCACCGCGCCCATGCCGGTGCGGATCACCTCGCCGCTGGCCAGGACGACCTCCATGCCGCACATGGACTCCGCGTGGTTGCCACCGGGCAGGTAGCCCACGCCGTGGTCGACGGTGTTGCCGATCACGCTCCCCCAGCCGAGGTCGGGGATCGACGCCCACAGGTGGCTGCCGCGGCGGCTGAGTTCCGCGCACAGGTCGAAGAAGCTGACCCCGGGCTCGACGACCGCGTAGGCGAGGTCGTCGTTCACCTCGAGCACGCGGTTCAGCCGCCGCATGCTGACGACGACCGAGCCTCGCACCCTGGGCGCGGGGCCGCCGTAGGCGTTGTTCTTGCCCATCGACGTGGTCCACAGCGGTACCCGGTACCGCCGGGCGATCGCGACGACCGCCTGGACGTCCGCGACGCTGCCGGGCTGCACGACGGCCGACGGCCAGTGCTCGTCCCAGGCGGGGAAGCTGTACGGGTCGCGGAACTCGGCCGCCTGCTCGGCGCCGAGGACCGCGTCCTCGCCGAGCGCGGCGGCGAAGGCACGCAGCACCTTCGCGAAGTCCGCGGCGGACAGCCCGGGCGGCAAGGCCGGGTCGGCAACGGGAGCGCTCACGGGCCGTTCTCCTCACCGCTGTTTTTCAGCCGCTGTGTTTCCGACCGCTGTGTCTCTTACCACGGGGCACAGCGATATACGCCTTTATGCGTTGGTACCACGCCTGAGCGGGCGACACCATCCCCGCACCGCGCCGGGCGGGCGACGGACCGGGTCACGGGGGCGCGGAATGGCCGGGCGAAGCGGGCGGGCTGCCAGGAGAGGCCGGCCGGTGGGCGGACGGCGTGAAGAGGGTGGTCACCAGGAGCAGCGCGAGGACCATCGCGATCGCGGTGATCGCCCCCACGGCGAGTCGCGGGTTGGACCGCACGGCCGCGGTCAGCCGGGCGACGAACGGCACCCGACGGTGCGGCCGGTCGGACGGGTTCAGTTCGCCGCTGGCCTCGCGCCAGAGGATGAAATCGGAGCCGGCCACCGCGGTCTCCCCGGGCGTGTCACGGGCGACGCTGCCGTACGCCAGCGTCGCCGGCGAGGCCGGCGAGGCCGGCGGAGCCAACGAGGCCGGCGAGGCCGGCGAGGCCGGCGCCAGCGTCTCCACCGGGCCGGTCACCGGCGGCCCGGCCGTCCCTTGCGCCACCGCGCCGCCCAGGGCGGCCGCGGCCAACCGCGCGTCCGGCCGCGCCGCCGGGTCCTTGGCCAGCAGCGACTCGATCAGGTCGCGGAGCGGCCCGGCGTGCTCCGGCGGATCCTGGCGCCTGGTGAGGACGGCCGCCATGGCCGCGGTCGTGGTGGAACCGGAGAATGGCGGGCTGCCTTCCGTCGCCTCGTACAGGATGGCGCCGAGGGCCCACAGGTCGGCGGGCGCGCCGACCTCGCCGTCCTCCAGCTGTTCCGGTGCCTGGTAACGCACGTCACCCACGCGCATGCCCGAGCCGGCCAGCTGGGCCGCGGAATCGAGCACGCGGGCGATGCCGAAGTCGGTCACGATGGCGCGGTCACCCGCCGGCCCGTCAAGCAGGACGTTGCCCGGCCGCAGGTCGCCGTGCGCGATCCCGGCGGCGTGCGCGTAGCCGAGGGCGTCCGCGACCTGCTCGCCGATCCGTGCGGCCCGCGGCCACGGCAGCCGGCCGCGCTCGGCCAGTTCCGCGCCAAGCGACGGGCCGGAGACGAAACGCATCACCACCCACGGCGCGTCGTCGTGCTCGACCACGTCGAAGATCGTGCTCACCCCGGGGTGATCCAGCCGCGCGGCCGCCCGCGCGGCCTCCATCACGCGCTCGGCCAGCTCGCCGCGATCCGCCTCCGCCTCCGGCTCCCGCGGCAGCAAGATTTCCTTGACCGCGACGTCGCGGCCGAGGTCCTCGTCGCGGGCGCGCCACACGCGGCCCGTGCCACCATGCCCGACGGGCTCGGACAGCAGGTACCGTCCCGCGACCACAATCCCCTTCCGACCAGGCATAGCACGATCATAGGGGCGGGTACGCACAAGACCGCCGCGTCCCGCGGGTGCGGCATGGGACGCGGCGGCCGGCTCGTGTTATCCGCTTGTCGGGAAGGGCCGGGTCAGAAGAGCAGTTGCAGGTTGTTGTCGGTGCCGAAGTCGTCGACGAAGTAGACGGCCCGCGCGCCCGGCTTGACCGCCAGGCCGAACAGGTTGCCTCCGCCGCCGGAGTTGTTGTCGACGGTCACCACGGCCACCTGCGCCCCCCGCGGCGTGATTTCCAGCATGTTGCCGTCGCCGCGGTCGCGATGACCGCCGCGGACCGTCTGATGGGTTTCATGGAATTGGACTCCTCCCGCAGCTTCGGATCCTGACTCACGTACGGGTGCAGACGCCGACGTGGCTTGGGTCACATGCGGACGCAGAGGGGTTTGAGAGATTTCATACGCCCCCGAGAGGTTGCGACCCGCGGGAGCCCGCGCCTGGCCCGTCCGTTCGGCTGACGAGGATTATCCCGAACGGGTGGAGGTGCCTGTGCCCGCGCTCAACCGGTCCTTAACACCCTCTCCCTACCTTCCCTGGTAGCGAATTCTCGCGAACGAACGGGGGCGGAAGCATGTGCGGTATCACCGGGTGGGTCGACTTCGGACGGGACCTGCGGGCCGAACGCGCCGCGGTCGAGGCGATGACCGCCACGATGGCCGACCGGGGGCCCGACGCGGGCGACGTGTGGTGCTCGGCCCGCGCGGCGATCGGTCACCGCAGGCTCGCCGTCATCGACCTGCCGTGCGGCGAGCAGCCGATGCGCGCGCCGGGGACGGATGACGTCGTCCTGACGTTCAGCGGCGAGATCTACAACTTCACCGAGCTGCGCCACGAGCTCGCGGCGCACGGGCACGAGTTCCGCACCCGCTCGGACACCGAGGTGCTGCTGCGCAGCTACCTGCAGTGGGGACCCGACTGCGTGCGCCGTCTCAACGGGATGTTCGCGTTCGGTCTCTGGGACGGGCGGCGGCAGGAGCTGCTGCTCGCCCGCGACCGGCTGGGAGTGAAGCCGCTGTACTACGCGCGGCGGCCCGACGGCGTGCTGTTCGGTTCCGAGCCGAAGGCCGTGCTCGCCCACCCGGAGTTCCGCGCCGAGGTCGACGCCGAGGGGCTGGCCGAGCTGTTCAGCCAGTTCGGCACCGCGACACCGGGGCACGCCGTCTACCGGGGGCTGGCCGAGGTCAGGCCGGGAACCATGGTGACCGTGGGCCGCGGCGGCCTGCGCACCGCGGCCTACTGGGCGCTCGAGGCCGCACCGCACACGGACGGCCTGGCGGCGACCGCGGCCACGGTCAGGGAGTTGCTCGCCGACACGGTGCACCGGCAGACCGTCGCCGACGTGCCGCTGTGCAGCCTGCTGTCCGGCGGGCTCGACTCCAGCGTGGTCTCCGCGCTGGCCGCTGGCAGCCTGGGGCGGCGGGACCGCGCCAAGCTCGCCACCTACTCGGTGGACTTCGCGGGCAGCGCGGACGCCTTCCAGCCGGACCAGCTGCGGCCCAGCCACGACGAGCCGTTCGCCCGGGCCGCCGCGGAGCACATCGGCTCCAGGCACAGCACCATCGTCTTGTCCGCGGCCGACCTGGTGGCCGCGCAGTGGGCGCCGCTCGCCGCCCACGACCTGCCCACCATGGGCGACATGTGGGTCTCCATCTACCTGCTGTTCCGCGAGATCAGGCAGCAGTCAACGGTCGCCCTGTCCGGCGAGGCGGCCGACGAGGTGTTCGGCGGCTACGCGTGGTACCACGTCCCCGCGCTGCTCGCCGCGCCGACGTTCCCCTGGGCGGCCGGCGGCTCCTGGGAGCCGCTGCTGCGCCCCGAGGTGCGGGCGCGGATCCGGCTCGCGGAGTACGCCGCCGACCGCTACCAGCAGGCGCTGGCCGAGGTGCCCCGGCTGGCCGGGGAGAGCCCGGCCGACCGGCGCATCCGCGAGGTGCTCTACCTCGGGCTGACCCGCTGGCTGCCCGCCCTCCTCGACCGCAAGGACCGGCTCAGCATGGCCACCGGGCTTGAGGTGCGCGTCCCCTTCTGCGACCACCGGCTGGTCGAGTACGTGTGGAACGTGCCGTGGGCGCTCAAGGAGGCCGGCGGTATCGAGAAAGGCCTGCTGCGGACCGCGGCGGCCGGCCTGCTCCCGGCCGACCTGCTCAACCGGCGCAAGAGCATCTACCCGGGGGCCGCCGACCAGGCCTACGAGCAAGCGCTCGACCGGCAGCTTGGCGAGCTACTCGCCCGTCCCGCCGCCCCGCTGTTCGGCCTGATCAGCCGGGAACGGCTGGCGGAGGCGTACGCCCGCGATCCCCGGCTGCCTGGCGCGATGGCGATCCGGCCAAGCTCGATGGCGCCGGTCGCGTTCCTGCTTGACATCAACCACTGGCTGGAACACTCCGGCGTCACGATCCGCTAGGTCGAAATTGGATGGTCAGCCGGCGCCGGCATCGCCCATGATCGGTGCATGAGCGACGTAGACACGGCCAGCGCGGTTGACCGGGTGGCCCGCGCGGCCGGCGGGATGGAGGTCGTCGACCGGCTCGCCGCGCTAAGCGGCAGCGACTTCACCACGATGATGCTCGAGGTCGTGCGGCGCCGCGCCGCCAGGGAGACCCCCGCGACCGTGCTGCGCCGCTACCGGCGCGACCGCTTCGTCCGGCCGGCCGGCACGCCGTGGCGGGCGACCAGGCGGGCCGAGGACGTCCTGCTTGGCTGCCTCCCCGCGGAGACCGAGGTCGTGCCGCTCGCCCCGCTGGTGCCGCTCGGCACGCACTCGGCGCTCGCCACCGTCAGCCAGCACAAGGTCGTGACCGCGGTCCGCGCCTGCGAGGTGGCGGCCGACCCGACCAACGCGCTGGCGCTTGAGGCCGCGACGCGCCGGGCCGGCGGCCGGCCGGGCACCGTGCGCCTGGCGGCGGTCCAGCGGGTCGTGCGCGCGCAGCGGTTCCCCGACGGCTGGGCGGCGCACTTCGACCTGTTCGCGACCGCGACCGCCGGGCGGGACGAGGGAAGCCTCCGCTTCGAGCGGTCCGCGCTCGGCGCGCAGCTACGGTTCGCCGTGGCGGCGCTGCGCGGCGCGGGGGTGCGGCGTGTCCAGGTGGCGCTGACGCCGCTGTCGGAGGCCGGCGAGCGGATCGCGGCGGCGACGGCCGAGGCGCTCGCGACCGACCCGGCCGATGTCGTCTACGATCACGACCGGGCCAGCGGGCGCGGCTACTACCGCGACCTCTGCTTCAAGGTCAACTGCTTCAAGGTCAACGCCGCCGCCGACGAGGGACCGGTGGAGATCGGCGACGGCGGCTTCACCGACTGGACCGCCAGGCTGCTCGCCAACGGGAAGGAACGCCTGCTGATCACCGGCTACGGCGTGGAACGGCTGGCCGCGGTCACCGAGGATCGGCCCGGGGACCGGGCGTGACGGCTGTGACCGCCGCCCGATTTGCCCGCCGACGGTTCACCGGTACCAACATGGGCTGGCCAAATCCATGATTGCGAAAAGGTAAATCCTTGCTCGCCGGCCAGCTGTCGTCGCCGTCGAGCAGCGCCCGGCCGTAGTTGGCCATCGAGCGGTTGTACCGCGGCAGGTGCCCGGCCAGGGCGGTCACCACGAGCGACAGGCCCTCGCGGTCGCGGCCGAGCGTGGCCAGGCACAGCGCGGTGGTGCACGCGAGCGCGTCGTCGAGATGGTCAGAGCCGTGCGCGCGCTCGGCCTCGAGCAGCGCGAGCCCGGCCGCCGCCGCGCCGGTATTGCGCAGCGAGCTGGCCAGCTGGATGACCGCGCGGCGGCGGTTCTCGCCGGTCAGGCCGCCGCGCTCGAGCGCATCGCGGTACAGCGGCACGGCCAAGTCCGGATGGCCCCAGCTGTCGCGCGCGCACGCGCGGTGGAACAAGCCGTCGGCGTCGCCCGCGGGCAACTCCGCCGCGAGCGCGTCGATCTCGGCGAAGAAGGCGTCCTCCTCCGCGTAGTCGTCGATCAGCGCGAACTGGGCGGCGGCCCGCTGATTGACGTCCGCGCGCAGGTCGGTGGGGATGGGCTCGGTGATGCTGGACTCGGTGATGCTGGACTCGGTGATGCTGGGCATGGTCGTGCTCCTTGGCGGCAGTGTTTGGTGGTTGCTCGGGCCGGCCGGCGCGCTCCATGGTGGTCGAGCGGCTAAGATCGGCACCAGTCATTCGGCCCAGGCCGAATCATCGCGCCCCGCGGGTGAGTCGCGGGGCCGGCCGACCAGGGAGCGGGCATGGCCATCAGCCTCGGCTTCACCGCGGCCGACCTGGCCCGCTGCCGATTCGCCTACTCCCCGGTCTTCGAGACCCTCGCCGCGGTCCGCCTCGCGACCGGCCCCGACGGTCCCGGGCAGCACCACCGGCGCTGGCTGGAGGACACGCGCCCGCGCCTGCGCGCGCTTGACCTGCGGCCGCTCACGCTGCTGCAACCGCGCCGCGGCTACACGCCCGACTTCCTCGCCCCGCCGCCGGCCGGGCCGACGGAGCACATCGAGGCCGAACTCACCCGCATCGCGGCGACACCCGCCCCGGTCGTGCGCAGGGAGATCGAGATGTCGCTGCGGGAGACCCCGGGGGCGGCGGCGAGCGAGCTTGGCCGGCTGCTGCTCGGCGACCCGGCGGAGGTGCTGAGCTTCCTGACCCAGCTGGCGCGCGCCGCCTGGCGGGCGCTCGTCGAGCCGGCCTGGCCCCGGGTACGGACGCTGCTCGAGTCCGACATCGCCTACCGCTCGCGGCGGCTGGCGGAGGGCGGCCTCGACCGCCTGTTCGCCGACCTGCACCCGACGCTGCGCTGGACCGGCGACGCGCTCGTGCGCGAACCCGGCGGCGACGAGCACGTCGAACTCGCCGGGCGCGGCGTGCTGCTGATGCCGAGCGCGTTCAAGTGGGAGGAGGCCATCGTGATCACGGAGCCGCCATGGCAGCCGGCCATCTCCTACCCGGTGCGCGGCCTGGGCGGCCTGTGGCAGCCGACGCTCGGGCCGCCGGCCGCCGCGCTCGAGCGGCTGGTCGGCCGCACCAGGGCCGCGCTGCTCACGGCGCTCGACGAGCCGGCGTCCACGACCTCGCTCGCCGACCGGCACGGACTGTCGCCCGGCACGGTGTCAGAGCACCTCACGGTGCTGCGTGAGGCGGGCCTCGTCGTCGGGGAGCGGCACCGCCACGAGGTCAGGTACCGGCGCACCACCGTCGGCTCGGCGCTCGTCCGCGGCGGCGGGTGACCGCGAGCGGTCAGGCCCCGCCGGCCTCCGCGGGCCCGGTCTCCGCGGGCCCGGACTCGGCGAGCACGGCGAGGCGGTCGAGGGAGGCCAGCAGCCGGTCCCGCGTGGTGGACTTTGCCCGCGGCAGCCGGTTGCCGTCGGACAGCCGCGTCCAGTCGTAGGTGTGGGTGACCAGGGTGCGGTCGTCACCGAGCGGCTCGAGTTCCCAGCGCCACAGGTGGCCCGGCTGGGGGCGGCTCACCTCGGACGGGCGCCAGGCGATGCGGCGGGCCTCCTCGAACTCGACCACGTGGTTCTCACGGACCGAGCCCGTGGTGAGCGTCATCCTGAACACGTCGCCCGCGCCGCGGACCCGCTGGCCCGGCCGCGCCTCGCCCAGGTTGTCGTTACCGTCCCAGCGGGGCTGGTGCGCCGGGTCGGCGATCAGCTCGAAGATGCGTTCCGGTGCGGCGGCGATCTCCCGGCTCGCGCTGACCACGCGCGGCGGCTCCTGCTCAGCAGTCATGGCCACATGCTAGCGGTGCCGCTCACCGCGGTGGAGGCGGATGTCAGCCCCACTGACCGGGCTGGTAGTCGCCGCCCTCGTTCTTGAGCATGACATTGAAGCGGTTGTAGGCGTTGATGGTGGCGATCGTGGCCACCAGCGCGGCGAGCTGCTCGCTGTCGTAGTACTTCGCCGCGTTCGCCCAGGCCTCGTCGCTGACGCCGCCCGCGCCGTCGGCGATGCGGGTGCCCTGCTCCGCGAGTTCGAGCGCGGCCCGCTCGGCGTCGGTGAAGACGTTCGCGTCGCGCCAGGCCGCCACCAGGTTGAGCCGCACGGAGGTCTCACCGGCGTGCGCGGCGTCCTTGGTGTGCATGTCCACGCAGACCGCGCAACCGTTGATCTGGCTGGCCCGGGTCAGCACCAGGTTCAGGGTGCTGACCGGCACCGTCGACTGCTCGCCGGCGGCCCGCCCGGCCGAGTTGAGGTACTTCGCGAACCGTTGCAGCACCGCGCTGCCGGTGTAGTCGATACGCGCGTTCATGACGCTCTCCCTTGCCTGCTCCACTGCTTTTTCGCTTCACCCATGAAGACAAGACAGGCCACAGAAATGTGACGGCCCCCTGCGGGCGGACCGGGCAGGAGGCCGTGTCTTGGCTGGGCGGGCTAGCCGACGGGCAGCCGTCGCGCCGCCGCCGCGGCCGCGTCGTGGGCGGCGGCCAGCTCGGCGCGGCCGCGGTCGAGCTGCGGGGCCAGGGCGGGCACGGTCTCGGCGAGGGTCAGGCTCGTGGTGATGACCTCGACCGACATGCCGAGCGCGGCGCCGAGGATGAGCTCGAGCATGGGGACGGCGTGGTCCCACCCGTCGGTCGGCGAGCCGGCGTCGTAGGACGCGCCGCGGCTGGAGACGACGACGGCGGCCCGTCCCGCCATGGGCTGCTCGGGGGCGCCGACGAACGGCGCGGTCCGGCCAGGGACGTGCACGTGGTCGATCCACGTCTTCAGCGACGACGGCACGGAGTAGTTGTACAGTGGCGCGCCCACCAGCAGCACGTCGGCGCCGAGCAGCTCGCCGATCAGCTCATCCTGCAGCGCCTCGGCCTTGGCGAGCACGCCCGGGTCGGCCGAGGCGGCGCCCTCCGGACGCAGGCGCGGCGGCCAGTGCAGCACCGCGTCCGCCAGGTGCGGCAGCGGCTCGCGGTACAGGTCGCGGTAGGTCACCGAGTACTCGGGCCCGCGACCGCGCCACGCGTCGGCGAAGGTAGCGGTGATCTCCCTGGAACGGGAGTTGTTCAGTGAGGCAGCGGAATCCAGATGCAGCAGATGAGGCACGGGGACCATGCTAAACGCGGACGGCGGGCCCGGCGAGGCCCCGTCCCCCGCGGGCCCGCCACCGCGGGCTAGGACAGCAGGCGGGCCAGCCAGTCGCGCTGCGCGGCCACGGCGGCCCTGGACAGCGCCGCCTGCGGGACCGCGCCGGCGAAGCCGTGAAACCCGCCCGGCCATACGTGCAGCTCGGCCGCGCCGCCGGCCTGCCAGATCCTGGTGGCGTAGGCCACGTCCTCGTCCCTGAAGGTCTCGGCCGAGCCCACGTCAACGAACGCGGGCGGCAGGCCCGACAGGTCGGTCGCCCGGGCGGGCGCGGCGTACGGCGACACGTCGGGGCCGCCGCTTGCGTCGCCGAGCAGCGCCGTCCACCCCATCTCGTTGGCCGCGCGGTCCCACACCCCCAGGCCCGCCATCTGCCGGGCCGACGGCGTCTCGTTACGGTCATCGAGCATCGGGCAGACGAGCAGCTGGCCGAGCAGCCCGGGGCCGCCACGGTCCCTGGCGAGCAGGGCCACGGCCGCCGCGAGCCCGCCGCCCGCGCTCGCGCCGCCGACGATGACCCGCCCGGGATCGACGCCGAGGCCGGCGGCGTGGTCCACCGTCCAGCGCAGCCCCGCGTAGCAGTCCTCGACCGGCCCGGGGTGCGGCGTCTCCGGCGCGAGCCGGTACTCCACGGAGACGACGGCCAGCCGGAGCCGCTCGGCGTGGTCGAGCATCCCGAGCAGGCCGCCGGTGCGGTTATTGCCGAAGATCATCCCGCCGCCGTGGATGTAGTAAAGGCAGCCGGCCAGGGCGGAGACGCCGGCCGGGCGGCAGACAAGCAGCGGAACGTCGGGCGCGCCCGCCGGCCCCGGCGCGAGTTCGGTGCTCACCGCGAACGCGCCGCCGCGCCGCAGGTCCTCGTCCGTGGGGACCGGGAAGGGCGGCGGCGCCTGCCTGATCAGCGGGATGTTCTCGAGCGTGTAGGCCGGGCGCTCCGCCGCCGCCATGGCGTCGAGCGCCGGGCGCAGCTCCGCGTCGAACGGTGGCGGCGGCCCGACCTGGGCAGCTTCTTGACCTTCGGTCGCCGGGATCGCGGTCACGCGGCCTCCTTCGTTGTGAACGAACCGAACCGATGACATCAGGTGCGGCCGGCCGCGTCAACGGCGGGCGCCGCTAGCGGGCCGCGAGCGGCCTGGACCAGGCCTGGCACATCATCCGCTGGCCGAAGGCCTCTTCCTGGTGCTCGGCGTCAAGCGTGAACCCGGCGGCCTGGTAGATCCGGCGGGCGGCGGCGAGCTGGTCGTAGGTCAGCAAGACCATGTCCGCGTAGCCTGCCCGGCGGGCGAAGTCCAGGCAGTGGCCGACCAGCCTGGCGCCGAGGCCGAGGCCGCGCGCCCAGGGCTCCACCAGCAGCAGCCGGAGCCTGGCCGTGGTCTCGGTGTCCGGCACGCAGAAGACCGAGCCGGCTGGCACGCCGTCCACCTCGGCGATCCACGCGTCCGCGCGGCCCGGTGAGCGGTCGCGCAGGGCGGGGTACTCGCCGACGATCCCGGCGCAGAACTCCTCGAAGGTAGCGTCCCAGCCGAACTCTTCCGCGTAGACGGTGCCGTGCCGCGACAGCACCCAGCCGAGGTCGCCGACGGCGAGGGGGCGCAGCGTGACGGCGCGCCGCACGGGCGGGTCGAGCACCTCGGTGATCACCCGCATGGCGGCGAGCAGCCGGTCGCGGTCGACGCCGTCGAGCAGCAGGCCGATCTGCCCGGCGGCGCGCCGGTCGAGTTCCAGGTGGGCGGCGCGGCCCGCTTCCGTCACCCGGATCTGCTGGCGGCGCGCGTCGGCCGCCGACTTGTGCCTGCTCACCAGGCCGTCGGACTCGAAGCTGCTCAGCACCCGGCTGAGGTACCCCGCGTCGATGTCGAGCGCCTGGCGCAGCCAGGACACCTCGACCGTGCCGTGCTTGGCGATCTCGTAGAGCAGCCGGCTCTCGGTGAGCGTGTAGGGCGTGTCCAGGTACATGTCGTGCAGCACGCCGATGACGTTCGTGTAGAAGCGGTTGAACGCGCGGACCTGGTTGACCTGGGCCCGCGTGGGCCCTTCGGTGCCGAGGGCGGCGATCGACGAGCCGGCCATGGAGACTCCTCCGATTCATTTGACTGAGTCAACGATAATCCTTGACTCAGTCAACGGCAACGGGCGCGGGCGAGGCAGGGATGAGGGACCGGGCTCTCGTTCGGGATAATTCCGGCAGACGACAACCTTCGCCGCGAAATTCCGTAGTCGGGCGCGATTGAGGGCCAACCGGGGCTGGTAGAAGATGGGCCCATGACACGTATTGCGATCATCGGTGGCGGTATCGGCGGCCTGACGGCGGCCAGCGCGCTGCTGCGGGCGGGCGCGGAGGTTTCCGTTTACGAGGCGGCCGGGGAGCTGAAGGAGATCGGCGCCGGGGTCGCGCTGCACGCGAACGCGATGCGGGTGCTGCGGTTCATCGGCGTCGAGCCGGAGGTGCGCAAGGTCGCCGGCCGCACCGACTACGGTGTGACCAGGGACGGGATCACCGGGCGGGTCATCTCCAAGACGAGCCGGGCGCGCCAGGCGGAGCTGCAGGGCATCGAGCCCGCGACCGTGCACCGGGCCGACCTGCTCGACGTGCTCGCCGCCGCGCTGCCCGCGGGGATCGCCTCGCTTGGCAAGAAGTGCGTTTCCGTGGTGTCCGGCGACTCGTCGGCGACCGCGCTGTTCGCGGACGGTACCTCCGTCGAGGCGGACGTGATCATCGGGGCGGACGGAATCCACTCCGCCGTGCGCACGGCGCTGTTCGGGCCGGACGCGCCCCGGTTCACCGGGAAGATCTGTTACCGCTCGGTCATCCCCACGGCCGCCGTGCGCGACGGCGCGCTGTCGGACGTGGCGGCGGAAAACGGCCAGTGGCTCGGGCCGCACGGCACGATCGTGCTCTACCCGTTGCGCGGCGAGGAGCTGATCAACGTGGTCTGCCACTACGACGACGACTCCTACCGGCACGAGTCGTGGGTGACGGAGTGCTCGCGGGACGAGGTGCTCACCCGGTACGCCGACTGGCACCAGTCGCTCCTGCGGCTGTTCGAGGCCGGCAAGACCTGGTACAAGTGGGCGCTGTACGACCGGGACCCGATCCCGGCCTGGACGTCGGGCCGGGTGACGCTGCTCGGCGACGCGGCCCACCCCATGCTGCCCTACCTCGGCCAGGGGGCCTGCCAGGCGCTCGAGGACGGCGCCGTGCTCGCGAACGCCGTGTCCGCCACCCCCGCCGACCCGGTCGCGGCGCTGGCGGCCTACGAGCGGACCCGGCGGCCCCGGGCGTCGCAGGTGGTGCTGACCGCCCGGGCCCGCGGGGTGTCCAACCACCTGCCGTCGCGCTGGGCGGCGATGCGCCGCGACGCCGCGATCGCGGTGCGGAAGCGGCTGAACCGGCGCGACACGGACGGGCGGGGCGCGGCCTGGCTCGCGGACTACGACGCGACCTCGCCCTCGGCGCTGACCAGGTGACCGGTATCGTCGCGGTCTATGGACGATGTGCGGGAGACGTTGACCTGGCAGGCCTTTGGCGACGCGTCGCAGCAACTCGCGCTTGAGATCGCCGATGACGGATTCCGGCCCGACCTGATCCTGGCGATCGCACGCGGCGGGCTGTTCGTCGCCGGGGCGCTCGGCTACGCCCTGTCGGTGAAGAACCTGCACCTGATGAACGTCGAGTTCTACAACGGCGTCGGCGCCACCCTGGACATGCCCGTGATGCTGCCGCCCGTCCCCTCCGCGGTCGACTTCTCCGAGAAGAAGGTGCTGATCGCCGACGACGTGGCCGACACGGGCAAGACGCTTGAACTGGTGCGCGGGTTCATCACGGGGCACGTTGCCGAGGTGCGCTCCGCCGTCGTCTACGAGAAGCCGGCGTCGCTGGTGAAGTGCGACTACGTCTGGAAGCGGACGGACCGGTGGATCAACTTCCCCTGGTCCAGCCTGCCGCCGATAGTGCCGGGAGTGCTCGACGCCTGAGCGTGCCACGGTGGACCGGGGCGGGGCCGAATTAATCTGCCTTATCTGATAAGTTCGGACTGAACATATGGTCCCGCTGCTCTTGGAGGCACGCCATGTCCGGTACTACCGGCTCCCGCCCGGTCCTGCTCCTGATGGACTTCCAGCACGGTGTCGTGGAGAGCCTCGGCTCGCCGTCGGTGATCGAGGCCGCGGACCGCGCGGCCAAGGCCGCCAGGGCGGCCGGCATCCCCGTGCTGTTCGTGCGGGTCGCGTTCCGGCCCGGCTATCCCGAGGTCGCCGACTCCAACGCCGCGTTCTCCGCCCTCGCGACGCAAGGCGGCGACGCGATGACCCAGGACCACCCCGTCACCCAGGTCCACGCGGCGCTCACGCCGCTGGACGGGGAGCCCGTCGTCATCAAGCGGCGGGTCAGCGCGTTCAGCGGCTCCGACCTCGACGTGCTGCTGCGCGCCGCGGGCGCCGGCACGCTGGTCCTGGCCGGGCTCTCCACCAGCGGCGTCGTGCTCTCCACGCTCCGCCAGGCGGCCGACCTCGACTACCGGCTGACCGTACTCGCGGACGCGTGCGCCGACCGGGACGAGGAGGTGCACCGGGTGCTGACCGAGAAGGTCTTCCCGCGCCAGGCCCTCGTCACGACGACCGACGAGTGGATCGCGACCCTGCAAGGCACCGCTCAGGCGTCCAGCGGCTCGCGCTCCGTGTCGTAGGCGTAGATCCAGGCGCTGGCCGCCAGCGGGTCAGTCTCGCCGAACGAGGCGTCGCGGGCCCGTTGCTCCGGGCCGTCCGGCAGGTGGTTGACGTGCGCGCGGGCGTGGCTGACCTGCTGCAGCCGGGTCGTGCGAGGTATGCGCAGCGCCTCGTAGCGGCGCAGCGCGGCGGCCGGGTCGCCCGGGTCAGCGGCGAGGCAGCGGGCGAGGACGGCGCCGTCCTCCATCGACTGGGCGGCGCCCTGGCCGAAGAACGGGAACATCGGATGCGCGGCGTCGCCGAGCAGGGTCACCGTGCCCCTGGTCCACCGGGTGAGCGGCGCCCGGTCGAGCAGCGCCCAGCGGCCGGGCGTGCCCGCCGCGCGGATGAGGCCGACCAGCCGCTCATCCCAGCCCGCGTACTCGGCGAGCAGTTCCTCGATGGGCGCGGTCGCGGTCCACGACTCGGTCGTGTAGTCGCCGCTCGGGGCGAACGCGACCAGGTTGACGAACTCGCCCGCGGAGATCGGGTAGTGCACCAGGTGGTGCCCGGGGCCGATCCACAGGGTCTGCGCCGGGCGGCGGGCGAACTCCGGCGCCCGCGCCGCCGGGACGAGCGCGCGGAAGGCGCACAGGCCGGAGTACGCCGGCGCCACCGGCTCGGTGAGGGCGGCGCGGACCAGCGAGTGGATGCCGTCCGCGCCGATCACGACGTCGGCCGCGGCCGTCTCGCCGCCGGCGAACGTCAGCGTGGGCCTGCCCCCGTCCTCGTCGAGCGCGACGCAGCGCCGGCCGAGCCGGACGGACCCGGCGGGGACGGCCCGCCGCAGCGCGTCGAGCAGGTCCGCGCGGTGCGCGGTGTAGGTGCGCTCACCGTAGAGGCGCTCGCACTTCGTGGCCAGGTCTTCCGACGACAGCACGGTGCCGTCCTGCCAGCGGCGGAACTCCCAGCCGGTCGCGAGCGGCACGGCGCGTTCGGCGAACGCGCCGAGGACGCCGAGCGCGCGCAGCAGGCGGGCGGCGTTCGGGGCGACGACGACGCCCGCTCCGACCTCCCTGAGCTCCGCCGCCTGCTCGTACACGGTGGCACGCAGGCCCGCGCGGTGCAGGAACGCCGCGGCGGCCAGGCCGCCGATCCCGCCGCCGACGATCGCGATCTCGGTCATAAGACCACAGATTTATCAGATTTATCAGAACGACTTCGGCTTACTCCGCCCGCCCGCCGCTTGTTCGCCCGTTCCCTGGCGCGGGGGAGCCTGGTCCCCCTGGTATGGCGCGGTGCCACCCCTTAGTCCTGTTCTTCCTGCTCAGGGGCCGCAACGGGGTCGGTGACCGGTTCCACTCGCCGTTCTATCCGGCGGTCGGGGATGATCCACAGGGCCGCGACCGCGACGAAGAAGCCGACGGCGATCCAGATCCCCGGCCGGGCCCAGCCCTTGCCCGCGCCGCCGAGCAGGGCGGCGAGGCAGCCGGCCAGGTAGAGGGGCGGCGAGGCCCTGCCCTTGAAGTCACGGCCGATGGCCTCGCGCAGCGCCGAGTCGGGCCCCTGGGAGCGGATGATCACCGTCTGCAGCACCCAGTAGGCGACACCCGCCAGCAGCAGGTCGGCACCGTAGACGACCGTGGGCGTGCGCGCGTAGCGGGTCTCGTCCACCCACAAGGTGGTGAACGGGAACAGCGAGATGCAGAACAGGAGCCCCAGGTTCGCCCACAGGATCCCGCCGGTGACGCGCGTGGTCACCTGGAACATGTGGTGGTGGTTGGTCCAGTAGATGCCGACGTACACGAAGCTGAGCAGGTAGCTGAGCAGGCCGATCCCCGTCGTGCTCCAGAGGGACGCCAGCGTGGGGTGCTCGGGCTGCCGCAGGTCGAGCACCATGATCGTGATGATGATCGCAAGCACGCCGTCGCTGAACGCCTCAAGACGGCTGGTCCGCATCGCGCCAGGTTATCTCAGAGATCAGTCAGGTAGCGGCCGTCGGCGCCGCGGCGGGGCTGCCGCGGCAGCTCGGTGACCAGGCCGTGGCCGCGGTGGAGCATGGCGGCGGCCGCGTCCACGTCGACGGGGACCGACAGCAGGTAGCCCTGGCCGAACTGGCAGCCCATGCCCGCGAGCAGTTCCCTTTCCGTCTCGCTCTCGATCCCTTCCGCGATCACCTCGACCTCGAGGGTCCTGGCGAGCCGGACGATGCCCTCCACCAGGGCGTGCCGCCGCCACGACGAGGCGATGCCCGTCACGAACGCCTTGTCGATCTTCAGCACGTCGATCGGCAGCTCGAGCAGGTAGCTGAGCGACGAGTACCCGGTGCCGAAGTCGTCGATCGCCAGCTTGACGCCGATCTCCTTCAGCTCGTTCAGGTCGGACCTGATCTGCTCCTTGCTGCCGAGCACCAGGGACTCGGTCAGCTCGAGGAGCACCGCCGACGGCGGCAGCGCCGACGCGTGCAGCGCCCGCCGCACGCCGTCGACGAACCCCGGGTCACGGAACTGGCGGGCCGACACGTTGACGGAGACGTACGGGCCACCGGACTCCGGCGCCGGGCCGTCCCGTTCCGTCGCCGCGCGGCGCAGGTCGCGCCGGCACCGGACCATGTCGGACAGGGCTTGGCGCAGCACCCACGCCCCGAGCGGGACGATGAGCCCCGTCTCCTCGGCCAGCGAGATGAACTGCCCGGGCAGCATCATCCCCCAGCGGGGGTGGGGCCAGCGGATCAGGGACTCGAACCCGGCGATCTCGCCGGTCGGCAGGGCCACGATCGGCTGGTAGACCAGCGTGAACCCGGAGCTCTTGACGGCATCCTCCAGCGCCGCCTGTATCTCCCGCCGCCTGAGCATCCCGCTGGTCAGCACCGCCTGGTAGTGCCGCCACCGGCGCTTGCCCGCCGCCTTCGCCGCGTACAGGGCGAGGTCCGCGTGCCGCAGCAGTTCGTCCACGTCCCCGCTGTCGGCCGAGGTCGCCACGCCGACCGTCGCCGTGGCCAGCACCTTGGCCTCGCTGAGGGTGAACGGCTCGGCGAACGCCGCCACGATCCGCTCCGCGAACGCGTCCACGTCCTCGGGATCGGCGGCGTCGTCGATGAGCAGCGCGAACTCATCGCCGCCGAGGCGGGCCGCGGTGTCCGTCTGGCGAACCGAGGCCGCCAGCCGGGCGGCGACCGCGACGAGCAGCTCGTCGCCGACGCCGTGCCCCATGGTGTCGTTGACGATCTTGAAGTCGTCAAGGTCGACGAACAGCACGCCCGCGGTCCGGCCGACGGCCCTGGCCGACTCCAGCGCGTCCGCGGCCTCGCGCGCGAACAGCGAGCGGTTGGGCAGCCCGGTCAGCGAGTCGTGGAAGGCACGGTACTTCAGCTCTTCCTCAAGCTCGTGCTGCTCGGTCACGTCACGCAAGGTGAGCACCAGGCCGCCGACCGTCGCGTCCCGCCGCAGGTCGCTCCAGCGGACCTCGAGGACGACCGTGCGCCCGTCAAGGCGCTCGACCTGCAGCAGGTACCCGGGTGACACGCCGCGGGACACGTTCCCGGCGCTGAGCGCGAGCATCAGGTCGAGCACGCGGTCGACGTCCTCCCGCGTCGACGGCGCGACCAGGTCGGCGAGCAGCGCTCCCTCCACGGTGACCGGGCCGAAGATGTCGCCGGCGGACGGGGTGGCGTACCGGATCCTGCGGTCGTCGTCGACGATGAGGATCACGTCGGAGGCGTCCTGGACGAGCGTGCGGAACAGCGCCTCGCCGCGCTGGCGGTCCACCTCCTTGGTGAGCGCGAGCCGCTCGACGGCCAGGGCCACCTGCCCGGCGAGTATCTCAAGCGCCGCGGTGAGGTCGGCGAGCGCGCGCCGGTCGCCGAAGAACTCGATCATCCCGATGAACGGGTCGCCGACCGGCCGGTCCTTGAGCGTGAGCGGGCAGAGCAGCGCGCCCTCGTAGCCGACGTGCGGTGCAGCGGGCGCGTCCGCCCGTGCCACGGGATTCGGCACGGTCGGCGCGACGCCGCGCCTGGCGTCCCTGATCTCCTCCACGGAGACGAACCTCGGCGCGTGCCCCCCGGCGAGCTTCAGCCAGATGGCGACCGGGTCGGGGGGCTGATCGGGGCGCGCCGCCCCTGGCGGGTAGACCTGGCGCAGGTAGTCACCGTCCCTGACGGCGAGGATCGCGGCCCGGTCGGCGGGGACGCCGGGGATGAGGGCCGACGCCGCGTCCCTGACGGCGCCGGCGACCTCGTCGGCCGAGCCCGCCGACGCCAGGGCCGCGCTCGCCATGCGCAGCGTCCGCTCGCGCGAGAGGCTCCGCCGGTTGGTCGCCGCGACGTCCCAGAGCCGGGACAGCAGGAGCAGGAAGAGCGCACCGCACGCGACCGCCACGACGCCTTCAACGCCGTCGCGCTCCGTGGCGGCGTGGTAGAGCAGGTAGGCGGGCGGGATCAGCGACGCGAGCATCAGGACGAGAATGCTGCCGGGGGCCGCGTCGGGCACACGATGCCTGGCCGTCCTGGTCAGCTCGGCCATCGACGGGTGCAGCGCGGCGGCGCCCCACGCGATGGCGCTGACCACGTAGCCGATCGAGAACGCCAGCCCGGGGTGGCGGCCCGCGTCCTGAGCGAGGTCGTAGGCCACGTCGGACGCGACGCCGCAGACCGTGCCGAGGGCGAAAAGCATGGCGGAGGGCCCGCGGGCCGTCCCCGGTGTCAGCAGGCGCGCGAGCGTGACCAGGACCAACAGGTCGCCGACGGGGTACGCCACGCTCACGACCCGCTGCGGCCAGGTCATCGACGCGGCCGACGCGCCCGGCACGATGAGGAAGATCCAGGAGAGCAGTATGAGGCCGACCATGAGCACGAGCGCGTCGATCATGCTGCGCGCGTCCCGGCCGGTGGACCGCGACCGGATGAACAGGGCGAGCCCGGCCACGTACAGCGGGTACGCCGCCAGGAAGATGGCATCGGCGAACGAGGGGAACGGGAGGGGGGCGTGGGTCACCATCACGTACACACGAGCGGCGACCTCGCCGGCCGCGCCGGTGAGGTTCGCGGCGGCGAGCAGCAGCCACGGTGTGCGCCGGGCCGGGCGGTTCAATGCCACGCCGGCCACCATCGCGGCCACCCCGCTCACCTCGATGAGCGCCCCGGTGGCGGTTCGCTGTCCCGTCAGCGTGTAGTGCGCCACGACAAGCAGCGCCATCCAGACGGCGTAGCCGGCCAGCGCGCGTCGCGAAGTCAGCCGTACCCCCATACGCCTTCCCCCAGCACACTGTTAACAGTCCCCCACGGTCTGTCCAGTTCAGCGCCCTCCATGCACTCTAAACCGAACGGGGTCGGCCGCCCTAGGGGGGCACGCGCGCGGCCCCGGAAACGGGGTCACGCACCCGTTCGGACGATTCGCGGTTTTTGTTCTCCGAACACAATCGACGGGCGTAAGTGTGCCAATAGCGGGCATTACGCCGCACAGTCGCGGGCACTACCATGTGGACCGCACAAGAAGACGACGTCGCACCAGAACAGGTGACATATGAGCCCGAAGAACCTGCAAGAGCTGCTCGACAGCGCAGGGAACACGGTAGAGCTGCTGCGCAACTCCCAGCTTGGCGCGTACATCT
>Ga0335075_10002107_pt1 | contig 32187 bp, 32 predicted proteins | sample Lox_Sample_24_FD_206723 | JGI IMG/M metagenome (GOLD analysis project Ga0335075, IMG submission 206723) | Soil microbial communities from Loxahatchee National Wildlife Refuge, Florida, United States - Lox_Sample_2.4 | ecosystem: Environmental > Terrestrial > Soil > Wetlands | place: USA...
CCGAAAGCACGGAGCCGGCGGCGCAAGCCGTCCGCAAGATGGTGGCGACGGTCCTGGCCGGCGTGCTGAAAGACCGCGATACCGCCGTGTAGCCGCGGTGAAGCCACGGCCTCCTAGCGTGTGTGTCATGACAACGACACCCGCCATCGAGGCCCTGGGCCTGGTCAAGAACTTCGGCCAGCTTCGCGCTGTCGACGGAATTGACCTTCAGGTACGCCAGGGTGAGATCTTCGGTGTCCTCGGCCCGAACGGCGCGGGGAAGACGACGATGCTCAAGATGCTGGCGACGCTGCTGCCGATCGACGCCGGGCAGGCCCGGGTGTTCGGCGTGGACGTCGCCAGGGAACCGCACCGCATCCGCCAGCTGGTCGGCGTCACCGGCCAGTACGCGTCGGTCGACGAGGACCTGACCGCCACGGAGAACCTGTGGCTGTTCGGCAAGCTGCAGGGGCTACGTTCGGCCGATGCCAAGACAGCCGCGAAGCGGCTGCTCGGGCAGTTCGGCCTGGAGGACGCCGCCAGCAAGCCGATCTCGCAGTTTTCCGGCGGGATGCGCCGCCGCCTGGACCTCGCGGCCAGCCTGATCACCAGGCCGCCGCTGATCTTCCTCGACGAGCCGACCACCGGCCTGGACCCGCGCACTCGCGGGCAGATGTGGGACACGATCCGCGAGCTGGTCGCCGACGGCTGCACGGTCCTGCTCACCACCCAGTACCTGGACGAGGCGGATCAGCTCGCCGGCCGGATCGCGGTCATCGACCGCGGCCGCAAGGTCGCCGAAGGCACGCCGGACGAGCTGAAGACCTCGGTGGGCAACTCCACTCTGCAACTGCAGCTCGCTCCGGACACCGACCAGGACCTCGCGCGGCAGATCGTCCGCCGGGTCGCGGGCGCGGAGCCCGTCCTGACCCCAGAGTCGGGACGGATGAACGTGCCCCTCGAGACCGCGGACCGCGCCGCCGACATCCTCATCGGATTCCGCCAGGCCGGGGTGTCGATCATCTCGGTAAGCGTGGCGAAGCCCACCCTCGACGAGGTCTTCCTCGCGATCACCGGCCACGGCGCCGAAGACGAAGCCAGCCCGGCAGGCGCGGACGACTTCTCAGCCGCCGACGCTACCGCCGACTCAGCCTTGGAGGTCAAATGAGCACCATGACAGCCGAGCCGCTGCAGGCCGTCAACCCGGCCGTCGCGGTGGCCCGCACCCGCCCTCGCGTTTCCCCCGCCGAGACCGTCAGCCAGACGCTGTCGATGGCCTGGCGGGCACTGAAGAAGATGCGCCGCAACCCGGAGCAGTTCTTCGACGTCACGCTCCAGCCGCTGTTGTTCACGGCGATGTTCGCCTACATCTTCGGCGGCGCGATCTCCGGTGACGTCACCAGCTACCTGCCGCTGCTGATTCCCGGCATCGTGGCGCAGACCGTGCTCACCACCTGCATGGCCAGCGGCGTGCAGCTCCGCGAGGACCTGGACAAGGGCGTCTTCGACCGGTTCAAGGTGCTGCCGATCGCCAGGATCGCCCCGCTGGCCGGGCCGGTGGTCGCCGATGTCGTGCGCTACCTGATCGCCGCGACCCTCACGTTCGTGACGGGCATGATCATCGGTTACCGCCCGGGCGGCGGCGTCCCCGGCGTGCTCGGCGCTATCGCGCTGTCGGTCTTCATCGGCTGGTCGATGGCGTGGATCTTCACCTGGATCGGCACGATCGCCAGGAACGCCCGCAGCGTGCAGGGCATCTCGATGCTGATCCTGTTCCCGCTGACCTTCCTGTCCAACGCGTTCGTGCCGGTGAACACGCTGCCGTCAGGGCTGGCCGAGTTCGTGAAGATCAACCCGGTCTCCCTCCTGGTGTCGGCCACGCGGGACCTGGCCAACAACGGCGCGGTTACCAGCCAGGTGGGCTGGACGCTGCTGGCGGGCCTGGTGGTGATCGCCATCTTCGCGCCGCTGTCGGTGCGCAACTACCGGCGGCACATCTAGGCAGCCGCTCAGCCGGGCAGCCGCTCCGCCAGCCGACGGGCCTCACCCAGCAGGTCCGGCGGCTGGCGGCCGGCGTACTCGGCGGCGAGCTTGGCGAGCAGGCCCGGCGCCGCTTCCTCGGCCGCAGGCACGATCCGCTCCCGCCCCATCGTCGGGGTCGTCCTGATGTAGCAGAACCGGTCGGCGAGCGCGAGCAGCCGCACCGCGTCCTGCGCGGGCGCGGCCCGGCGCAGCAGGAGCCAGGTCCCGAGTGCCCACTGCACCAGGCCGATGGCCGGAAAGTCGAGCTGCCAGCCCCCAGCGCCGAGCACCCGGAGCGAGCTCGCGCGGCAGGACAGGTACAGCGCCCGCCCGTGCGCCACGTCATCGTCGCTCGTCGCGTAGAAGGCGTGCGCGCCGAGCGCCATCGCCCCGCCGAACAGCGCCCACGGCTCCATCTCCGTCTTGGGGACTCCCGGGAGCTGTATCTCGCGCATGCGGACCGCGCACTCGCGGTGGATGCGCAGCCCGGTGGCGTAGTCGCCGCGGGCGAGCGCCAGCTCGGCGCGGCAGACCTGACCGAAGATGTCCCCGCCGAACGTCACCCGGCTGCGGTCCACCCGGTCCAGCCGGACGAGCTCGTCCTCGGCGTCCGCGAGCCGTCCGTCGGCGATGGCGCACAACGCGAGCGTCGCCCGGAGCTGCATCTCGTCATCGCTGGCGCCGAGCCGCTCGAGCACCGGCAGGATGGCGCTGGCGTGCTCGATCGCGGCGGCGCGGTCGCCTATGTTCATGCTCAGCTGCGCCAGCATGGTCCGCGGCGTCACCGCGGTCCACGGGCCGTCGTCATCCATGGCAAGCGCGAGCGCACGCTGGGCGGCATCGATCGCGCCGGCCGTGTCGCCGGCGTTCTCGCGCAGGTGGCAGAGCCATTGAGTCGCGGTGAGCGCGGTGTGGCGGTTGTCGTCGTCCGTGAGCCGCTCGAGCCGGCTCGCTGACGCGTCGGCGTCGGCCGGGTCGAACTCGAGCATCACCCGCGCCAGTCCCGACACCCGGGCGTCGTCACCCGAATCCGCGCCCAGCCGTTGCAGGAGGTCGCGCAGCCGCCCGGCGCTCGCGGTGTTGGCCATCAGCGTGTTGGCCAGCGTGATCGCCACCGCGGCACGAGCCGTGTCCGCCACCTCCGGCGGCGGTTGCCAGTCGGCGACCGCGTCGGTGATCGCGTCGGCCATGACGAGCAGGCGGATGTGCTCGCCGCGCATCGTCCAGAACAGCCCGAGCGCGGCAAGCAGCCGGACGAGGGAGCAGCGGTCTGCGTCGGCGATGGCACCGCGCAGTTCGTCGGCCAGGTTGGTCTCCTCGGCGGCCAGCGCGTCGATGGCCGCGAACTGGCCGCGGCCCGTGAGCCCCGTGACCTGCGCATCGGCGTAGCCGGCCGCCCACTGGCGATAGGTCGTCCGCGCCGCAACGTCCTCGCCAGCCTCTGCGAGCCGCATCAGGCCGAACTCCCTGACGGTTTCCAGCATCCGGTACCGCGCCCCGAACCGGGTTTCCCTGACGCTGAGCAGCGACTGGTCGACCAGGCCCTGCACGGTCTCGATCGCGTCGCCGCCGAGCACCGCCTCCGCCGCGTCGAGCGTGAACCCGTCCTGGAACAGCGCCAGCCGGCGCAGTGTATGACGCTCGGCGGCGTTCAGCAGGTTCCAGGACCAGTCGATGACCGCCAGCAGCGTCTGGTGCCGGTCGGGCGCGCTGCGATCGCCGCCGCGCAGCAGCGCGAACCGGTCTGCCAGCCGGCGGTCGATCTCCTCGAGCGACATCGCCCGCACCTTGGCGGCGGCGAGCTCGATCGCCAGCGGCAGCCCGTCAAGCCGGGCGACGATGCTGGTCACGACCTCCTCGGGAAGCCGAACGCTGGGCCGTGCGGCCACGGCCCGTTCCCTGAAGAGCCGCACGCCATCCCCGGTCTCCAGCTCGCCGAGCAGGTAGACCCGTTCGGCGGCGATCGCGAGCGGAGCGCGGCTGGTGGTGAGCACGCGCAGGTCGGCCGTCACCGCTACGAGGAATGCCACCAGGTCGGCCACCGCCCCGATCAAGTGCTCGCAGTTGTCCAGCACGAGCAGGGTCGGCGACTGCCCGAGCAGCTGCGCGATCCGGGTCCGGACGTCGGCCCGCTGCTCCGCGGTCAGTACCCGGCGGCCGCTGACCGAGTCGCGGACCCCGAGCGCGGACCCGATCTCGCCGACGACATCTTCCGCCGACGCGACGCCGGCCAGCTCGACCACGTGCACGACCGGCTCGGCCGCGTCCCGCGCGAGGGCCTGCGCCAGCCGGGTCTTGCCGAGCCCGCCGGCGCCGACGATGGACACCACCCGGGAGCTGGCCATCAGGGCCCGCAGCCGGTCCAGGTCCTCGTTGCGGCCGATCAGGGCGGTCGCCTCGTACCGCACGCCCTGCCGCACTGGCCTATCGAGCGCCAGCAGGTTGCGCTGCGCCCGCTGGAGCTGCTCGCCGGGGTCGGTGCCCAGCTCGTCGCGCAGCTCGCGCCGGTACCGCTCGAATCGTTCGAGCGCGGCCGCCGGGCCACGGACGGCAGCCTCGCTGCGCAGCAGGTCCGCCAGCAGCGGTTCGTCGCGCGGCCGCGCCGCGTACGCCGCCTCGAGCACAGGCAGCGCTTCGGCGTGCGCGCCCATCCGGCTGGAGGCCCGCGCCAGGATCACGCCGGCGCGCGACGCCTCCGCGACGGCCGTTCTGCGGACCTCGGCCAGCGGGCCCGCGTCCCCGTCGCTCACCCCGGGCAGGCCGTCGGCCAGTGCCAGGGCCTCCCTGCCGAGCGTCGCGGCCCTGGCCGCGTCCCGGTCGAGCTCGGCCGCGGCGTCGCGGACGAGCCCGGAGAGCCGCGCGCTGTCGATCTCGCCGGGCGCGGCGCCCAGCCGGTAGCCGGCACCGTCGCGGACGATCGCGTCAGGACCGCAGGCGCTGCGCGCCCTGGCCACCAGCACCTGCAGGCTTTTCATGCCGTTGAGCGGCGCCTCGTCTCCCCAGACAAGCTCGATCAGCTCTTCGGCCCGCACCGGCTTGCCGCCGCCTGTCGCCAGGGCCGCCAGCAGCGCCTGCGGCCGATCGCCCGCGACAGGTTTCCCCCGCCAGCGCACGTCGGCGAGCAGGTTCAGGGCGATGGTCACCCTGTCAGTGTAAGAATCCGGCGTGCCCGCTAACCAGGATCGCGATGAGCGCGCCGCCGAGCATGAACGGCCCGAAGCAGATCGAGTCGCGCAGGCTGATCCGGCGCGCGGCCAGTAGCGCCAGGCTGACGAAGGCGGACAGCACGAAGGCGAGCGCCGCCCCCCAGATCAGGACGGGCCAGCCCAGCCAGCCGAGCGCCAGCCCGGTCAGCCCGGCGAGCTTGACGTCACCGGCGCCAAGCTGACCGGGCCGCAGCACCGCCAATAGGAAGTATGCGCAGATCAGCACCGCGCCGCCGAGCAGCGCCCGCAGCAGCGCGCCACCGGAATGGCCGGTCACCGAGGCGATGCCGAGCAAGAGGATCAGCACCGGGTACGCGGGCAGCGTGAGCTTGTCAGGCAGCCGGCTGACCGCGATGTCGATGCCGCTGAGCGCCACGGCGAGCACGCCGAGGAAGCCGAACGCCAGCACCGCCGCCGAATCGGCGAACCGCGCGCACAGCAGCCCGAGCACGATCGCGGTGACGGCCTCGAACACCCATGGCGGCCCGAAGAACCCGCGGCACTCCCGGCACCGCACCGCGACCGCGGCCGTGCCGGTCCCGCACCGCGGGCAGGCCGTCCGGTCCGGTTGCCCGCTGGGCACCGACAGCCGGAACACGGCCCCGCGCAGCGCGGCGCCCGCCAGCGCGCCGAGCACCGCGCCCGCCACCGCCCAGGCGAGATTCATGTCTCCCACCGTAGGGGTGACAACCGCTCAAAAACCCATCATTCAGAACGTACGCAGCCGGCTCTGCGAGCCCGTGGCTGCCGCGGGAGCAGCGCCCTCAGGGCGCTCCTGGAGAACTGCGACTCCGCGGCTGCCTGGCGATGGCCGGCACGGACAGGCCGTCGCGCAGCAGGCTGTTCAACACTGACACGCTTGGCGGCTTCGGCATACTCCAACGGCCTGACGTGCCTGTTTCCCTGGACACGCGTAATGACCTGTACGGCAGGCAGCGAGTGTTCGCCGGGGAGCAAGTGCTATCCGGAGCTCACTGACGCTAACCCCGCAAGCGGCCTCTTCGTGCGCGCGGGGTACTGAGTCACAGCGACTTGGCGATGAACTCGTCCGCGACCCAGCGCGCGACGCCGGCGGGGTAGGGCTGCGCGCCCAGGCCCAGGGTGATGTGCGTGAAGCCGGCGTCGAGCGCTTCGCTGATCGCCTCCCGGGTGGCGTCCGGCTGGTCGTAGGACACGTGCAGCGCGATCGAGCGGGTGATCGCGGCGGGATCGCGGCCGATCTCCGTGCAGTACCGGTCGAGCAGCGCGCTGCGCTGGGCCGCGTCGGCGATGTCGCCGCCAGGGATGTTCCACAGGTCCGCGTGCTTGGCGGCCACGCGGAGCACCGCGGCCGAGCGTCCGGCGACGAGGATCGGCGGGTGCGGCCGCTGGACGGGCTTCGGGTTGCCGAAGGCGCCGGTGAGGTCGACGTGGGCGCCGTGGAAGTCGAACGGCTCCGTCTCCGTCCAGAGCCGCTCGATGACGGTGCAGGCCTCGTCGAGGGCCGCCACGGAGTGCCCGAAGTCGTGGTAGGGCAGGCCGTGTGCCTCGTACTCGCGGCGCGCCATCGGGAGGCTCGGGCGTGAACCCGCGCCGATGCCGAAGACCAGCCGTCCGCCGGACACGATGTCGACGGTCGTGGCGATCTTGGCGAGCATCGCGGGCGGCCGGAACCTGTTGCTGGTGACCAGCAGGCCAAGGCGCAGCCGCTCCGTCTGGGCCGCGAGCGCGGACAGCAGGGTCCAGCCTTCGAAGATCGGCCCGTTCAGGTCGCCGGCGATCGGCAGGAGGTGATCGAACAGCCACGCGTGCTCGATTTCCGGTATGGCGTCCGCCTCCTGCCAGACCCGCAGGATGGCCTGGTAGCTGACCTGCATCGGAGGGGTCGTGATCCCGAAACTTGGTGCGTGTGGCATGAGTTCTCCGAATCTGGCATTCTAGATAAGCGGAACCGTGTTCCGATAATGAGGATACGGAACCATGTTCCGTTTGGCAAGGAGGTGGCCGGGTCGTGGTCGGCGTCGAGAGCGGATTCGAGGCGGCGGCGCTGCCGCGGAAGCGGGCCGATGCCCGGCGGAACGAGGCCACGCTGCTGGACGCGGCCGCCGCGGCGTTCGTCGAGTCCGGCGTCAGCGTGCCGGTGCGGGAGATCGCGGCCAGGGCCAAGGTCGGCGTCGGCACGATCTACCGGCACTTCCCGACGCGGGCCGACCTGATCGTCGCCGTCTACCGGCACCAGGTCGAGGCCTGCGCCGAAGCTGGCCCCGTGCTGCTGGCGGAGGCCGGCACGCCGCACCAGGCGCTGGCCCGCTGGATCGGCATGTTCGTCGACTTCCTGGCCACCAAGCACGGCCTGGCCGAAATGCTACGGTCCGACGACGCGGCCTTCCAGACGCTGCATGCCTACTTCCTCGACCGCCTGGTCCCGGTGTGCGAGCAACTGCTCAGCGCGGCCGCCGCGGCGGGGGAGATCCGTCCCGGCCAGGATGCTTACGAACTGATGCGCGGCGTCGGGAACCTCTGCGTCGGGGCGGGCAGCGACCCCCGCTACAACCCTCGTCACCTGGTGGAGCTCCTCATCGCCGGACTGCGCGGCTAAGCCCCGTTCGGCCTGGGGTCCCGCAGCGCTGCGATGACCTTCTCGATTCGCCGGCGGCGGGTCTCGGGCTTCTTCGCGCCTTCTATAGCGCGCACGCGCTGCGACTTGACTCCGTAGGGCAGGCGGTGTAGGCGGCGCGAGCGGGAGGGTCGGCATCCAGCGCCCGGGCGAGGTTTGCGGGCTTGGCCACGACGCGGGGTTCAGCGTCGATTTCCACCTCGACCTCGATCTCGTCGCCGACCGCCACGCCGGCGGCTTGCCGGTTGGCGTTGCTCAAGCCGATCAGGTAGCGGCCGCGCATGATGGCGACCCGGCTCCGCCAGGAGTGCCCGTTGATCGTGATGGTGACCGGCGGTCGCTTTCCGCCGCCGAGCGCCTCGACGACCTGCTGGGGCACTTCCAGCCCTCGCATTGGTTCGGGAGGCTCAACGTGGGCTCGAAACTTCATGATCTGCTCCTGCCATCGATGGGACGGAGTGCCGGTCATAAGGGCAGCGCGGCCAGCGCGCGGCGGCGATCGCGGAGGCCTCCTGGGTGGCTTCCTCGGCGAGGTCGAAGTCGCCGAGGAAGCCGATCAGTGCGGCGAGGACACGCCCCCACTGCTCCCGGAAGACCTGCTCCAGAACCTGCACCGCTAGTCCAGCGGGCGGATCTCGACAGCTCCGCCCATGCGCGCCGCCGGAATGCGGGCGGCGAGCGCGATCGCCGAGTCCAGGTCGTCGGCCTCGAAGAACAGGTAGCCGCCCAGCGCCTCCTTCATCTCCACGTACGGGCCGTCGGTGATGATCGTCTTGCCGTCGTGCACCCGCACCGTCGTGGCCATTTCCGGGGCCTGCATCCGCGGGCCCGGGGTCACCCCAGGAGTCTGGGTGACCTCCTGGTAGCCGGCGAAGACGGCCTTCTGCTCCTCCTGGGACAGGCGGTCCCACGCCTCCGCGTTGTCGAGCGTGGGCGCGCTGCCGTGATGGATCAACAGCAGGTAGTTCATCAGGCTCCTCCTCGTATCGGCACGGTCGCAGTCAGGACAAACGGGCCCCGGCGAAATCGACACCAGTCAGCGGGCAGGCACATGTCGATTCTGACGCCCTTCGTTTGTCTCACCCGCCGAAGGCAGCGAATGACCGGAAGGAGCCGTACATCATGTCCGCCTACCCCGACCTCATTGCAGGAGCTTCCATGACCTCCATCGAATCCGTCACCCTCGAAGTGCCCGAGCCCGCGGCCACCGAGGCCTTCTACACCGCCGCGTTCGGCCTGGACGACAAGGTGCGTGTGCGCGCCTCGCAGTCGCCCACGACCGGCTTCCGTGGCCTCACGCTCTCGCTCGTGGTCTCCCAGCCCAGCACCGTCGACAGCCTGATCAGTACCGCCCTCGCCGGCGGCGCGACAGCGCTGAAGCCGGCGAAGAAGCAGTTCTGGGGCGGCTACTCCGGCGTTGTGCGCGCTCCCGACGGGACGATCTGGAAAGTCGCGACCGAGGCGAAGAAGGACACCGGCCCGGCGACCCGCGACATCGACGGGATCGTGCTTATCCTGGGTGTCGCTGACATGGCCAGCAGCAAGCGCTTCTACGTCGATCACGGCCTGGCCGTGGCGAAAAGCTTCGGCAGCAAGTATGCCGAGTTCGAGTCCGAAGCGGATGCGATCAACCTTTCGCTCTACAAGCGCAGCGGGCTGGCTAAGGACGCCGCCGTGGCCCCGGAGGGCACCGGCTCGCACAGGCTCGCGGTCGGCAGCGATGCCGGGACGCTCACCGACCCGGACGGGTTTACCTGGGAATCAGCGTAAGCCTGAGGCGGCCTGCGCGATTTCAAAAGGCCGTCTTGGGATCGGCGCCTGACCAAGCGGCGCGGAGCAGGCGCTCCAGGTCCGCGACGGTGACCGGGCGCGGGTTGCTCTCCGGCACTACGGGCAGGATCGCCTCGGCCGCCGCGGGGATGGCGTCCTCGGCGAGGCCGTAGTCGCGCAGCGCGTGCGGCGCGCCGATCTCGCGGCGCAGGTCTTCCAGGCCGTCGATCGCCCGGTTGGTGCCGAACGCGGTGGCGATCCTGTGCGCGGCTTCCGGTGCGGCGGGCCCGTTGAAGGCCAGCACGTAGGGCAGCACGATGGCGTGCGTCTGGGCGTGCGGCAAGTTGTAGGCGCCGCCGAGCACGTGGCAGATCTTGTGGTGCAGGCCCGAGCCAGCCGACGCGAACGCCACGGCGGAGAGATATGAGGCGTAGAGAGCCATCTCACGTCCGTTCAGGTCGAAGGGATCCGTCACCACCTTCGGCAGGCCAGTCGCGAGCGAACGGATCCCCTCTGCCGCGAGCGCGGCGTTGATCGGGTCGGCCTTCGGCGCCCACATCGCGTCGACGCAGTGCGCGAGCGCGTTCAGGCCCGAGGCGACGCTGATCGGGACCGGGAGGGTGAGGGTGAGGGTGGCGTCGTAGACGACGACCTTCGGCAGCACCCGCGGGTCGGTGCCGGTGGTCTTGCGGTTGCCCTCGGTCAGGCCCCACACCGCGGTCGCCTCGGAGCCCGCGTAGGTGGTGGGCACGGCGACCACCGGCAGCCCCGTGGTCAGGGCGATCGCCTTCGCCAGCCCCGTGGTGGAGCCGCCGCCGACGCTGACGATCGCGTCGACGTTGTGGGTCGCCGCCGCTTCGCGGCCGCGGGCGGCCACCTCGACCGGGACGTGCATCACCACGTCGTCGTAGCGCAGCAACACCCGCAGGTTCCCGGTGATGCCCTCGGCGATGTCCATCTCCCGCTTGGACGCGATCAGCATGACCCGGCTGGCGCCGATAGTGGCGACCTCGTGCTCGAGGCAGGCAGCGGCCTCGCCCGAGGCGAAGCAGACCCGTTGCGGAAGGGTTTCGTGGACGAAGCGCATGCTCCTTATCTTCCCGCTACTCGCTGAGGATGCGCGTCGCGGACTGGTGCCGCCGGTGAGTGCCCCGGCTCGGAGCGGACAGCCATGGGCAGTGGCTCATCAGCTTTCTCTCCTGTCCCTGGCGCCATCGATCGTGGCGGTCTTGGAGCTGCTTTTTGAAGATGTGGGATAGAAAAAGCCCGCATGGGGGCCATAGATATCCCCGATCTTCAAAATCCGCCATCCCGGCGACGTCCGGGATGACCAGGTGCTCGCGGCTATCGGCTATCAGCGACATCGCCCTTTACCGGCTAACGGCTGAGGATGTGCGTCAGTCGATCAGTTCGAAGTCGATCTCCAGGGCGCGATAGGTTTCAGCCGCTCTGCGGTCTCGGGTGGCAAGGGTGATCCCGTGCTCAGCGGCTGCCGCGGCCACGAGTGCGTCATGGACCGCGCCGCCGGCGATGCCGAGTTCCGCGAGTCTGCAGTGGAGTCGCTCCGCACCCTGAGCGCTGAGGAATCGCGAGCCGGGGAAGTTGTGCTCCAGTAGCCGGGCGACAGCTTGCGGAGTGCGGCGGTTGGGCGGGGGCATCCGGGTCAGCACGGAGAATGTCTCGAACGCCGCGTGGCCGCTGAGACCGCAACTACGGCTGCCGACAGCTTTCCTCGTCGCCTGGTGATGCTCGTGACCCGCGACCACCAGGGCTACCGCGACGCTGGTGTCGATGAGGAGTTGGTGAGAATCACCGCTGGTCGGCATCGCGCAGCGTTCGAACGGAGTCATCGCTAATCGGTGCGTCGGCCGGGATGACGAGAAGACCGTCCTCTTCCGCCAGGTAGTCGTTCGCCAGCGGCTCTACGTGCAGCCCCGCACCGTCAGGAGTCACTTCAACCTCTCCGGGCACCAGGCCGAGGCTATCCCGCAGTGCCTTGGGGATGACCAATCGGCCTGCCTTATCAATGGTTGCACGCATACCATAATTGACACCAGAGAAATGGTTATGGATGCTACGGTGGACGGGCGCCAGCTTTGCTACCAGCGGGCCAGAGTGCTTCAACGGCACGCAGTGCACCCTGTCGGGCAGCGGCACGTCGGCCTCCTGCAGCGTGACCTGCAAGGAGTGGGCAGGCGGGCCGAAGAACGGCCAGACGATAACAGCCTTCTACGGCGGTGACAGCACCTACTAGAGCAGCACGGGAGCGCCACGTTGACGTAGACGCGGCGGTCACGTCGCGTAGCCGGATTTTCCAAATGCGCGTCTTTACTTCTGATACTTTCGGGGAATTTTCGAGGATCTGTGTCGCCAGGCGGCATATAACGCAATTGCGTGACGCCGCGAGCCCTCAATGCCCTTCGTTGCCGATAAGCAAGTAACTGCCGTGAGCTTGTGTCGGGTATGTCGCCCCGTGTGCAAGTAATGCATGTATGTGAAGGTGGCCGCGGGCCGGTTGACGGAACGGTGAGGGCACTAGAGTTCGAATAAAGCATGCGATTAGGCAAAACTCGTTTTGCCGCGGAGCCGGTTCACATTGACGTAACGACTTCCCTTCTGGAAGGGAAATGAAGTCCAAGCCCCTTCTCCTGCGTTTATAACGATAAGATAACAAGTCTTGATATTTATATTTGGGAAGTGCAAATTAAGAGCTGTTCAACTTAGTGGGCATTCGCATCCGTTTTGAAGGTCGTGAAAAGAGATGCGGATGGGGAGCGCGGGCGTCATGCTGCGCCGGGGTGCGATCTCGCCTCGGCCGGGAAATCTCCAAGCTGCGATGGATGATCCGTAGCAGCTTTACAGGCGTTAGATCCGTCTGACTCGCTTCGGCGGGAACGCCGCGACCAGCCCCGCACGGCTGCGTTAGGCGTAACCCGCCCGGATTAGACAGTCGGTGTCGCCTCCCCTTCGCGAGAGGTAGTCCTGCGGCGTGATGTTGGGGGAGGAACGGCGATGAAGCTGAGGGAGGATTCGTCCGCCACCGCGAATCCGCGGCTGTGTATTCAGCTGCTCGGCGGATTCCGGGTCGAGCGTGCCGATGTCGGCCAAGAAGTGTCCGAGTGGCCGAGGCGCAGCGCCAAGACCCTGATCAAGATGCTGGCCGTACATCCCGTGCATGCGCTGCACCTCGAGCAGATCATGGATGTCCTCTGGCCGGATGTGGACCAAGAGTTCGCGCTCAACAATTTCGGCAAAGCGCTGAACGCTGCCCGCTGGGTCCTTGAACCTGATCTTCCCCCAAACCAGGACTCGGCGTATCTCCGGCTGGCGGACTCGATGTTGATCCTCAATACGGAGCATGTCGCCATCGACGCGGACCGGTTCGAACAGCTCTCCATGAACGCGATACGCAGCGGGGAAATCGCCGCCTACGAGTCCGCGCTCTCGGCATACAGCGGCGAACTGCTGCCCGAACACCGGTATGAGAGTTGGTGCGTGGAGCGTCACAGCGTCCTCGCTGAAGTACATCTGCAGTTGCTTATGGGGCTAGCGGAGGCCTACGAGCGCCATGGTGCCTACCGGGAAGCCATGAGCCGACTTCACGAGGTGCTCAGGCTGGACCCCACGCACGAAGACGCCCACTCTCAGCTCACGCGCCTGTACGGGCTCACGGAACGCTCGACTAGGCAGTTCCCTACCGGCTGAGGATGTGAGTGAGGGCTTGGCGGAGGGCCTGTTCCGGGTCGTGGGGGAGGGTCATCGAGCGCCAGCCGATGAACTTGTCGGGACGGATCAACAGCACGCCATCCTCGCCGACCTCGCGGATCCGCGCCCAGTCATAGTAGATGTCGGTGACCTTGCGGCCGGGGCCGATGATCACCGTGTTGACGGGGACGCCGAGCTCGTCGCCTACTTTCTTGGCGGCGCCCGCCCACGCCTCGCCGGCGATGCCGGTGATCAGCGTGAACGTGGTATACGGGGCGAGGTCGAGGGTGGAGACCTTGTGCGTGGCGTCGCCGACCCACACGTGCGGCAGATGCGAGCCAGGGACGGTGGAGGGCTGGTAGTAAAGCTCAGGGTCCCGCGTCGGCTCAGGCCTTCCAGATCCATCCGGCACGATCGCGGCTGACTCATAGAACTGTCCAAGATCCACGCCGTGGGCGTTGAACTCGTAGTCCTTGAGCTCCATCGCGGCGACCAGAGCCTCGCGCTTGGCGTGGCCGCGCGGGGTGTTGGCCTTGCGTTCCTCGATCCGCTGCCTCATCTCCTCCTCGGTCTCGGCCTCCATCAGGCCGAGCACCTCGAAGAACTGGCCGAATTCGCGGCTCGACTTGTTGGCCCGCTTGACGATCTGCTCGGCGACAGGGGCGCGCTCGGTGGAGTAGGTCTCGAGGAGTTCCTGTCCGGCTTGGTTCTTCAGGACCGCGGCCAGCTTCCAGGCGAGGTTGTAGGAGTCCTGGATGGAGGTGTTGGAGCCGAGACCGTTGGACGGCGGGTGCCGGTGGACCGCGTCGCCGGCCGCGAACACGCGCTGCTTCTGCAGGTGGGTCGCGTACATCTCGTTATTGCCCCACAGGCTGGTGCCGGTGATCTCGATGTCCAGGTCGGGCATGCCGAGGAGGTTCCTGGCGATCTCGGCGGCTTTCTCGGTGTCCACTTCCGGCGGCGGCTGGCTGATGTCGTAGCCCCAGACGATCAGCCACTCGTTCCAGGGCCGGACCATACGGACCAGCCCGGCGCCGATGCCGCCGACGTTGCTGCCCGGCTGGATGACCCAGTACAGGACGCTGGGCCGGGTCTCGACGTAAGCCGAGATGTCGGCCTTGAACGTGATGTTCATCGAGCCCGCGATGTCCATCTGACCCTCGTAGGGAAGGCCGATGTCTTCGGCAACCTTGGAGCGGGCGCCGTCGGCGCCGATCAGGTACTTGGACCGGATGTCGTACACCGTGCCGGTGAGCCGGTCTCGGACGGTCGTGGTGACGCCGTCATCGTCCTGAGTGTGGCTGAGGTACTCGGTAGAGAACCTGGTCTGGCTCCCGCGTGCGGTGGCGTTCTTGACCAGGATCGGCTCTAGGTAGGTCTGCGGGATGTCGCAGACCAGGCATGGGCTGGCAAGCTGATAGTCGGCTTCCCGAGCGGGATGCGTACCCCAGGTGCGGATCCTGCCGATCTCCTCGCCCGCGATGGACGTGCAGAACACCGTGTCGCCGACTAGCGCGTGCGGCGTCGCGTCCGCCTTGACCTGGTCTTCGATGCCGAAGTCACGGAAGATCTCCATCGCCCGCTGGTTGGTGATGTGCGCCCGCGGCGTGTTGGCGGTCCAGCGGTACTTGGTGATCATGATGTTCGGCACGTGGAGGCTGGCGAGGCACAGCGCGGCCGCGCCCCCGGCCGGCCCGGACCCGACGATGAGCACGTCGGTTTCCGCGGCTTGTCCGGCTGGGATCTCGGTGTCGGGGAATCCGTCGTCGAAGGCAGGCATGTTCGCAATTGTCGCGATCCAACCTGGTCGCCGCTAGGGCTCCGGGCACAGATGGCGGAAATGAGAAGCAGCGGGCAGTGCCGTACCTCCACCTTGATGACGAGTTCCGCTAGGCCACGCCTAAACCCTCGTGCGAACGCCCTGTCCGCACTCCAACCGTGAGACAATTCCACATTCAGTTATGTGGCGACGAGTGGCTCACTCGCCTGCACATCCAGCCCGATAGAGCAATCGCGTTGTGCCTCTCCCACAGCTCGACCCGGCGCGGCTGGCAGCCCAGCGGTGGAGAAGTCGTTGGGAGCCAGATCCGCGGGCTGCTTCGCCCTCCAGATACGAACAGTTAGTAAGCTGGGTAAGGACGTCGCTTAACCGCCGAGGCGGCGGGTGAATCCCGGCGGTATCACCAGGTCATCGGCCGACAGCTCGGAAATCGACGCGTGCCCGAGCCCGAGCAGGCAGGCGTCAATCCCGGACCGCAGCAGGTCGAGCACGTTCTCCACGCCCGCCTGCCCGTTGGCGCCGAGGCCCCACAGGTAGGCGCGCCCGATCAGGACGGCCCGCGCCCCGAGCGCGAGGGCCTTGACCACGTCCCCGCCGCGCCGCACTCCGCCGTCCATGAGCACTTCGACCTGGTCGCCGACGGCGCGCGCGATGTCCGGCAGCAGCCGGATCGTGGCGGGCGTCCCGTCCAGGTTGTTGCCCCCGTGGTTGGATACCGAAATGGCGGTCACCCCCGCGTCTATGGCCCGTTTCGCGTCGTCGATCCTGGTCACGCCCTTGAGCATGAACGGGCCGCCCCACTGCTCCCGCAGCCAAGCGACGTCGTCCCAGGACGGCGGCGCCGAGGCCATCCACTGCCCGTAGGCACCGAAGAACGTGGGCGCCGGCGCCCCGCCCACCGGCAGGTTCGGCACGGTGAGGTCCGGGATGTGGCCGGCGCGCAGCCATTCATACAGCCACGGCGGCCGGGACAGCGCCTCCGGCGACATCCGGATCATCTCCCGCAGCGTCATCTTCTCCGGGATGTGCGGCGACCCCCAGTCCCGCCCGAACGAGAACGACCAGTCCAGCGTCGCGATCAGCCCCACGGCGCCGGCCGTCCGCGCGCGCTCCATCCGGGCGGCCATCTCCTCCCGGCCGCCCACCCAGTACATCTGGAAGAACGTCCTCGGGTTACTCTCCAGCACCTCTTCCACCGGCTTGGAGGCGAACGAGGACAGGCTCATGACCGTGCCGCGGGCTGCCGCGGCCCGCGCGACAGCGACCTCGCCGTCCGGGTGCACCGCCTGCACGCCGGTAGGCGAGATCAGCACCGGCATGGAGATCTCCTGGCCCATCACGGTGGTGGCCATCTCACGCGCTGCGGGCAGCCCGGCCACATGCGGGGCGAACCCGAGCTCGGAAAACGCCGCGACGTTGTCCCTGACGGTCACGCCCGCCTCGGCGCCGGCGACCAGCGCGCCGTATACCGACGCAGGCAGCCGTCGCTTCGCGCGCCGCTGCGCGACCGCGACCGTCTCGAACCACTTGTTAGCCATGGTCTCTACAGCGCGCCCTTGGCAGGGGAGCCGGCCGGGTGCGGCGTGAGCGACTGCACGTCCAAGGGGGCGGACAGCTTGCCCTTCAGTGCCTCGCGCAGCCCGGCGAGCCCGGCGCCCGCCCGGTGCACGGCCACCGCCTCGTCCGACGCGTACTTCTCGATCATGACCAGCCGGCCGTCAGGTCCCTCATGCAGGGCGTAGAGCTGACAGCCGTCCTCTTCGGTGTGCACCTTCTCTTCCGCGGCCTCGAAGGCGGCGATCACCTCCTCGCGGTGCTCGGGGAGAGGAAACGCGGTGGCGACGACGACGATGGCCATGCGGACTCCTGACGATGGGGCGAGCTGACGACCGATAAGCCGGGGTGTACGCAGTCTGACAGCAGCAGTACCCGCGCGTCACGCGCCAGAATCCGCCGTTCCTCGTTCCTGGCGGTTGCGTTAAGCGGCGCCCGGCATGGTAGTGATGGGGGCAATGCATGGGACTCGCCCCCGCCGGCTTCCGCGCTGCGTCTGCGGTCATGACCGCCGGGCGCACCGTCACTACCGGCCGGGCAGCGACTGCGCCCTCTGCTCCTGCCCCCGCTGGCGACGTCCGCTCCTCTGGTGGTTCCGAGGGGCGTTACAGCGGATGGCCGGTCGCGTGCCACACGGCCGCGGACAGCGCCACCACGAGCAGCGGGAAGACGACCCAGTTCTCCCCGATCTTGGCGGTGGTGATCTGCAGCGGGCGCGGCACCAGGTGGAACTCGTGCCCGCTGACCGGCCAGAAGATAGGGCAGCCGCCGTGCGTCAGCTCGTCGCCTGCGATGTGCGCGGCGCAGCCGAGCGCGACGGCCAGCGCGAGCAGCGGCACGTGCCAGTGCCAGACCTGGACCAGCGTGAGGTCGAAGCGGGTGCAGATGGTGAGCACCGCGCCGCCGATGCCGATCAGGTCGCCGTGGTGGCCGCCGATGTGCAGCGCGCGCAGCGCGGCCGAGTACAGCAGCGCCAGGTACACGAGCGCGGGCACGAGGTGCCAGGAGAGCACCTGATGCCCGGTCAGGTGCGCGTTGAGCTGGTACCAGCCTGCCCAGAGCGCTCCGGCGGAGAACACCGCGATGCCGGCGAGGCTGTGGGTGCCGTGCCGGTGGCCGCCGGACAGCCGGTCCACCAGCCAGGCGAACGCCTCGGTCAGGAAGCCGAACTCGCGCGAGATCGTGCTGTCCGGGTGGTCGATGTCCGGCAGCACGCCCGCTCCGGCGGTGAGCAGCACTCCCGCGGCCAGGTGCGTGCCTGTGACGTGCAGCGCCGGCCCGAGAACCGCGAACGCCAGCGCGCCGCTCAGCGCGTGATCCCTGCCCAGCATCGCCGGATCGTGCCCCCGGATCGCGTCGAACGGTAGCTTGCGGCGACCAGCCTGACACACCGCGGGCGGGTGGCGGCGGAGGCGCGCTGGAGAGAAACGGGAGCGGAAAGACGCGCCGCCGGACATTCCGTAACCGTCTCGTGAAATGCCCCGAATCCGGCGCCGGGACTCAGTACGCTCAACCGCGGAAAGCCCAGAAACTGAGCCAAAAGGAGCCTCATGGCCACGCTGCAGGAGATCCTGCTTCGCCCCGAAGTCGAGCCGCAGGTCACGTCCGACACCCTCGCGCTTGTCGACAGTGAGCTGGCAAGCAAGTCCGGGATGTCCGGAACCGCGATCAAGGTGGCCTTCAAGGCGATCACCGCGTTCGCGCCTGGCTACTACCAGGAGACCGTGCACGACATGATCCCGCGCATGGTGGACCAGCTTGCCCCCTTCTGGGCGGACTTCACGGTGTCCGGCAGCGCCGACTTCGGCGACTACCTGAGCAAGCGCGGCGACGAGGTGTCCGAGGCGCTGCTCGCCGTGACCGACGAGATGGCCGGCCGGTCCGGCCGGGCCCCGGTCGTCAAGGCGTACAAGGCGGTGCGCGGCGGCGCCGGCAAGCACATCCAGGCCGCGCTGCCGAACCTCGGCGCGATGATCCAGAAGTACGCCTGGTAAGCGGACGTCAGGCGCGGTACGGCGGCAAGCGCCCGCGGCAGCCCTGGTGAAGGGTCGCCGCGGGCGCTGGCGTTTTTCGCTCCTAGTAGACGACGTAGCCGACGGGGAATGTGCCCGTGTCCGTCCGGATGACCGAGACCACGCCGGTCTTCGCCGGGTTGGGGAATGGCCAGACGCGCAGCCCCTTGGTCCCGTCGACCGACACGTTGTTCGTCACATGCCAGCCGGGCCCCGTGTCGTAGATCGCGATCCGCAGGAAGGCCGACGGCTGCCCTTCGACCGCGTTGTCGCAGCCGAAGGCGATGTGGTGCGCGGACCCAGGTGCGACGGCGATGCTCGTCTGCGCGTTCTTGCCGGTGTTGAGCTGGCCTGATTGCAATTCCGCCTCCGCAGTAATGGGCTCGGTGGTCGTAGAGCTGAAGAAGTTCGACTGCAGCTCGGACTGGTCGAGGACTAGGCCGTGCGCGCTGGATGTCCACTGCGTGCCGTCCGCCTCGACGCTCAGCGCGCGGCAGCTGCCCGGTCCGCAGATGTGCTCGCCGAGCCCGTAGTGCGCGGTCCACAGCCGCACGCTGGCCCGGGTGATCTTCGCCGAATTGAGCTCCGGCAGCACGCTGCCCTGCATCGTGGACGCGTTCGCGTAAATGCACGGCCGCTGGATGCCGCGCTGCCGCTGCCGGGTGCACCAGGCCGGGATCTCGCCGGTGGTCGCCGCCCCCGCTTCGACGTCGAGCGCGTCCGCGTTGTTGCTGGAGAAGAGTGCGATGCTCAGGTGCTCCGCCTTGGGGAACGCGGCGACGATGTAGGCGTAGTTCGGCTGGTCGCCGAGCCCGCCGTCTACATACGCCGCGTACGCCTCCGCCCCGGACGGGAACTGGTTGTTGTAGATAGTGTCGTACATCGTGATGTTCGCCACGACATGACCGTAATGCCTTAGGCGCCAGCAGGGGAGCGAAAAGGTCGCCGTCTTCAGCCACCCTGGCGAGCACGTCGGGGGCGGTGAAGAACAGGTCGTCGGTCTTCCGGCAGGCCGCCACCTCGTCCCAGGTGACCGGGGTCGACACGGTGGGGTGGGTCCTGGCGCGCAGCGAGTAGGGGGCGATGGTGGTCTTGGAGCCGTTGTTCTGGCTCCAGTCGATGAGCACCTTGCCCTCGCGCAGCGACTTCGTCATCCGGGACACCACCCGGCCGGGGTGCTCGTTCTCCATCCGCTCGGCGAACCCCTTCGCCCGCGCGCTGGCCTGCTCGGCCGTCAGGCCGCTGATCGCGGCGTACAGCTGCAGGCCCTTGCCGCCCGACGTCTTGGGCAGCGGCCGCAGCCCCTCGTCTTCGAGCAGCGGGCGCAGCTCCTCCGCCACCCGGCAGCAGTCCACCACCGTGGCGGGCAGTCCCGGGTCGAGGTCGAAGACGAGCAGGTCGGGTTCCCTGCCGGGGAACCGCCACATCGGCACGTGCAGCTCGATGCCGGCCAGGTTGGCCGCCCAGATCAACGCGGCCAGGTCGTCGATCACCAGGTAGCTGACCGTGGCGCCCGGCTCCCGGGACCGCGAGCTGCGCGACTCCACGTCCTCGGTGCGGATCCAGTCCGGCCGGTGGGACGGCGCGTGCTTGGCGAAGAACGACTCGGCCTCGACGCCTTCCGGGTAGCGTTTGAGCGTCATCGGCCGGCCCGCGATGTGCGGCAGCAGCACGGCGGAGATCTGCTGGTAGTAGTCGAGCACCTCGGCCTTGGTGAACCCGTCCGCCGGGTACAGCACCTTCGGCAGGTTGCTCAGCGTCAGGGTGTGGCCGTCGATCTGGACCGGAACCTTGTCCACTACGTCTCCCTGACGACGTCGGCGGGGTCCTTGTCGTCCCGCAGCCCGTGGTAGACGGGGGCGATCATGCGGCCCTCCCGCGTCCACCGGGTCAACGTCACCTCGGCCACCAGCCGGGGCTCCACCCAGACGGTGTTCCTCACGTCCTCGGCCGGCGCCGGCTGGTCGAACGGGCTGTCCTGGCGGCGCAGCGACTCCAGCTTCCGGGTCAGCATGCGCAGCGTCGCGTCGGAGAATCCGGTGCCGACGTGCCCGCAGTAGATCAGGTCCCCGTCGTCGTCATGCACTCCGACGAGCAGCGAGCCGATCAGCCCGGTCCTGTTGCCCTTGCCCGGCTTCCAGCCCGCCACCACCACCTCCTGGCGGAGCTGGTTCTTGACCTTCAGCCAGTTGCCCGTCCTGGCGCCGGGCTCGTACCTGGAGTCGAGCCGCTTCGCGACCACGCCTTCGAGCCCGGTTTCCCGGGAGGCGGTGAGCACGTCGTCCAGGTCCTCGCCGTCGAAATTGGGCGGGGAGAGCCAGTTGCTTCCGTTCTGGAAAAAGGAAGTGAGCAGCGCATGCCGCTCCGAGTAAGGGAGTCCGGTGAGCGACCGCCCGTCCAGCTGCAGCACGTCGAACGCGAGATACGTGACGGGCGTGATCTGCGCCAGCCGGACGGCCTGTGCGGCCGAGGAGACGTGCATCCGCGGCTGCAGCGCCTCGAAGTCGGGGTGGCCGTCGGTGAAGGCGACGATCTCGCCGTCGAGCAGCGCCTGCTTGTGGCCGATCGCGCGGGCCATCCCGGCCACTTCCGGGTAGGTGGCGGTGATGTCCTTGCCGGTCCGCGAGCCGAGCCTGAGCCGGCCGTTCTCCATGAACGCGAGCGCGCGGACGCCGTCCCACTTCATCTCCACCGCCCACTCGCCGAGGCCGCGGGCGGGCGGCCTGCCCGCCGTGGCCAGCATCGGCGTCAGCGACGCGGGCAGCGAGAGCCGCTCGCGGTGGATCATCCAGTTCCTGTCGTCCTTGTCGCCCTTGCGGGCGGTCGAGAACAGCACGTAGCCGCCGTGCAGCCGCTCGCCGTGCAGCACGACCTTGACCTCGCGGTCGATCCACTTCAGTACCTCGTAGGTGCCGTGATCCCAGATCGTGACGGCGCCGGCGCCGTACTCACCGCGCGGGATCTGGCCGTGGAACGTCGCGTACTCCAGCGGATGATCCTCGGTGTGCACGGCCAGGTGGTTCTGCTCCGGGTCGTCGGGAACGCCCCTCGGCAGCGCCCAGGAGACGAGCACCCCGTCGCGTTCCAACCGGAAATCCCAGTGCAGCCGGCGCGCGTGGTGCTCTTGCACCACGAAGATGCCCGCCTGGTTCCCTGTCCCGTCGGGTTCCCGGTCCGGGACAGGCTCAGGCGTGCGCGTCGGGTCACGCTTACCCCGGTATTCCGCGAGCCGGTCCACTCCTGATGGGTACCCCGGCGGGCAGCGGCTCTACCAGCGGTGGTGCGTGGCGTACGACGACCTCTGGATGACCTCGGTGTCCTCGGGCGGCTGGTACACCGACTGGACCGCGACGCGGCCGGGGCCGGTGAGCCGGACCCAGATGTTCCGGTAGCTCCAGCGCGGGTGCCAGAACTGGAAGCCCATGTTCCGCGGGTACTCCAGGTGCAGGTGCACGTGAACCGACACGTCCCGGTACAGCAGCGAGCTGGGCTGGATGAGCAGCGACTCGCCCGGCCGCAGGTCGCGAATGAACGCGTTGCCCGGGCAGTGCAGCAGCAGCAGGCCCGGCCGGTCAGTGGCGGTGAAAATGTCCGCGTACTGGCCCATCGGGTAGTGGGTTTCCCTGTCGTCCCCGGTGCCGGTCTCGTACCAGATGTGGGTCTGGTCCCAGTCGTACCGGATGTTCCCCGTCGCGCACAGGAACCGGTGCTCGCGGACCCATATCTGCTGGCCGTTCTGCAGCGGCAGCGCGATGAGCTCGCCGGCGTGGTTGTCCGACAGCGCCAGGTGTCCTGGGCCGTGCGCCTCCATCATGATCAGCGGCATCCCCGCCATCATGCGCTTCCAGCCGCCGCGCATCGACATGTTGGCGAGGCGGGTGGCCGGGTCGGTCCACAGCAGCACGTGGTGCGAGAAATACACCATATCCTGCTGCGCCAGGCTGAAGTCGACGACCGGGACCGTGGTGCCCTCGATCTGGCAGTGCGACTGCCCGAACTGGAGCCTGGCCATGTCCCTGATCGGCGGCTGCTCGATCCAGCCCGAGTCGCTGACGATGTCCTTGATGTCGACAGGCGCGCCGCACAGCGGGCAGGTCGGCGACTGCGGGTCGCTTGGCTGCCGGCAATAGCGGCAGACGTACTGATTCATCGGGGCGGCCCGCTAGTCCGAGGAGTGGTGGTGGACGTACATGGACTGGATGCCGACCCGGCCCGGGCCGACCATTTCGGCCAGGTACATGCTGTGCCGCATCAGCCCGGTCTTCAGCGGCAGCTGCACCGCGTTCATCTGCACGCTGGAGTCCTTGTAGAGGAAGCCGCCGGGCTCCACCAGGATCTTCTCGCCTGGCTTGAGCGTGCGCTCGAGCACGTTGCCGTTGCCGTGCAGCAGCAGCAGGCCCGGGTACTGCGCCGTGACGAACCGGTCCATGAACATGCCGCTGCCGCCGTGCAGCACGTTCGCCAGCCCCTTGATGCGGACGAACGAGTACGAGATGCTGTGCGACGCGAGCAGGAACGCGTGCTCGCGAACGTCAAGCTCCATGCCGGGGTGCAGCGGCAGCACGACCAGCTCGCCAGGCGCGTCCCTGGAGAACGCCACTCTTCCCGGGCCACTCGCCACGGTCACGATGTGCGGCATGCCGCCGATCGAGCGCTTCATCCCGCCCTGGGTCTTCAGCGAGGACAGCGGCGCCGACTCGTCCTTCCAGAGCAGCACGTGGTGCTCGAAGTAGACGGCGTCCTGAGGGGAGAGATTGATCTCCGCGACGGGGACCAGTTCGCCTTCCACCTGGCAGGTGCTGCCGGAGAAGCGGAACTCGGTCATATCACGCAGCCGGGGGGCTTCACGCCAGCCGGAATCGCTGACCTTGTCCCGCACGTCGAGCGGCGCGCCGCATGTCATACATGTGGTGGTTCCTGGCTGATTCTGTGCGTGGCACCACCCGCACTGGATTGCTTCCACGCTGAGGAAGATAGCAGTTCAGATAGGGTTTTCGTGCGACATGTCCGACCAAGTTATTTAGCTGTACAGTTGCGGCTATGGCACTGTTCTCGCGGGAATTTATCGCCGTACCTGACGATCGCAAGGGGCAGATCGTCTTCAAGTGGCCGGACATCACAATCCGCCGCTTTACGCATGCGATCGTGAACGCCGACGAAGTGGCGATGTTCGTCAATACCGGCCAGGTCGTGCAGACCATGGGGCCAGGGCGGCACGAGATCAACGCCGATGAGCTGCCGGGCCTCGGCGCGGTCATCGACTTCGCGACCGGCGGGAACGCGTACCGGGCCGAGCTGTACTTCTGCGGGACCCGCGAGTACACCGGGTTCCGGTTCGGCGGCCGGATCGACGACGTGCAGGACCCGCGGAGCGGGCTGATCGTGACGCTGCGGGTGTTCGGCGACTACGCGCTGCGGGTCATGGACCCGGCGAAGCTGATCACCAACCTGACCGCCACGGTCGACGTGACCGACAACGAGCGGATCGCCGGGTGGGTGAGCGACCAGCTGCTGAAGGTGCTGCGCACCAACGTCACCACCCAGATCATCGCCCAGGGCTGGCCGATCCTCGGCCTGTCGGTGCACTCTCCCGAGATCGAGCAGGCCGCGATCACGTCGGCCAATGGCCAGCTCGAGGCCTACGGGGTCGCGCTGACCCGGATGGGCAACTTCGACATCAACCTCCTGCCCGAAGACGCCGAGCAGCTCAAGCGGCTCGCTCGTGACACCTCGTACTCGCAGTTGGCCGGCGGGTTCCAGCAGTACGCGGCCGGTGAGATGGCGCTCGGCGCCGGGCAGGGCATGGCCCAGGGCGGCGGCTCGACCGAGGGCGCGTTCCTCGCGGCCGGGCTCGGGCTCGGCGGCGGGCTGGCCGGGCTCGGCGCGCAGCAGCAGGCTGCGCCGCCGCCCGCTCCCGCGCCGGCTCCTGCCGCTGCTCCCGCTCCGGCTCCGGCGCCGGCTGGGGTGGCGTGCGCGAACTGCTCGACGGCGAACCCGGGCGGCGCGAAGTTCTGCATGGGCTGCGGCCAGCCGGTGGCCCCCGCGGTCAAGCACTGCACCGAGTGCGGCACCGAGCTGCCTGGCGCCGCTAAGTTCTGCGCCAACTGCGGGCAAGCGGCCGGATAACGGGACCGATCAGGGCGCCGAAAACGGCACCGATAACGGCACCGTGAGGTCGCCGCGGCGTTCGGCGAGGAGCAGCAGGGCGTAGGCGGCGAGCGTGGAGTCGTCGACGATCTGGCGTTCCCGCACCATCTTCTCGAACTGCTCGCGCGGCACCCAGTCGTGCCTGATGCCGTCCTCCTCCGGCTCGGGGGCCGCCTCGCCTTCTGTCAGGCCGGTCGCGAGGAAGTAGACGCCGTACTGGTTGGCCATGCCGTGGGCGGCGGTGAGCCTGCCCAGGTGCTTGATGTGCTGGGCGCGCAGCCCGGTCTCCTGGGCGAGTTCCAGCCTGGCGAGCTCCTCGGGCGTGCCGCTCTCGCCGTACGGGAAGCCGCCCTGCGGGAACGACCAGCTGCGCCTTGCCACCGGGTAGCGGTACTCCTCGACGAGGTGGAACCCGCCGCGTTCTGCCGGGATGACCACGGCGAAGTCGCGTCGCTCTATGACGGCGTAGCTGCCCCTGGATCCGTCACGGCGCTCGATCTCGTCTCTGCGGAGCCGGATCCAGTTGTCGGAGTAGACAACACTGCTGGTGAGGGCCCTGATCTCGGGCTCACCTGGGTCGTGGTGCACTGGTTCATTGTGCCCCCGCCGCCTGACCGGCGGGTTACGGCGAGCCGAAGTGCGGCGGCGCCGAGCGCGCCGGCCAGCGGCAGCGTGACGAGCAGCGGCAGCTGGTACCGCCAGGAGAACTCGTACAGGTCCGCGCCGCCCGCTGCAGTCACGGCGATTCCGGTCGCGAGCAGGCAGGGGCGACGCATGAATTTTCCGAACGTGCCCATGATTCCTGCGATGAGAAATGCCAGCAGCAGCGGGCCGGGCGTGTATCCGCCGTGCATTTGGTATTTGCGTAGCGCTTTGGCGAGCGGCTTGGTTACCTGCGGTGTTACGTTCACCGCTGCGTCCGCTGACGCGTAGACGGGGTACGTGTCCTGGAACTGCCAGCGGGCAATTGGCGGGTCGCCTTGCCCGGTGTTTCTGGCGAGCGCGAATACCTTGATCGCGTCGCCGGCGATGGTTTTGGCGACCCGGAGTGGCTGCTGGGTGAGCACCGCCTGGTCGAAGGTTCTCGTGGCCGTACCCCGGCTGACGCCGGCCGGCGGGCGGTAGCTGAAGACCGCCGACGACGGGTCGGTGGACAGGCCGTCGACGCCGAGTCTCGTTTTGGCGGGGGGCGCCGGGCACAGCGGGCGGGCGTAGCCGGGCACGTTGAGAGTGGCGCAGTCCGCCGCGTACGCGAGCCGGCCGTACAGGTACGCGTCGTTCATGTTCGACAGCCGGAAGCCGGTGCCGAGCGCCGTTGCCGAGACCGCCATGTAGCCGACTACCGGCAGCGCGAACACGGCGAGCGCGGCGGTCGCGTGTACCGCCCGGCTTCGCCAGTGCGCTGGCGCCGCGATCAGCGCGTAAGCGAGCAGCGGCAGCACCAACAGCACACCGACCTGCCGCACCGTAGCCGACAACCCGAGCAGCACAGCTGCGCAGGCCAGCTGGGCCAGCCTCGCCCTCCTGCCACGGACGCTCGCTGTGCCGGGGGAGCTGTCCTCGTCAGCCGCGGCAGACCGCGGCCACAGCAGGACGGTCATGGCGGCGACGATCAGGGCTTCGAACAGGACGTCCGGCATGATCGTCTGCTCGGCTTGCACCTGGTAGGCGTCGAGCAGGACCGGCGCGGCGGCGAGCGCCGCCAGCCAGCGGCCGGTGCCGTGCCGGATCGCCAGCACGTACAGGCAGGCCGCCATCGCCAGGCCGAGCACGTGCTGGACGACCGCCACCCCGGTGAGTCCGCCGCCGGCCAGCAGCACCGGGCGCAGCAGCAGGTAGGTGTAGCCAAGCGGATCGAGGCCGCCCTGGTCGCCGCCCAGGTAGCGGGGCGTGTCGATGTAGATCAGGGCCGGCCGGTAGGCGACCGTGGCGGCGGCGCGCAGCGCCACCCCCACGGCGAGCAGGATGACGAACGGCCAGTGCCGCCGAACCATCGCCCGCCAGATCACCAGGGCATCGTAGATCCGGCCCGCCTCGGTACGCACCCGCCGCAACCACCTGGTCATGCCGGTGCTGCTGGCGGTTACGCTCAGCGGGCTAGCGCTCTGGCGACCTGGGCTATGCCCTGACCCCATGCGGTGATCTGCCCCGCGGGAAGGTAGGACGCGCCGGAGGATGTGTGGTCGGCCATGGGGGCGGCGACGAACCGTTCCTGCCCGTTCGGGTCGATGAAGTAGACGGCGGAGGTGTGCACGATATCGGCGTTCGGGCTGGGCGCCTGCACTGCGATCTCGTAGCTGCCCCAGACATTGCGCAGGTCCGGGACCGGCCCGGTGAAGAAGTGCCAGTCAGGGATCGTGATCAGCCGCTGCTCGCGGGAGTAGGCCATCATGTCGGTTACCGCGGCGTGGTACTGGTTCACGTTGATGGCGGCGAACACGACCGTGCCGGCTAGGCGGCCGAGGTCGCGGTAGGCGTCGACGTACTCTTGCGACACGATCGGGCAGATGTCGGTGCAGTGCGGATCCATGAACTCCAGCACCACAACCTTGCCGCGCAGCGAGGACAGGGACAGGGTGCGTCCGTCTTGGTCGGTGAGCGTGAACCCGGGCGCGGGGCGTGCCGGGACCGGGGACAGGCCCATCAGGTTGATTTGCGCGTCGCTGACGCTGACGGGGATTCCGGACGGGCGCGCCATCTCCGGCCCGCCGCGGGCACGCATGACCGCGAAGACCGTGACGACTGCCGCCCCGGCCAAGATGACCGCGGCCAGGCCGGCCCAGAATCCTGGCCGGCCTCGTCGCGCCCTCCCTGCCGGTACGGAGGCCGACTGGGCCGCGGTGGCCTTCTCAGTCTTCCCCGCCGCACGCATATCCGGCAGCATAGGTCGCCCCGTGCCAGCGGACAGCTGCAGCCGGGATGACAAGTTTGTCATCTTCACCGCGGCATCGGGCCTCCCGCGGGATTGTCGGTGGGGGTGCTTAGCATCGGGGACATGTGCTGCCGGACCTGCCGGGGGCCGGTGCAGGCCGGATTCGCCCGCTGTTACCAGTGCGACCTAGCGCACGCGCGATGCCGTGAGCTGCTCGCGGACGTGGTCGCGCCCATCGCCTACGCGGTCAAGGGCGGTCGGCTCGCGGACGACCTGTGGCGCTACAAGTCGGGCTGGCCGGGGGCTACGGAAGCGGCCGCGCGGCTGGCGGCGATGCTGACCGGGTACCTGCGCGAGCACGGCGGCCAGGTGTGGCGGGCAGCGGACATGACCGGCGATCCTGGAGTGGCCGCCGTCGTGCCGAGCGGGCAGGGCCGCCCCGGGCCGCATCCGCTGCTCGACATCGTGGCTTCCTGCGTCGGCGTGCCGGTCGTCCCGCTGTCCGCCGCGGCCGGCGCGGCGCCCCGCACCCGTGGCTTCGGCGACGGCGTTGGGGCTGGGGCCGGGGCTGGCTGGCTAACGGTTGGCGGCCCGGTTGCCGGGGCGGACGTGCTCCTCGTGGACGACTCCTGGGTGTCCGGAGGCAGTGCGCAGTCTGCCGCGATGGCGCTGAAGTCGGCCGGGGCGCGACGGGTCGCGCTGGTGGTAATCGGGCGGCACGTGGACCCGGCCAGCCCGCGAACGGCCGAATTTCTCCGCGCGCTACGCGCGCAATCATGAAAATCCGGGCTCGTGACCGGCGATCTCAGGACTCGTGCACGATGACGCCGCGGATGATCTTCCCGTCGTCCAGGTCCTGGTAGCCCTGATTGACTTCGTCGAGCCGGTACTGCCTGCTGATGAGCTCGTCGAGCTTCAGCTGGCCGGACTGGTACAGCCGGAGCAGCCGGGGGATGTCGTACAGCGGATTGCACATCCCGAAGACGTGGCCCTGGATCCGGCGCTGCCAGCCGACCACGCTGCCGTTGGCGGCCAGCTGGATCTGCTTTTCCCCGCTCCGCCCCACCGAGGTGACGGTCACCTGGCTGCCCTTGCCGACGATGGCGGCAGCCTGCTCGACGACCTCGGCGGACAGCACCCCGATCGTGATGATCGCGTGGTCGGCGAGCTGACCCCAGGTCATCTCCACCACGGCGTCCTGCGCCTCGGCGGCCGAGGCGAAGACGTGCGTCGCCCCGAACTCCCGTGCCTTCGACCGCTTGAACTCCACCGGATCCACTACGACCACGTGCGCCGCCCCGGCGTACCGCGCGCCCTGGATCGCGTTGCTGCCGACCCCGCCCGCGCCGAAGATCACCACGGTCTGCCCGGGCCGCACCCCCGCCGCGTACACCGCCGTACCCCAGCCGGTCGGCACGCCGCAGCCGGTCAGCGCCGCCACCTCGAACGGGATGTGCGGGTCGATCGGGATGCAGGAGTTCTGCGAGACCACCGCGCGCTCGGCGAAGGTGCCGAGCATGCAGAACCCGCCCAGGTCCGCTCCGCCGTCGTCGTGGAACCTGAAGGTCCCGTCGGCCAGCATCCCCGTCATCATCTGCGCGCCCCAGTCGCACAGGTTCTGCCGGCCGGTGGAGCAGTAGCGGCAGGTCCCGCAGGCCGGGATGAACGAGCACACCACGTGGTCGCCGGCCTTGACCCGGGACACGCCCGGCCCGACGGCCTCGACCACCCCGGCGCCCTCGTGGCCGCCGACCATCGGCAGCCGCCCGGTGCTGTCGCCGGTCTGGATGTGCTCGTCAGAATGGCACAGGCCCGATGCCTTGAAGGCGATCCGCACCTCGCCCTGCCGGGGCTCGTCAAGGGAGAGCTCGGTGATCTCCCACGGCTTGCCGGGTTCCCTGATGATCGCTGCCCTGGTCCGCATACCTACCAGTGCTATACCGCTGGCTTGACGGCGACAAGGCGCTCGACCCACCCCAATCGGGACCGCTGGCTGTGACTGACCACGAACCCCTGCGCCTCGACGAGCGGCAGCGGCCGCCTGGTCTGGTAGTCGCCGTTCGCCCGGATCGTCACCTGCTCGAGCAGCCACTGCCCGGCGCGCAGCCACGCGCGGTCGCTGGCCACGTGGTCGAGCAGCACCAGCCGGCCACCGGGCCTGAGCACCCGGTACATCTCCCTGATGGCCGCCCGGTCGTCGGGGATGTTGCACAGCGAGATCGTGCACACCACCGTGTCGAACGTCGCGTCGCCGAACTCCAGCGCTTCCGCGTTCCCGACCCGCAGATCGACGTCAAGGCCGAGCGTCCTGGCCCGGTCCCGCGCGACCGCGAGCATGCCGGGGCTGAGGTCGATCCCGGTCAGCGAGCGCACGCCCCGGTAGTAAGGCAGGTTCCGCCCGGTGCCGACGGCGATCTCGAGCACGTCGCCGGTCGCCTGCGCGCAGGCCCACTCCCTGCCGCCGGGGAACAGCATCCGCTCGGTGTGCTCGATCCGCCGGTCATAATGTGCCGCAAACCGGTCCCAGTACTTCCTGGTCCTGTCCAGCCTCGCGTCAGTCACCGCCGCCTCCCCGGGGCCGACTTAGGGGCAGAGAGTTACGCAAAACCATGGATAACAGCAAGAAAGGCGTAACGTTCTGCCCCTAAGTCATGATCATCTCACGATGTGAGATGAATAAGGTGACGACGCTGCGGGCTGGCGGGGCACGCACGGGGCGTAAATAGATTTGCCTGGGGTGGCGCCACGGGCTACGGTCGCCGCGTGGGTTGCTGCATGGTAACGGTCCGCCGTGTCCGCCGCGGGGCGGTCACGCCGGGCGTGGGGCTGGCACCGGCTCGAGGATGACTGGGCCGGCCGCGTCGTCGCGGCTGCCGGAGTACGGCCGGGTGAGCTGGTACTGGACATCGGGGCCGGCGAGGGCGCGCTGACCGCGCACCTGGTGCGCGCCGGGGCGCGAGTGATCGCCGTCGAGCTCAGCGAAGCACGGGCGCGGGTGCTGCGGGAGCGCTTTCCCGGCGTGAAAGTAGTGTGCGCGGACGCGGCGGAGCTGCGGCTGCCCTGGCGGCCGTTCCGGGTGGTGGCCAATCCGCCGTTCTCGGTCACGGCCGAGCTGCTCCGGCTGCTGCTGGCGCGAGACAGCAACCTGACCGCCGCCGACCTCGTGCTGCAGCGGGCCGTGGTGCGCAAGTTTGCCTCCGGCGGCGCTCCCGCCAGGCGGTTCACGCCGGGGGTCGGGCTCGCGGTGCCGCGGCACGCCTTCCGGCCGCGGCCGCGGGTCGACTGTGCAGTGCTGACCTTGCGCCGCCGTCGTTAGCCCGGTAATACGCTGGGGCCATGGCGGTCAAGACCCCTGAGACGCACACCGCGCTGGTGCGCCGCGCGCGGAAGATCAACCGGGTGCTTACGGAGATATACCCGGACGTGCACACCGAACTGGACTTCGCGAACCCCTTCCAGCTGCTCGTGGCCACCGTGCTGTCGGCGCAGACGACCGACAAGCGGGTGAACCTGACCACGCCGGTGCTGTTCGCCAAGTACCCCACGCCCGAGGACCTGGCCGCCGCCAACCCCGAAGACGTGGAGGAGATCCTCAAGCCGACCGGGTTCTTCCGGGCCAAGACGAAGTCGGTGATGGGGCTGTCCGCGGGGCTGCGGGACCGGTTCAACGGTCAGGTGCCGCGCAAGCTCGAGGACATGGTCACGCTGCCCGGTGTCGGGCGCAAGACGGCGAACGTGGTCCTCGGCAACGCGTACGGCATCCCCGGCATCACCGTGGACACCCACTTCGGACGGCTGTCCCGGCGGTTCGGCTGGACGACCAGCGACGACCCGGTCAAGGTGGAGTCGGACGTCGGCGCGCTGTTCCCGCGCTCGGAGTGGGTCATGCTGTCGCACCGGCTGATCTGGCACGGCCGGCGCATCTGCCACGCCCGCAAGCCGGCCTGCGGCGTGTGCCCGGTCGCCGACTGGTGCCCGTCGTTCGGGCTCGGCCCGACGGACGCGGCGACCGCGGCCAAGCTCGTGAAGGCGGGCCCGTTCTCGTGACTCAGGCACCGCAGTGGCTGCGGGACCTCGCCGCCGCTGCGACTCGGATGGATGTGCCGGAGGTCGTTCGGCCGCCCGTGTCGGGCGGCCGGCGGTCGGCCGTGCTCATCCTCTTCGGCGAGGGTCCTGATGGACCTGACGTGCTGTTCATTCAGCGCAGCGAAGGGCTGCGGCGGCACGCGGGGCAGCCCGCCTTCCCCGGCGGCGCGATCGAGGACTCCGACGACGGCCCGGTCGCCGCGGCGCTGCGCGAGGCGGCCGAGGAGACCGGCCTCGACCCGGCCGGGGTGGACGTGCTCGCCACCCTGCCTGAGCTGTTCATCGCCCGCAGCGAGTTCCGGGTCGTCCCCGTGCTGGCCTGGTGGCGCGAACCCAGCGCGGTGCGGCCCGCGGACATCGGGGAGGTGGCCGCGGTCGAGCGGATCCCGGTCGCCGACCTGGCCGACCCGGCGAACCGGCTCGTGTTCCGGCACCCGACCGGCCGCACGGGCCCCGCG
>Ga0335075_10002108_pt1 | contig 32180 bp, 28 predicted proteins | sample Lox_Sample_24_FD_206723 | JGI IMG/M metagenome (GOLD analysis project Ga0335075, IMG submission 206723) | Soil microbial communities from Loxahatchee National Wildlife Refuge, Florida, United States - Lox_Sample_2.4 | ecosystem: Environmental > Terrestrial > Soil > Wetlands | place: USA...
AGCGGCACCATCCCGCGCGTCGTCGAACGCCTCGACCCCGAGACTCCCTACTGGCCCAGTTCGCCCAGCGCCGACTACGAAGATCTCGCCCCCGGCAAAGCCTCCGGCGACATGCACGACTGGACCGTCTGGCACGGCCGCGTTCCCTTCACCGATTATGAGAAGCACTTCCCGCGCTTCATGACCGAGTACGGCTTCCAGTCCTTCCCCGAGATGAAGACCATCGAAGCCTTCACCGCTCCTGAGGACCGCACCAGCATCTTCACCCCCGTCATGCTGGCGCACCAGAAAAACGGCGAGGGCAACTCCATCATCCACGACTACCTGCTGCGCGACTACACCGAGCCCAAAGACTTCGCCTCCTTCTTATATGTCAGCCAGGTGCTCCAGGCCGAAGGCGTAAAGATCGGAGCCGAACACCTCCGCCGCAGTCGCCCCCGCACCATGGGATCCCTCTTCTGGCAGTTGAACGACTGCTGGCCCGTCGCCTCCTGGTCGAGCATCGACTACTACGGACGCTGGAAAGCCCTTCAATACTATGCGCGGCGCTTCTATAGCCCGGTGCTTGTCTCTCCGCACGTCGAAAACGGAAGCCTCGCCATCTACGTCGTCTCCGACAAAACCGCGCCCATCGATGGCGACCTCCGCCTGCGCATCATGAAGTTCGACGGAACCGTCGTGCGCGAGGTGAAGCAGACCGTTCACATCCCTGAGCTGTCGAGTGCGATCTACATCCAGCTTCCCCTCGCCGAGTTCGCCAACGCCGCTGACCTGTCGCAGGTCTTCGTCGCCGCCGACCTCACCGCCAACGGGACTCAGCTCTCAAAGAACCTCATCTATCTCGCACCGACCAGGCTCATCCATTTGCCTCCGGCGCATATCCAGACCGACATCACGCCCGCCGACGGAGGCTACCGCATCCGGCTCTCGTCCCCGGTGCTGGCTCGCAGCGTCTATCTCGCCTTTGCCGATCTCGACGCCGACCCGTCAGACAACTACTTCGACCTGTTGCCCAACGAGCCCGTCGAAATCACCGTGAAGACACAGGCCTCCATCGACACCCTGCGTCAAAAGCTGTCCGTCATTTCGCTGGTCGACGCGCTCACTCCTCCCGCAACCGCCACGGCAGCCGGCCATTAAGTCAGCAAACCGCGCGGCGCTCGAGAGCCCTTCAGCGCCGCCGTCTCCGCCAGCCCAGAAAGATCCCCAGCAGGCTCCCCACGAAGATTGCCGCAGCCAGTTTCTTCCTGCTGGTTATCGGAATGAAGCGCGTGCCCTGATCGCTGATCTCGATCACGCCTACCGGAATGGCGCGCACGCCCGCGCCGCCTCCGCCGCCCTCGCCCTGGGCGCTTGAATTCCCCACGCCGCCGGTGCCCGCACCCGCGCCATAGCCATACATGAGCTTTGCGACCGGAACGATCGTCTTTCCCTGCGCAGAAATGGGCTCGCCGTAGATCGCCTTCACGCCGGCCCCGCTGAGAATGCTTTCCTTGAGTGATTGCAAAAGTGCAACGCTGCCCATCCGAGGACTCCCGTTGGAAAATATCTCTCTAATCCAGCATCCTACTCCTGCAGAGCGCGCCGCCCGCGCTTCCTCTTTAAAAATCCAAAGTTGAATCCGCCCGCCTCGTCCCGATTTCCGATCGAAGAAAGTGGTCTCTCCCCCCGCGACTTTTCCCCGCCTCCCGGCGTTAACCCCTACAGGAGTCTCCCCATGCCTCTCACTCGCCGGGCATTCATGAAGGGTGGCGCGATGGCCGTCGTCGGCGCCTCCGCCGTTCCCTCCTTCCTCACACGCAGCGTTCTGGCGCAGGCCACCACCGCACAGGCCCAGGGCAAGAAGCTGGTCGTCATCTTCCAGCGCGGCGCAGCCGACGGCCTCAATATTGTCGTCCCTCATCGTGAGAAGACCTATTACGACCTCCGCCCCTCGATCGCCATCCCGCAAAACCAGGTCATCGACCTCGACGGCTTCTTCGGCCTGCATCCGGCGATGCAGCCCCTCAAGCCTCTCTGGGACCAGGGCCACCTTGCCGCCATCCACGCCTGCGGCTCGCCCGATCCCTCCCGTTCTCACTTCGACGCCCAGGACTTCATGGAGTCCGGGACCCCCGGCTTCAAAGCCACTCCCGACGGCTGGCTCAACCGGGCCCTCGCAGCAGAAGACATGGCCCATCCCCACCGCGAAACCTCGCCCTTCCGCGCCGTCGCTCTCGGACCGCAGGTCCCCCGCACGCTGGAAGGCAGGATCCCCGCAGTCGCCATCGGCAATGTACGGGACTTCAACGTTGGCGGCCAGAACCCCGCCGCCGTCCCCATCTCCAACAGCTTCGAATCCATGTATGAGCAGTCAGTCAACGCCGTCCTCCACGGCACAGCAACCGAGACATTCGAAGCCGTAAAGATGCTCAAGGCAACTGACCCGGACAAATACATCCCGGCCCCAGGAGCCCGCTACCCGAATGGCCAGTTCGGCAATAGCCTCAAGCAGATAGCCCAGCTTCTTAAAGCAAATCTCGGAGTTGAGGCCGCCTTCGCAGACATCGGCGGCTGGGACACCCACCAGAACCAGGGCAGCGTCAACGGCCAACTTTCCAACCGCCTCAGAGAGTTCAGCGAGTCCATCGCTGCCTTCTGGACCGACATGGGCGACGACGCCGGAAACATCACCCTCGTCTCTATGTCGGAGTTCGGACGCACCGTCCACCAGAACGGAACCGGCGGTACCGACCACGGTCACGCCAATGTCATGTTCGTTCTCGGCGGCCACGTCTCAGGCCGAAAGGTTTACGGAAAATGGCCCGGCATGGACAAAAGCCAGCTCTATGAGGAGCGCGATCTGGCCATCACCACCGACTTCCGCCAGGTCCTCGGCGAAGCCGCGCTCAAAACGCTGGGGTCTCGTAACCTCGAAATTGTCTTCCCCGGGGCACAGCTTCAGTACAACAACTTCCTCAATCTTCTTAAAGTTTAACTTTAGGTGGATGTCCAGTTTATCCACAGAATTTCCACAGGCGGTCACCGCAGAAGCGTTGGTAGGCTAAGTTAGCCAACCAACCTTCCCGTCCAGGTCATATACCGCGCCTACCGTATGTAGAAGAAGATCCCGCGTCTCAGGCAGATTTTTTAATTCCTGTTGCCCCCAGCGAACATTGGATTCAACCGCCTGATTCAGCCGTTCCGGCATGGGAAGACTGGCATCGACATTGGCGATGGCTGGTTCGATGATCTTGACAATCGTTTGAATGCCGTGCGGATCCGGCGAGGCGTGATTTCTCGCTTCGAGCGCAGCCGTAACCGCTCCGCACCCCTCATGTCCCAGAATTACCAGCAGTTGCGTGTTCAGGTGGATGCGCGCATATTCAATGCTGCCGATTACGTCATCGGTAATAATGTTCCCGGCCACGCGAATGACAAACAGATCTCCGAGTCCCTGATCAAAGATCAGTTCCACCGGAACACGCGAGTCGCTGCATCCCAAAACAATGGCAAAGGGGTGCTGGCCAGATTCAAGTTGCTGTCTTAACGCTGCGCTCTCATGTGCGTGCCTGGACTGGCCGCTTGCAAATCTTTGATTCCCTTCTTTCAAGCGCACCAGCGCCTCTTGCGGAGCCACCGTCTGCGACTTCTTCGCGTCGTGCGTTCCCACTGGCTGTTGTCGTGGCTCAGCTCTGCCCGGCTCTGGCAGCAAGGCGCTAACGCTCATCGCTCCCAGCCAGGCCGTGACATCTCTGCGGTTGATCATCCCGGGCTTCACTTGCGCCTCCCAGCGTCGATAGGGCTTGGATCATACGCCGGAGGTGGCATGAAGACACCTGTGAGAACGTACAGATGCTCCACATGCGAACGCTGATAGACTCATCCTGCCCCCCTCCAGTCGTCCTCATCGTCACGAAAAGGGAGAATCATGGCTACCATCACCCACGCCCCGCAAGCCGCCGCTCAAGTCACGCCCGAACGCATCATGCAATTCGCCTGGGGATACGCCCCGCCCATCATTCTTGAAGCGGCCATCCGCCACAGCGTCTTTGATGTCCTCGACGAAGGACCAAAAACCATCGAAGAGTTGCGTGCCGCCACCGGCGCATCCGAGCGCGGACTCATCGCCATCACCAACGCCTTGGTCGGCATGAATTTCCTCGCCCGGGACGAATCCGGAAAGCTCTCGCTCACCCCCGAAAGTGAGGCATTTCTTGTTCGCAGCAAGCCGTCTTTTATGGGCGGTTTCATCCTGCACACCAGCGGACACCTGATTCCGCGGTGGCTCCATCTGAACGAAGTCGTAGCGACCGGCATCCCCGTAAGATCGGTCAACCACGAAGACACCGGCGCCGCTTTTTTTGAACAATTCGTCAACGACATTTTTCCCATGAGCTATCCGCCGGCAAAGGTGCTTGCTGCCCACCTCCGGCTCTCGGATGCAACCGGGCCAGTGAGCGTCCTTGACGTCGCTGCTGGTTCAGGCGTCTGGGGAATCGCCCTGGCCCAAAGCTCTCCGGATGTGCGGGTGACTGCCGTTGATTGGCCAGGCGTCCTCCCCACCACACAGAAGACGGTGGCGAAGTTCGGCCTGTCGGATCAGTTCACCTTTACCCCGGGCGACCTGAGCGAGGCCGATTTTGGGTCTGGGCATCAGGTTGCCACGCTCGGACACATCCTGCACAGCGAAGGTGAAGAAGCCAGCCGCGCCCTCCTGGCGAAGACCTTTCGAGCGCTCGCTCCCGGCGGCACCGTCGCCGTTCAGGAATTCCTCGTAAACCAGGATCGTACCGGCCCCATGAACGGTCTCCTCTTCGCGGTGAACATGCTGGTGAATACCGATACAGGAAGCACCTGGAGCTTCGAAGAAATCTCATCCTGGCTGACCGACGCGGGCTTCGTGAAACCCCGTACCCTCGATTCGCCCGGACCGTCCCCGCTCATCCTCGCAACCAAGCCCTGACGAAATTTGGCCGATGAATTCCGCCGTCGAGCTAGAATAGAAATAGAGGATAAAGAAGGCCCTGCAGCCAGGCAGGGCTTTTTTTATTACGCTGGCACGTTTGCACAGAGCCGGGGCATAAATGCCCGCGTAAGCGGCTTAGAATCAGATCTTTATGGATAAAGATTCTGTTTTCAAATCTTTACGGGAACAGTCTTGATAAACCTTGTTGAATCAAACGATTACAAGTACGAGGTAAGCTTGGATGGGGGAGGGGTGGTCTTCAGAAGTCGCCGGATCTACTCGAGCGACTCCGGGTGAATCGCAATCCCCTTCTCGCCCGCAGCCTTCTTCTCCCAGTACTTGCGTACCCAGGCTTCGAAGGTTTTGCCCGCCGCAGTGTCCCGCCCTGTGAACGCAAGCGCCGCGATGTCAGAGTAAGGAATAGTCAGTTTGGTCCGCTCCGTCGCCGGCATAATGCGCACCGCCGACTCGGCCAGCGTCCGACCCGTCCGCCGGTCGAAGACATACCCCGCCACCATGCGCCCATCCTTTAGGGTGAGCGTAACGTCGCCGCGATAGTCGAAGGCTTTTTCGAGTGCCTCGTTGACCTCTGCCTCGGTAGCCAGCGATGGGATCCAGCCTTCGAGCTGCTCCCGCTCGCGCCCTTCGGCAACTTCGAGCTGGTCCGGATTCACAGTGGAAGCAGTCATGCCGTCGTCCCCTCTTCCACCGTCGTGCGCGTCTCAATCTGCACCAGCGGATTGAAGCTATGCACGGGCTTCACCGGCTGGTTGAGCAGATCGAGCGCTCCCTTGTCCTGATAGGCGTCGAAGAAGACGGCGATGGCTGTATCGATCAATCCGCGGAAGGAACCAAAGGTGTAGTAAACACCGGAGGCCTCGTACCCCGAGTGGACCATACAGTTGGCACACTTGGGATTGCCGGATTCCGTTCCGTAACTCGACCAGTCGGTCGTGTCGATCAGCTCCTGGAAAGTGTCGGCATATCCGTCCTGCAGGAGGTAGCAGGGCTTCTGCCAGCCGAAGACGCTGTATGCCGGCATGCCCCATGGCGTGCAGGAGAATTCGCGCTTGCCCATCAGAAACTCCATGTACATGGGCGACGCGTTGAACTTCCAGCTCTTCTTGCGATTAGAGAGGATGGCTCGGAAAAGGCGGCGGGAACGGGCGCGGCCGAGGAAATGCCGCTGGTCAGGCGCCTTCTCATAGGTGTATCCGGGCGCCACCATCATGCCTTCGACGCCAACCTCCATCAGTTCGTCGAAGAAAGCGCGGACTGAGTTCGGATCGGCGCCATCGAAGAGGGTGGTGTTGGTGGTCACGCGGAATCCGGCGGCGATCGCAGCCTTGATGCCTTCAAGCGCGATGTCGTATCCGCCCTCGCGGCAGACAGAGAAGTCATGATGCTCGCGCTGGCCGTCAAGGTGGACGGAGAACGACAGATACTTGCTGGGCTTGAAGAGGTGAAGTTTTTCTTTAAGAAGCAGCGCGTTCGTGCACATATAGACGTACTTCTTACGGGCTACCAGGCCTGCAACGATCTGATCGATCTGGGGATGGAGCAAGGGCTCGCCACCCGGGATCGAGACCATCGGCGTCCCCGCCTCTTCGACCGCACGGAAGCATTCCTCGGGAGTGAGCTCCTGCTTGAGGATGTGAGCCGGGTACTGAATCTTGCCGCAGCCGGCACACGCAAGGTTGCAACGGAAGAGGGGCTCCAGCATCGTAACGAGCGGAAAACGCTTACGGCCCTTCATCTTCTGGCCGAGTACATAGGTGGCAACGGTCCACGCCTGTGAAATTGGTACAGCCATCTTCCTCCCTTACGCTGCCTCACGCTCGGTGGCGCGCTTGTAATTGGTTAGTGCCAGCAGCGGGAAATAGTCGCGGTACAGATGGTATGCGAGATAGAAGACTCTCGGGAAACCTGTTCCGGTGTAGAGTGCCTGCCGCGCAGCGCCCTGGCCGGTGCTCTCGTCCCATGATCCATCCGCCTGCTGGTGCTTCAACAGCCATTTGATGCCCTTGGCCACCGAATCGCTGCGGGTATCGCCGGCTGCGAGCAGGCCGAGGATCGCCCAGGCCGTCTGGGACGGGGTGCTTGGTCCTACACCGCGCGTAACCGGGTCGTCATAGCTGCCGCAGGTTTCACCCCAGCCGCCATCCGCATTTTGCACCGAACGGATCCACTCAGCGGCCTGCTGAATCTGCGGCTCGTGATTCCACACGCCGATAGCCTCAAGCCCGCGGAGTACAAGAAAGGTGCCGTAGATGTAATTGACACCCCACCGTCCGAACCAGCTGCCATCCGGCTCCTGTTCATCAAAGATGAACTTAATGGCACGCTCGACGCGTTTGTCTTTGCGGCTATACCCGTACGTCGCGAGTGTCTCTAGGATGCGACCGGTGATGTCGACCGTTGGCGGATCAAGCATGGCGTTATGGTCGGCGAAGGGGATCTGCTCGAAAATCATCTTCGTGTTGTCCTTGTCGAAGCTCGCCCACCCTCCGTTCTTGCATTGCATGGAGAAGATCCACTCAATAGCGCGCTGCGACACATCATACTGGTAACGCTCGCGGGGGTTATCAACCTTATTCAGTGCGAGCAGAACCTGGCCAGTGTCGTCGACGTCCGGATAGAACTCGTTGTTGAACTCAAAGTACCAGCCGCCCGGCTGAGCCTTGCGATTCTTCACTGCCCAGTCGCCTTTGTGGCGGACTTCTTTCGACAACATCCAGTCGGCAGCCTTCAGCAGACGTGGATCGTTGCGCGACACTCCCGCTTCGCCCAGTGCATAAACGGCCTGTGCTGTATCCCACACAGGAGACATGCAAGGCTGCATCCGGAACGTCGGGGCCGGGTAATCGGGAGTTCCGTTCGGTTCATCGATACCCAGCTTCTCGAATTCATCTATCGCGCGAATCACCTGAGGATCGTCGAGCGAATAACCGAGGCAGCGCAACGCAATGATGGCATTCAGCATTGCCGGATAGATTGCGCCGAGGCCGTCGGACATTTCGAAGCGCTCCAGCATCCATTTTTCCGCCTTTTTGATTGCCATTTTGCGTAGCGGGCGAATGTGAACCCGCTCAAACCAGTGCACCATGCGGTCGCACAACAGGAAGAAGTTGCGCCAGCTTACGAGTCTTTTCTTATCCCAGCGAAGGTGCAGGTTGGCGTTCTCCCGCCCGCCCACAAAGAGCTCGTCGATCCCCTGCTCGGGCGGAATCTTCTTGAAGGGTTTCTTCGCATAGGCGATGGACAACGGAACGAGAATGGCTCGGGACCAGGAAGAAATCTCGTAAATGTTGAAGTAGAACCATTTGGGAAAGAGAACGATCTCGGGGGGAACAGCGGGGACGGCGTCGTACTCGTATTGGCCCAGGAAACAGAGATAGATCTTAGTAAAGGTGTTGCACTCGACGACGCCGCCATTTGCCAGAATCCACTCCCGCGCGCGTGCCAGCGTAGGCTCGTCGGCCTTCATACCCATGAGCTTGGCGGCAAAGTAGCATTTGACCGAGAGGCTGATATTGGATGGACCGCCCGGATAGATCGACCACCCTCCGTCGGCATTCTGGTACCGAAGAATCTCAGTGAAAGCACGCTCCAGACGGGCCTGCTCGCCCGCACCGAGGAGCGTATAAGCAAAGATGTAATCCGCCTCAAGCATCGGGTCAGCTTCAAGCTCACCGCACCAAAAACCCGCGGGATCCTGCAAGGAGAAGATGTGGTCACGGGATCGCGCAACCGCCACCTCCACTTCGGCCAGATCAGCGTCGATTCGGCCAAACCTCACCTGAGGCGGAGCCTCAGCGATTTTCACTTTCTGACGCGCCGCTGCATACGCAGGATCTTCGGGAACTTCGGATTTGGGTGTTCCAAATTTTGTACTCATGCTCTTTATCCGCGGCTGAAATGCAGCGGCGGTCGATCTAACTGCTTACCTAGACAGATGCCGCGCTGGCTGTTGGAGCGGACTGAATCGCCTGAACGATCTCAGGCGGCAGGCCGAAGCGGACATTTTCGGGCATGACTTCCACCTCCTCAACCGATCCAAACCCGCGGTCGCGGAGATATGCGACAACATCTTCGACCAATACTTCGGGGGCTGAGGCTCCTGCAGTAACGGCAACGGTCCGGACACCCCTGAGCCACACGGGATCGATGGCATTAGAGTTATCGATCAGATAGCCTCTCGTTCCGAGATTCTGAGAGACCTCCACCAGACGATTAGAGTTTGAACTATTGTTCGATCCAACCACGAGAACCAGTTCAGCGTTATGAGCAACGTTCTTTACGGCAGTCTGACGATTCTCCGTTGCGTAGCAGATATCCTGTGAGTGCGGGCCGACGATATTGGGAAACTTTTCTTTGAGAGCCTGGATAATATCGCGGGCTTCATCGAGCGAAAGCGTGGTTTGCGTGAGGTACGCAACGCGATCAGGATTGGGAACCTCAAGTAATCCCACCTCCTGCACGCTTGATACGACAGTCGTGACCTCAGGCGCTTCTCCCAGTGTCCCTTCGATTTCATCATGATCGCGATGACCGATCAAGACAAGCGAGTACCCCTGCTTCGCGAATTTCACCGCCTCAACGTGAACCTTGGTGACCAGCGGGCAAGTGGCATCAATAACCTTGAGATTGCGCTGTCGGGACCGTTCACGAACCGCAGGAGAAACTCCGTGGGCACTGTAGATGACTCGCATGCCCGCCGGCACCTGGTCGATGTCATCTACAAAGATAGCTCCCTTTTCAGCCAGCTCATTCACTACAAAGCGATTGTGAACAATCTCCTTGCGGACATAAATAGGAGCGCCAAAGGTTTCCAGGGCGATCTTTACTATGTCGATGGCTCGAACGACACCAGCACAAAAGCCACGGGGCTTGAGCAGGAGAACGCGCTTTTCGGATTGCGAGGCGTGCGATTGCGGAATGGGGGTGAAGGTGTCTACAGTCGTAGGGGTCACCCGTCCATTATATCGTGCCGGAAGATAACACAAAAGGAATCAATGGCAGGTTAACTGATTCTCCTCAGTCTCCAGATTATGGCTCACGAAGTCCATACAGATGTTCCGCCGTGCCATGCATTACCTGTTGGGCCAGATCAATCGCTGCCTTACGGCTGATTTCTCCGTCGCGCATCATCCCGGTCAGAGCCAAGCCCAACGCCTGGCGGGCATTATGACTCGCGATCCATGTCGCCTCTTCCCACCCCATCGATTCTGAGAATGGGTAGCCATCCGTCCCAAACATCACTTTATCGGGAAATGTCTCTAGCCATTCGCGAAGCCATGTTGCCATAGTCCGCGGCGGGAAGGTCAGTGCTTCCTGCGAGAAGTCAAGATAGACATTCGGCTTCTGCAGGAGCGATCCAGCCTCCCGCACGAAGGGCCACCCGCCATGCAGCATGACAAAGCGTGTCTTTCTAAGCCGCGGATCGTTGAATACGGATTCAAGCAGTAGTGGATTGCCCCCGGCGACATCAAAATATCCTCCCCCGCCAGACATCGTGTGCAAATGCACAGGCATCCCGAGCCGTCCGCACTCTGCAGCAATATAGCGAAACAGAAAATCCTGCAGGGCCTTGTACTCGACGGCGTCGGGGTGCTCGCGGCCGACCCATTTGGAATAGATCTGTTCCGCCTCAGAATGTGGAGTATCGGCGAAATCGAAGCCACGCAGGTAAGCAACTTCAAATTTTTCCGCGATCGCACCCTCAGATTTCTGGCGCTCCAGTGTAGGAGTCACGAAGCGAGAGAGATATTCGGCTAGCGTCGGAGGGACAACCTCCATGCCCGCTGCCTTTAGATACTGCATGCGTACGCGTTCTTCCAGCGGAAAGAACTGCTTCCGATCGGGCGTTGTCTCGAGTTCGGAATTATCGAGCGGAAAAAGCAGCGCGTCGACATAAGGGACCCATTGGAAACGCGGCTTCGCCAACCCCGGCCCCATAGCTACTCGATTGCTCAGCATGACTCGAATGCCAGATTGATCCAGCACCCATTCCGCGTAATGCTGGCCTTCGCGAGACTTCACCTTAGCCCTCGCCTCATTCAGCTCCTTCATCCCGCTGGTGTCGAGTGGAGAGGCACGATCAAAGCCCCATAGAGCCTTCCACGCCGCGGTGAGCTGAGGATTACCCGCCCGCCAGGCGACAGGATCGGTTTCGGGCTCCATGTTGTCGACAGGAAGAGCGTCGAAATTGCGATCCGAGCGATCGTTTGGAGGCGGCAACACCGGGTGCACGTGATTGTCGATTGCGGTAGCAGCCGCGATTGCGGCAGCAATCTCGGGATCAATATCCCGATCAACGTTCGAGACAGAACTATCGTGAGTGCTCTGCGCTTTCGGCGCGTCACCGTTGATCAACGGAAAAAATAACGCGATTGCGACAAGCTTCAGGCCCCTGCGCCTGGTGGAAATCGCCGGGCGCAGCAGAGATACTGCAGAATGAAGAATCAGCATTGGGCCGATCCTATCTCATCTTGGATTTCCATTGCTGTCCCGGGCGCGCGACAGCGTACATTTGTGCTGCAATTGTGTCGAAGAGTCCCTGCCTATCGTCTTCCACCTTGTAGAGATCGAAGTGCGTGCGGCCAGCAATGTACGTGAAGTGCGGTTCTGCGTTGAGGTTCTTCAGAACCGCTTCAAATTTGTGGGCGGCCCCGTCCAGATAGAAAGTGTCCGCAGTACCGACGATCAAGTGAATCTTGCCCTTTAGATCTGGGCCGAGGCGCTCCCAGTCTCTGGAGACGATGTGCGCAAGATCGTAGTGATCGCCCCAATAGGCGACAACTGTTGGATCAACGTCGCCGGTGTCGCGGTTGAACATCTGCAGCGGGCGGCCATCAGCACCGCGCGGTGAGAATACCCATTCAAAGGAAGCGAGCTGACCGCCGTAGTCGCCGAGCACACGCTCCTGGCGTGCCAACTGCTCCATCGTCGCCGCCACTTTCCCGTGATCGCGCACGATCGGGGACGCGCTACCATCAGGATTGCGATAAAGATTACCGTGCGGGGTATACAAATCTATCGTTGAGAACACGTGAAAATCGCTGGGGTCAGGAGATGTGGACCATGCGCCTCCAAAGATCTTTGGATAATTAATCTGCAGCTGCAGCGTGGCCCATCCGCCAGATGAATGCCCCTGCAGGAACCGGCCGTTCGTCTTTGCGTCCATGTGGTATTTTGCTTCGAGATAGGGGATAAACTCTGTGGTCAGCGCAGTCCCCCAGGGTCCGTTATTCACCGAATCAGCGAATTCGTGCGTTCCCGTTGGAAGCGACTCATCTAACATGACCCAGATCATCGGCGGCATTTTGTTCTGTGCCATCCGGCTGTAAAGGCTTTCACCCGTCAATTTGCTATACATCAGATTCCCGCCGAAACCGTGCGTCCAGTAGACGGTGGGATAGCGCTCGTTAAGCTTGTCAGCGTACCCCGGCGGCAGTATGACCCAGGCTCGAATGTGAGTTCCGCGACCTGAGAAGCGGGTGAGGGCAGGGCTCACAAAGTCCTCGAGATGCGTGGCACCGTTCGCGGCCTTCTGTTCATCCGCAGAGAGCTGTGTTCGCGGCGTACGCTCAGCAACCACACTGTTGAGAGTGAATTCCGGTTCCCGCCCTTGCCCCGGCGTCCAGGATGTGAGCTGGACTACGCCACTCACGAGATCGCCAGCAGACCTGCCGCTGTAGTTGTAATTGTGATTTACATCGAGGACGGCCTGAGCTTCGTAGTCGCCAGGCCTCAGGGCTGAGAAGCTTGCAGGGAAGGCTAATTCGTCCGTATCGATGTCGACGGCAATGCCCGGTTTCCAGTAGTAGAGCTCCTTTGCGGCAATCGACACGCTGCTGGGCAGGAAAGAATTTACATCGATCTCCTTGTCGCCGGCTCCCTGTTTCAAAAAAATAAGGAGCCGGCCGGAAACTGGAGCCGTGAACTGAGGACCAAGGGTCGCACGAAAGAAAAGATGCTGTGGCTGCTGGGCAAACCCCGATGAGAGGCAAAGAATCGCGATAAGGAGTGGAAGAACAATCTTGCGACCGGGCATTGCGCCGCAGTGTAGCAGGAGTACGCACGGAGCGTCGTCGATCCTCTGGTTGAAAATGCAACACCCCTTAGTCCTCGGTTTCGAGATGCCGCTTCATATGAGCCAGCAGATCGATCGCGTGACCAGCGTAATGGCTAATCCAGCGATCATAGATTTCCTTGATGGGCAGCGGGTTGATGTAGTTCCAGCGAAAGCGGCCAGAACGTTTCACGATGATCAGACCAGCCTTCTCAAGCACGCCGAGGTGCTGCATCACTGTGCAGCGGTCCAGCTCATTGAGATGAGTGCAGATCTCTCCAGTCGAACGAGGAGCGTCTTTCAACAGATCGAGGATCCCGCGCCTGCGGTGGTCTGCCAGCGCCTTGAAGATGCGTTCCTCTCTGTTCCGCTCGTTCTTTGGAATTGACATGTTATAAAATTATAACATATTATGACTGCCGAAACTCATCAAGGAGCAAGGGGGAACCATGGAGCTAAAGTTTCGGATTCAAACGAAAATTCAGAAGCCGGTCGAAGAGGTCTTCGACGCGATTTACAACCCGGAGAAGATCACGAATTACTTCGCTACCGAATCGGCAAGCGGGCCACTGGACGAAGGCGCCAAAGTGACCTGGCGATTTGCGGATTATCCGGGCGATGTGCCTCTGACCGTGAAAAAGGTGATACCGAACAACCTCATCGAATTCGAGTGGGAGACGCTGGAAGGCGGGTACAACACCCATGTTGAGATCCAGTTCGAGTCGCTCAGCCCGCAAGAGACGCTTGTGAGTATTTCGGAGGGTAACTGGAAAGAGAACCAGAGAGGGCTCGACTCTTCCTATGGCAATTGCTACGGGTGGATGCAGATGAGCTGTTGCCTGAAAGCCTATCTTGAATACAGCATCAACCTGCGGAAGGGTTTTTTTCTCACGCCCGCAAGTTAGAGCGGGCATTGAGAGTTACCGTCTAATTCCGGCTGGAGTTGATCATCTGTTCCGCGTGTCGGAGTGAAGTGTCGGTCACCGTCGCGCCGCTGAGCATCCGGGCAATCTCCTCGGTGCGATCAGCATTTTCCAGCAGGTGCACCGAGGTCCTCGTTCGTTTGCCCTCTGTCTTCTTTTCGATCAGGAAATGCTGGTCGGCGAAAGCGGCGATCTGTGGAAGATGAGTCACGCAGAGGACCTGCTGCACTTTGGACAACGCCTTCAGCTTATGGCCTACAGCCTCAGCGGCACGACCTCCAATGCCAATGTCGATTTCGTCAAAGACAAGGGTCCTGGGTACCTGTGTTTTCTTTTTTCTACGGGATGCCCCTTCCTCGACGCTTACCTTCAATGCGAGGAGCACACGCGACATTTCGCCTCCAGATGCGATCTCATCGAGCGGCTTGAGAGGCTCGCCTGCATTTGTGGCGATCCGATACTCGATTGTGTCCGACCCATGCGGAGTCCATGCGGCGGGATCTTCATTTGCCGTGACGGAAATAACGAAGCGAGCCCTCATAGCGAGGTCGTTGATCTGCGATTCCGCGGACTTCTCCAACTTCTTCGCCGCTGCCGCCCGTTCACCATGAAGGGCTTGTGCTGCTCCACGATAGAGATCACCGGCCCGACTAAAGTTGGCACGCAATACCTTGATCATTTCATCGCGGTTCTCAACTTCAGCCAATTTGCTCGCGACATCTTCTCCGAAAGCAATAACTTCAGAGAGAGTCGAGCCGTATTTCCGCTTGAGCCTGTCGAGTGTGGCAAGTCGCTCTTCGATCTCCGCTAGGCGTTCGGGCGAAGCCTGGATTCCTTCCGCGTAGTCGCGTGCAGTTACGCCAACATCCTCAACCAGGGCAAGCGCGGAGTTGAGTTGCTGAATCGCCTCCAGAAATTTCGCGTCGAAACGGGCGAGTTCCTCAATCTGCTTCACTGCATTGCGAAGGGTGGACTCGGCTGAACCGGTGCCTTCGTACAAGAGGTCATAGGCATTCATTGCTGCCGAGTAAAGCTTCTCGGCGTTCATGAGCACTCGCCGTTCGGCTTCAAGCAGAATATCTTCTTCGGGCTGGAGACGTGCGGCTTCAATCTCGCGGCTCTGAAAGAGCCACAAATCGACCATGCGAAGCTTGTCCTGCTCGCTGCTCTCAAGGTCGGCTAGTTTCGATTGAAGCTCGCGCCAATTGGCGAAGGCTGCCGACACTGCATCTGTTGACAGGCCTGCAAAGCGATCCAGCAGTATGCGTTGCTGAGCCTGATCAAAGGAACCGAGTGTCTCACTCTGCGCGTGCACCAAAGCAAGTTCAGGTGCAAGCTGCCTTAGAACAGCTACTGTCGCCGGCTGATTATTGACGTAGACACGACCCTTGCCATTTTGGAGAATTTCGCGGCGCAGAATGATCTCGCTGCCTTCTGTATCAATTCCGTTGGCCTCAAGAGTTGCCTCGGCCCCTGGAGTGCTTTCGAATACGCAGGACACCACGGCCTTGTCAGTGCCATGCCGGACAACGTCGGCGGATGCTTTGCTGCCCATCAGCAAGACCAAAGCATCGACAAGAATTGACTTCCCCGCGCCAGTCTCACCGGTCAACAAATTCAGGCCAGGGCCAAAAACGGCGATGGCGTGATCGATGACCGCGTAGTTTTCAGCTCGGAGCTCGAGCAGCATAGTCGTCTCTTCAGGAGTCTTGGCGAAGCATAGCAGAAGGGACAGTTCAGGCACTGGCGCTTCACGTCTTTCGCCAGTTTCCGCAGTCTAATCAGCAGCGTCGGCTTCGCTAGCCGACGTTACCACCTCAATTCCGTCTTGCAGGCAGCCTGGAATGGCGGACGGCCGTCTGATAACTTGGAATCAAGGCGTGATGATACATTTTTTATTTGCCGTATCGTTTTTATTGTTGCAAACGGACGCGGATGGCGCTGTAGCGCCGCCGACCAATAATGGCAGCGCGATTCTCGAAATGCTTCAGAATAGCGGGCCGATCGCGATTGCGGTACTCGCTCTTCTGCTCATTGCCAGCTTGTGGTCTTGGGCGATCATATTGGGAAAATGGAGCGGCTTTCGCAAAGCGGATTCGCAGAGCAGGCGATTTCTGCGTGCCTTCCGCAAGGCGTCGCGGCTGCAGGAGATTGCGACGGTTAGCGAGCAATTCAAGCCCAGCCCGCTGGTGAATGTCTTCGATGAAGTTTATGAGACCTACCGCCGGCAGACGGGCGGCTACGGTCCACCGCGCAATATCACGGCGCTGGAGCGCGCGGCCCAGACCGCTGCCAGTGAATCCTTGACCATGATGGAGAACCGGCTGAACTGGCTTGCGACCATCGGGGCGGTTTCGCCGTTCGTCGGCCTGTTTGGAACCATTATGGGCATAGTGGATGCGTTTCACGGACTGGGAACCGCCGGTGCCGCGACACTTCGTGCCGTTGCTCCCGGCGTATCGGAAGCGTTGATCACCACAGCCGCCGGTCTGGTTGTCGCTGTTCCTGCCGTCATCGCTTTCAATCAGTTCACGGGGCGCTGCCGTGCCTACGCTGCCCGCATGGATGACTTCGCGCGGGAACTGCTGAACAGCATGGAAGAGGTGTCACAGGTGGCGAGCCCAGAACCCGTGGAAAGAGAGACGGTCCGTGGCCTTCACAAATAGTGGCGGTCGCACGCAGACGGCGCTTGCGGAGATCAACATCACTCCATTGGTCGACGTAGTGCTGGTGCTGCTGGTCATCTTCATGCTCACAGCGCCCGTCCTACAGTCAGGCATCGAGGTTTCGGTCCCCAAAACGAAGACCGTCAAGGAAATCACCGAACAGCGCCAGGTGGTGATCATCAATCGCGACCAGGAGGTCTTCCTGGGTGATAAGCCGATAAATCTTGCAGATCTCCCCTCGCGGTTAGTTCGTCCTGGCGTCGATCCTACGCATCAGGTGATTTATGTCGAAGCAGATGAGCGCGTGCCGTTTGGCGCGTTCGCTTCGGTTATGGATGCGGTTAAGCAGGCAGGCATAACGAATATCAGCATTGTGACGCAGCCTATTCAGAACAGCCCGTCGGCCACCAAATAACCGAGGCGAGGCTTGCGGTGAGAGAAACAATCCAACTCGAGCAGGAGTCTTTCGGTGCACCGATCGTGGGATCGGTCCTGCTGCACGGATTCATAGTTGCTGCAGTTACACTCCTGGCATTTCTCGCGGGACGTCTGCACGGGACGGCGTGGGGCAATGACCAGGCACCCGGTGCGATCCAGGCAACCCTGGTCAGTTCGGCTCCAACAATCCCCCTGCCGCAGATAGCGCCACCAACTCCCAACGTACTGGCTACAGAGCAGCCTTCGCCCGCCCCCGCGCCCCCGCAACCAAAGGCAGTGCCGGTCCCGCCTCCGGACGCGATCCCCATTGCCGCGAAACAGCCGGAAAAGAAAACACCAGAGAAAAAACAGAGCCCGCCTTCACCAAAACATGCTCAGCAACAACCCTTGCAGCATCGTGCGCAATTTGGAGAGGCACCGGCAACACAGATTCCACACTCTTTATCGGGCAACCCCGGTGAGAACAATCCCGTCAACGTAAACGGGGGCGATTTCGGATCGCGATTCCCGTGGTACGTCGATGTCATAAAGAGAAAGACCGCGCAGAACTGGCTGCGGCAGGAGGTATCTCCAGAAACGCCAGTGGGTGCAAGAGTTTACTTATACTTCGTCATTTCACGCGACGGATCGCCGAGCCAGGTCCGTATCGCGCAGTCGAGCGGGTCGCCGACGCTCGATTCCTCGTGCTTGCGGGCCGTACAACGAGTTGACACATACGGTCCCTTACCTCCGGGCTACAACGGCAGCACGCTGTCTGTGTCTTATTATTGTGAGAAGCCGAATGAGTAGGGGCATGGCAGAATCCTGCATTGCCCAAAGAAAGCCGCACAAAGACGGCATGGTCCGCTGGACAGCGCTCAACATTTGGACTTGCGTCGGCAGGTTCGAGGCCGCACAACTGTTTCCAGGAACGGAAGAATGACCATAAGCAGCAAGAAGCCCATATCCTCCAGCTCACGCTCTCTGTTTCTTCTATTCGGAATCATCCTTCTAGCCACTACGGTTCCCCTTCTCCAAGCGCAGGACTGGGTACGCACGGGAACGAATCTCGGCGTGCAGAAGATACGTCTGGCGGCGGCTGACTTCAAGGCAGCATCAGCCGATCCGCAGACAGCGCCGCTCAAAGGCGTATTTGACTCGACTCTTTACAACGACTTGAAGAATGCGGGGGTCTTCGACATGGTGTCGAAGAGCATGGCTCCGACGCAAACTCCAGGCAGTCCACAGGAAATCAATCTTTCCGCGTGGGCTGCGGCTCCTTCGAATGCAGAGATGGTGGCCTTCGGGTCTTTCTCAGTGGACGGTGGACATGTGGCGGTACTCGGCTACCTGTTCGACGCCAAGAATGCGCAAAGTCCGCAGGTACTTGGCAAACAATATTCGGATACCGCGACTGAGGAGAATACCCGCCGCATCGCACATCGTTTTGCAGACGAAATCATCCTTCGCCTCGGTGGCGGTATCAACGGCATTGCTGAAACCAAGATTTATTTCGTTTCCAACCGCACTGGGAATAAAGAAATCTGGTCAATGGACTATGACGGGCAAGACCAGCACCCACTTACTCATCTCGGTACAATTTCCATCTCGCCCCGAATCTCACCAGACAACTCTCGTGTTGCGTTCTGTTCTCTGGGCAAAGAGGGATGGGCCATCCGCATGTACTCGCTGGAACTGGGCCGAATGGTGAGCTTCGAATCCCCGGGCGGAACGACGCTTTCCCCTGCGTGGTCGAGTGATGGTTCAAGGCTGGCTTTCTCTTCGAGCAAGAGCGGCGACCCGGAAATTTATACGAGCAATGCCAGCGGAGGCGAGGTACACCGCGTAACGGCATTCCGGGGGCCTGATGTTTCGCCAGTGTGGAACCCGAAATCCAATGCGCAGATTGCATGGGTGAGCGGACGCTCCGGATTGCCGCAGATCTACATCATGGATTCTGACGGCGCGAATATACAGCGCATGACCGATGGTGGATACGCCACTTCACCATCATGGTCTCCGAGCGGCCAGTTTCTGGCTTTTTCGTGGAACCGCAAGTACGGACCCGGAGCGCCAGGAGGCCAGGATATTTACATCATGGACATTGCCAGCAAGCGATGGGTTCAGCTGACGCACGAGGCAGGGAGCAATGATTTCCCTTCATGGTCGCCTGACGGACGACACCTTGTCTTCCAGCGTCAGGAAAATGGGCGCATAGAGATCTGGTCAATGCTGGCCGATGGCACCGAACAGCAACAGCTCACCCACGACGGATGGAACGCCATGCCGAACTGGAGCTGGAAATAAAATTTTGCGGATGGGAGGCAACTGAGGGATTTTCTTCTCTGCTTTGGTGAGAAACAAAAGAACGGCCCGGGAGCGGTCGAAAACACAATGGAGGATGCTTGCTGTGCAAATCAAATTTCGACAATCATTTCGCTGCAAATCTGTGATTTTCGTGACTGCCGCGGCTAGTTTGCTAGTCGCGGCCGGATGCAAAAAGAAGGCGGCGCCGCCGCCGCCGCCGCCGCCGGTCACCAGTACCGCCCCAGCACCAACCGCCACTATCACAGCGACACCAAGCGCTATTAACGCTGGCGGCAGTGTGGTGCTTGCCTGGCGTACAACCGACGCAACCGCTGTATCGATCGACGGAATCGGCGAAGTGCCCACTGTCGGAACGCGAACAGTTAATCCAACCGAATCAACTAACTACCATCTGGTTGCCAAAGGCGATGGCGGATCGACGGATGCGACAGCACGCGTTACCGTGAACGCGGCGCCTGCTGCCAGCAATCTGTCGGAATCGGATGTAACTGACGCGATCTTCCACCAGAATGTCAAAGATATCTTCTATGACTACGATAGCTACGACATTCGAAGTGACGCGCAGGCAATCATCTCGCAGGATGCCAATTTCCTGAATCAGCACCCAACCCTGAAGGTCGTTATCGGCGGCTACTGCGACGAGCGGGGCTCGACGGAGTACAATCTAGCGCTGGGCGAAAATCGCGCCAATGCCGCCAAACAGGCGCTGGTAACCGCTGGAGTAAGTCCGGAACGCCTCCGCACGGTCAGCTACGGCAAAGAAAAGCAGTTCTGCACTGAGCACGACGAGAGTTGCTGGCAGCTTAACCGCCGCGCGCAATTCTCGCTGGACAAGTAAACTGGCACAAGCGGCGATGGGTTGCGGCAGGCGCAGTCGCCGCTGTTTTTCTCAATCGAACCGAAGCGCACGACTCGCGCTTCAAGAGACAGAGCTATGCGGAAAAATCTAATCCCTGTTTCGGCTGCCGTTGCATTGCTGTTTGTTGCCTCCGCGCGGCCGGCCCACGCCGTCTCAAAGGAGATCATCCAACTCCAGACACAGGTCCAGCAACTGCAGGACATGCTCCAGCACCTTCAGCAGTCAAATGATGAGCGCATGGGAGTGCTTCAGCACCTGGTCGAGCAGACCGCTGACAGTGTTAATCGCATGGCCCAGACTGTGAATACCCTCCAGCAACAGATCCAGGCGCAGAATGAAGCCGGAGGCAAGATTGACCAGGTCTCGAGCCAGGTTCAGGGTTTGCACGATTCGGTTGACGAGTTGCGATCCCGCATTGCCAAGATGGATAAAAATCTGCAGGATATCCAGTCGCAGCTGCAGAACGTGAATGTGCAGCCCCCCGCAGTGCAGGGAGCCGCCGCTCAACTCGGCCAGCAACAACCACCGCAGGCACCACCACAGCCGCAGGCGCCCCCCGTGAATGATCTCTATCAAAGCGCGTTGCGCGACTATACCAGCGCCCGATATGACGTAGCGGTCGGTGAATTCGGCGACGTCGTCAAGTACTACCCGCAGGACGACCTGGCTGGAAATGCGCAGTTCTATTTGGGAGAGATCGCTTACCGTAAGGGCGACTATCCCACGGCAATCAAGAACTACGATGCGGTTCTGGAACAGTTCCCGGGCAGCCCAAAGGCGCCCGCTGCCCAACTGCGGAAGGGGCAGGCCGAGCTGGATTCAAATCAACGCGACGCTGGCATCCGCGATCTGCGCAGCCTGATCCAGCGCTATCCCGATACCCCCGAGGCTGCACAGGCACGGAGTAAACTCAACGGCATGGGTGTACGAACCACTGCGCCCAAACCCTCAGCCTACCGGGAGTAACTCTGCAAGAGCGTTGAACTGCTGCACGGCTGACACAGTATCTGAGCCCGAGTGAGGACACACGATGACAAAAAAGCTTGTCGCGCAACCTGACGGGGACGCCAGAAAGGGTGCGATCGAAAGTCAATCTCCCGGTAACAAGCCGAATCTCAAGGAACGGGACACTTTGGCTGATCAGCTCCCACACCGCAACGCTGACGAATTGCTGGAAGGCGAGGATTCAGATTTTCCCGAGCCTGGCCTCAATCCTGAGCACAGTGGCCAGCACGGTTAAATATCGAATGAATTGGAAGTATTGTCCTGCCGCAATCGCTGGGGTTCTTATATGTGCAACGGCAACTTTGATCCATCCCCAGGAACGGGCGGCAACTCCTACAGAGACGCAGCCTACGGTTGCCACGACAACCGAGAAGGGGCTCGAAGCACTGGGAGCAAACCAGCCGCAGCAGGCTCTGGAGTTTTTTAACCAGGCTTTGCAGATAAATCCTGATGACGCCGCTGCCAACCTTTTGGCAGCGACCGCTGCACTGAGCCTCTACAAAGGTGATTTGGCCGTAAAGTATGCGGAGAAAGCACGCACTCTAGACCCGAACAATTGGAAGGTGCATACGACGCTGGTGGCTGCTTATGCAGCTGCGGGCAAGAAAGAACAGCGAGATCAGGAACGGGAAACTTTGCGCAAGCTTCATGACGATCCGCAGGCCACGGAGGCTATGCAAACTAAGGGCTTCCTTCTGGAGATATTTCCAGTAAAGCAATATCGGATTGAAGCCATTGAATACTTTCATCCAGTGGACAGGCTTCACATCTACTATCGCTTCCTCATTCGGAATTCTGCGGGCAAGCGGATATGGCAGATTGATGCTGAGAGCAATGACTTCGATGAGGCCTCGTGGACCAAAGCCCATCCAGATGAGGCAGCAGCGGGCAAACGGCAGTTTCAATTAGTGGGCGCGGATCGAGATTTGCATGTGGACTACCGTATGTTCTCCGGGAGCGCCGATTACGATTCAATTCGGGCGCAAGTTATCGAGGTCATCAAAGAGCAGACTTCCCCGTTTCCAGGCGAGGCTACACCATAAGGGATGCTTCGCGCTGTCACGCCAGCCGTTCTCGATACTGATGCGACCCGACTGCTGACGTTGCCGTGAGTTCCCCAATCTCTCTTTAGACACGCCGTCACCCGCTCGACGCCGCGTTCGGCAGCCCGTACACTATCTGCGGTCAGGAGCAATATGGAAGCCGGCGAAGCACAAGAACTGAAAGAACAAAGCGAAGAAGCATCGAAGGACGAAAGTTTACGTCCAGTCAGCTTCACGATGAGCGTACTGGCGGTATTGGTGGCAATCACGACTGTACTCGGTCACAGAACCCACACCGAAGCGGTGCTGAACCAGGCACGTGCCAGCGACGAATGGAATCTTTATCAAGCGAAGAAGATCCGTCAGTACAACACCGAGCTCACGGCTGACCTGCTCACGGCTCTGCCCATTCGCGACTCAGCCGCCGCAAATAAGGTGACCGACAGCTATAAGTCTCACCTGCAGAAGTGGAATGAAGACCTCGCCGAAGAAGAGCAGCACGCCAAGGAGTACGAGGGTGAAGTGCGAAAAGCTGAGCGCCACGCGAATCGCTTCGACTTAGGTGAAGCTCTCCTCGAGATCGGATTGGTCATCACTTCGATTACCCTTCTAACGCGTCAACGCGTTTACTGGGGCCTGGGTATGGCTTTTGGAGTCGCCGGCCTGTGTGTGGCCGCGTGGGCATTCTTCATCCGATAACGTTCGAGCGGTTTCGCTACGGCCTGAAAGCAAGCAACTGCCATCTTTCGTTTGATCTCTTTACGGGAAAGGATTGCCAACCCTTCATGAATTCCCTGTTTCGCCGAGCAATATCTGCTGGATTGCTTGCGGTGGTCTGCTGCATTCCTCTATCCGCGCAGATCACCCCCGTTATCGCGGTTGATCATGGCCCCAACACGACAGAACAGCAGCAAAAGCATTATGTAGTCATGGTTTCGCTTGACGGCTTCCGATACGACTACGCCCGGAAATACGGAGCAAAGCACATCCTTGCGATCGGCACGAAGGGAGCAAGCGCTCCGGACGGAATGATCCCCTCCTATCCTTCTCTGACCTTTCCGAATCACTACACGCTGGTGACAGGGCTCTATCCGGAACACCACGGTATTGTGGCGAATAGCTTTTATGACCCGGGACGCAAAGAGACATATAGCTATCATGATCCGAAAACCTCCAGCGATGGCTCGTGGTACGGCGGCGTACCTCTATGGTCGCTGGCCGAGAAGGAGGGGATGCGCAGCGCCTGCTTTTTCTGGCCAGGTTCTGAAGCAGATATCGCCGGGGAGCGACCAAGCTATTATCTTCATTTCGATAACAAGATCGATGACAACAAACGCATCGACCAGGTGATCGAGTGGCTGAAGCTCCCACCAGAGCAACGTCCGCACTTCATCACTCTTTATTACTCAGACGTCGATCACGCAGGTCATGAGCATGGACCAGGCAGCTCCCAGGTCGCCGAAGCGGTCAAGCACGTCGATGAACTCATCGGACGGCTCGAAAAGGACCTGGCCGATCTACACCTGCCGATCGATCTCATCGTCGTTGCTGATCACGGCATGGAGCGTGTTCAGGGAGACTGGATCACCCTGAACAAATACGTCCCGCTTGACGGAGTTGAGACCGTCGGAATGCTTCTGTATCCGCAGACAGAGGCCGATGCTACGCGTATCTACAAAAAGCTCCGCGCCGCTGACGCAGGCTTTATGGTTTACCGCCGTGATAAGGTGCCGGCAGAATTGCACTACAACAGCAATCCGCGCGAGGGCGATCCAGTCGTGGTCGCAAAGGGCCCTTACCTGATCCGCGCTACGCTGCCCCCATCAAACAATCACCCGGAAAACTCTATCATGGGCGAGCATGGCTACAATCCTTATGAGATGACCTCAATGCGCGCTATCTTCTTTGCTGAGGGTCCGGATATTCGCCCGGGCGTCACCGTGAAGCCTTTTGAGAATGTGAACGTCTACCCGATCATCGTAAAGATTCTCGGCCTGCAGAGCCCTAGGATCGACGGCAGCCTCAATGTGCTGTCTCCTATCCTCGTTCAGTCTCTTACCGAAGAGGCGCAAGACTGAACGATGGGGTACTTTCTTGGACTCGATGCGGGTGGCACAAAAACCACATGCGCTTTAGCTGATGACACACAGGTGCTTGCGCGCGAAGTGGGTGGCAGTATTAAGCCGCTACGCGTCAGCTTCAAGCAGGCCCAGCAGAATCTGGCCGCCCTTCTCGGGCAGATTTCAAAACAGAGCCGAGTAGACCTGAAGATGGTTGCGGCATCCTGCATCGGGACTGCAGGTCTGCGTCTACCGCAAACCAGAGAATGGATGCAGGACATCCTTTCCCGCTATGCTGGCGGCGAAATCATCATCTGCGGCGATGAAGAAACAGCGCTGGATGCAGCCTTCCCCGGACAGGCGGGCGTGCTGGTTATCGGCGGCACCGGGTCCAATATTCTTGGCCGTGCCAATAGCGGCGCAACCTTTACTGTAGGCGGCTGGGGCCCGGTCCTCGCTGATGAAGGCTCGGGTTACTGGATCGGTCATCAGGCCCTGAGGACCGCGCTTCACGCCTACGACTTCCAGCGACCTACGATGATTCTTAACCGCGTGATGAAATTCTGGGCGGTAGCCACACTGGGCGACCTGGCGAATGTCGCCAACACAACACCTGCACCCGACTTCTCGCAGCTGGCTCCTGTTATCGTCGAGTGTGCCGAAGCAGGCGATGCGGTCGCACTTGAGATTCTGCAATGGGGAGGGCGCCTGCTCGGTGAGTGCGCCGCTCATGCCTTTCGCAGACTGCGCGCCTTTGAACCGGACGCACCTCTGCCGGGAGTCGCCTTCGTCGGCAGCATTATCCAGAATGTAGGTTTGGTGCGCGAAAGTATGTTCCAGACCATTCGCAGCAGCCTGCCATCCGTTGAAATCCTGCCGGAGGCCGTCGATCCGATTCGGGGAGCGCTCTGGCGAGCCCGCCAGAGCGTTAAGGGTTGATTGTTGGGCGACCGCGCAGAATCGTTTCCACAACTTCGTTCTGTGCTGAGAGCACTGTAATATCCGCTGGACGTCCTACCGCAAGTGTGCCTATCTCCGCGTCGAAGCCCGTCATGCGCGCAGGGTTGCGGCTGGCCAGCTTCGATGCATCATCGATCGATGCACCGGTGAATTTCGTAAAATTGCGGACGCCTTGATCAAGAGTTAAGGTGCTTCCCGCCAATGTGTTTTCGCCAACAATGCAACGGCCGTTGACAACTCGAACATCGAGTTCGCCCAGCTTGTAATTGCCATCGGGCATGCCTGCGGCCGACATTGCATCGGTAATGAGTATCGCTCGCTCCAGGCCCTTTGCCTTCCAGTAAATGCGCACTGCGTCCGGATGCACGTGCAGACCGTCGCAGATCAGTTCCGCAAACAGATCATCATTTGCCAGAACTTCCCCGAGCAACCCTGGATCTCGATGATCGAACTGCCGCATGGCATTGTAAGTATGCGTTGCCGTAACAGCTCCGGCATCAATTCCGGCCCTCGCAAACGCGGTATCGGCGTTGCTGTGTCCCAGGCTCACGCGTACTCCCCGACGCACCGCGTGCGCAATTAATTCCTGAGCGCCGGACAATTCCGGGGCGATCGTCATCAGACGAACCTTCCCTTCCGCGGCCTCCCACATGCGGTCGAACAATTCCACTGAAGGCTCCTGCAAAAGGTGCTGCGGATGCGCACCCTTCTTACACGGGGAGAGAAACGGGCCTTCAAGGTGGATACCCAACGGCCTGGCCCCTTCGGTTTCACGATCAATCAGAGCGCTCATCCCTTCAAGAGATCTAAGAGTGACATCAATCGGAGCCGTAACGGTTGTCGCCAGATATGCACCGACACCGTGCTTTGCCAGAAATTTGCCTATCTTCTCGAACGCGTCGGGCGTAGCCTCCATCACATCGCGGCCAGCGCTGCCGTGGATATGGACGTCGAAATACGCTGGCACCAGCGCGCAGCCAGGAAAGTCCAATCGCTTCGCGGAAAGCATGTCGCTCGTGGTGTGCGAATCCATCTTCGCGACGACACCGTCATCCACAACGACTACAGGATTTGCGATTGATTGCTCGGGTGTAATCAGCCGATCGGCTGTAATCACAATCTTCATCGGAAAACTTGTCCCGCCATCCGACGGTCTGCGCCTGGTGGCAACGCCGTCAAGTCAAATCTACACTGAATCGAGATGAGCAATCTACGAATCGGGTTTCACTTGTCAACCTCCGGGGGCGTCTTCAAAGCCGCAGAACGTGCCCATACGATCGGAGCGAACACGTTTCAGATTTTCTCATCGAGCCCGCGCATGTGGCGCCCCGCCAAGATTAGTGCTGCCGATTGCGCACGGATGAGCGAATTGCGCAAGCAATTCGACTGCACTCCTTTGGTGATCCACGCCAGCTATCTTGTAAACCTGTGCAGTCAGTCCGAACAGGTACGGCAAAAGTCTATCGACGCCTTTCATGGAGAAATCGAGCGTGCCCTGGCGTTGGGCGCCGACTACCTTGTGCTGCACCCAGGCTCATGGCGAGGTTTGACTCGTGAGAAAGGTCTGGCGCTGGCTGTGGAGTCTATCTCCAGGTCCATCGAGGGGCTCGAGTTGAATCCAGCAAGCTTCCGCATCCTCATCGAGAACACGGCTGGCGCTGAGTTCTCTCTCGGAGGCAGCTTTGAACAGGTCGCCGAACTCATCGCGCGCCTGAGGCCGGTTGTTCCCATCGCTGCCTGTCTCGATACCTGCCACTGCCACGTCGCTGGGTATGATCTGGTGGATCCTGAGGGTTACGAAGAGACGATCCGGCTGATTGACTCGAGTATCGGTTTCGCCGATGTCCATGTTTGGCACACGAACGATGCAAAGGCTGCGCGCGGATCCAAGCTTGACCGCCATGAACAAATCGGCAAGGGCATGCTGGGACTCGAACCGTTTCGCCGTCTGCTCAATGATGCCCGCTTCGAGCACTGCGCATTTATCGCTGAAGTACCCGTCATCGAGCCCGACGATGACGAGAAGAATGTTCGGACGCTGCGGGGGCTGGCGACGGCCGAAAGCAAGACTACCTTGGCTCGAAAGCAACGGTAAAAACACCCGCGACGCGCCGAAGATCAGGGATGGGGTTTGCCGGGTGCCCCTTTCACGTCCGTTCGCCCGAGCCACGTCACCGCGCCAAAAGCGCCAAGCCATGAACCCGCAGCCGCAAAAAGCACATAAACCGGGTTACCGGTATAACTGATCACCGCGAAAGCCGACAGCAGGTACCACACACTGCTCCAACTAGCGGCCACGATCTTGCGGCGGGCTCCCACGGCTGCCGTAAACATCACATAAACGGCATCCGTACCGGCGGTGGATGCCATCACTCCCAGGGCGATCATCGGATTTGGTGTGTGCAGTGTCACAGATGAGCTCCATTTACAATCAAATCTGACATGTCCGCGAACAAAACTACGAAAAAGACTGCACCGGCAGTCACTGCGGAGCCATCTTCGTCCTCGTTGCACGAGCCCCGCTATTCCCCTGCAGATATCGAACCACGCTGGCAAAAGCGCTGGGCCGAACAGCCCGATCTTTACGGCGCCGAGCCGGCCAGCAGCAACAAGCCGAAATATTACGTCCTCGAGATGCTTCCCTATCCGTCGGGGCAACTTCACATGGGACATGTGCGCAATTACGCGATCGGCGATGCACTGGCTCGCTATATGTGGATGACCGGGCACAATGTCCTGCATCCCATGGGTTGGGATGCTTTTGGCCTTCCTGCGGAGAACGCCGCGCTTAAGAACGACACGCCGCCACGCGAATGGACGACTAAAAATATCGCGGCCATGAAACGGCAGATGGATCGCCTCGGCCTGAGCTACGACTGGCGTAACGAGGTGACCACTTGCCTGCCGGAGTACTATCGGTGGAACCAGTGGTTCTTTACCCGGATGTTCGAGCGTGGCCTGGCTTATCGCAAGAAAAGCAAGGTCAACTGGTGTCCTGAGTGCTGCACCGTTCTCGCTAATGAGCAAGTCATCAACGGCTATTGCTGGCGGCATGAGGACACTCTCGTCGAACAACGTGACCTCGAGCAGTGGTTTCTTCGGATTACGAATTACGCGCAAGAGTTGCTGGATGATTTGAGCAAGCTCGACGGCTGGCCCGAGAAAGTGCGCACCATGCAGCGCAACTGGATCGGACGCAGTGAGGGAGCGGAGGTTACATTCCAGATCCAGGATGGTGCCAGCCTCTCTGACGAAGAACTCGCATTGCGCCACGGAGGAACCTCCGTTCTAAGCGGACGCGATGATGTAAAGGGTTCAGGAAAGAGCGTGACCGTCTTCACCACGCGCATTGACACCATCTTTGGAGCTACAAGCATCCAGCTTGCACCAGAACACCCACTCGTGGCGGAGTTCGCTGTGTCCAACCCAACGCTAGCCAGCGAAGTTGCAGCCCTCGTAGACCAGCAGAAGAAGGCACGAGAAAGCGGTGACCTCGGGGCCATTGAAAAGCATGGTGCTTTCACCGGGCACTACGCCATTAACCCCTTCAACGGCGACCGGCTGCCGATCTGGGTGGCAAATTACATTCTGCTGGAGTATGGCACTGGCGCCATCATGTCGGTGCCGGCTCACGACGAACGTGATCATGAGTTCGCGAAGAAATATGGGCTTGATATTCGTATTGTGATTCTCCCACGCAGGACAACCGACTCGACAAACGGCGAAGAAGAACCAATGCTGCCGTACACCGCGGAAGACAGCCTGCTGATGAACTCAGGCGAATTCAACACGCTTGCCAATCAGGAAGCGCAGCACAAGATGACCGCTTTTGCCGAAGAAAAGGGTTTCGGCAAAGCCACTGTCTCCTACCGCCTGAAGGACTGGGGCATCAGCCGCCAACGCTATTGGGGTACCCCGATCCCGATGCTGTATTGCGAAAAAGATGGCATTGTCCCGGTTCCCGACAATCAGCTTCCGGTGCTTCTTCCGGAAAATATTGAAATCACCATGGAGGGCGGATCCCCGCTGGCCCGTATACCGGGATTCGTCAACGCTTCATGCCCCAAGTGTGGCGGACCCGCGCGACGTGAGACCGACACCATGGACACCTTTGTCGACTCGTCATGGTATTTCTATCGCTACACAAGCGCGAAAGACGACAAGGCTCCATTTGATAGTTCTGCTATCGAGTATTGGTTTCCGATCGATCAATACATCGGCGGAGTCGAACACGCCATCCTCCACCTCATCTATTCGCGCTTCTGGACCAAGGTGATGCGCGACCTTGGAATGATCAAGAATGATGAGCCCGTGCATCGCCTCTTTACCCAGGGCATGGTGATCAAGAATGGCGCGAAAATGTCGAAATCGAAGGGCAACGTCGTTTCGCCCGACGACATGATCGCTCGTTATGGAGCCGATGCCACCCGCGCCTATTCACTCTTTGCAGCACCACCTGACCGCGATCTCGACTGGCAGGAGGACGGCGTTGCGGGTGTCAGCCGGTTTCTCGGTCGCGTTTATCGCCTGGTCATGAAATATGCAGACCGGGTACGTCCCCATGTCGGCTCGGGTGGATACAGCTACACCGTTCCGCTGTCTCCTTTGAGCCTCACCCTTCTGCGTAAGCTGCACCAGACCATTCGCAAGATCACGGTCGACTTCGATGGACGCTGGCACTTCAACACCTGCATCGCCGCAATCATGGAGCTGGTCAACACCATCACGGCTTCCGAAACCTCGATAACCGCTGACGAGGTCCCGGACCCGGTGCTCGCTGCCATCCTGCGTGACCTTGTTCTGATCCTCGCGCCGTTTGCCCCTTATCTCACTTCTGAACTGGGTGAGCAGATCATGGGCAGTGGCAACCTCCTACGTGCTGGATGGCCAAAATATGATGAGGCTCTCGCTCGTGAAGACGAGATTGAGGTCCCTGTCCAGATCAATGGCAAGTTGCGAGCCGTGATTCGCGTATCCGCGGACGCGAACGAGGAGGCGCTGCGCGACGCTGGGCTGGCAGATGAAAAAATCCAGGCGGCCGTTGCCGGCAAGACGATCGTCAAGGTCATCATCGTTCCGGGCAAGCTGGTCAACATCGTGGTGAAGTAGCGGATGGCGGTCCGCGGTACTCAATCGTTCGTCCAGGTTCTCAGCGAGTGCTGGTCACGCCCTTCGCTGCTGGTGCTGGAGATCTTCTGGCGTTGGCTTTTCGGCATACCGTTGTTGGCTGTCGTTGCATGGCTGGGATTGCGGATATATTTAGCAATATCAAATCAACTCGCGGCGGCAGGCATCGATCAGTTCTCCATCGTCGACCCGATGCGTGCCGCTGTAATTGCCTCGGACATCTACGCGGTGGTGGCGCCACCTATCTTTCGCACAGCGATGTGGCTCGTCCCGGCTGCCGCACTTGTATGGGCAATCGTCTCCGGCGCGGGACGGAATGCCGTTCTACGGCGCTACGACCCGTCACTCCCTCAACGAACGACCATCCTGAGCGCTCTGCAATTGCTTCGTATTTCGTTTCTCGGCAGCAGTTTCTGGTTCTGGTTTGCAGGGGTACATTGGGCCGCCAGCTACTCGCTTTCCGGCGATGAGCCAAGCCTGGTCACCTATTGCTCGATCGTGATCTGTCTTTCCCTGGGAATCTTCACCCTTTGGGCGCTCGTCAGCTGGGTCTTCTCGATTGCGCCGTTGTTGGTGCTTCTCGAAGACCGCGGTATCGGATCGAGCCTGTATCGCAGCCTTCGCCTAGGCCCCCTGACGGGCAAGCTGGTTGAAATCAATCTCATCATGGGCATCATCAAGTTGGCTCTCGTAGTGCTGGCTATGGTTTTCTCAGCCATACCTCTACCGTTCACATCGGGCATGCAGGGCCCATCGCTTTACGCCTGGTGGGCTGTGGTGAGCGTGCTGTATCTTCTGGCATCCGATTTTTTTCAGGTAGCGCGGTTGGTGGCATTTGTTCAATTGTGGCGTGCGTATATCGTTTCTGCGCAGGAACCTTCCCCACTCAACGCCAGGCAGGTCAAGTAAACTATCCCGTGGACACCTCCTCGATCGTCATCCTCGATTTCGGCTCCCAGTACACACAACTCATTGCGCGGCGCATTCGCGAGCAGAATGTCTTCTCAGTCGTGCTTCCCTGCACCACCAGCATCGATGAGATTCGCGCGCACAAGCCGCTGGGCATCATCCTCTCTGGCGGACCGTGCTCAGTTTATGACGCAGACGCACCACCTGCCGATCCCGCCATTCTCGCGCTTGGCCTGCCTGTCCTTGGAATTTGCTACGGCCTGCAGTTCATCACGCACCACCTCGGAGGTAAGGTTCACCCCGCCAGCAAACGCGAATATGGCCATGCCGAGGTGTCGGTCGTAGACTCTTCTACGCCACTCTTTGCGGACATCCCAGCCTCCCTCAACGTGTGGATGTCGCACGGCGACGAAGCAATCGACCTGCCTCCGGGTTTCCACCTGACGGCGCAGACCTCAAATGCAGTTGCCGGCATTGCTAACCCTGCGCAGCGGATTTGGGCTGTTCAGTTTCATCCGGAAGTGCACCACACGAAGCTGGGTACCGCTCTACTCAAGAACTTCCTGTTCAAAATCTGCGAGGCAAAGCCTGATTGGACGCCTGAACACTTCATCCGATCCACGGTCGCCGTCATACGTGAGAAGGTCGGCGACGGACACGCCATTTGCGCGCTTTCTGGCGGAGTCGATTCTTCGGTCGCGGCTGTGCTGGTCCATCGTGCTATAGGGGACCGACTGACCTGTGTCTTCGTTGATAATGGCGTGCTGCGTAAGAACGAATTCTTCAAAGTCCAGGAAAACCTTCGCGAAAAGCTTGGCCTCAACCTGGTAGCCGTCGACGCGGGCAGGCGCTTCCTCGCGA